>Ga0255057_10001902_pt1 | contig 11446 bp, 11 predicted proteins | sample Cases_109_6_MG_FD_189022 | JGI IMG/M metagenome (GOLD analysis project Ga0255057, IMG submission 189022) | Seawater microbial communities from Amundsen Gulf, Northwest Territories, Canada - Cases_109_6 | ecosystem: Environmental > Aquatic > Marine > Gulf | place: Canada: Northwest Territories... | reverse complement strand
CATCGTGTTGCTGCTGGTGGTCGCCGGCACGGTGCTGGTCGTGGCGGGCCGCGGTGTCTTCGGGTCGCACGAGGGCCCCGGGGACGTGACGCCCACGCGGCGCCCCTCGGCCGCGGTGGCCGAGGCCGAGGCGAGTGTGGCGGCGGCGGCCGGCGGCGTCGGCGTGCGCGCGCCGAAGCAGGTGCTCTTCGGCGATCTCCACGTGCACACGACCTTCTCCTTCGACGCCTTCATGTTCAGCCTGCCCGTCTCCGTGGGTGAGGGCGCCCACCCGCCTGCCGACGCCTGCGACTTCGCGCGCTTCTGCTCGGCCCTGGACTTCTGGTCGATCAACGACCACGCCTTCAGCATCACGCCGCAGCACTGGCAGGAGACCATCGACTCGATCCGCCAGTGCAACGCGGTGGCGGGCGACCCTGCGCTCCCCGACACCGTGGCCTTCCTGGGCTGGGAGTGGACGCAGGTGGGGCTCACTCCGGAGCAGCACTACGGCCACAAGAACGTGGTGCTGCGCCACACCGACGACGCGCGCATTCCACGGCGCCCAGTCGCCGCGCTGCGCGGTGGCTTCAACATCCCACCGGACTTCCTCCGGGGCTTCGGCGCGTTGATCGGGGGCAAGCGCTACCACGATCTCGCCCGCTACTGGACGGACTGGGAGGACACGCGGCTCTGCGATCCCGATGTGCCGGCCGACCAGATCGAAGGGGAGTGCATCGATGGCGTGCCCACCTCCGCGGGTCTCTTCGAGCGCCTCGAGCAGTGGGGCCATGAGTCGATCGTGATCCCGCACGGTACGACCTGGGGCTTCTACTCGCCGCCGGGCTCGAGCTGGGACAAGCAGCTTGCCGGCGCTGCCCACGACCCTGCACGGCAGACCTTGATCGAGGTGTACTCCGGGCACGGCGACTCCGAGGTCTACCGCGACTTCCGCGCGGTCAGGTTCGACGCCGACGGCACGCCCGAGTGCCCGCCGCCCACACCGGACTACCTGCCCAGTTGCTGGCGGGCGGGCGAGATCATCCGCCAGCGCTGTCTCGCCGACGGAGTGCCCGAGCCGGAGTGCGAGGAGCGTGCGGTGGAGGCGCGGGCCAACGCTGCCGCGGCGGGTGTGGCCGTGCACCGCACGGTTCCGGGCTCGCGCGTGGAGGACTGGCTCGATGCCGGCCAGTGTCGCGACTGCAGCGAGCCCACCTTCAACTACCGGCCAGCCGGCTCCGCGCAGTACATCCTGGCGCTCGGGAATTTCGACGCGCCGGGCGAGCCGCGCCGCTTCCGGCTGGGCTTCATGGCCTCCAGCGACAACCACTTCGCGCGGCCGGGCACCGGCTACAAGGAGTACTCGCGGCGCGGCATGACGGAGTCCCAACGCCCGGACCCGGATGCCGGCCTGCTGACGCGGGTCGTGCTGCCGGCCCCGGAAGAGCCTAGCTCGCACTCTCGGCCTTTCGCCCTCGAGCAGGCCGGCTTCCAGGTCTTCGAGGTGGAGCGCCAGGCCTCCTTCCTGACGACCGGCGGGCTGGTGGCGGCGCACGCCGAGGGGCGTAGCCGCGACGCCATCTGGGAGGCGCTGGAACGGCGCGAGGTGTACGGCACCAGCGGGCCGCGCATCCTGCTCTGGTTCGAGCTGCTGAACGCGCCCGGCTCACTCGGCGCCGCGGCGCCCATGGGCAGCGAAGTCACGCTCGGGGCGAATCCCATCTTCCAGGTGCGCGCGGTGGGCTCCTTCGAGCAGGAGCCCGGCTGCCCGAGCCTCACGCAGCAGGCGCTCTCAGCGGAGCGGCTCGAGCGACTGTGCAAGGGCGAGTGCTACCACCCCTCGGATCGGCGCCGGCTGGTGACGCGGATCGAGGTGGTGCGCATCCGCCCGCAGACGCGTCCGGGAGAGGATGTGGCCGGCCTGGTGGACGACCCGTGGCGCCGCTTCGAGTGCGACCCCGATCCCGCCGGCTGCGTGGTGACCTTCAGCGACGACGAGTTCACAGCCGGCGGACGCGATGCGCTCTACTACGCCCGGGTCTTCGAGGCGCCGAAGCAGGCGATCAACGCCGGCAACCTGCGCTGCGAGCGCGACGCCTCCGGCGAGTGCCTGTCGGTGAATCCGTGCCCCGGGCCCCTGGGCCACGAGGACGACTGCCTCGCCCCGCACGAGCCGCGGGCCTGGTCTTCACCTATCTACGTGGATCACGCCGGGGCTCGGATCGCCGGACACTGAGAGTGTCCTATTCTGGAGGGAGCGACATGGCCTCGACTGCGTACCGCTACTCGGCTCGGCCCACCCGAAACCCGCTGCGATACCTCCAGGCCGTGTGGCGGGTCATTCGTAGAGACCCCGAGACGACCACCGCCGAAGCGGCCGTCGTCGAGATGGGCTTCGCCCGGTCGAAGCTGGGACGTCGCTTCGCCCGCTGGGAAGAAGTCGCCAAGCACCTCTGGCAGGACCCGCGAACGGCTGGGGCGATGAGCGCTCGCAAGCCCTTCGGTCCGATCCAGCTCACCGCTCTCGAGCAGCTGCCGCCGGGAACGCTGGGGCGCGTCTTCGCCGATCACTGTCGTGAGCGCGAGATCGATCCCAACCTGATCCAGGTTCCGCCGACAGACGAGATCGGCTGGATGCTGAACCACATGTACCAGAGCCACGACATCTGGCACGTCGTCACCGGTTGGGGCAACGACCTGCCTGGCGAGGTCGGACTCGGGGCCTTCTATGCGGCGCAGTTCGGTAGCCCGGCCTTCTTTGGCTACATGCTGTCGCTGATCTTCCTGAACGTGATCATGCGCCGAGCCGACCTGGGCGTGGTCTTCGAGGCCTTCAGCGCGGGCTACCAGAATGGCAAGCGAACCCAGCCGCTCTTTGGCGTCGACTGGGACGAGCTCTGGAACCTGCCGATCGACGCGCTGCGGGAGCGCTTCGAGATCGACCGGACTTCGATCGTGGGAGAGGGGATCCGCGCCGCAGCCTGAGGCCCGACCCTGCCCTCAGGTCTGCAGCGACTTGCGCGCGTTCTCGGCGAATTTCTCCGCGCCGCCCTTGTCCTTCAGCAGGCTCGGCACCTTGAAGGGCACCTCGACACCGCGCCGGCAGGCGGGCCGTTCCTTCATGGCGTCGAGCCAGCGACGCAGATGGGGGAGGCCCTCGACGGGCACGCCGCTCCACTTGTAGCTGCGCACCCAGCACCAGTTGGCGATGTCCGCCAGGGAGAAATCGTCGGCCAGCCACTCGCTCTCGCCGAGCCGGCCGTCGAGCACCTCGAACAGTCGCCGCGACTCGTTCTGGTAGCGGTCGATGGCGGGCTGGATCTTCTCGGGGAAGTAGCGGAAGAAGACGTTGGCCTGGCCCATCATCGGACCGACCCCGCCCATCTGGAACATCAGCCAGGCGAGCACGCGAGCGCGTGCGGGCCCGCTCGCCGGGAGCAGGCGCCCGGTCTTCTCGGCCAGGTAGATCATCAGGGCGCCAGACTCGAAGATGGCGAGGTCGTCGGCGTCGCGGTCGACGATCACGGGAATCCGGCCGTTGGGGTTCAGGGCCAGGAACCAGTCCTGCTTCTGCTCGTTCTTGGACAGGTCGACGGCGTGCGTCTCGTAGGGGAGCTCGAGCTCCTCGAGGGTGACCGAGGCCTTCCAGCCGTTGGGCGTAGGGGCGGTGTAGAGGTCGATCACGGAGCCTCCGGGTCTTTGATCATTGGCACGTACCATGCCACAATCTCGGGGCCGAACGCGAGTCGGGGGAGAGGTGACCACTCCGCACACAGACGGGCGCCTGCGCCGCTCCGAGCGCAGCCGAGAGGTCATCGTCGAGGCCATGCTGGAGCTCGTCGGCGAGGGCGTGCTCGAGCCCACCGCCGAGCAGGTGGCGGAGCGGGCGGAGGTGGGCCTGCGCACCGTCTTCCGACACTTCCGAGACATGGAGGGCCTCTACGCCGCCATGGACGCCCAGCTCGAGGTGCGAGTGCTGCCCCTCGTCACGGCGGAGCCGCCCGACGCGGCGCTCGAGCAGCGGGCACGAGCGTTGCTGGCGCAGCGGGTCGAGGTCTACGAGATCCTCGCGCCCTACAAACGGGCCGAGGTCCTGAAGCGCTGGCGCTCGGAGTTCCTGAGCTCGCGACACGCCGCCATGGTGCGCCGGCTGCGCGTGGATCTCAGGCGTTGGCTGCCCGAGCTCGAAGGCGCGCCGCCGGAGCTGGTCGAGGCCCTGGAGCTGGCTACGTGCTTCGAAGCCTGGGATCGCTTGCGCAGTGAGCAGCGGCTCGGGTGCGCGCGGGCTCAGGCCGTGGTGGAGCGCAGCGTGCTGGCGTTGTTGCGGGGCCTGAAGAGCTAGTACTACGACGGAATCTCGAGACCCTCGGGCAGGTTTCCGTTCATCAGTACGGTCTCCTCGATGCGCTCGGCGATGCGCCAGCCCTCGGGCGTGCGCACCAGCTTGTCGACGTAGTGGGCGCAGACGGTGAAGACTTGCAGGCCGCCGTCCTCTTTGGGCAAGCCCATGGGGTTGATCACGTAGGTGCGCGAGCTGGCGCGGTCCCCGTCGAGCTCGAGTGTGGTGTTGCCCACGAAGTGCATCATGCTGGGGAAGGGCGCCAGCGCCTTTTCCAGCCAGGCTCGCACCTCCGGGTACTTGCCCGAAGTGCCGCCGGAGCTGGTGTAGTCCACGTGCGCGTCCGGCGTGAAGCAGCTGTCGAGCAGTGCGTAGTCCTTGGTATCGATGGCGCGGGTGTAGCGGATCAGCAGGTCGTTGATCTCGAAGCGATCCGAGATCTCCTGGAGGGAGAGGGGCATGGCGGTTCGATCCTCCGGTTAGCGCTTCACGAGAACGGATGAGCCGTGCCCGAACAGGCCCTGGTTCGCGGTCACGCCGACGCGCGCCCCCTCGACCTGGCGGTCGCCGGCCTGGCCGCGGACCTGCCAGGTGAGCTCGCAGACCTGGGCGATCGCCTGGGCCGGCACCGCCTCGCCGAAGCAGGAGAGGCCGCCGCTGGGATTCACGGGGATGCGCCCGCCGATGGCGGTGTCGCCGTCGCGCAGCAGCTTCTCGGCCTCACCCGGAGCGCACAGCCCGATGTTCTCGTACCAGTCGAGCTCGAGGGCCGCGGACAGGTCGTAGACCTCGGCCAGGTCGACGTCCTCAGGCCCGATGCCGGCTTCTTCGTAGGCGCGCTTCGCGATCGAGTGCATGAACGGCGTGTCGGGCAGTGTCTGGCCCGCTGCCGAGTCCGTCGAGAAGTTGGGCATGTCGAGGGTGGTGTTCGGGTACTGGGGAGTCACCGTCGAGACTCCCGCGATCTTGACCGGGTCGATGCCGCGCTTGCGCGCGAACTCCATGCTGGTGAGCACGAGGGCCGCGCCGCCGTCACTGGTGGCGCAGATCATCAGCAGGTGCAGCGGGTCCGAGACGACCGGCGAGTCCAGCACCTCCTCCACGGTGTAGGTCTTCTTGTAGCGCGAGCGCGGGTTGGTGTAGCCGTGGCGGCTGTTCTTGACCTTGACCTGGGCGAAGTCCTCCCGGGTGGCGCCGTAGATCTCCATGCGCCGGCGCGCGGAGAGGCCGAAGTAGATCGGGTTGGTGGCGCCCAGCAGGCGGAAGCGCAGCCAGTCCGGATCCGTTACCCGCTCGCCGCCTTGCGGGGCGAAGAAGCCCTTGGGTGCGGCGTCGGCGCCGACGACCAGGGCCACGTCGCAGAAGCCCGCCAGGATGTGGGAGCGCGCCACGTTGATGGCCTGGGCGCCGGTGGCGCAGGCGCCGTAGGTGCTGGCCACCGGAATGCCCGTCCAGCCCATGGCCTGGGCGAAGGTCGAGCCGGCCACGTAGCCCGGGTAGCCGTTGCGCATGGTGTCGCCGCCCACCACGAGCTGGACGTCCTTCCACTCGATGCCGGCATCGGCCAGGGCCTCGTGGGCGGCCGCGGTGCCGTACTCGACGAAGTTCCGGCCCCACTTGCCCCAGGGGTGCATGCCAGCTCCGAGGATCGCAACTTCTTTCGACATCTTGTTTCTCCTTGGGCCGGGTCAGGCCGCGGGGCGCCACTTCCAGATCAGGACTTCCCGCTCGTCTTCTTCGAAGAGGGTGTCGATCACCAGCTCCATGTCCATGCCGGCCGAGAGGTCTTCCACCTTCACGTCCGACGGAACCTGGCCGAGAACGATCATCTTCTCCGCCTCGAGCTCGACCGCGGCCACGGCGTAGGGCTCGAAGGGATCCGCTGCGACGTAGGGCGCCGGCGGCGGATAGCAGTTGTTGGTGAAGGACCAGAGCTTGCCGCGCCGGGAGAGCGGCACCTCCTCCAGCTCCGTACTGGTACAGGCGGGGTTGCGGCAGGCGAAATTCTCCTTCGGGAAGAAGATCGCCTCGCACTGGGTGCAGCGTGTTCCCAGCAGTGTGGGAGCGTTGCCGTCGGTGGTGAACCAGCCGTCGATGGCCGGTGTGCGTTGTTTGCTCATGCTTGGGTCCTCACGGCTGCAACGGTACGGGGTCGGATGGCGCGAATCAAGCAGGCTGCCGTCGAGAGGCGCCCTGCGTGCCGGCGTGGCGATCGCGCAGCTGCCGCACCAGCAGCTTGCCGGTGGGGTGCCGAGGCAGCTGCGTCTCGAAGTGCACGGCGCGGGGCACCTTGTAGCGGGCCAGTCGCTCGCGGCCGAAGTCGAGCAGCTCCGCCTCCAGGGCCGGTTCCGGCTCGAAGCCCTCGCGCAGCTCCACGGCCGCCACCACGCGCTGGCCCCACTCCTCGTCCGGAATGCCGAAGACCCCGACGTCGGCCACGGCCGGATGCTCCTGCAACACGTGCTCGATCTCGGCGGGGTAGATGTTGACGCCTCCCGAGATGATCAAGTTCGAGCGTCGGTCCGAGAGGTGCACGTAGCCTTCGGCGTCCACGTGGCCCAGGTCCCCGAGCGTGAAGGTGTGGTCGTCGAGGTAGGCGGCCTCGGTCTTGTCGGGGTCGTCGTGGTACTCGAAGAAGCGCCGCGTGGAGCGGTGGCGGCTGTAGAGCAGGCCGGTCTCGCCGGCTGCCAGGCGCCGGCCGTCGTCGTCTACCGCGAAGACCTCGAAGTTCGGCAGCGCCCGTCCCACGGTTCCCTCGTGTTCGAGCCACTCCTCGGAGCCCACCAGCGTGGTCACACCGCCCTCGGTGCCTCCCCAGTACTCGACCAGCAGCGGGCCCCACCACTCGATCATGCGGCGCTTGACCGAAGGGGCGATGGGCGCGGCACCGTGGAGCACCAGTGAGAGCTCCGGCGCGCTGAAGGCGCGTCGCTCTGCCTCGGGAAGCCGGAGCAGACGCACGAACATGGTGGGAACCAGGTGGGTGTGACGGACGCCGCGCTGCGCCAGCAGCTCCAGCGCGCGAGTGTCGTCCCAGCGCGGCATCACGAGCATGGGCGCGCCGTTCCACTGGTCATACACGGCGAACATCAGCGGTGCTGCGTGGTAGAGCGGGCCGGTCACCAGGTGGGGCCCCGAGCCGTCGAGCCCCACGGTCTTGCCGTAGTTGCGCGCACCTGCCAGGGCCGCCGCGACCGTGGGCGGTCGGCGGCGTTTGACACCCTTGGGTCGGCCGCTGGTGCCGCTGGTGTAGATCATGTTGCCGCCGGCGGGGCCGTCCAGGGGCACGGGCGAGCCCGACACCTGCGCGAGCGCCGCGTCGAGCTCGGCTCCCACCAGGCACAGCTCCGGCGCCCCGGCGGCACGCGCAGCGTCTGCGTGCTCGGCGTCGCAGAAGACCAGCCGGGCTCCCGAGTCGCCCACGACGTGGGCGATCTCGTCTGGTGCGAGATGACTGTTGATGGGTGTGACCCAGAGCCCGGCGAGGATGCCCCCCACCAGCAGCTCGACCGCCTCGAGCCGGTTGCCCATCAAGAGTCCCATGTGCTCACCGGGCTGCAGCCCGAGCTCGTCGCGCAGCAGGTGGGCGATGCGGTGGACGCGGTCTTCGAGCTCGGCCCAGCTGCGCGTGCGCTCGAAGTCGTCGAGGGCGAGTGCGTCCGGTTCGCTGGCGGCGCGTGCATAGATCACGTGGGCCTCGGTCCCGTGGATTTCATGCGCGCTTCGCGCAGCGCCGAGCGGCGCAGCTTGCCAGCGTCGTCGCGCAAGGGCTCACTCACCCGCTCGAAGCTGCGCGGGATCTTGTACACCACCAGGTGCTCGCGCAGGTGCTCGCGCAGCGCGTCGTCCGAGAGCGCCTCCGCCGTCTCGACGATCGCGTGCAGGCGCTGGCCCAGATCGTTGTCGGGCAGGCCGATCACCGCACACGAACGCACGGCGGGGTGCGCCTCGAGGGCCGCCTCCACCTCGGCGGGGTAGACGTTGGCGCCGCCAACGACGACCATGTCCGTCTTGCGGTCGGCCAGGTAGAGGAAGCCGTCCTCGTCGAGCCAGCCCAGATCGCCCAGCGTCTCCCAGCCGTCCGAGGTGGCCGTGGCCTCGGCTCCCAGATATCGGTACGTCGAGCCCTGGCCTCCCGGGGGCATCATGTAGACCTCGCCCACCTGGCCGAGCGGGCATTCCTTCCCGGCTTCGTCGAGGATGCGCAGCTTGCGATCGCCGGTAGGCCGGCCCACGGAGCCCGGGTGTGCCAGCCAATCCGTGCCGGAGATGATGGTTCCGGCGATGCGCTCCGAGCCGCCGTAGGCCTCCCAGATTTTTTCAGGGCCGAGCCAGTCGATCCAGGCGCGCTTCAGCCACGCCGGGCAGGGCGCACCCGTGCACATCACACGGTTCAGCGTGGAGATGTCGAAGCGGGCGCGAGTCTCTTCGGGCAGCCGCCAGATGCGCAGCATCATCGTGGGCACGAAGAGCGCCCAGTCCACGCGGTGGCGCTCGATCAGAGCCAGCGCCCCCTCGGCGTCGAAGCGCGACATCAGCACCGCGGTGCCGCCGGAGAGCACGCACTGCCAGGCCGTGATGAAAGGCCCCGCGTGGTACAGCGGGCCCGGCGCAAGCGTCGTGCCCCCGAGCTGCATGCCGTTGCCGGCGGCTTCCGGGTCGCAGGTTCCGGGCACCAGATCGACGATCAACTTGGGCCGCCCCGTGCTGCCGCCCGACGTCATGGCACGCGCGTGTTGCGCTGTCACGTCGGGAAGCGGGGCATCGCCGTGCTCGGCTTCCGGCTCGAAACCCTGGGGTACACTGGGGCGACCGCCGTAGGCGCCGGGCTCCACCCCCACCACGAGCGCCGGGTCCGCCAGCTCGACGATGGCGCTGCGCTCCTTCTCCGGCAGCCGCGAGGAGATCGGCTGTGGGGTCGCACCCAGCTTCCAGACGGCGGCGCAGGCCTGGAGGAACTCGATGCCGTTGGGTAGGCCGATCGTGACGAGGTCGCCGGCAGCTGCGCCGCGCGCCGCGTAGGCGCGCGCCAGCCGGTTGGAACGCCGATCGAGCTCGGCCCGGCTGCACGATCGGTCCGCGTGGACGATCGCCAGCCGCTCCGGCTCGCGTTCAGCCAGCCAGGAGACGGCCCGCCCGTAGGACATCTGCGGCAACGGCACCTCCACGTCTCCCGGCCCCGGGGTTCTCACCCATGGCCGCGAGGCTTCTAGGATCTGGCGGCAGCCCCCCCGGGGGGGGGCTGCCTTGTCGTCCGGCAGGTTTTCTGCCACGAAACTGGATTCGAAGCCACATTCCTGGTTGATGGGGTGTGGCTCCCAAGAGCCGCATCGCCTGCTTCGAACCGCACGACGAGTAGGGAGCCAACATGCGAGCTCACTCCGACGACCGCCCCTCGATCATCCGCCTTGCCCTCGCCGGCGCCATGACCGGTGTTGGGGTGGCCGCGCTCATCGCCGGGTTCCTCGTCTTCTCTTCGCATGCCCCGGGCCCGATCGAGGCCCAGGCCTTCGCGGAATACCTCGAGCGGCCGAGCTTGCAGACTCCGACAGCCGAGGAGCCCGAGGGCGTCCAGCTGGCCTACACGCCGGCTGATTAAGCACGCCCTCGCTGAGTTCCCGAAGCTGAATCCCCGAAGCTGAGTCCCCGGAAGCCCCGGAGCGCACTCGAGCGGGGCGCCAGCCCCGACCCTCGCCGCCACTCCTGTACCCGCGCCTCCAGAGTGGGCTATTGAACGAAACGATACGTATCGCGATTTCGGCCCCGCCTTCTGCGGGGAGCCATCTCCTCTAGTTCAACGGTCCCTCGACGCCGAGGCTGGCGCCAAAGCTGTTGTCGGCGTGCTGGAAGACGCAGAGCAGGTTCACACGCTCGCCGCAGTGCGGGCACTCGGTCGGGTTCGGGACGTTCTCCACGTCCGCGTTGTGCAGCACGTAGTGCTGCCCGTCGTGGCCGAGCTTCCAGCTCGCGACCGCAGCATCGCCCAGTTCCCCATCCACCCAGCGGCCGGCTTCGCGGCGCAGCTCTCGTCGCGTCTCGCGACCGAAGCCGAGCGTCCGCGCCCAAATCGACACGGCGTCGACGATGGTGGTTCTGCGGTTCACGCTGCGCCCTCCCGCTCGTCTTCGAGCCTTTCCCAGCAGACCGGTTCCTTCGACGACGACGCCACACGCCCCTGGCTGATCTCCGCGAGGAGCACGTCCACCCACATCTCCAACGTCTCATGCTGGATCACTTCGCGGCTCCGCTTGAGCCTGCGAACCGCGTCGTTAGTGAGCACGTCCAGCACAGTGCCCGCCTCGCTGTTCGGCTTCCCATCGCGGCCATCGGGGAGATATTCAACCAGCCACATCCGTGAAAGCATCTTGGGCGCCTCGATGATGGCCTGGTGGATGATCGCGCAGTCGGCCGCGTCGAAGCCGAGTTCTTTCGAGAAGAAGTCGCAGACGACGCCAGCAGCGAGGTGGCGGGGAGTAAACGTCTGCAGCTGGTGCATCGGCGCCCCCCGCGTTCCCTTCGAAGGTGACACCGACTGGAGTCTCCCGTCAGACTGCATGTTGATGATCGTCCGCGTGTGGCAGTTGAGGATGACGGCCGACTCACGGCGGTCGAACACCGGGTCCGTCTGCATGTGCTGCGCCGCGGCCAGCTTCGCCGCCACGCGCTCTTTGAGGGGCGCCGTCTCCACGGCGAGAAAGCTACCACGACCTCTTGTCATTAGCACCAGGCTGCAGTAATAACAAGAGACCTTATCAAATCGAGGTCAGCCGGAATGCCCACCCACCCCGCCGCCCTGGTCGCCGTCATCGAGCCGCAAGAGCCCGCGTCTGTTGACGATATCTCCCATTTCCATCAAGTCCCCGCAGGGGCCGCCACGCCCTTCCAGGCGATGCTGCTGGACTACGGCACGGACCAGAGCCGCCTGGCCATCTACCGCAGGCTCGACCGGGTGGCGGGGATCCTGGCTGCCGGGACGGCGCCTGAGGACTTCCCGTGGGAGAAGCTGACGCCGGACCACCTGCTGGGAGTCAAGACGAAGCTGCAGCAGCAGAACCTCAAGCCCGCCAGCGTCAACGCGCACATGAGTGTCGTCAAGAAGATGGCCCACACCGTCTGGCGCCAGGGCCT
>Ga0255057_10001901_pt1 | contig 11450 bp, 11 predicted proteins | sample Cases_109_6_MG_FD_189022 | JGI IMG/M metagenome (GOLD analysis project Ga0255057, IMG submission 189022) | Seawater microbial communities from Amundsen Gulf, Northwest Territories, Canada - Cases_109_6 | ecosystem: Environmental > Aquatic > Marine > Gulf | place: Canada: Northwest Territories... | reverse complement strand
TGCGCGTCGTCCAGCCACAGGGTACGGATGGCGACGTTGAAACGCAGGTCGCCCCCCGGTGCGATCATGCCCACCGCGCCGGTGTAGACGCCGCGCGGCGCGGTTTCCAGCTCGCGTATGATTTCCATCGCGCGCACCTTCGGCGCGCCGGTGATCGAGCCGCAGGGGAAGAGGCCCGCCAGCAGCTCGGGGAGGGCGATCCCGGGATGCAGCCGCGCGGTGATGCCGGAGGTCATCTGGTGCACGGTCGGGTAGGTCTCGATGTTGAACAGATCGGTCACCCGCACCGAGCCGATCAGGGCGGAGCGCCCCAGGTCGTTGCGCAGAAGGTCGACGATCATCAGGTTCTCGGCCCGCGACTTCGGATCCTCGCGCAGCCAGCGTTGCAGCGCCTGATCCTCGGTCGGTGTGCGCCCGCGCGGCGCGGTGCCTTTCATCGGCCGGGCGAGGGCCCTGCCGTCGGCCACCTCGAGGAAAAGCTCGGGTGACAAGGACAGCAGCGTGAAGTCTTCCCCCGCCACGACGGCGCCATGGGAGACGCGTTGCTTGATTCTTAATTCGTTATATAAATCAAGCGGATTTCCAGAAACATTAAAATTGTACTTCATCGTCAGATTGATCTGATAGACATCGCCCGCGGCGATGTAGCTCTTGACCTTGTCGAAGGCCTCGAGGTAGCGCGTTTCATCGAGGGACAATGTCAGATCGTTCAGCTCGAACCCACCGCCGCCGCGCTCGGCGAGCCAGGCGGTGGCGGCCGCGGGGCGCAGCTTTTCCACGCGCTCGTAGAGGCCCATCCACAAGAGCGGCTGGTCGCGCTGTTCGGGAAGGAGGGGACGAAGCTTCGGCTCCAGCAAGTATCCCAACTCGTAGGCCAGGAACCCGGCGGCATAGAGGCCCTGCCGGCCGGCCTCCGACAGTCGGGTCAGGGCTGCTTGTACCTCGTCGGGATCGTCGCAGCGCACGACCTCGCAGGGCTCGGTGAAAAGGTAGGACCATCCGTCGGCCGCCAGGCTGTCGTCCAGCAGCACGAAAGGTGCCTCCCCAGGCCGTGCGGCGGCGTGTCTCGTCATCCAGCGGGCCCCAATGCTCTCATAGGCGAAAGCTACCACATAGAGGCACTGGCCTCAGCCCAAAGTACGAAAGAGCCCGGAGGACGAATGAGGGGAGGGGTTAGGGATCAGGCTGGGCGTGCTTTTTTCGAATGGGGGCCGAGCCTTTCTCCCAGAGTGTGGGGCTCATGCTTTCGGTATAGTCGGTGAACATGATGTTGAAGCTTATGCTGACACGCTCCGCGTCGCTGACGTTCACCGGCACCGAATGGTTCAGCCACGCGGGGAACAGGACCAATCGCCCTTCCTTGACCGGTACGGCGATCTTAGAGCCGGTGAATTTGTTCCATTTTTTGGTCCTCGGCATGATGGTGCCGGCCTGCACGCGCAGGTCTGTAAACTCGATGCTCCCGGAGCTTTCGGGGACGCGGACGTAATAGACGCCGCTGATGTAGTTGTTCGGGTGGGTGTGGCTCGAATTCTTCCCGCCCGGCGGATTGATGTTCGCCCAGCAGCCGGTGACCGCAAAATCCCTGTACTCGATGTCGAGAAAATCCACGGCCCCCTTGGCCGCCTTCCTAACAAGGCTCATGAAATCGGCGAACTCCGGAAGCCGATGCAAGATCGGATCGGTCTGCCAGCTACCGCCAATCCCCACCGGCTCTCGCGGCTCGGTAAGACGGTGAATGTCGTGCATTAGATCGCGGTTGAGCCGCTCACTGGGACCCTTGTCGAGATCGATGACCCATAGCGGCGTCGGGAATAGCTCCTCGACCGATAAGTACTGAAACATACTGCCCTCTGACAAACCCGATCGATGGTCATCTTAGGCGATTTTATTTGGCCTAGAAACGCGGGAATTTTGGCCGGCTGCAGCGCGGTCTGAAGATTCTAACGATATGGCGGGCAGCGGCTCAAACGTGGAAGCTCTCGCCGCAGCCGCAGCGGCCCTTTTCGTTGGGATTGGTGAAGACGAAGCCTGAGTGGAACTTGTCCTCGACGTAGTCCATGGTCGAGCCGAAGAGGAACATCACCGCGGTGGGGTCGATGAACATCTTCACGCCCTTGTCCTCGATCACGTCTTCCAGCGGCCGCTTTTCGTCGGCGTACTCGACGATATAGGACATGCCCGAGCAGCCCCGCGTCGACACCCCGACACGCAATCCCTGCACCGGTTTGTCGCTTTTAACGATCAGCGCCTTGACGCGCTCGGCGGCGGCTTCGGTTATGTTGAGGATCGAGTTCACAATAATTTCTCCATCATGCTCACTGCCACTGTTTCCACCCCGGTCGCTTATATGGGGTCAGAAGATCCCCAACGCCAGTTGGGCATCCTCGCTCATTCGGTCCTTGTCCCAGGGCGGGTCCCAGGTGAGGGTGACGGCCACCTCGCCGACGCCGCCCACGCCGGCCGCCGCTTCGGCCACCTGGCCGGGCAGCACGCCGGCGACCGGGCAGCCCGGCGCGGTCAGGGTCATGAGGATCGATACGGAGCCGTCCTTGGCATCGATGTCCAGCTCGTAGATGAGCCCCAGCTCGTAGATGTTGACCGGGATCTCAGGGTCGTAAACGGTGGAGATGGCCTCGACGACCGTGTCCGTGGAGGCCACAGCCGAGCCTTCCGGCTGCGGCTGGCCGGCACGCGCGGTGAATCCCTCCTCGACCATGGGACCGGGCGTGAAGTGGTCGAAGGGGAGGTCGGAGAACTCACTCATTGATGCCATCCTGTCGTTTTCTCGCGTGATCGCGCTTGCTTCATCATTCCGTCGTCGTTCGCCCCTCGCCATGCAGGGCGGCGTGGAGCGTATGCCAGGCAAGGGTCGCGCACTTGACCCGCACCGGGAACTGCTTGACGCCCGAGAACACCTGAAGGCGCTCGAAGGCCTCCTCGCCGAGGGCCGCGACGTCGTCCGGATCGAAGGCGTCGTCCGTGCAAAGGCGGTGGAAGCTGTCGAACAGCGCGTCCGCCTCGGCGACCGTACGGCCCTTCAAGACCTCGGTCAGCAGGGAGGCGGAGGCCACCGAGATGGCGCAGCCCTTGCCTTCGAAGGCGGCCTCGGCGATGCGCCCGTCGTCGGCCAGCGTCACATAGACCGTCAGCCGGTCGCCGCACAGTGGATTGTAGCCCTCGGCCTGACGGTTGGTCCCGTCCGGCCGGCCGAAGTTGCGCGGATTCTTGCCGTGGTCGAGGATCACCTCCTGATAGAGTTCGCGCAACTCGTCCAGCATCAGGCGAAGATCTCCCGTACCTTCGCCAACGCATCGGCCAGGGCGTCGACCTCCTCGCGGGTATTGTAGAGGCCGAATGAGGCGCGGGCGGTGGCGCTCAGCCCAAAGCGCTCCATCAGCGGCTGGGCGCAGTGATGCCCGGCGCGCACCGCCACGCCGGCGCGGTCGATGACGGTGCCGATATCATGCGGGTGTGCGCCCTCCATGACGAAGGAGACGATGCTCGCCTTCTCCCTGGCGCGGCCGATGATGGTAAGCCCGGGGATGTCCGCGAGGCGTTCGCTCGCATAGGCGAGAAGGCCGGCCTCATGGGCCTCGACCGCCGTCTGGCCTATGGCGCTTAGGTAATCCACCGCGGCGCCGAGCCCGATCGCCTCGACGATCGGCGGCGTGCCGGCCTCGAAGCGGTGCGGGATATCCTGAAAGGTCGTCTCCTCGAAGGTCACCTTGCGGATCATCTCGCCGCCGCCCTGGTAAGGCGGCATGGCGTTCAGCAGATCCGCCTTGCCGTAGAGCACGCCGATACCGGTGGGGCCATAGATCTTATGCGGCGCGAAGACGTAGAAGTCGGCGTCCAGGGCCCGCACGTCCAGGTGCTGATGCGGTGCCGCCTGACAACCGTCGACCAGAACCTTGGCGCCCGCGGCATGCGCCGCCTCGATGATCGCGGCGATTGGCGTGATGGTGCCCAGCGCGTTCGAGATGTGGGTGATCGCCACCATTTTCGTGCGGGGCGTCAGCAGCTTTTCGAATTCATCGAAGAGGAAGTTGCCGTCGTCGTCGATCGGCGCCACCTTGATCTCGATGCCGGTGCGCTCGCGCAGGAGCTGCCAGGGCACGATGTTGGCATGATGCTCGAGCACGGAAAGCACCACCTCGTCGCCTTGCTTCAGGAAGCCCTGCCCGTAACTTGTCGCGACGAGATTGATCGCCTCCGTCGCGCCATGGGTGAAGATGATCTCCTCCGGCCGCTCGGCGCCCAGGAAAGCCTGCACCTTGGCGCGGGCCTGCTCGTAGGCGTCGGTCGCGTGTTGGCTCATGTAGTGCGCGCCGCGATGCACGTTGGCATAGCAGGTCTCCAGCGCTTGGCTCATCGCCCCGATGACCTGCCGCGGCTTTTGCGCCGAGGCGGCGTTGTCGAGATAGACCAGGGGCTTGCCATAGACCTCCTGGCGCAGGATGGGAAAGTCCTCGCGCACCCGTGCGACGTCGAAGGCGAGCATCGAGTTGGAGCCGGGTGCGGCGTAGGGGGCGGACGCGTTGCTGCTCATATCGCTTTTGTCACCTCATGTCCTGGACGTCACGCATCGGCCAGCCAATGGCCGATGGAGGTCATCAGGGCCGGGCAGAGGCCCTCGGCGGCGATGGCGGTGACGGCCTCGGCCAGGAACGCCTCGATCAGGATCGAGCGCGCCTTGGCCTCCGGAATGCCGCGGCTGCGCAGATAGAAGAGGGCGTCGTGGTCCAGATCGCCGGCGGTCGCACCGTGGCTGCACAGCACGTCGTCGGCATGGATCTCAAGTTCCGGTTTCTGGTCGATCTCCGCCTTGTCGGAGAGCAGCAACACCCGCGATAGCTGGTGACCGTTCGTTTGCTGGGCGTTCGGGTGGACGACGATGCGGCCCTGGAATACGGCGCGTGCGCCATCGTCGACGACACCCTTGAACACCTCGCGGCAGGAGGTTCGCGGCACCAGGTGGTGTATCGCCGTGGTGTTGTCGCAGTGCTGTTGGCCGCGCATCAGATAGGCGCCGTTGATGTGGCACTCGCCGCCTTCACCGCGCAGGTTGGCGCGCAGCTCGTTGCGCGATAGCCGGGCGCCGATCGAAAGTGTGAAGTTATCATACAAAGCCCGCGCCCCGATGTCGCATCCGACCATCGAGGTATGATAGCCGCCGGCGCCTTCGCTTTGCTGCTTATAGTGGCGCAGCAGCGCACCTTCCTCGAGCAGGATCTCGCTTGCCGTATTGGAGAAATAGGAGGCCTCGCCGAGGCCGCGATGGTTCTCGATCACCGTGGCCTGGCTGCCGCGCTCGAGCACGAAGAGGTTGCGGGGGTGATAGCAAAGCCCGGCTTGCACACCGCCGAGGTGAATGATCTCGATCGGCTCGGCCAGGCTGACGCCGGCGCGCAGGTGAAGAACCACCCCATCGGTCGCCAGGGCGCTGTTGAGCGCCGCCAGGGCGACCGGCTCGTCGTTGGCCAGCACCCGGCCCAGATGCGCCTCCATGATATCGGGGTGGCGTTCGAGCGCCGCGGCGAAGGTCTCCAGCACCGCGCCTTCCGGCAAGGTAGAGAGGGTCGAGAGCCCGGGGTGAAAACGCCCGTTGACGAAGACCAGGCGGTGGCAGCCTTCGGACATCGGGAGCAGGGACGGGGCCTTGTCGATCGACGGCATCTGCTCGACGCGCGGATCGAAGCGGAAGGCCTCGCGCTCCAAGGGGCGCAGGCTGGTGTAACGCCAGCTTTCCTCGGTTGGGGTCGGAAGGCCCGTCTGGCTGAAGCGCTCGAAGCCCGTGCGGCGAAAGCGTCGGACCCAGTCGAGCGAGGCGCCCGGCAAGGCGGCTTCGCTCGCTGCGAACTGAGCGGCGAAGGTCTCGACGGTCGGGTCTTGCAAGGCGGCGGTCATCCTCGTCGCTTCTCCCTCAAGCGGCCGCGCCGAGATATTCGGCGTAGCCCTTGCGTTCCAACTCCAGCGCCAGCTCCTTGCCGCCCGAGCGGACGATCTTGCCGCGCGCCAAAACATGCACGTGGTCGGGCACGATGTAGTCCAACAGCCGCTGGTAATGGGTAATGACGAGGAAGGCGTTGGACGCCGAACGAAGGCTGTTGACCCCATCGGCCACGGTTTTCAGGGCGTCGATGTCGAGGCCGCTGTCGGTTTCGTCCAGTACCGCCAAGGTCGGGTCGAGTACCGCCATCTGCAAGGCCTCATTGCGCTTCTTCTCACCGCCGGAAAAGCCGACGTTGACGGCTCGCTTCATCAAATCGTCGGCGACGCCCAGCTCTTTGGTCTTGCGGCGCATGAGCTTCACGAACTGCAGGGCGTCGAGCTCGTCCTCGCCGCGATACTTGCGCAAGGAATTGAGTGCCTCCTTGAGGAAGGTCGTGGTCGGCACCCCCGGAATTTCGACCGGATACTGGAAGGCGAGGAAGACGCCTTCGCCGGCCCGCTCCTCGGGGGTCATCTCCCGCAGGTCCTTGCCCCGATAGATGATCTCGCCCTGCGTTACCTCATAGCCCTCGCGTCCGGTCAGCACGTAGGCGAGCGTCGACTTGCCGGAGCCGTTGGGGCCCATGACGGCATGCACCTCGCCGGCGCGGAGCGTGAGGTCGACACCGTTGAGGATCGCCTTGCCCTCGACGGTCGCGTGGAGGTCGCGTATCTCGAGTATCGGTTCTTCAGTCACCTGTTTTTCCTTGTCGTTGCCGGCCATGTCGTTGCCGGCCATGTCGTTGCCGGCCTTGTCGTTGTGGGGCGTCAGCCGACGCTGCCTTCCAGGGAAATGCCGACCAGCTTTTGCGCCTCGACGGCGAATTCCATGGGTAGTTGTTGCAGCACTTCGCGGCAGAACCCGTTGACCACCAGCGCCACGGCGTCTTCCTCGCCGATGCCGCGCTGGCGACAGTAGAAAAGTTGATCGTCGCTGATCCGCGAGGTCGTGGCCTCATGCTCCACCACCGCCCGCCGGTTCTTGCTTTCGATGTATGGGATGGTATGGGCGCCGCATTTATCGCCGACCAGCAGAGAGTCGCACTGGGTGTGGTTGCGCGCGCCTTCGGCCTTCGCGCCGATGCGCACCAGGCCGCGATAGGTGCTCTGCGATTTGCCGGCCGAGATGCCCTTGGCGATGATGCGCGAGCGCGTGTTGCGCCCCAGGTGGATCATCTTCGTTCCGGTATCCGCCTGCTGGTGGTTGTTGGTGATGGCGATGGAATAGAACTCGCCCACCGAGTTGTCGCCCTGCAGGATGCAGCTGGGGTACTTCCAGGTGATCGCCGAGCCGGTCTCGACCTGGGTCCAGGAGATCTTGGAGTTTCGACCACGGCAGGCGCCCCGCTTGGTAACGAAGTTGTAGATGCCGCCGACGCCGTTCTCGTCGCCCGGGTACCAGTTCTGCACCGTGGAGTACTTAATCTCGGCGTCGTCCAGCACGATCAGCTCGACGACGGCGGCGTGAAGCTGGTTCTCGTCGCGCATCGGCGCCGTGCAGCCTTCGAGGTAGGAAACATAGGATCCTTCGTCGGCGATGATCAGGGTCCGCTCGAACTGGCCGGTGTTCTGCGCGTTGATGCGGAAATAGGTCGAGAGCTCCATCGGACAGCGTACGCCCTTGGGCACGTAGACGAAGGATCCGTCGGTGAAGACCGCTGAATTGAGGCAGGCGTGCTTGTTGTCGCCGGCCGGCACGACCGAGCCCAGATACTTGCGCACCAGTTCGGGATGCCGGCTGATGGCCTCGGAGATCGGACAGAAGATGACGCCGGCTTCCTCGAGCTTGCCCTTGAAGGTGGTGGCGACCGAGACGCTGTCGAAGACGGCATCCACCGCCACACCGGCCAGCATCTCCTGCTCGCGCAGCGGAATGCCCAGCTTCTCGTAGGTTTCCAGCAGCTTCGGGTCGACCTCATCCAGGCTCTTCGGTCCGTCCTGCGGCGACTTGGGTGCGGAGTAATAGTAGGAATCCTGATAATCGATCGGCGGGAAGCTGACTTTGGCCCACTTCGGCTCCGGCATCTCCAGCCAGCGGCGGTAGGCCTTTAGGCGCCAGTCCAGGAGCCATTCCGGCTCCTCCTTCTTGGCGGAGATGAAGCGCACCGTGTCCTCGTTCAGGCCCTTGGGCGCCGTCTCGGACTCGATATCGGTGACGAAGCCGTAGGCGTATTTCTGCTTTTGGAGCTCCTGCACCCGCTCGATTGTTTCAATCGATCCCGCCATAGTTATCTCCCAAGAAACAATGGCTTATATAAAAGCCTAAATGAAATACATCACGTCCTCAGAGAGGCCGCTGCAGTTCCTCACCCGGCCCGCGGATGGCCAGATCCGGCGGTCCGTGCACGATGGCCAACTCCGACAGGCTGACCTTCTCAAGGGCGTCTTTGATCGCCAGGTTCACCCTGTTCCAATGGCCGCGCAACGGGCACAACGCTTGCGTTCCGCAGATATCGGGCGTCCCTTCCACGCAGGCGGTGAGGGCGATCGGGCCCTCCAACGCTTCGATGATATCGGAGACCGGGATCTCGTCCGGTGCGCTGGCAAGACTGTAGCCGCCGGCGGCGCCGCGATGTGCGCTCACCAGCTCGGACTTGGTCAAGATGCCCAGGATCTTGGCGACCGTCGGTTGGGGGACAGCGGTCTCCCGCGCGAGCTCGGCGGCGTTGCGGATCGCGCCGGGGGTCAGAGCCATCTGCGACATGATGACCACGGCATAGTCGGTAAGGCGATTGAGTTTGAACATGCGCTTAATCCAGACCATTCTTGTGTTGTTTTAATGGTATGAAATTGCGCGCTTATCAAGGAAAATCGACCAAATTGGTCAAATTAATTTCGGCCCCCCGGCGGCCGGAAAGGCGGCGCCGGCATCGGTCTTACCGGAAGGGAAGATTAATGCACGGCCGGGCGAGCGCCCGCGGTCAGCCCAGGGCGCGGCGCATGAAGGCCGGGATGTGGTCGCCGAAAGAGGTGTCCGGTACGTCGTGTTCTTGCTTCGCCGCGCTTTCGGGAGGCTTGCGTGTCGCGGGGCTGGGGCGTGTCGCGGGGCTGGGGCGTGTCGTGGGGCTGGGGCGAGGCGTCGGAACTGGATCTTCGGCGTCGCGAGGGCGCGATGCGGACGGGGAGGCGCGGCGGCCGGCTGGTTTCGATGCCGGCTTTTCCTTGGGCCCGCCGTCCTTGCGGCCACGCCGCCTGCCGGCGGGTCTGGCCTCGGACCCCGGGTCGCCCCGGCTCCAGCTTTGCGTACCTTCGAGCTCGATCGTCTCCATCTTGGCACCGGCCATGCCGACGATGGCGTCCAGCGCCTTCGTCTCCTCGGGAAGGGCCAGCATGAAAGCCTGGCCGCTACGCCCGGCGCGGCCGGTGCGGCCGATGCGGTGGACATAGTCTTCGGGCGTGTGGGGAACGTCGAAGTTGAAGACATGGGAAACCGCCGGGAGGTCGAGCCCGCGCGCCGCCACGTCGGAGCAGACGAGGATCCGTATCTCGCCGTCCTTGAAGCGCTGCAATGTCTCCGTGCGGAGCGATTGCACCAGGTCGCCGTGCAAGGCGGCGTTGCAGAAATCGTGCTTGCTGAGCGAGCGGTGAAGAACGTCGACGTCCTTCTTGCGGTTGCAGAAGACCAAGGCCGATTTCACGTCCTCCTGGCGGATCAGCGCGCGCAGGGTGGCGCGCTTTTCCTTCGCGGCGCCTCTCACACGAACTAGGCGTTGGCTTACCGTTTGCGCCGGAGAGGCCGGAGGATCGACCGAGATTTCCTTGGGGTTGATCAAGAACGCATCGGCGATCCGGCGCACTTGGGGCGCCAGGGTAGCGGAGAAAAAGAGCGTCTGGCGGATCTTCGGCAACAGGTTAACGATGCGCTCCACATCGGGCATGAAACCCATGTCGAGCATCCGGTCGGCCTCGTCGATCACCAGGATCTTCACATCGGCGAGCAGCACCTTGCCGCGCTCGAAAAGGTCCAGCAGGCGCCCCGGCGTGGCGATCAGCACCTGAACGCCGCGGTCCAGCTTTCGTTCCTGGACCACGAGCGAGGTGCCGCCGATCAGCAGGGCGAAGTCGAAGCTGTGGTGCTTGCTATAGCGCTCGAAGCTTTCGGCCACCTGGGCGGCCAGCTCGCGCGTTGGCGCCAGGATGAGCGAACGGGGCATGCGCGCGCGAACGCGCGTTGCCACGAGGATCTCGATCATCGGAAGCGTGAAGGATGCGGTCTTTCCCGTCCCCGTCTGAGCACCTCCCAGGACGTCACGTCCCATCAGGACGTAAGGGATGGCTCTTTCTTGAATGGGTGTCGGCGTTGTGTATCCGGACTCCGCGACGGCCTTTAGAACGTCGGGGCCAAGTCCAAGATCGGCAAATGTCGTAATGCTGAATATCCTCTCGGCGCGTCGATCCGTTGCCCGTGCACCGCGTGGCGCGCCTTCCTCGGCCCGCACAGTCGGGCGCGATCATAGGTATCGGCGGGTACTTGTCAATATGCGAGCGCGCCATGGCGGCGGTCAGTTCAAATCGAAATCTCCACCGCCGTCACCACGGCCCCGGATGCTCCGGGTGGAAAATATCTCCAGCGCCACCTGATGGAAGAGGCTGGCGAACTGCGGCGCGCGGGGCGAGTCGGCAGGGGCATGGCCGGTGATCGACGCCAAGGGGTCCGAGCCATTACAGAAGGCGACCATGGCGCGCACGAGGCTCGGGGTCGGCTCGGTCATCGGTTGCGCGCTGTTCTCGCAGATGCGCTGGGAGTTGGCGCCGGGGGCCGGGTTGAAGAGAACCACGACACGGTACGGCGAGCGTTGGCTCGCCAAAGCCGGGTCGGCGACGAACTCCATGCGGCGCCCGGATATCTGCGCCTCTCGAAGGCTCTCCGTCACGATACTCGCGAAGCCATCATCGCCGTCTGCATAAGGCTGGCCGACGATCTCGGTATAGACGGGCCCTTCCTTGACCGCGTAGGCGAGCATAGAAGGATCGTAGCTCGAGTCGATGTAGGCGGGAGTGGTGACCACCAAGCCGGCGCAACCGGAGAGAAGTCCGGCTATGGCGGTTAAGGATAAAACCTCGCGGATGATCTTCATGGCGACCGGCCTTTATCATGGTTCAGGCGAGGGAATTGCTGCCGCTCACCCTTTATCATGGGATCGGGCGAGGCTTGTCGCAAGTAAAGCCTTAGCGATTAATAGTGCCGGGCAGCTTACTAGCAGCTTACTAGACGTCGAGCTCGGCGACGAAGCGCGCGTTTTCCTGGATGAAGGAAAAGCGCATCTCCGGTTTCTTGCCCATCAGGCGCTCGACCATGTCGGCTGCCGCCTGCTGCTCGCGCAAGGGGTCGGGGTCGTCCGGTTTGGAGACGACGACGCGCAGAAGAACCCGCTTGGCCGGGTCCATGGTCGTCGCCTTCAACTGGCGCGACGGCATCTCCCCCAGCCCCTTGAAGCGGCTAAGCTCGACCTTGC
>Ga0255057_10001899_pt1 | contig 11460 bp, 10 predicted proteins | sample Cases_109_6_MG_FD_189022 | JGI IMG/M metagenome (GOLD analysis project Ga0255057, IMG submission 189022) | Seawater microbial communities from Amundsen Gulf, Northwest Territories, Canada - Cases_109_6 | ecosystem: Environmental > Aquatic > Marine > Gulf | place: Canada: Northwest Territories... | reverse complement strand
GTAGACGGCGCCATCGGCTGGGTGATCTTCGATCATCCCGGGCGGCGCAATGCCCTCAGTGTCGAGATGTGGGAGGCGATCCCGGAGGTCGTGGCGCGCCTCGACGCCGACGAGCGGGTACGTGTGCTCGCGCTGCGGGGGCGTGGCCAGGCGGCCTTCGTCTCGGGTGCGGACATCTCCGAGTTCGAGAAGCGCCGCAGCGGTGGGCAGGCCCATGAGTACGACGAGCTCAACTCGCGCGCCTACGCCGCCGTCGCCAGTGCGAGTGTGCCGGTGATCGCCATGATCCACGGCTTCTGCATGGGGGGCGGCGTGGGCATCGCCCTCCAGGCCGATCTCCGTTACGCCGCCGCAGATGCCCGCTTCGGGATCCCCGCGGCCCGGCTGGGGCTGGGCTACTCCGCCAGTAGCCTGGAGACCCTGGTGCGGCTGGTTGGCCCTGCAGCCGCCAAGGAGATGCTCTTCACCGCGCGCGGCTTCGGAGCCGACGAGGCCCTGGGCGTGGGGCTGGTCAACGGTGTGTATCCCGCCTCGGAGCTCGAGAAGGCCGTGAGAGAGCTGGGGGGGCGCATGGCCGAGAACGCGCCGCTGACGCTGCGCAGCGTCAAGTCGATCTGCGGCGAGCTGGCGCGACAGCCCTCCGAGCGCGACCCGCGCCGGGTGGCAGCCGGGATCGCCGCCTGCTTCGAGAGCGACGACTTCCGCGAGGGGGTACGCGCCTTCCTCGAGAAACGGCCCCCCCGGTTCCGCGGCCACTAGTGGAGTGCCGCAATGCTTTGGGGCCGGCAGCCGCGCTGGTCGCCGTCCTGTGGCTCTGCGCGGGCTGTTCCGGGCCGCCGCGCGTGGATGTGGATGTCGTCTACCAGCGCAACGTCGAGCGCGGCGACGTCGCGCTGGACGTGGGCCAGCTGGACGACGCCGTCGATGCCTACACGGCGGCGCTGAATCTGCAGCCCGATGGCCAGGATGCCCTGCGCGGCATGGCCCGGGCGCAGCTGGCCCAGGGGCATGCCGAGGAGGCTCTGGCCAGCCTGATCCACCTCCAGCACGTAGAGCCGGGAGCCCCCCGCGCTGGGCCGGAGCTCCAGAAGGCCCAGCTCGAGGTCGCAAAGCTCCGGCTGGCCCGGGGCGATTCCGCCGGAGCCCTGCGGCTGCTGCGGCCGCTGCGGGCCGTGGAGCCGGGGACCCCGGGGCTCCGCCAGCTGCTGCTGGAGGCGCTGGTCACCGAGAGCGGCCGGCTCCAGGTGTCGGGGCAGAGCCAGCAGGCGGCCGATCTGCTGCGCGAGGCTGTGGGTGCCGATCCCGAGGACGAAGCCTTCGAGCAGGCTCTGGTGGAGACCCTGGTCGAGAGGGGCCAGATCGATTCCGCCATCTCGGTCCTCTCCGACGCGCTGCTGCGTCGCCCGGGCGACCCCCGCCTGACGGTGCTGATGGATCACGCCCTGAGGATTCGCTACCCCAACGACTTCGACTGAACCCGCGCGCCCGGGTTTCAGCCCCGTTTCGGGTTCTGTTTCGAAGAGGTAAAAGCCATGGGCGAGAGCCGACGCCGACGCGTCGCCGTGGTGGGCGCCACCGGTGTCGCGGGGCAGCAGTTTCTGGTGACGCTGGCGAGCCATCCCTGGTTCGAGCTGACGACCCTCGCCGCCAGCTCTCGGAGCGCCGGCAAGACCTACCGCGACGCCATTACCGATGCCGGCGGTCACATGCTCTGGGGCTGCGAAGAGCCCCTCCCCGCGGGCTTTGCCGAGCGCACGGTGGTGGACGCCTCGGCCCTGGATCCGGGCTCCGTCGACCTGGTCTTCTCGGCGGTGGAGAGCGGAGCGGCGCGTGGCCTGGAAGAGCGGTTTGCTCCCCAGGTACCCGTCATCTCGACCTCGTCGGCCTTCCGCTACGAGGACGACGTGCCGATCATCGTGCCCGGCGTGAACCACGAGCATGCCAGCCTGGTGAAGCGGCAACAGCGGGAGCGCGGCTGGAAGGGCTTCGTGCTGCCGATTCCCAACTGCACCGCCACCGGCCTGGTGGTCGCACTGGCCCCGCTGGTCAGGAGCTTCGGGCTCCGCTCCGCCATCGTTACCTCGCTCCAGGCCCTCTCGGGGGCGGGTCGCAGCCCCGGGGTGCCCGCGCTGGACATCCTCGACAATGTAATCCCGTACATCCCCGGTGAGGAGGAGAAGGTCCAGCGCGAGACGGCCAAGATCCTGGGCCAGCTGGAGGGGGACCAGATCGTTCCGCTCGAGCTGCCGGTGTCGGCCACCTGCACGCGTGTCAATGTTCGCGATGGTCACACCGAGTGCGTCAATGCCAGCCTGGATCGGGCTGCCTCCCTGGAAGAGGTGGCCCGCGCGCTGGCGGCCTTCGGGCGCGAGTTCACGGACCTGGGGCTCCCGTCATCGCCGGCGGAGGTGATCAGCGTCACCGAGGACCCGTTCCGGCCCCAGCCCCGCATAGACCGCTCGGCCGGTGGCGGCATGACCACGGTGGTGGGACGGCTCCGGGAAGACCCGGTGCTTCCCAACGGTGTCAAGCTGGTGCTGCTTAGCCACAACACAAAACTGGGTGCCGCCAAGGGCGCGACGCTGCTTGCCGAGTATCTGGTGCATCGGGGTCTCGCCTAGCCCGGCCCGCTTCCGGAGCCGCCTCCCCCCAAGGGTGTGGGCCGTGCATTTCCCTTGGCGAGACGAGGGCTTCGCCCCTAACATCCCGCCCCGAGGGTTGGTGCAACGGTCAATTTAGGGGGTGAGTCATGGCGCGAGCCTCGATGGCGAGATGGACGGGGTTGACTGCAGCCCTGCTGCTCGCCTTTTTGATGGGCTGCAAGTCGACGAAGAGCGACGTTCAGGAAACACCGACGCCCACGGGCAGCGAGTTCGACCAGGGCTCGGTTCCGAGTTCGGGTGCCGGTCCGGGCGGCGCGCTACCCGGGGTCGAGGCGATCTACTTCGACTTCGACCGCTCGGAGATCAGAGCGGACGCGCGGCCGGTTCTGCGGGCCAATGCTTCGGCGATCAACGCCAACGGCGAGTGGGGCGTGGTCACGGTGGAAGGCCACTGCGACGAGCGGGGTAGCGAGGAGTACAACCTCGCGCTCGGCGAACGCCGCGCGAACGCCGTGAGCCGATACCTCACGGACCTCGGCGTGCCCGGCACACGGCTGCGCACGGTGAGCTTCGGCGAGGCGCGTCCCGCGGTGCCGGGCCACGACGAGTCGGCGTGGCGCTACAACCGCCGCTCGGAGTTCAAGGGGAGCTAGCGGCGGCCCGTTCGCGGGCGCGTGATTTGACCGGTCGTCGGGGCCGGTGATACCGTCGGTGGGCTTCAACCCCCACCGAGGTACAGCATGCCCCTTCACGGCGGAAAGCTCGCGGCAAAGGCCCTCAAAGAGGCCGGCGTCGAGTGCATTTTCACGCTCTCCGGCGGCCACATCATGCCGCTCTACGACGGTTGCATCGACGAGGGCATCCGTATCGTCGACGTGCGCCACGAGCAGGCCGCCGTCCACGCCGCCGACAGCTGGGCGCGCTGCAACCCGGGCAAGATCGGCGTCGCCGCCATCACCGCCGGGCCCGGTGTCACCGACGGGGTGACCGGCGTCGCCAACGCCTGGCGCGCCAACTCTCCCATCCTCGTCTTCGGTGGCCAGGGTCCCTTCGAGAATCTGCGCCGTGGCTCGCTCCAGGAGATGGACCACGTGGGCGTCATGCGTCCGATCACGAAGTACGCCGACGCCGTCTACCAGACCCACCGCATTCCGGAGTACATCGAGCTGGCGATCCGCCACGCCGTGTCGGGTGTTCCCGGTCCCGCCTATCTCGAGATCCCCATGGACATCTTCATGGCCCAGGTCGAGGAGGAGACGGCGCCGGTTCCGCGCATCCGCACCGAGCCCCCGCGCCTGTCTCCCGATCGCGACGAGGTGCGCAAGGCCATCGAGCTGCTCGGGGCGGCCGAGCGTCCGATGCTGATGGCGGGCACCTCGGTGAAGTGGTCGCGGGCCTCGTCGGAGCTGCAGCGCTTCGCCTCCGAGACCCACATCCCGACCTACACCAACGGGATGGGCCGTGGAACGATGCCCCACGACTCGCCGGAGTTCCTGAACCGCTCGCGCCGGGATGCCCTGAAACAGACCGACTGCATCATCCTGGCGGGAACGCTGCTCGACTTCCGCATGCGCTTTGGCCAGACGATTCCGGCCGACGCGAAGATCATCCAGCTCGACATGGACGCCACGCTGATCGGTCAGAACCGCCAGACGGACGTCCCGCTGGTAGGCAACCTCGCCTGCAGCTTCGAGCTGCTGCTCGAGGAGATGAAGAACCAGGGGGTTCAGCTCGATTTCAGCGGCTGGCGCGACCAGCTGCGCGGCATCGAGGTAGAAGCCGAGAAGAAGGTCGAGGCTGCTCTGAACAGCGACGAGGTTCCGATCGACCCGCAGCGCATGTGCCGCGAGGTGCGCGACTGGCTCGACACGCTGGGCCAGCCGATCGTGATCGGAGACGGCGGAGACATCGTTGCGACCGCCGCGAAGATCATTCCCGTGAAAGGCGAGGGCGCCTGGATGGACCCGGGGCCCCTGGGCACCCTGGGCGTCGGCATGCCCTTCGGGCTGGCCGCCCAGATAGCGCATCCCGACCGCCGCGTGGTGATCGTCTACGGCGACGGATCCTTCGGTTTGAACGGCTTCGAATTCGACACGGCCGTGCGTCACGAGCTGCCGATCATCGGCATCGTTGGCAACGACGGGGCCTGGGGCCAGATGATGCGGCCCCAGGGCGCGATCTACGGCTGGGACCGGCTGGCCGGCACGCTGCTGAACTTCACCCGCTACGACAAGGTGGTGGAGGCGCTGGGCGGGCACGGCGAGCTGGTGGAGCATCCCGATGAGCTGCGCCCCGCATTCGAACGCGCCGCCGCCTCCGGCAAACCCGCGCTGGTGAACGTCGTGATTCGCCAGGATCGGGAGTACAAGGGCGGGATCTACGTCTAGCGTCCTCGCCCCTCTGCGAAGCGACGAGCTCGACCCGACCCTTGTCGGCGTCGACCTCGGTGTGCTCCAGGAGTTCCTGGAAGAGACCGGGCCTCTGGCTGTCGTGGACCTGGAAACCACCGGCCTCTCCGAGGACGCCGGCGCCGAGATCCTCGAGTTCGGCGCCGTGCTCCTGGATCCAGGCAGCCAGACGCTGGTGGCTCTGCGCAGCCTGGTGCGCCCGCGCGGGCCCCTTCCCCTGGCGGTGCAGCGGCTGACGGGGCTGACCCCAGCGGCCGTGGCCGATGCGCCGCCGCTGGAGGAGCTGGCCAAGCCCGTGGTCGCGGCTCTCGCCGGCCGCACCCTGGTGGCGCACAACGCAGGCTTCGAACGCCACTTCCTCAGCCGCTTCGTGGCGCCGCACTTTGCCGACGCGGCCTACCTCGATACCCAGGATCTGCTGGCCATCGCCCACCCGGACGCGCCGGATCTTCGGCTCGAAACCTTCACCCGCGAGCTGCTCCAGCGCGAAGAGGAGCACCGCGCTCTGGCCGACGCACTCGACACCCTGCGCGTGCTCTCCCATGTGGCCGCCGGCGCCCGCGCGGGGGAGGCGCGCTACGCCAGCGCGCGCAGCGCCCTGGAGGCCTACGCACCCGAGGCGCCCTGGGCTCGGCTTTTGGCCGGCGCTCCGTTGGCTCGACCCAGCCGCGAGCCGGTGGGTTACGTGCGCGTTCGCGATAGCGGCGAGTCGCGGGTGCCCTTCGATCCCGACGCCATCGCAGCGGCGCTCGCCGACGAGGCGCGTGGGCGCCGTCACTTCGACGGCTATCGCGTGCGCGAGCAGCAAATCCGCATGGCGCGAGAGTTCGCGCAGCTGCTGGCCAAGGGGGGGAGGCTGTTGCTCGAGGGCGGCACCGGCGTGGGCAAATCGCTCGCCTACCTCGCGGCCGCCATACCTTTCGCGGTGGAGAAGGAGGAGGCCGGCGAGCGCGGCCCCGTCGTCGTCTCCACCCGGACGAAGCTTCTCCAGGATCAGCTCCTGGGCAAGGACATTCCGGCCGCAGCGACCATGCTCGGCTACCCGGAGCTGCGCGCTCTGTCCATCAAGGGTCGGGCCAACTACGTCTGTGCGCGACGCTTCAACGTGGTGGCGGCCGAAGGCCGTGAGCCGCGCATCTTCCTGGAAGACCGCATGGCCTGGGCGGTACTGGCGGCCTGCGCCCGCACGCGTCGTCACGGCGAGGTCGGCAGCCTGCCCGGGGTCCTCTTCCACCGCTTCCCGCTGCTGCGCGACTTGTTGCGCCGCTCCGTCGCAGCGCGGGCCGAGCAGTGCACCCGGGAGCAATGCGCGCACGAGCCAAGCTGCCCCTTTGGGCGCCGCCGCGCGGCGCTGGCCGACGCCCATCTGGTCATCGCGAACCACGATCTGCTGCTGCGCTGGCCGCCGGACTACCCGCCACTGGCCCACGTCGTGGCGGACGAGGCTCACGAGCTGGCCGGCGTGGCCGACGAGGTCTTCGCGCGGGAGCTGCGGCCGCCCGAGGTGCTGGGCCGATTCGATGAGCTCTTCGGGAATCCGGCGGACGAGGCCAGCCCGCCGCCCCTGCTGCCGCGCTCCGGGCTGCGCCGCCTCCAGCGGGACACGCGGGCGTGGCGCAGGAGCATCCACCAGGAGCTGCTCGCGCTGGGCCGCTCGCTCTCGCACCACGCCAGCGAGTACGGTGAGGTGCAGCTGCCCCCCGGTGCCGACAGTGTCCACCCCGAGGCGGCGCAGCTGGCGGCGAGGGCCGCCGAGCGCCTGGAGGAGGTCGCCGACCAGGCGGAGCGCCTGGCCGAGGACCGCGCTGACGACCCCGACGAAGACGCGCCGGTGGAGCGCACGATCGCCGAGCTGCGCGACGCGGCGGGAGCCTTGCGCGGCGCTTTCTTCGGCGGCGACGAGGACGCCGTGGCCGCCTTCGAGGGTCTGTATCACCCCTTCGATCGCTGGCGCCTGGCGGTGCGCATCGTCTCCCCCGCCGGAGCCTTCCACGATCGCTTCGCCGAGGGTCTGGAGTCGCTGGCCTGCGTGTCTGCCAGCCTCTTCGTCGGGGGGGACGCCTTCGCGGCACTCGGCGAACTCGAGCTGGAGAAGCGCCATGGGCAGGTCGCGGGGCGCGTCTCGGTAGAGAGTCCCTTCCCCTACTCGCAGCACATGCGCGTGGTGGCCCTAGAGTCGGACGGTGAGCTGGTAGAGGAGACGACCGAGGTGTTGGCCACGCTGGCGCGTCTGCTGGGCGGACGCACCCTGGGACTCTTCACCAGCCTACGCCGCATGCGCGACGTCGGTGAGCGGCTCTCCGAGCAGCTGCGTGGCGAGGGCTTCGACATCCTGACCCCTCGGCGGGCCAGCGACGACCCGGCCGCGCTCGTGGAGCGCTTCTCCCGCGCCGGCGCAGGCAGCGTGCTGCTGGGAGCCCGCACTTTCTGGCAGGGCCTCGACATCCCGGGCCCGGCGCTCCAGGCGGTCGTGATCGAGAAGCTTCCCTTCGAGGTGCCGACCGAGCTGCGCCAGCGGCGCGAGGCACGCTTGCGGCAGGCGGGTGAGAACTCCTTCGAACGCTTCACGCTGGGCAAGATGCTGCTGAACCTCAAGCAGATGACGGGCCGCCTGATCCGCACCGAAGAGGACCGCGGGCTCGTCGTGATCGTCGACGCCCGGCGGGATCGCGGCTATTTCCAGCGCCTCCCCGACGCCTTCCCGCCCGGCTGCGAGGTGGTGGTGGCGCCGCGCGAACGCCTCGGCGAGCTGCTGCGCGAGGTCGGGATCGAGCCGACGCAGATGAGCTAGGCTCGCCGCCCAAGGGAGGGAGGGTGCGCGGCTCCGACACTGTCAGCTCCAACACTTTCGACCGGGACCAGTGGGCGGTGATCCTCGGCGGCTCGAGTGGCTTCGGGCTGGCGACGGCTCGCGCGCTGGGCGAGCAGGGCATGAGCCTGTGCGTCGTGCACCGAGATCGGCGCTCGGTGGCAAAGCAGGTGGAGCCCCTCTTCGACGAGATCCGGGCGAGCGGCGCGAAGCTCGTGAGCTTCAACGTCGATGCCCTGTCGGCGGAGAAGCGCAGCGACGTGCTGGACCAGCTGGCTTCCGAAGTGGGAGAAAAGGGCCGTGTCCGGGTGCTGCTGCACTCGATTGCCTTCGGGAACCTCAAGCTGCTGGTGCCCGAGGTGGCGCGCGCGGAAGATCCCCTCGCTGCGCTGGCGTCGCGCGTCGCCCTCGACGCGGGCAAGCTGCGCGAGGCGGTAGACGAGCTCTTCGCCGGGGGTGCGGCCCACACCCACACGCTGGCGAGCCCACCCCTCTACTCGGACAAGCACTTCCTCGACGAAGACGACTTCGCCCGCACCATCCACAGCATGGGCACCAGCCTGCTGGGCTGGGTGCAGGAGCTGCATCGCCGCCAGCTCTTTGCCGAGGACGCGCGTGTTTTCGGCTTGACGAGCGAGGGCAACACGATGGCGTGGAAGGGCTATGCGGCGGTCTCCGCCGCGAAAACCGCGCTGGAGGCGCTCTCCCGCTCGATCGCCGTCGAGTACGCGCCCTACGGCGTCCGTTGCAACATCATCCAGGCGGGCATCACCGAGACCCCGGCTCTGGAAGCGATTCCCGGCAGCGCCCAGATGAAGGCCCAGGCGCGGCTGCGCAACCCGCTGGGTCGCCTCACCACCCCGCGGGACGTGGCCAACATGATCTATCTGCTGTCGCGAGACGAGGCGGCCTGGGTCAATGGAGCCATCATCCGCGTGGACGGCGGTGAGCACGTGTCTGGGGCATCGGGATGAGCGAGCAGAACGAGAAGCGCGTCGCCTTGGTGACCGGTGGCGGCACCGGCATCGGTGCGGCCTGCTGCCGAGCTCTCGCCGACGAGGGCTTCCGGGTGGGCGTGCACTACCGCTCCAGCGAGGAGAAGGCGCGGGCCGTGGCGCATGCCTGCGGCGACGCCTTCCCCGTGCGGGCCGATCTCTGCGTACCCGAGGAGCTGGACGCCCTGGTCGCCGAACTGAAGCAGCAGGCCGGGCGCGTGGACGTGCTGGTCAACAACGCTGGCTACAACGTGAACGCGCCCATGCTCTCGATGAAGCTCGACGACTACGATGCAGTGGCCGCCGTGGCGCGTGGCACCTGGTATCTGACGAAGCTGGTGCTGCGACGCTTCATGCTGCGCAAGAAGTGGGGGCGCATCGTCAACATCTCGAGCGTCGTGGGCCACACCGGGAATCCGGGCCAGGTGCCCTACACCATGGTGAAAGCCGGCCTCGACGCCTTCAGCAAGTCCCTGGCCCAGGAGCTCGCCGGGCGCGACATCACCGTCAACTCCGTGGCCCCGGGTTTCATCGAGACCGAGATGACCGACGAGCTGCCCGACGAGGTGAAGGCGGCGATCCTGGCCCGCATCCCGGCCCAGCGCATGGGCCGCCCCGAAGAGGTGGCCGATGCCGTCGCCTGGCTCGCCACCCGCGCCAGCTACGTGAACGGCTGCGTCGTCCACGTAAACGGCGGCATGTTCGGAGGCTAGCGTTGGACGCTGAAGAGCAGCAGCCGCGCGGTGTGTACAACCCACACGTGGTCGACCTGATCAGCTACGACGCCGAGCGCGACGAGGTCGTGCTGCTGATGCTGGAAGAGCGTCCCTGGAACGCGGACCCGGAGCAGCTGCGCCAGCTGGAGGCGAAGTTCAACTCCTACCTCGCCTACGTGCTGGATGGCCATCTCGGCCAGCAGTACCCGGACTACGTCGGCAAGGATGTCTGCTTCCGCCTGGACTGCGTCGAATCGCCGGCCGGTGAGACCGAGAGCATGCTGCGTGCCATGCAGAACTTCGCCGCCGGCGAGAGCATCCGCTTCGTGGTGCAACGCGTCGAGGCGGAGGCCGCCCCGGGCTGAGCCGTCGGTGCCGCGATGACCCTCGGGCGGGGACGTTCCTGAATATTCAACTACCGGGATTCGGGATCTGGGACGTGAATAGATCCGGGACGTCGTTGAATATTCAGGAACGTCCCCTCAGCAACTATCTAGGCAGTACGCCGCCCGCGGCGAGCCAGCGCTTCACCACCTCTTCGCCCTCCCGCGGGTTGTAGAGGTCCTCCTGGTAGGACCAGAGGCCATCGCCTGCGTACTCGAGGATGGTGACGCAGCCGAAGCGGTACACCTCGTTGCCGCCGCGCGGGTCCGGGAAGACCTGCCACGGGTAGAACACGACGCGGTTGCCCTCGACGACGTGCCACGCCACGGGGAACTCCATCGGCGGTGCCTGGGCCATCACGCCGACGATCCCCTTGCGGATCTCCTCCCGCCCGCGGAAGGTGCCCAGGTGGTGCTCTACCCAGACGCCGTCCTCGCCGTGGAGATCCGCCCAGGCGTTCCAGTCGCCGCTGTCGCCCACGGCCACGAAGTGGCGCCAGGCCTGCTCGACCTCGTCGCGGGAATGCGTCGTCACGCTTCGTCCTCCGCGGCCAGCCTACCACGGTGCTGGCTGGGCAATGGTGCTTCGCGGTAGGGTGAGGACATGAGCCGCGCCGGCCGCCAGGAGGAGCCATGTCCGATCCCCATCGCATCGAATCTGAGGAACAGCTGCGCGAGGTGATCGCGGGCCCCCATCCCGCCGTCGCCCAGAAGGTCTTCGATCACGTGGACGAGTACGCGGCGGCCTTCATCGAGCGTTCGCCGCTGGCGTTGCTCGCGACCAGCGGACCCGACGGGAGCCTCGATGTCTCGCCCAAAGGAGACGCGCCCGGCTTCGCCCTCGTCGATTCGCCCGGCACGCTCCTGCTGCCCGACCGGCCGGGCAACAAGCTGGCCTATGGCTTCCGCAACATCCTCGCCACTGGCCGCGTGGGGCTGATCTTCCTGGTGCCGGGCGCGGCCGAGACCCTGCGCGTCAACGGACGCGCCGAGCTCACCCGCAACCCCGAGCTGCTCGAGAGTCTGGCGGCTCGCGGCAAGCCGGCGCTGCTGGTGACGCGGGTCAGCGTGGAAGAGTGCTTCTTCCATTGCGGCAAGGCCTTCGTGCGCTCCAAGCTGTGGAAGCCCGATACCTGGCCCGAGGGCTTCAAGGCCGGCATCGCGCCGCAGCTGGCTCGGAAGTTCGGGGGCGGTGAGGAGCTGGCCAGCACGCTCGACGAAGGTCTCGAGCGCGACATGCGCGAGAACCTGTAAGGAGGCCGACGCAAGTCGGCCGACGCGCAGCGAGGCGCAGCCGAGCGAAGGCAGGCGAGCTAGGCGCTCTTCTCGAGCATCGCGATCACCCGCTCCACGCGCTGGCCGTGGCGCAGCTCTTCGCGCCCGTTCTGGCGCAGCAGCTCGGCCACATCGGCGTTGGGCTCGTTCTCGGCGTAGCGCTGGTACATCGCGTCGCCGCCCTCCTCGGCGCTGGCGACTCCGCGCAGCATCTCGGCGCTCATGTCCGGTAGCGGCGGCGGCTCGGCGTAGGGGTTCTCTGCGCGGTCGG
>Ga0255057_10001898_pt1 | contig 11462 bp, 10 predicted proteins | sample Cases_109_6_MG_FD_189022 | JGI IMG/M metagenome (GOLD analysis project Ga0255057, IMG submission 189022) | Seawater microbial communities from Amundsen Gulf, Northwest Territories, Canada - Cases_109_6 | ecosystem: Environmental > Aquatic > Marine > Gulf | place: Canada: Northwest Territories... | reverse complement strand
GGCTGCGGACGCGCTTCAAACCTTCGCGGAGATTTCGGTGGGCGTGGTGGGTTTCTCCGCCATCGTCGTCGCGATCAGTCCTACCGTGGTCATACGGGACCCTCGACGCTTGAGCTGGGGGATGTCGATACTCTTTGGTTGGGGCATCGCAGCTCTGTTCTTTTCGGCCTTGCCATTCATTCTCTTCTACCTCGGGGTACCTGAGCTCGTGATTTGGCGAGCCGGGTTGTTCGCGATGGGCGGCGCTGTGGCCATTGGGGGCGCGGCGTTCGTGTGGCGCGATCAGCGCCTCAATCGCGCCGGATTGGATCTCCTCGGCAACGTAAGGGACGCCCCTCTGAAAACTTCGCTTACGATGAAGTTGGCGGCCGCGACATACGTCATCACGTCGGGTGTGCTGCTGGCCGCAGGAGTGTGGTTCCCGATCCCCGGAGTCTACCTCATCGGCATGACCGTCATGCTCGCACTCTCGCTTTGGGTCCTGATGGTCTTCTACTTCCTAAGCGAGCTGCTCGCCGGCAGACATCGCAAGCACCGCAACGAGTAGATGCCACGCATCGCGGCCAGAGCGCCGACGATGACTGCCACCAAGATCCATCGAGTGTGCATGACGCGAGATTCCCCCCCTAGTTCGATTCGGCTGCGACCGGGGGCGGCGGCGTCGAAAGGATTCGTTTCTGTGACACCTTGATGCGGGCGGGCCGCGTTGATTCGATGAACTCGGTCAGCGAATCGACGAAACGCTCCGGGGCCTCGCAGTGTGGGTAGTGCCCCACGCCTTCGATGATCTCGAGCCAACTCCCTTGGATCGTCGCATGTGCTGCATGCGCATGCTCGACGGGAATGATGCCATCGTCCTCGCCCCAAATGATGAGCGTAGGAATCCCCGCAGCTAGGTGGAGTTTTTCGTGGGCGTTCACCGATTGACCGCGCGGGTCGATGACTGCGCGCAGGGTGCGTAGGAACGCGCGACGGCCTTCGACGTCTCCGAGCGAGCTGTAGCTTCGCCAGAGCTCCGGGATCACAGTCGCGTTCTCGAGCTTCTTGCGGAACGCGACGCGACCGATCGTTTCGACGATGCGTCGGACAGGTGGTGCGCAGCCCACGAGCAGGACGGCTTCCGCCCCGGGCATCGTGAGCCATCGAAGCACCGGGTTGACTTCGGTGCCCAGCCCGCCCGCATCGACGAGCACCAGTCGCTCGCAGCGCTCCGGGTACTGATACACGAACTGCATCGCAATCCCGCCGCCATACGACTGCCCGACCACCGTGGCGCGTTCGTACCCCAAGGCCACGATCAAATCGCGTAGCGTGGAAGCCATGGCGCCGAGCGAATAGTCGCCCTTTGTCTTGTCCGAATCGCCGTGGCCCAGCAGGTCCGGAGCCAGCACGGTGAAACGCTCGCTCAGCGCCGGCATGACCTGCTTCCAAGTCGACGCGCTGCCAGCCATGCCGTGAATCAGAAGCACCAGTGGCCCCTTGCCACCGATTCGATACTTCAGGCGCCTGCCATGAATCGTGAGTTCTCGCTGCTCCATCGCGTCAGATCCCTACCACAGTATGGACCCGGGTTCCGTCCGACGAGAGCGCCGCCATGAGCGACGGCAGCAACGTGCGTTGGAGGTTGAGGGTCGGTCGGTAGTGCGTGACGAGCCCGCCGAGCGTAGCGAAGACGCGGCCGATCATCACGAAGTGATCCGGAATGTGCACGACGGGGTCCTGTTCGACCGCCTTGAGAAGCCGAATCCATTCGTCGACCATCTCCGCGCTCGAAACGTCCTGCCCGAGAACGCTCCCTTCCGTGCGCAGCTTGTCGAGCATCAGTTCCGCGAACCACAACAAGGTGTCGGGTCGCCCGCTTTGTGTCCGGAAACCCAGCTCCCCAAGGATCTGGCTCACACGCTTCGTGTCTTGCACGAAGAATGCCTGGATGAGGTGGGCGTACGCACGTCGGACGTCGGCTTCGATGATTTTCGTGCATCCGAAATCGAGGATCACCAAGGTCTTGTTCGGTTCGACGAGGAGGTTGCCGGGATGTGGATCGGCTTGAAAGCGCCCGAGCTCCAGCATCTGACGCGCGTATGCTTCGATCAACTTGTTCAGCAGACGCGAGAGCTCGGCGTGCGCGCTTTCGTCCCCTCCGTCGCGTGCTTCAGCGAGTTGGTCGAGGACCGAAGTGATCTTTTCGCCGTCGATGAACTCGGTCACGAGCACACGCTTGGTCTGATGTGAGCCGATGGGCTTCGGCGCGCGGACCCCCTGCAACGTGGCGAGGTAGTCGCCGACTGCGGAGGTGTGTGCTCGCTCCGCGTCGTAGTCGACTTCCTCGCTGATGGTCGTCCGAACTTCTTTAACGATGGTGTCGTAGTCTGCGGGCGGAAGTGAGGTCTTCATCGCTTCGAGGAACGACACCAAGATTTGCATGTCGAGCTGAATGACGGCGGCGATCGAAGGGCGCTGCACCTTGACTGCGACGATGGTTTCGTCGTTCAGAACGGCACGGTGCACCTGACCGATGCTAGCCGATGCGATCGGTGCTTTTTCGAAATCACGAAACGCCTCGTCGAGGGACAGCCCAACCTCTTCCTCGACGATCGCAATGATCCGCTGCTCATCTTCGGCGGGGACATCGTCTTGCAGTACCGAGAGCGCTTCGATCCAAACCCGCGGCAGCACATCCGGACGCGAGGAGAGCAACTGGCCTACCTTCAGAAAGCCACCACCGTGCGAAATGCAGACCTCGGTGAAACGCTGCGCGTTCTTCGCATGCAGTCGCTCGAGCATTGCCGCGGCACGTCCCCGGCTCACAAACGCCGCCCCAGTCAAATGCAGGCGGTAGCTGGCGGCGATCTTGGTAAGCATCCAACCGATGCTGACGAGCCGCGCCGTCTGTTGCTGCCAACTCTGCAAAGCGCTTTGCGCGTCCCGAAACCCGCCGACCCAATCCGCCCATTCATCGCGGCTCACATGGCAAGCCTCGGCAGCCTCCCGCCGCAACCGCCAAACCGTCTCCTCCACGGCCCTCAGCACAGCATCGATCGCAGCCAACCAGTGCCGCAGGGACGAGTCCGCGGTAGCTGCTTGATTTTCTTGGTGTTTTAGCTGGATTGCAGAACTATGTGATACATCCATGAGCTCTCTGTATCACAATGTGATTCATCAAGCCAGATCGCCCTCCAATCGAACGAGCTTCGCGATCAGCTCGACATGCGGCGTCTGCGGGAGGGTGTCGTAGGCGTGCAGGCTCTCCAGCCGGTAGGACTGCGCGAGTGCTGCAATGTCGGTTGCGAGGTTTGCGGGTCCACATGCCATCACGTGAATGCGGGCCGGGAGAAGGCGCAGCAGTTCGTTGGTCACCGCGGCGCCAAGCCCCTTTCGTGGCGGGTTGGCGACCACTGCATCCGGTGCTTCCGTTTGGCGGGCTAGGAAAGCTTCGACCGTTTCCGCGTTGATGCCGAGGCTGGCCGCACCTTCGGGATGCGATTCGCAGGGCAACACCTTGCTGGCAAAGACCTTGAGCCGGCGGGTGGTTGCGCCGGAACCGGCATAGAGGTCGAAGATGCGTCCGCCGCCGATGCCGTCGACGAGGTGATCGTACATTTGCTCTGCAAGCTCGGGGTTAGGCTGCAGAAAACCGAGCGGACCGACCCGCGTGCCATGCACATCGAGTGCCTCGATGCCCCAAAGCACAGTCGCGTCCGCTCCCCGCAACGCGTTGCCGCCTTCGCGATGAAAGCTGAACGCAACACCGTCGCAGAGCGTGAGCCGAGGACTCAGCCGCACCAGTTCTTTCTCGTCCGCTTCACTCGTGACGAGCGTTGCCATCACTTGGGTCCCGTTCGTGCGCAGCCAGACGGCCCGAAGTCCGAGGCGTTTACGTTCTTCGTCGTGTGCCGCGATCCCCAGATCACGTGCAGCTTCCGCAAGCTGGTCTGCGGCCGCTGCGATGAGCGGATGGTCGACGAGGCAGCCCTTCATATCGGCCGGCCGGTTCGTTCCCCGCATGAAGCTTCCGAGCCGCAGCTTGCCTGGCCCACCGAACGCAATCCGTTTCGCACTCCAGCGATAGCCGAGCGAGTGTGGCGTCGCGACGACTTCGTCGACCTCGAGTCCGTGTTGCGCGAGCAGCATCTCGCGAAGCAGCGTCCGCTGATCGGGTTCCTCGAGCGCCATCAGCGCGCAGCCGGTGCAGCGCCCTTCTTTTAGATCAACATGACGCAAACAGGGGGGTACTCGCCGGCCCGCACGGCCACGTTCCACTTCTAGGGTCGTCGCAAAGGTCGCGTGTTTGCCAACGTGGTCGATGCGCGCGACGACCCGTTCCCCGGGAAAGGCGCCCGTGATGCGCGTGCCTCCGGAGGCGCCTTGGCCCCCAGGCATGAGCGATTCGACCTCGAAGGTCCCCCGGTCTCCGGCTTTGTATCGAGGATCCTTGCCTTTCATGGGCCTACGTTTGCGCGCCCCGTCGCTCCTGGGCAAGGTGCGGGATGGCCCTCGTGGCTCTATCTCGAAAAGGCGCTCGGCGTCCGAGCCGGCCCGACGCGGCCGCCTACCTGCCCACCACCCGTGAGGACATGGAGGCGCGCGGCTGGGATCAGCTCGATGTGCTCATCGTCAATGGGGATGCCTACGTCGACCACCCGGCGTTTGGCGGTGCGCTCATCGGACGTTTCCTCGAGGGGCGCGGCTACCGCGTCGGCATGATCTCCCAGCCCAAGTGGACGGACACCGCCGACGTGTCCCGCATGGGGACCCCGCGCCTTTTCGTGGGCATCACCAGCGGCAACTTGGACAGCATGCTCAACAAGCTGACCGCGCAGAAGAAGGTGCGCTCGGACGATCAGTATTCGCCGGGGGGTCGCACGAATATGCGGCCCAATCGGGCGAGCGTCGTGTACGGCAACCTTTGTCGGCAGGCGTTCTCGGGCGTGCCGATCATCCTGGGCGGCATCGAAGCGTCACTTCGGCGCATCGCGCACTACGACTATTGGGGCGATTCGATTCGCCGCAGCGTCTTGCTCGATTCGAAGGCCGACATGCTCATCTTTGGAATGGGCGAACGACCGGTGTGGGAGGTGGCCGATCGGCTTGCTGCCGGCGAGACACTGGAAGACCTACGCAACGTACGCGGGACGGCTCATGTGTTGCGCAAGGGCCAGTGGGAAAACATCGAACCGAGCCGTTTCATTCGCGATGGCAAACCGGTGGTCCTGCCGAGCTACGAACAGATCAAAGAGAGCAAGGAACTGTTCAGCCAAATGAGCGGCGCGTTTCAAAAGGAAACGAACCCGGGTAACGGCCGGCCTTTGATCCAGCCACATGGGCACGAGGCCGTGTACCTCAACCCACCCGCGGAGCCGCTTACGACCGAGATCATGGACGGGCTCTACGACCTGCCCTTCACGCGTTATCCCCACCCCTCGTACGACGCGGGCATTCCCGCCTACGAGACGGTCAAGCACAGCATCGTGACCATGCGCGGCTGTTTCGGTGGCTGTAGCTTCTGCTCGATCACCGAACACGAGGGGCGCGTGATTCAATCACGCAGCGAAGAGAGTGTCTTACGTGAAGTGCGCGCGCTTCGTCGCATGGACGGGTTCGCAGGCGTGATCAGCGACGTCGGCGGTCCGACGGCGAACATGTACCAGATGAAATGCAAGGATGAGCGCATCGAAAAGGCGTGCCGGCGCTTGAGCTGCGTACATCCGGGCGTGTGCGAGAATCTGGTCACCGATCACGGCCCGCTCGTGCAGCTGCTGAGCAAAGTACGCGAAGCCAAAGGCGTGAAGAAGGCGTTCATCGCTTCGGGCATACGCTACGACTTAGCCGAACGAAGCCCCGAGTTCGTCGAAGCGCTCGCGGAGCATCACACGGGCGGTCAGCTCTCGGTTGCGCCCGAGCACGTCGACGATGACGTGCTCGACAAGATGAAGAAGCCCGGGGTCGAAAGTTACGAGCGGTTCGAGGAAATGTTCGCGTGCGCGAGCGAGAAGAGCGGCAAGGACCAACACCTCGTTCCTTATTACATCAGCGGCCACCCAGGCTCGACGACCCATTCCATGATCGAGCTCGCTCTCTACTTGAAGAAACGTGGGCTGAGGCCACGGCAGGTGCAGGACTTCATTCCGACCCCCATGAGCATGGCTACCAGCATGTACGTGACCGAGCTGGATCCCTTCACGCAAAAGCCGGTCTATGTCGCCAAGGGCCTTCGTGAGAAGCGAATGCAAAAGGCACTGCTACAGTATTGGGACATCGCCCAGCACGACCTCGCCCGCGAGGCACTAATCAAAGCGAAACGCGGCGATCTGATCGGAAGCACCGACCGGCACTTGATTCCCCCGGCATCGGGCAAAGGCGCCCTTTCGATCCATGAAAAGCGCCGACAGCGGCGCACCCAAGGTCAGCCCCGCGGCCGAATGGGCCGCCGCGCAGGAACAACGGGCGACCGCAGCCTCAAGTAGGCAGACAGCAAGCCTGCGCTAGTACGGGATCTTGCCTAGGCTCGGCGGGAAGAGCTTCTCGAAGAACTTGGTCATCTCGGCCCAGCTTTGCTGGTCGGCCTTTTCGTCATAGGCGAGCGGCATGTTGTGCTTGTTGCCCTTTTCGGTGGCGGCCTGGTCGGTGAACGCGTGCTTGGCGCCGGGATACTGGATGAAGGTGTAGTCGACTTCGGCCGCCTCCATCTCCTTTTTGAAAGCGGTGACCTGCTCCGGGGGGACGAGCGGATCTTCCGCGCCATGCAGAACGAGCAGCTTGCCCCTGACCTGACCTTTCTTGGCAGGTGCCTGCGTGGCCAGGTTGCCGTGGAAGCTCACCACGCCGTCGAGGTCGACACCAAAACGGGCCATGTGTAAGACAACCGCGCCGCCGAAGCAGTATCCGATGGCCGCGATGTCGTTCGGGTTGGTCGTGCCGTGCTGCTTGAGAAGCTCGTATGCAGCCATGAAGCGCGCCTTGGCGACGTCTATGCTGGCCATCGTTTGGTTCATGAACTTCATCGCGTCGTCTGGATGCTCCGCGTGCCTGCCCTCGCCGTACATGTCGAGCGCGAGGGCGGTGTAGCCGAGCTCCGCGAGCATGCGCGCACGCTTGCGAACATAGTCACTGTGCCCCCACCACTGGTGCACGACGAGGACGCCGGGGCGCGGCCCTTCTTGGTCGGCGTCCCATGCGATGAATCCCTCGAGTTTCGTGTCACCCGCTTTGTAAGTGACCTCCTCGCTCTGGATGTTCGGTGGAGCGGGAGCTTTGGCCTGCTTCTTCGAACAGCCGACGGCCAACAGCGCTACCGCGGCGATGATGGTTGCACGCATGAGGCCCATATCCTCCGCTTCCAGGTCAAAGCTGTCTAGGAGAAGGAGTAGAACTGATGGGGCCAAGCCAAACGCAGAAAAAACCACCGGCCGCGCAGCCACCTCGGGGATTTACCGGCCTTCGGGGTGGAGAGTGTCCCACTGGCCGCTGGTGCCCGGTTGCTGTCCCCACTTCCTCTCGGCGAACCATGCCGCCGCCGCGAATGCGAAGTACGACGCCAGCGCCATCATGGCGAACTGCGTCGTCGACTCGGGAAGGGGCATGAGGGTGTTGCTGTACTGAATCCCGAGTAACACGATGCTGAAAATCCATATCGGTAGCTTGCTTCGTGCGTGGCGCGCGTAGATCGCGACTCCCACCAAGAGCACGCCGGTCTCGAGGACGAATGCGATCACCGGGTGGTTCCACAAGCCGAAGCCGACTTTGAATTCGTTCCCCCAGAGCGGCAGATCGGCAACGTGTACGGGGAGATCGAGGATCCAATGGGAGAGCACGCAAAGGCCGATCACGGCACCACCCCGCCGTCCCCAGGCGAGGCTCCCCAGCCACCCGAGGATCAACGCCCAGCTAATCGAGGCGGTGAGGCTGTGTGTGTACGGCATGTAGTAGAGGTCGAGCGGGCTCGCTGCGGTGAACCCTTCGATGAGGCGGACCTTCTCCACCCCGGCAATGATCAACAACGACCGAAGCACATCGACGAACTGAACGGCCAGGAACAATACCCATAGCGGGACTCCGCCCGTGCGCCGAAGAGCAAAGCTCGGCGCGTAGTGCCCGACGAACATGCGGCGGACCCTATCAGATCGCCGCTTTCGTTGGAACCGGGTCGCCGGTGGTTCAAGTGCATAGGAGCCCCGCTTCTGCCCGCCGCCAGTGCAGCGGGCAGAAGCCTCTGAGCTACGCCCTAGCGACCTTGGCTTCCACGGTGTTGGCGTATTCCACCATCCCATGGACCGGGGAATAATGAACGAGGTCTTTGATCGTCTGGAGCTGCGCGTCGGTGAGGTCTCCCTTGACCTTCACCTCGGTGGTGATCTTCGGCATGCAGGACGTGTGCGACTCGGGCCCTTTGACCTCGAACAACACGCTAGGGTCGACGTCGGCATGCACGTTGACCTCTAGGCCTTCGAGCTTGATCCCATGGCGCGGCGCGTTCAGCGCGATGCTGTTGCAGAGGCAGGCCGCCACTGCACCGAGCGCCATCTCGATTGGCTCTGCGCGATCGGTCGGCCCAACAAATCCGATTGCCTCCTCGACTTCTTTCCATGCTCCGTATGAAACGGTGTAGTGCCGCGTCTCGCGGTCGATGTGTTGGCCACTGAGGTCATACGGGCCGATGTGCACAGTGCTGCGCCCGGAGTGGCCCTCCCAGACGCTGTGCGCGGTGAGTCCCAGAATGACGGGACTCTCTTGAAGTGATGTTCGAAAGGTCTCGAGCTTATCGAGGTCCATCCCGTTTACGATTTGTGTTGACATGATCGCCTCCTTATTTGCTGGCCAGTGCTTTCTGCATGGCCGCTTTCGCTTCGTTCGTTGTCCAGACCGCGCTCGCGAGGAACCGGAAGTTCGTGAGCGCAGCCGCGTAGCCATCACCCTCGGGCACGATGGCCGCAGCGGTTGCATCCTTGACGACCGCAACCTCGAAGCCCTGCTCGAGGAGCTCCCGCAGGTGCGACTCGACGCAGAGGTTGGCCGACATGCCGGCCAAGATGACCCGTTCGATGCCACGCTTGCGGAGCTGCAGAGCCAAGTCGTTGCTCTCCGGGCCATAGACCTTGTGCGGGCTCGTGACGATGGTCTTGCCGTCGTAGATGTATTTCTTGTAGCGGGTGAGCCAGTCGGCACCGGAGTTATTGAAGCCCTTGAGACTCAGCGCGCCCTTTCTATCGAACATGTGGATGCCGTGCATCATCGTCTCGACGGCGCCGCCAAAGCGCCATCCGTCGTCGGTCGGGTAGTAGTAGTGAGGCGAGATGAACACGGGAATGCCGTGCGCCTTGGCCGTCTTGAACAACGTTTCGATGTTCGGCACGGTGTTGTTGGCCGTGACACTCTCGCCGACGACACCCCAAGTCACGCCCTTCGGACTCAAGAAGTCGTTCTGAGGGTCGGTGATGACGAGCGCGGTCCTTGCGTCAACCTGCATCCCCGGGTCTGGCAGCCCGGCCAGTGCGGTCGATGCGAGTACGAGGAATAGGAACGGCGCCACTACGGAACCGATTCGCTTGCTTTTCATGATGGACTCCCTTCTAACGTTGTGCCCTCACGCGGCGCGTTGACTGGCTAAGACCGAAGTGCCTTCCGCCCGCCAACGCGCCTCCTGAGAGATGAGCTCAAACAGTTGGTTTTGTGCGCGGCTGCCGCCGAGTCGCGATACCCGAGGCGCTGTTGCAGCCAATGTGACGGCCGCGCGAGAGTAATCCTGTGCAGCGAAGGCGCCTAAACCTTCGGCCATCCGGTTGAGGATGTGATCGGAAAGTGAGGAAACATCACGCACTCGGGTGTCGCGCCACCGCTCGATGGAGGACGCGTCGCCTGCACCGGCGAGCGCGAGTAGGTGATGCAGCTCAACATAAGGAGTACTGGGCCCGCGCAATCCCTCGACTGCGGCGTCACGAACGGGCTCCCATGGGATCTGCGCCGTTCCGGGGCTCGTGAGTGAGAGCCGCCACAGGAGGGAAGGCGCGTCGGTATGTGCGTTGCCCCTGGAGACGGCGGGGAGGATGTAGCGCGCGAATCGCTCGAAGGCCGAGCTCCACCGTCCGGTGGCGATCTCGAACACCGCCATGTGCCACTGTAAATGAACCCAATCGCTCCCGGCACCGTCGTGCGTAACGAGCCAGGCGCCCAGCACACGATGCCCCTCGTCGGACCGGCCGGCGTCGAGTAAACGATGCGCGTCCACATGCGCCCATCCGACGGCGCCCTCGCAGAAAAGCGGAGATCCGCTGACATCCCGGCCCACGATTCGCTCTGCAACTTGCGTTTCCATGGGGTCTCCTTTCACTCCGAACACAGGGACCAGGCTCTCAAAGGCCGAGTGCGGATGGGTCCCGATGGGGTGCCGGATCGTCCCAAAAGGGTGCAATTTTGGCTTCTGATTGACGGGCTCGTGAAGGTGGGAGAGCATGCGGCGGTGATTCTCGAACGCCTATTCGAGAACCTGGTTCTCACGGTGGATCCCTTTGCGACCTGCAGGCTGGCCGACGGCTGGAGGTTGCGTCTGCCGTGCCGCGACTGGGTGATGTTCCACTACACCCTGCGCGGTGGCGGCGAGCTTCGCCTCCCGACCGGGGAAACCCTTCCGCTCGGAGCGAACGTGCTGGTGGTGATGCCCCCGAACACCAAGCACGCTATCGAGTGCGGGTCGGAGGTGCAAAACGAAACGGGCGTCGAGGGTCAAGGGGCGGAAGGCCCCCTGTGTGATTTCGTCGCCGGCCCCCTCGACAAGGTGAGCCTCACGATTGCCTGCGGCCGCATTCAGGTGACCTACGGAGAAGGCCTCGGCCTTTTCGATCACTTGCAGAAGGCTATCGTCCTCGATTTCAACGACTCACCGCAGATGCGCACGACCTTCGAGGCGCTCGTAGGCGAGTACCGTAAAGACGGCGCCGCCAGCCACGCCATGATGACAGCACTCATGAACCAATGCTTGATCCTCGTGCTGAGACGCGTGAGCGACGAGGCGCAAGGCGCGCTGCCGTGGTTATCGGCGCTCGAGGACCCGCAGCTGGCGGGCGTCATCGATGCGATGCTCGAGCACCCCGAGGAGCACCACACGGTCGAATCGCTGGCATCGATCGCTCATATGAGCCGATCGGCTTTCGCGCGTCGGTTTACGGAGTGTTTCAGCCGTCCTCCAATGGACTACTTGCGCGACGTCCGGCTCCGGCGCGCGGCGCAGCTGCTGTGCCGCGACGATCTATCCGTCGATGAGGTGGCAAGCAAAGTAGGCTTCTCGAGCCGCAGCCACTTCTCCCACACATTCCGAGAGCATTTCGGCGCCTCGCCGTTGGCGTTCCGCAGCGAGCACACGCCCGGTTCAGTTGTGGCCTAACGCACAACGGGCTTCGCACCTACGGGTGACAACCACTCTTCGCTGCGGTCCTGCTTTAGCTCCGGCAATGATAGAGTCTGTTCCCCTA
>Ga0255057_10001897_pt1 | contig 11463 bp, 7 predicted proteins | sample Cases_109_6_MG_FD_189022 | JGI IMG/M metagenome (GOLD analysis project Ga0255057, IMG submission 189022) | Seawater microbial communities from Amundsen Gulf, Northwest Territories, Canada - Cases_109_6 | ecosystem: Environmental > Aquatic > Marine > Gulf | place: Canada: Northwest Territories... | reverse complement strand
ATTCAGGGAGAGGACGACGAGTACGGGACGAAGGCCCAGCTGGATGCAATCTCCCGCCAGCTCGGCGGGGTTGTGGACGAGCTGCTGCTTTCCGACTGTCGACATTCACCGCACCTGGACCGCGGTACCGCCACCACCGATGCCACCGTGGGATTCATCAAAGACGTTCGCTCATAGACCAGCCGAAACGACCTGACGGATCGGCACGGTGGACGAGCGTCACCGCGTCTCGAAGTCGTACAGACGCTCCGGGTTAGTCACCAGTATCTGGTGCCGCGTTGCCTCATCGGGGGCAAATGCGAAGAGCGCATCGACCAGGTCGCCATCGTCGGGCATCGCCCGTACGTTCGGGTGTGGCCAATCGGTACCCCACAGTATCCGGTCCGGCGCAGCGGCAATCAGCGCTCGGGCGAAGGGAATGACATCGTCATATGGCGGGAGTCCATCGGCGGTAAGTCGCTCGGCGCCCGAGATCTTCACCCAGGTCCGTTCGTCAGCCATCAGGTCGAGCAACGTCAAGAATGGTTCCTGGTTCAGGCCGGCCGCAACCGGGACGCGAGCCATGTGGTCGATCACGAACGGGCACGGCATCCGATCGAAAAACCCGGAGTATGCCGGAAGATCTTTGGCGTCGAAATGCAGCACGATGTGCCACCCGAACGGAGTGACCCGCTCGACAATCTGCCAGAACTCATCCAACTGGGGTGCACCGCCAAGGTGAGCGACGAAGTTGAAGCGAGTCCCGCGAACACCGGCATCGTGGAGGCGGCCGATGTCGGCGTCGCTAAAGCTCTGGTCGATCATCGCGACCCCGGCGTAGCGGCCCCGACCGCGCTCGAGAGCGTCGACCATGGCCGCATTGTCGACCCCGTGACAGCTCGCCTGGACAAAGACAGCACGAGAAAGTCCGAGGTGCCCGTGAAGCTGCTCGAATTTGTCGATCCCGGCATCCGGAGGCGTGTAGGTGCGGGTCGCTGCGAACGGAAAGCGATCCGCCGGACCAAAGACATGACAATGGGCATCGCAGGCTCCCGGCGGCGGCGTAAATGTGCTCGGGGCGTGGGGAGCGGGATGGGGACCCGGAATCGGTTTGGTCATGGACATTCCCTTGTCATCGCCTCCCAGCGCCCAGGACATACCGGAATCGTGGCCGGTGCCAGATCGTCGGCAACCGTCCTACGCCAAGATCCTCCTGAATCTTGAGCACCTCGACGTTGAATGCCGCCCTCAGTCGCCCTGAGTGCGCCACCCCGTTGCGTACGCCTCTCTGGCACCCTGGGAGATCGGCGTTGGCGTGACTCTCACCCGAATCTCGGTCTGCTGATGACCTTCGACGGTCGGTTTATCGGTTCCTCCACCTTCTTCGCCCCAGACCAACGTCAGTTCGTCACCGACGTCGATAGTCGGGTCCACGACCCCCAATGAGATCATTGCCCGCTCATTGAAGCTGTAACCGCTGAACATCGAAAAGCCGACGGTCTCGCCGTCTTTGGTCACCGCGTCGTAGGTCGCCGAGGTGTAATTCGACAGCGGGAGGTCGATTACCTTGTAGTTCTCTCCCGGCGGACTGAACATGGACTGGAACACCCTTCCGACATCGTCTGGGTTCCACTCGAAGGTCACCTTGTGCCGATGTGGCGCGTCCTTCTTGGCTTCCAGGGCGTCGCTCCCGATGAAGTCGTGGTCGAACATCACATAGGACCCGTAGCCGAGCTCGTGGGGAGTGAGGTAGTAGTCCTCGATGTGTTGGGAGACGAAGCTGCCGCCGATGGAACCGGATGCTTCGTAGCCGCCACTTGGCAACCACTCGCGATACGGCTTCATCTCGTCACCGGAGTAGACCGCAGGTAGAGGCGACGGTATCCATCCCGATTCCAAGGTGTTCGTGGCATAGGCTCGCGCCCCCACCTGGACGAGACCGAAGTCGCGACCGGCATCGAGGATCGCCTGGCGAACCTCGTCGCCTTCGGCGTAGGGACCCCATATCTCCATGCCGGGCTCACCGGCCATCCCGTGACGGAATGCCGGCACCTCCCGTCCGGCCACATTCATGGTTCCGACGTTGAAGAACTTGATGTCGGGAAGCGGCCCGCCATTGAGCTTCTCCAGCACCGGCAGCGCGTTCGGCCCCTGGATCTGGAACCGGTAATGCCGGCGTGTGACCGGGTCCTTTCCCGGGCGGGACGGCGACCGATCGTCCCGCTCCAAATCGACGTCGTAGTCACCGGTCTCTGCATGGAACTGAATCCAGTTCACACTGGGAACCCGTCCCACCAGGTTGAAATCGCTCTCCGAAGTTCGGAACATGATGAGGTCGCCGATCACATAGCCGTCGTAGTTGGTGGGAACGAAGTGCTTGGCCTTGGTGACCGGAAAGTTCTCGAGGCTATTGATAGCGAGATTGGAGAGCAGTTTCTCGGCATCCGGGCCTTCAACGGTCAGCTCCGCCATGTGGTGTGACTGGTCGTAGAGCACCGCGGCCTCTCGCCACGCCCGTTGTTCATCACGCCAGTTACTGAATTCAGGAGCAACAATCGGATAGACGTAGGCACCGATCTGGGAGTTGCGCAACATCTCCACGGTGTTGCCCACCGATTGGAGCACGTCTTCGAGGCTGGTGTTGCTGATGGTCGTTTCTCCTCTCGCTTGCTACGGCGCCTGGGTGTGAGCCGGGCACTCGATCACGATTGTACGCGTCCGATTCGCGGCACCACCGGGCGTCACCCGTTGTGGACGGCCACGACTCCAACTAGGTTCGGTCCCGTCATCTAGAGCGGTCGAGGGACAGGCCCGTCGACAACCGCGGCAACCACCCCAGGGGAAGGTGCCAATGCCTGATCGATGATCTCATCGATCAGGCTGGTTGATGATCGAACACACCGCAGCGGAAGTGCACTCTCGGACAAGATCCATCCGCTTGTTCGACGGTCACCGTCGGGGTTGCTTCCGGCCCACCGGGGACACCCCCGCCATGGCGCACCACCGCGCCGCCGACCGCTGATGATGGACACCACCGGCGAAACCGAGTCGGTGCGGAGGCTGTTTCTAAAGCCGAAGTTCGAGCTGCTTCCCTTCCGCAGCGCGATCCATCAGAGCGAGTTCCTACCTGAAGCCGCCACCGTGACCATCACCGCGTCCCCGGCAAAAGGAATCGAGCCCGTGCTCGAATACGCCGCCACGCTGGCGCAGCGAGGCTTCGATGTCATCCCGCACATCGCCGCCCGATCCGTTGCCGACGAGGCAAACCTTGAGCGCATACTCGACACCATTGCCCAAGCCGGAATCGCTCGTATCTTCGTGATAGGCGGGGACTCCACAGACCCGGGTGATTTTCCCGACGGTCTCTCGTTGATCCAAGCCATCGCAGGATCGGGCTATCCGCTCCCCGAGATCGGAATACCCGCTTATCCGGACGATCATCCGTTCATCTCTCACGAGACGCTGCGTCAGGCCTTAAGAGACAAGCAGCCATACGCCTCCTACATGACCACCCAAATGTGTTTCGACCCGCTGACTATCTCCAACTGGATCGCCAACATACGCTCCGACGGCATCACGCTGCCGATTCACGTCGGCATACCGGGGGTAGCCCCGATCCACAAGCTGATCAATGTCTCGACACAGATCGGCGTCGGAGATTCAGCACGCTTCCTGTTGCGTCACCGCCGGTTGCTGGGTCGGCTCATGCGCCGAAGCACGTACTCACCAGAGCGGCTCGCCATGGGCCTCAGCGAGGTCATAGCCGACCCGACGGCGAACATAGAGGCACTGCACATCTTCACGTTCAACCAGGTGGAGTCTTTCGAAGAGTGGCGACAGGACTGGCTGGCGGCCAACGACGGCTGAGCTAGGCCTACCCGAGCTCGGCGGTGCGTAACTCGATCGCCGATCGCCGTCTCATCTGTTACCGCAACACACCTCTCTCCCACACACTCACCAGCCGGGCGTAGGCCTCGCTCGATTCGACCAGTTCTGCATGGGTTCCGTCGGCGATCACCTTGCCTCGATCCATCATCAGCACCCGGTCGGCCTGCTCGGCGCTGCGGAGGCGGTGGGCGATCACGACGGCAGTTCGCCCTTCGAGCAGGGTTCCGAGAGCTCGTTCCACCCGGGCTTCGGTCTCCGGATCGAGATTGGCCGTGGCTTCGTCCAATACGATCACCGCCGGGTCGGCCAGCAGGGCGCGGGCCAGGGCGACCAGCTGCCGCTCCCCTGCCGAGAACCGGCCGCCGCGCTCGCGCACCAGGGTGTCGAGTCGCTCGGGAAGTTCCCGTGCCCACTGCTCGATCCCGATGGTCCGACACACCCTCCACAACTCGTCATCCGCAGCCCCGGGCCGGGCGTAGCGCAGATTGTCTCGCAGAGTCCCATTGAAAAGGAACCCCTCCTGTGGAATCAGCACCATATGACGTGGCCGTGATGCGAGTGTCATACTTCGCAGATCGAGGCCATCCAGCAGCACCACGCCCTCGGTAGGGTCGTAGAAGCGCAACACCAAGCGCGCCAGCGTCGACTTCCCGGCGCCGGTTTCGCCGACAATGGCCACTCGCTGGCCCGCCGGAATCTCGAGATCGATGTCGACCACCACCGGCAACCCCGGCTCGTAGCCAAAGGAGACGCCTTCGAACCGGATGGCACCGTCAACCTCGTCCGGCAGATCCGAGGCTCCCTCGGAGTCGAGAACCAACGACTCGGTGTCGAGCAACCGGAACAGCTTCGCCAGTGCAGCCGAGGCAGACTGCAACTGGTTGTAGGTGTTGGCCAGGTTGATGATCGGTTGAAAGAACCAGTCGAGGTACATCAGTAGCGAGACCAGTGAGCCAAAGCTCAGATCCCCCGCGATGACACGGCTGCCTCCAAAGAACAACACGATGGCGTATCCAGCCACCCTGAGAAACGCCACACCGGGGAAGTACCAGGCCACGGCGCGAGCGGTCCTCATGTTTGCCTCGAAGTAGGCCTCGTTGACGCCACCGAAATGTCCGGCCTGCTCGGGCTCGCTGGTGAAGGCCTGCACCACTCGCACCCCGGTGATTCCCTCCTGGAGGGTCGCCAGCACCCGGCCGATCTGGGTGCGCACCTCCTGATAGGCGCGCGCCGCGTAACGCTGGAACACCCGGCTGATGACGATAAGCACCGCAATCAATGCAAAGACCTGGAACGCCAAGGTGACATCGACGAACAGCATGGCCGCGGCAACGCCGATGATCGTCAACAGATTGATGACCAGCGTCACCGCACCCTCCTCCGCGAACTCCTGGATCGACTCGATGTCGTTGGTCATCCGGCTCACCAGCACCCCTGCCTTTGATCTCCCGTAGAAAGCCATGTCGAGGCGCATCAGGTGCTGGAACACTGTGGAGCGCAGCTGCAGGAGGTACTTCTCACCAAGGATCGCCACCGAGAATTGGGCGATCCGCTGCGCCAAATACTGCACGACCAAAAGCCCCAGGAAGATCAATGCGGTGATGGCGATCACACCGCGATCGGCCCCCCCGATGCCGTCGTCGATTCCCCGACGGACCACCAGAGGTCCGAGCAGACGGGCGGCGGTGGCGATCATCGTGGCGAACAGAGCGCGCCGCGCAGCCTTCTTGAGATGCGAGGCCAAGCGAGCCGCCCTGCGCAGCAAACCATCGCTCATGACAGGGCCTCCTGTGCCAGAACCTCTCCGTACCGCGGAATGGTCGCCAACAGCTCCAGATGCGATCCGACGGCGACGATCTGCCCGTGGTCGATAAACGCAACGTGGTCGACGAGGGCCAGCGTCGAGGTGCGGTGAGCGATGATGATCGTGGTGCGGCCCCGCATCACCTGTTCGAGGGCGGCGAGCATCTCGGCCTCGACCAGTGCGTCCACCGACGAAGTGGCATCATCCAGGATCAGCACCCGCGGATCGCGCAGCACCGCCCGCGCCAGTGCCACCCGCTGACGCTGGCCGCCCGACAGCGAATGCCCCCGCTCACCGATGACCGTTTCATACCCGTCGGGGAAGTCAGAAATGAACCCGTGAGCCTGAGCCAGCCGAGCGGCAAGTCTCACCTGCTCGTCGGAGGCATCCATGTCGCCGAATGCGATGTTGTCGCGAATCGAGGCCGAGAACAGGAACGTTTCCTGGAAGACGACGGCAACCTCCTTGCGCAGTTCTTCCAGGAGCACCGTACTGACGTCGGTGCCATCGATCGTGATCGCGCCGATATCGACATCGCGAAACCGTGGGATGAGGTGGGCGATCGTCGTCTTCCCGGCGCCGGTCGGACCGACCAGGGCCAATGAAGAACCTCCGGGTATGACCAGATCGATCCCACTCAGAACTTGCGGGTTGCCGGGGTAGGCGAACGTGACGTTGCGGAACCGCACCTCGCCCCGGCCCGGCTTGAGCGGGATGGGGTCTACGGGATCGGCGATGGCGGGCTCCTCGCCCAGCAGTGCCTGGATACGAGTGGAAGCTGCGGCGGCACGCGGCAGCTGGGCGAAGAACCAGCCTGTGATACGAAGCGGAAAATTGAGCAGGGCCAGGTACTGGGTGAATGCTACGAACTCGCCGAGCGACAACTGACCGCCGACCACTCTCACCCCTCCGAGCCAAAGCACGGCCACGGTCGCTATCGACGGAATGACTTCGAAGGCCGGGGCGAACCTGGCGCGAATCCCTGCCAACCGGGTCGCCTTGTCGTAGATACGCCGAGCGGTCTCGTCGAGCTTCTCCTGTTCCTGAGCCTCCTGGCCGTACGACTTGGTCACCTGGATGCCGCCGATTGACTCCTCGACCACGCGACTCAGGTCGGCCAACCGTTGCTGCACCTCGAACGAAAGCCGGATCACCCGCTTGGCGTACGCTCGGGCAGCCAACAGAACCGTCGGCACCGTCAACGAAGCTACCGCCCCTAATACTGGATCGAGAATGACGAGCACGGTCACAACCGTCAGGAACATGGCGAGATTGGCCACCGTGATCGGTGTCATGGCAAATACGAGCCGGACCTGGCCCAAGTCGCTCGACGCCCGCGCCATGAGCTCGCCCGTGCTGGTGACGTCGTGAAACGAGAATGCCATTCGCTGGATGTGCTCGAACATCCGATTACGTAAATCTGCCTCGGCCCGGTACGAGACTCTGAAGCTGAAGTAGCGACGTACACCGATTCCCACTCCGAGCAGGATCCCGGCCCCGACCAGCATGACCACCAGCTGCGGGATGCGATCGCGGTTTCCCCCGATGATCGCCTCGTCGACCGTCCTTCCCACCAGATATGGCACGGCGACCAGCATCAGCATCCACAGCAGGGCGCCGCCAATCGAAAACGTGAGTTCGCGGCGATAGCCGCGAATGGTGTGGGCCAACAAACGCAGTCCGGTGGTGATGTCGTCGGGTTGCGAGTCCGACAACCCTTCGGCTTGGGCGGAGTCGTCTGACGAACGGCGCAAGTCGGTCAAGATCCGCCACCTTCCCCCGGCCGCACTTCTTGGTTGGGCGCGGCCCCGTTGTCGGTCAGATAGGCAACCGTTACCGCCCCCAGGAGAATGGCCATCGCACCCACGTACAACCACACCAGGGCGATGGCGACCGCTCCCAGCACCCCGAACGTGGCACCCAGCTCCGGTGATGCGCCGAGGTACAGCCCGAACCCAAGACTGCCGAGCACTGCGCCGGTGGTGCCGACCAGGGCCGCCAGCCAGGCTCTGGGAAGTGGCTCCGGCGGGCCAAACCGATAGAGAGCGGTGAGGAAGAGGTACAGACCGGCAGCGGCCATCGGTACCCGCAGCCACGTCCACAGGTCGAGTACCAGATCATTGCCGACGAATTCAGCGACGAACTCCACCAACTGACGTCCGGTCACCAACAGCACAGACGTCGCGCCCAACGCCACTCCTCCACCCAGGGTGAGACCCATCGCCACCAGCCGCATCTGGAATGCGGGACGTCGCTCGGTCCGGTCTTCGACCGCGGCTATCGACTTCTGCAATGCGACGACGGCCCGCGAACCGAAGAAGATGGCGACCGTCACCGAGCCGAGGACCAGCCAAACTGACCCGCCTCCCACCCGGTCGCCGGCATCGACGAGGAGATCAGTGACGAAGGTCTTGACGGTCGCAGGGACTATCGGGTCCAGGGTGTCACCGATGCGCTCGACCGTGGCGGCGCTCTTTCCGATCGCAGCCGCGATACCCAACATCGCAAAGGCGAGAGGCACCAGGGCAAGAAAGGCGTTGTAGGCGACCGCGGCGGCGTTGATCGAGAGGCCGGACTGGCGAAGCTGCTTCGACAGGCCCGCAACTGTCCGCCAGGCCGACTGTCGCCACATGTGTCCATTCTCCCACTGCTGCGGTCGAGAACGTGCGCTCCCGGTGAGTCGGGGTCCGACCCACACCGCCACCGGCTGGGACCGACCCGAATGAGGGGCCAGCACTCACTGATAGCGACGGGTCAGGGAGGAGGCGCCGTCGATGACTAGCTCTCGGCGATATGGACATCTCGTTTCTCCGGGCAGGTCATACACTCTCAACCCGATGCCCTCCGACCCGAACCGACCGATTGTCGTCGGCGCCTCTCTCGCCGCGACCCTCGTGGTCATGAGCCTGGTGCTCTTTTGGCTGCTTGCTCCCAGCAATGAGGCGCCTGCCGCGACACTCGCCGTCGGCTCGACGTTGGCGCCCACCGACAACGGGGCCACAGTCACCACCGGCACCACCAGAGTGTCGACGACTGTGGTCGAGCCGAGCACGACGACCGAGGGAACAATTCCGGGCCAGCCATTGCATGCCTGGGTCGATCGGAGCACGGTGGGCGAGCCGTGGGGTTCGGCCGTAGAAGGGTTGCTCACCTTCCGCGGCAATCCGACCAATACCTACTACGGGACCGGCCCGATCCCGATCACACCGGAAATCAAATGGAGCTACCCCGACTCTCCGATGTGCTCGTCCTCGACCGATCTGGGAGTGACCTCGACATGGTGTGGCAACGGATGGACCGGTCAGCCGGTGATCTGGGAGAGGCCTGACGGGATCACCGAGTTGATCTTCGGGGCGTACGACAGACGGCTCCACTTCCTCGACGCCGAATCCGGCCAACCGACCAGGTCACCGATCCTCACCGGTGACATCGTCAAGGGCACCCCGACCATCGATCCCGACGGATTCCCACTGGTCTACTTCGGAAGTCGGGACAACAAGCTGAGGATTGTGGCGCTCGATAGAACCGAGCCGGTCGTCATCTGGGAGGTGGAGGCCCTGATCTCAGAAGGTCGATGGAACGACGACTGGGATGCCAGCCCCCGCATTGTCAACGACATCATGTTCGAGGGCGCCGAGAACGGCCTGTTTCACATCTTCCGGCTCAATCGAGACTACGACGAATTGGGCCTGGTCACCGTTGACCCGGAACTCCTGCTCAAGATGGTGACATACAACGAAAAGCTGCTGAACGACATCGGGCCCGGGTATCCGGCGGTGAGCGTGGAGAATTCGGCGGCGATCTTCGAGGGCCGCGTCTACTTCGCCAACTCGGCAGGGCGTGTCATCGGACTCGACATCGAGAGAGTCCTGGCCGGAGCTACACATGAAGAGGCAACCGTCTTCGACTACTGGGTCGGAGACGATGTGGACGCCTCCATCGTCATCGACGAAGAGGGGATGCTCTACGTATCGGTGGAGTATGAGCGCTACCTCGACCAGGCCAAGGATCTCGGTCAACTGATCAAACTCGACCCATACAACGAGACCGATCCCTATTTGTGGGGAATGTTCTCGCTGACCGAGGCACCCGCCAAGGGCGGCCTGTGGTCGACACCCGCGCTCGGCAAAGAGGTCCTGTACGCGGTTACGAACAAAGGCTTCCTGATCGCGGTGGACCGGGAGACCGGCAACGAAGACTGGGTGTTCGAAGTCGGAGCAGGATCGTGGTCGTCACCGGCAATCGTCGATGGGCACCTCCTGGTCGTGGGCAATACGGGATTGCTGCGCGATTTCTTCATCGGTGCCGACGAGCGAGCCCCCGACCTCCAATGGACCTTCCAGGTCGGCAACGGGAACATCGAGGCCACTCCGGCCGTGTGGAATGGCATGATCTACGTCGGTAACCGCGACGGGTTCATGTACGCCGTCGGAGAGCAGAACGGGTAATCAGTCGCCGGTAACCAGTACCAGAAGCGGCGTCGCTCCTCGGGGCCAAACGCGCCTGTCGCCACGGCACCGCCGTTCGGTCGAGTAGCCAGTAACCGACCGGCAGAGCTTGGTCGACTGTCTTACTGGTTACTGGGTACCGGATACTGGATACCGGTTGCTGATTCCGGCTGATCACCAACCACCGGCAGTATCCTGACCGATCGTGCATTACGACTACACCGCCGTCACCCCTGAATCAGTGCGTGGCGCCGTCGACGAAGCCATCGAACGCGGCGAAGCGCTGGTGGCCACAATCACCGAAGCCGAAGGGCCGCGCACGTGGGACAACACCATGGAAGCCCTCACCATCCTCGATGACGTCATAGTCCGAGCCGGTGGAGTCGGACCGTTCATGGCTCGGGTCCATCTCGATCGAGAAGTGCGAGATGCCGCCCAAGAGGCCGAAGAGAAGGTCTCCAAGTGGACGTCGGACCTCATCTTTCGTCGGGATCTGCGCGACGCGGTCGAAACCTTCGCCACCACCGACGAAGCCGCTGCTCTCACAGACGAACGGGCCCGCTACGTCGAGTTCATGCAACGCGACCTCCGGCGAGCCGGCCACGACCTCTCCGACGAGGAGAGAGACGAGGTTCAGCAGCACCGGACCCGGCTGGTCGAGTTGGGAGTCGCCTTCAACCGCAACATCGATGAGGCTCAGGGCGGATTGGACCTCGATCGCGCTCAGCTCGCCGGAATGCCCGACGACTATGTGGCTCGGCTGTCTCCGGGTAGCGACGACGAGACCTTCCGGGTGAGCATCGACTACCCGGACTACTACCCCTTCATGGACATGGCCACCAGCCGGGAACTCCGGCAACAGGTCCAGTTCATCTTCTACAACAAGGCGGTAGACGAGAACGAACCGATCCTCGAAGAGGCCGTACGGATCCGGCACCGCATCGCCGAGATCTTCGGACTCCGCTCATGGGCCGCCTACGCCATGGAAGTGAAGATGGCCGACGGTCCGGAGGCGGTCGAGAACATGTACGCCGGGATTGTCCCCGGCCTCACCGAAAAGGCCCAGGGTGAGGTGGCCGATCTGGCATCTGCCCTCGAAGGGGAAGGGCAGGTCGAGCCGTGGGATCATCGCTTCCTGCACACCAACATCAAACGGGAGCGGTTCGGAATCGACCCCTCGGAAGTGGCGGCCTACTTCCCTCTGCAGCAAGTCCTCGACGGGATGTTCGAGATCACCCAGGATGTGTTCGGTCTCGAATACCATCGGATAGACGATCCGCAGGCCTGGCATCCCGACGTCCTGGCGTACGACCTCCACGACGTCGACTCCGCTGCCAAGCTCGC
>Ga0255057_10001896_pt1 | contig 11463 bp, 8 predicted proteins | sample Cases_109_6_MG_FD_189022 | JGI IMG/M metagenome (GOLD analysis project Ga0255057, IMG submission 189022) | Seawater microbial communities from Amundsen Gulf, Northwest Territories, Canada - Cases_109_6 | ecosystem: Environmental > Aquatic > Marine > Gulf | place: Canada: Northwest Territories... | reverse complement strand
GAGTTCGGATCGTTGACGGTGACCGGCCCAGCCGACGACTTATCGACCGCTGCGACTCACCAGCCTCCCACCAATCCCACAAATCTTCCCGCTCAACACCAGACAACCCTTCCACAGCACACCTCCATCGAGACAAGACTCGCTCAAGGTGATACAACGACCCCCTGAAACCACCGCACTTATGTGCGGCTTGTTGGGGTGGTACGCGTAGGGTTGGTGCTGGTCTGGAGGTAGCCGTTTGGGTGATGTCCGCTTGGTGAAGGGTTCGTGTCCGCTGGACTGTCAGGACACTTGTTCGTGGGTTGCCCACGTCGAGGATGACCGTGTTGTCAAGGTGGTGGGAGCTAAGGAGCATCCGTTCACGCGTGGGATTCTGTGCGCGAAGGTCAAGGATTATGAGCAGCGAACCTACGCCGAAGACCGGCTGTTGTATCCGTTGGTGAGAGTCGGGGCGAAGGGCAGCGGCGAGTTCACTCGGATTTCTTGGGATGATGCTGTAGACCAGATCGCCGACAGGTTTTCGGGCATTGTTGACGAGTATGGAGCCGAGGCGTTGATGCCGCTCTTCTTTCTGGGTTCGCTTGGTGCTGTTCAACACGATTCGTTGCGTCGTCTTTTTCATGTGCTCGGTGCGAGCCGCCCCACTGGCAGTGTTTGTGGACAGGCGGGTAACGCATTGGCCGCCGAAGGCCACCCACGGGGCTTCGACCCCGAGGAGATCGTTAACGCTGACCTGATTCTGGTTTGGGGAGCGAATCTGCTCACGACGGCGCATCATCATTGGCATTTCATCACCGAAGCGAGAAAGCAGCACGGTGCTCGGATAGTGGTGATTGACCCGGTTCGGACCCGAACGGCTAAGGGTGCAGATGAGCACATTGCAATCAAACCAGGAACCGACTCGGTGTTGGCTCTTGGGATGGCTCATGTGCTTGTTACCGAAGGGTTGGCCGACGTTGACCATGCGAGGGAGTGGTCCTCCGATGTCGATGAGTTTCTGACTGAGGTCGAAGCGTGGCCACCAGGCCGCGTAGCCGAAGTATGCGGCATCGCCGAAGACGACGTGATCCGTCTCGGTCGCGAGTTCGGGGCTGCATCCCCCGCCGCCATACGCGCTGGAATCGGACCGCAACAGTCGGTCAACGGTGAGGCCTACCTGCGAGCAATCTCAGCTCTGGCAATACTCGGCGGGCACTGGTCGAAAATCGGAGGTGGCCTGTTCGTTGAGGCTTACCCCGAGTTCGACATTAATAAGGCTGCCGGTTCAGATCTGGTGAACGGCGCTCCTCGGGAACTGGACATAGCTCGGATGGGACCAAACCTGACCGACTCTGCCCTTTCCCCGCCAATAAAGGGACTGATGGTGTGGAACATGAACCCAGTCGTTGCAATGCCTGACACCAAGACCGTGAGACAAGGATTCGCCAGGGAAGACCTTTTCACTGTCGTAGCCGAACACTTCATGACCGACACTGCCAACTACGCAGACATCGTCCTCCCCTCAACCACCCAGCTCGAACATTTCGACATCCTCGGCGCATGGGGTCACCACTACATCTCGGCCAACAACCCAGCAATAGACCCCCTCGGTGAAACCAAATCCCACGGTGAGATGATGCGACTCATCGCCAGAGCCATGGGACTCGACCATCCAGCATTAACCCACAGTGACGAGCAGATAGCCGCGGCTGCGCTCCCTGACTGGGTTGACTTAGACCAACTCAAAATCGACGGATGGCAGAAAACGTCACCTACCAAACCGAAACCCGACCCGAACAACAAGATCATCCTCTCCGGCTCAACCAGGGGACCTCAACCCCACACTCCCGACGGCATGCTGAGAATGTTGACCCCTAAAGGCCACTTCTTCATGAACACCAGCTTCGCCAACATGGAACGTCAACGGAAGGCGATGAAAACCCCCACACTCGAAATCCATCCCGATGACGCCTCAGAACGAAAGCTTGAAGACGGACAAAACGTCACCATCTCCAACCACCAAGGCGCCATCAACACTGCACTTCACATCACCGAAGCAGTACGCCCCGGAGTCGTCGCCCTCCCAGGCAAATGGTGGAGCCAACCCGCCGAAACAGGAGCCGTCTCAAACATTCTCTCACCCCCCGAATGGTCCCCCGGCGGCCAACCCGCCTACAACGACATCTTCGTCAACGTCACCACAGCCCAAGACCAGTAGGTCGAACCACCCCGCCCATAACCGGCTGGGAGGGATGATGTGGGCTGTGTGGCACGCATCCTGTCAGGCGGCGAGGACACCGGTTGAGCTGATTGAGTCAGCTGGGTTGGTTCTCATTCCGTCTGGCAGTAGTGGATGCCACCGTGTTTACCCGAAGCGAGTGGAAGGAGTAAGCATGACAACACTCATGTCCACGGGTCTCATCATCCGGCCATAACGGCATCGGTTAAGGGCGGGTGTGGCCACGGACCAGGTGCGTATAGGATCTGGGCTTGACCAGACAAAGCATCCATTTGAGGGTGCAACGATCGTGATCAACGCGGTCAGCCGGGTTGCGCAATCCATCCTGAAAAGGGCTTCCCACGACTGGCTAATGCTTAGCGCGGCAGTCGTCACCGTCGTAATGGCAACGACCTTGTTGGCAGCAGGTCCGATCTACGCCGATGCCGTCACTCTGGGCAGTCTGCAGAGAACGATTGCCAACGCTCCCCCGTCTGAGCCCAACATGGTCATCTCGATTGGAGGACGACCCGACGCCTTTTCCGATTTCGACCGGATAGTCACCAGCGAAACCACCTCGACGTTCGAAGTCACCGGGCTGACCGTCTATCGCCACATCGAATCGGAGTCGTTCGAGCTGACCGCCTCAGGCGTCGGAGGACTCACCGAGCTTGCCGTATTCAGCTATCTGGAAGGAGTCGAGAAGTTTGCCACGATCGAAAGCGGGTCATGGCCTAGTGACACCCCGGGTGGTACCGAGGTTGCCGTCCATGAGAGCGCTGCAGACTGGCTTGGGCTGACGGTCGGAGACGAATTGAGCATCCCCAATCGCACCGACGCGACGGACACCGCAGACGTGGTGGTTGTCGGCATCTACTCGGTCGACGATGTCAACGATCCGTTCTGGCTGTCCGGTGGGTTGATCGACGACGGCATCGAGGAGTCGGCATTGTTCCGCACACTCGGGCCATTCGTCACCACTCAGCAGGCGCTTCTGGAGGACTTGGCTCCGATTAGGGCTCGGTATGAGTGGAAAGTGTTTCCCACGTTCTCAAACCTGACACCTTCAACAATCTCCGAATTGAGTGGCGATCTGAACGGATTACAGGATCGACTCGACGGAGCATTGGGCGATCGGGGAGGGGTGACCAGCGCCCTTGCGAAGGATTTCACAATCGAGTCCTTGCTCGGACGGCTACTCAGCAGCGCCGCCAGAAGCCTGGCGGTGACGCGAGCCGGGGTGCTCATGCTCTCGGCACAACTTGGCATCCTCGCCGCATACGCTCTGGTCCTCACCGCCGGACTGCTGGTTGAGACTCGGCGAACCGAGACGAATCTGCTGAGGTCTCGTGGAGCGTCCAGCGCGCAACTTATGGGCACTGCCGTCGGGGAAGGAATCCTGATCACAGTCCCGGCGGCCTTGGTCGCTCCATGGTTGGCGGTGTGGATATTGGGCGCCCTGAATCGGTTCGGCCCTCTCGGACAAGCTGGACTGACGCTCGATGCGACGGTGACCTCAGCTGCGTACGCGGTGGCGCTTATCGCCGCGGCCGGGTGCATCGCAGCTCTCGCCATCCCTACATACCGGGCGGCCCGGTCATTCTCCGACACTTCGGCCGGGCACTCCCGGGAAAAGACGAAATCCGGTCTTCAGCGCGCCGGTGTCGACTTGGCCTTGCTTGCGTTGGCCGCTTTCGTCTTTTGGCAGCTGAGAACGTTTGGGGCAGATGTGACATCTCGCGCTCAAGGAAGGGTCGGCATTGACCCGTTGCTGGTGGCCGCCCCCGCCCTCGGGTTGCTCGCCGGCGGAACACTCGCGATACGCACGATTCCGCTGTTGTCACGGATGGCTGAGAGGGCCGCCTCCCGCAGTAAGGCGACCGTCGGCGTCTTGGCGGCCTGGCAGATCGCGAGACGGCCGAGGCGCTATGCCCGTTCGGCGCTTCTACTGATCATGGCTGTCTCCATTGGGTTGTTTGCTGCCTCCTACACCACCACTTGGAGTCAATCCCAAGACGATCGGGCCAACTTCCAGGTAGGTGCCGACGTGCGGCTGTCCCCGGACCGCAGGCTCAATTTCTCGATAGGCGACCTTCAACTCAGCACAGCTCACGAGCAGCTCGATTCGGTTGACGAGTCGATGCCTGTCGTACGCAAGACCGCCTTTCTCGCTCGATCCACCAACACGCTGGGAAGGTTGGTGATGCTCGATGCCACTCGGGCTGCCGACCTAATCAACATCAGGGAGGATCTGACGACAACCGACTTCGATCAACTGATGAACCGTTTGGCCTCGCAGCGACCAAAGCTGGCGGTCGCTCCACTTCCGGGAGAGCCCCGTCGCCTTGGACTTTCGGTCGAGGTGATTACGAACGAGCTACCCGAATCCCTCCCCGAGGACCTCGTGAAGCTCAACGAACTCTCACCGAGGGTCAAAGTGATTCTTCAGGATGGTGACGGGTTGCTCCATCGTTTGGAACTGGGAAAACTCCCGGTGGACTCTGGTGTTGTCACCATCGAAACCAGCCTGATCGATCTCGGAGCAGATGGACAAGCTTCGGGGCCCGTCTACCCGTTGAGCCTGGTCGATATCGAGATCATCAACCTCACACCACCTGACATCTCCAGAGAGGCCGAGATCGGAATCCACAGCATCCTTGTTAGCGAGACGGCCACGGGAGGACAGTGGATCCCTATCGAGCTCTCCCTCAATCGCTCCACTTGGGACACGTCGACTTTTCCCAATGGGAGGGTCCGAGCCCAGCCGTCGATCGGCCTGGTTCTCGGCTCGGAATCCGACGTCCTCTATTTGAAACTGGTCAGCGGTGACAGCGGCTCACTGTTTCCAGTATCGGTCCACTACAGCCTGAGACCGGCCGGGACCGAACTACCTGAGACTTTTCCGATTGTGGTTACTGAAGGGGTTCTCGAGGCCACCACCACATCGGTAGGCGATGAGCTCCATCTTGACCTCCAAGCTGCCAGCAGTGACACGGCTGCAGTTGTTGGCACCTTGAGCGAGTTTCCCACAGTCGACCCTGTCGAAGCGGAGGCAGTGATTATCGACCTCGCCACTTTCCAGATGATGAACTATCGGCTCGCTGCCCCGATCTTTCGCCCAAATGAGTACTGGCTCGCCATCAACAACATCGAAGCCGCTCTCAGCGATCAGCTGACTGCCGCCCCCTTCGAGTCGCCGACAGTGTTGGACCGAAGCGAAACCGCCCAGACACTCAAGACCGACCCAATTGCTCTGGGCACGATTGCCTCGCTATCGCTTGGCTTCCTCGCCGCAACGGTCTTTGCGGCGGTGGGGTTCACGGTCAGTGCCACCGTGTCTGCCAGGGAAAGACTGACTGAATTCGCACTGTTGCGCGCCCTCGGGCTGTCGAATCGGCAACTCGGTACCTGGCTCGCGATCGAGCAGGGAGCCCTCGTTGCCGTCAGTCTCGTCTTTGGGACCATCGTTGGGCTGGTATTGGTGGCCCTGATATTGCCGCTGATTTCGCTGACCCAAGGAGGTGTCGCCGCGGTTCCAATGCCTCTCGTGATCATCCCGATAGCGACGATCGCCCGCCTGGAAGCCATTGTCGTGGCAACACTGATTCTGATCGTCGGAGGCCTAGCTCTCGCCCTCCGCCGGCTGGGACTTGGCTCTCTTCTTCGGATCGGAGACGACTGACATGCCCTCTCCAGTCGTCCAAACCGAGACAGAGCCCCAACCGGGTTCAACGACCATTGGGCTCCGTCTGACGATGAAACAGCTCAGCAGTGACCCGACAGTCGCCGTTACGTTCTTCATCGCCGTGCTGCTCACGGGTTTACTCCTCACACTCACCCCCGGCTTGTTCGAGCGAGTGACAGCAGATGCGCTCGACGAATCACTGTCCGCCGCTTCGCCAACAACACGAAATCTCGACGTGGGCATCCTCACCCGATATGGCTCGGCGAGAGCCGACGATCCTTACGGTCCGGTTCGCGATGCCATGGTCGAATTCCGAGAAGAAGAGATTCCGTCCTCCGTGCAATCTTTGATCTACGACGAGATATTCGTCGCCGACACGCCACAATTCGTTGTGTCGCCCTTCCCGGGCGCTGATGCCAGACGGTTTCCGGCGTTTCTCACTCTTCGCTATATGGACGGCATCGAGGAGAACGTGATTCTGACCAGTGGGAGAATGCCCGAACCGGTCGAGCCAGTGGCCATGAGGGCGGGCCCCGACTGCCCACCGGTCGAGCCGGGTCAAGAGCCAACCGCACCCAATCCCTCTCTGCTCCGAGACCTCAACGATGACGGGGAGATCGAATGCAGGAACGTGAATGTCCGACGTTTTGAAGTGGCGGTGTCACAACCCACTCTCGAAGCCCTCGAGGTAGGAGTTGGCGATCGGATCATCATCAGCCCCGACACCACCGACCAGTTGTTCGGACAGGTGCCCGCATCGAGTCTCGACTACCGAGTGATTGTTGAGGTATCCGGCATCATCGAACCAAGCGACGTAGCTGGCGAATACTGGTTTGGAGACAGCTCGCTTCACCGACCGAGACTGAGATCCAACGCCGACTTTACCGACTTCTTTCCCACCGCGCTGATGTCACCCGATGTTCATCGAGACATGGGGTTGGCCACCGGACTCGCCTTCTGGGAGTACTCGTTTCGCTACCTTGTGGACGCCGACCAAATCACCCCTAAAAACGTCGAGGACTTGACAGCGGACTTACGCGGTCTCGAATCCAATGTCCAGACGATCGCCCAGATCGGCTCTCGCGAGTTCACCCTGCACACCGGTCTCACCGAGCTTCTCGACGAATATCTCGAACGTCGCCAGCTCACGGTGTCAACGGTTTCGGTAACACTGGCAGGCCTATTCATTGTGTCGTTGAGTGTCATGTTCTTGCTCGCTGCGCTAGCCGCCAACCGCCAAAGACGCTCGACGGTGCTGCTGCGAAGCAGGGGGGCCTCGAAGCCACAGCTGACAGTCACCCGCGCTCTCCAAGGTGTTGTGCTGTCAACGCCCGCGGTGGCAGTCGCATATCTGGCGGCGATAGTCATCGTCCCCAGTGAATCCGGCCTGCCACTTCAAGCATCCGTCGCTCTCGTAGCAGCAGCGACAACATTGATGGTCGGCGCCGGAGCCTCTTACGTCTTCAAGAGCCTGGGCTCCTTGCAACGGGAGGTCGACCCTTTGAGGAAGACTTCGCCACGACATGTCGTGGTCGAATTGTTGGTCGTGACTATGGCAATCTTCGCCATCTTCGTCCTGCGTCGCAGGGGGTTCGATGATGAAGGCGGCTCATTCGATCTTCTCATTGCGGCCGGCCCGGCTCTCCTTGCAATTGCCGTAGCGATTCTCACTCTTCGTATATATCCACTGCTGGTCTGGCCCGTCGCATGGGTCGGAGCCAGGCTCAAGGGCATCGTGACCTTCGTGGGATTCAAGAGAATCCTTCAACTCGCTCCGACCGCCCGTCTGCCAGTGACAGTGATCCTTTTGGCAGCGACGATGGCCGTCTTCGCTTCTGTGGTGCAGACATCGATCACCGATGGGCAAGTTGCGTCGACTTGGCAAACCGTCGGTGCGGCGCACCGTGTTACGACCAGAACGCCCGGTCTAGCGCTTCCATCTCTCGACCTCGACGTAGCAACCGTTCAACAGACCGCGGAGGCAGTGAAGTACGCCAGGGCCACCGTGGTCAACGCACCACCGGATTCTCCCCGAATCGCCGACTTGATCGCAATCGATGGACCTGCCTATGTCGCGGTGACTGCAAACACTCCGGTGAACCCACAACTTCCCCCATGGTTCCTCGGCCAAGCAGCAGAGGATTCTGGATCCGAGGAACACCCGATACCGGTGATCATTGTCGGTCGGTGGAGTTCACAAGAGTCACCAACGCCTGGAACCACCTTCGGATTGAGCCTTGACACAGTGAGACCAATGTTCGTTGTGCGAGAGCTTCGCTCATCCTTCCCCGGTGTCACGGGTGTCACACCGACGGTGATCGCTCCCCTCAACGATCTTCGGGCGGTGGAGAACCTCGCCGCCCGACCGACTGACGTGTTCGTCAGGGCAAGGGCAGATGCCGCCGAAGAACTCACTCAGGCGCTGGGGCCGCAGAACGCCGTGGTCAAGCTGACCTCACAACGGATTCTGTTCGATGAGATTCATGACGAGCCCTTCGCTCGCACTGTGGAGGCTTCTTTCAGGCTGACCTTCTTGCTATGCACCGGGTTCGCGGTGGTCGCCGCCGTCTCTTCACTGGCCTTGATGGCCGACGCTCGCCGCCGTGACTTCGGGCATTTGAGAACATTGGGTCTCAATCGGAATCAGGGCCTCGCTTTGACCCTGATCGAGCAGATGCCGCCGGTGCTGATCGCGACAGTTGTAGGCACTCTGCTTGGTGTCGCTACTGCCAGATTGCTGGAACCGACTATCAACATTGGAGCCTTCACCGGACCTGGCCTAGCGGCGACTGTTCGACTAGACGCTTTGCTGATCGCCACGACTGGTGTCGTTCTGATCGGAGTGGTTTCCGCATCGGTGGTTATCTTTGCAATCCTCGATCGGCGTCAGGATCTTGGGAATCTGGTCAAAGTTGGAGATGAGTAGATGACACTCGACAGTAAATCCGCCACTGCCTACAGGTCCGGGGCTGAAGAACGACCCTTCGGGGAAAACTCACTGATCATCTGTGACAACCTGGTCAAGATCTACAAGGTCGCCGACCTCGAAGTGGTTGCTCTCCAAGGTCTCGATTTGGTCGTCGCCGCGGGTGAGTTCGTCGCAATCGTTGGCGCCTCCGGGTCGGGCAAGTCGACCCTGCTCAATATTTTGGGAGGTCTCGACACACCGTCTGCAGGCCGGGTGACTGTTGCCGGGTACGACCTCCTTCGGCTATCGAACAAGTACCGGACTACCTATCGACGATCCGCCATCGGGTTCGTCTGGCAGCAGACCGCTCGTAACCTGCTCCCTTACCTCACCGCTCGAGAGAACGTCGAAACGCCAATGCTCCTCGGTGTGATAACGGCCGACGACAGGCACCGGCGGTCGGCCGAATTGCTGGAGCTGGTGGGGTTGTCCGACCGTCTCGATCACAGACCAGAACAACTATCCGGCGGCGAGCAGCAAAGGGTCGCCATCGCTACCGCCTTGGCCAATCGCCCGCGTATTCTCTTCGCTGACGAGCCGACAGGAGAGCTCGACACCGCGACATCCTCAGAAATCTTCCACGTGTTGCGCGCTGTCAACGAGCAAGAGGGTGTCACTGTTGTCGTGGTGACTCACGACCCCCAAGTCGCGGAGCACGTCAATCGAACCGTGGCCATCAGGGATGGCCGGACCAGCAGCGAGGTCCTGCGGCGAACCGAGATCGACGATCAGGGAGACCACACCATCGTGTCTGAGGAGTTCGCCGTTCTAGATCGTGCCGGACGACTCCAGTTGCCTACCGACTACGTCGAGGCCCTCGACCTCGAACAACGTGTCCGTCTGACGCTCGACGACGATCACATCAACGTTTGGCCGAGCGGTTCCAACGGTGACTCGGTCGAGGGGGGCTCACCGTGACCACGTGGAATGTTTGGGGTGCGGAGGCTGAGGCGCTCGCTTCGAGATCGATGGTGGAGGCGGTGGGTCTGAGTCATCACTACGAGATGGGCTCGCACCGGATAATGGCTCTCAGCGACGTGAACCTCTCAGTCGACCCTGGGGTGATGATCGCGGTGCAGGGACGGTCGGGTAGCGGCAAGACCACTCTTCTCAACATGCTCGGCGGTTTGGATCGGCCCGACCAGGGTCGTGTCATGATCGACGGAGCCGAGATCACGGGGATGAACGATGAGGAGCTGGTCGAAATCCGCCGTGACAAGGTGGGCTATATTTTCCAGGCCTTTGGGCTGATTCCCATCCTTACAGCGCTGGAGAACGTTCAAGTAGCGCTGAGGCTCACCCGAACAGATATTGCTGAACGCGAGCAGCGGTCCCGTGAACTACTCGACCTCGTAGGACTCTCAGGGCGAGTTGATCACCGCCCCCATGAGCTCTCGGGTGGTGAGCAACAGCGCGTGGCGATTGCACGTGCGCTAGCAAACCGACCGAAGGTGCTGTTTGCCGATGAACCGACCGGGCAACTCGACTCGCGTACCGGAAGGACCATTGTCGACCTCTTCCTGACCGTGATTCGATCTGAAAACGTGGCTGCGGTGGTCGCAACTCACGACCCGGCCCCGACAGCGATAGCCGACCGGGTGTTGGAGCTTCGAGACGGTCGCATTGTCGGAGGCGACCGATAATCGCTGCAGCCGGATCGGTGCTCTACCACCGAACTGGGCGATGAACCTCCGAGCGTCAACGCCCTGCGCCGGCTCCTCGCAGCTACCTCACTCCCGCCCATAACCGGTGCGGTCCGTGATGCCTTCGGACAGGCTTACCTGAGTGCCGTATGTGCGGGTATTTGGGGGTGAGGGGTCGCTGATGTTGTCCCGTCATATGGCATTTCTGTACTCTCGCTGCTGCGAATCGTACGAGTAGAAGAGACACTCCAACTCTCGTCGAAGGTGATGCAACGATCCCCTGAAGTCGCCGCCGGTTATGTGCGGTCGTCACTAGCTACCGAAGACGAGGTCCGCCACGAATGCTTTCGCCCCCACTTCCTAGAGAGCGCGAAATCTGCACGAAAGGACCCCCGCGAGAACGGCCGTCAGTTCACGAACACGATCAGGTCGTTCGCGGCGCGGGCTTGCGTTTTTGGGTGGTCGTTGGCTACGGCTGGTTAGAGAGCCTGCCGGTGCCGAGACAGACAGAATAACCGCCGTGGGAACCGGGTATGTGAGCGTCAGCTCCCAGGTCCGCCGGAACGATGTGATGCTGGGCATAATCGGAGTTGCCCGGTTCACCGCTGTCGTTGCACGGACCTACGTTGTGGGCGGCAGAAGCCCCTATAGACAAAGTCATGGTGGCCATCACGGTCACGATGATGACTGCGAGTCGTCTTCTCATTTCGAACCTCCTAGTGACCACAGCGCGTGGTCGTACGTCTGGGAACATACACCGCCTCACCAATAGCTGTGGCTAGGGACCTTTGACTACTCAACGATTTGAGGGCGCTTCGGGATCGTGCGTTGCTTCTGGTTGGTGGGGGGGGGATTAGACGTTCCAAGCTGGTGGCAATCACACGGCGCATCTCAGTGGCCACCCCGAGGGTGTCATCGTCAAGATCCCCAAGTCCAAAACGGATCAGGAGGCGGCGGGTCAGTTTGTCTC
>Ga0255057_10001894_pt1 | contig 11476 bp, 8 predicted proteins | sample Cases_109_6_MG_FD_189022 | JGI IMG/M metagenome (GOLD analysis project Ga0255057, IMG submission 189022) | Seawater microbial communities from Amundsen Gulf, Northwest Territories, Canada - Cases_109_6 | ecosystem: Environmental > Aquatic > Marine > Gulf | place: Canada: Northwest Territories... | reverse complement strand
CAGCAGCTGGAGACCCACGGGCAGGCCGCGATCGAAGCCGCAGGGAATCGACACACCCGGCAGGCCCGCCAGGTTGGCCGACACGGTGTAGACGTCGCCCAGGTACATGCGCAACGGGTCTGCCGTGCGCGATCCGATCGGGAAGGCGACTTCCGGAGTGGTCGGCGTCACTACGGCATCACAACCGCGAAAGGCTTCTTCGAAGTCCCGGCGCAGCAGAGTCCGCACCTGCTGCGCGCGGCGGTAGTACGCGTCGTAGTACCCGGCCGACAGCACATAGGTGCCGAGCAGGATGCGGCGCTTCACCTCGGAGCCGAAACCCTCGGAGCGAGTGCGTCGGTACAGGTCCGTCAGCCCGTCCACGTCCTCGGCCCGGCGGCCGTAGCGCACGCCGTCGTAGCGAGCGAGGTTGCTCGAGGCTTCGGCGGTGCAGATCAGGTAGTAGGTGGCGATGGCGTAGCGCGTGTGCGGGAGCGACACCTCGCGGACCTTCGCCCCGGCGCTTTCGAGCTCGGCCACCGCGGCCCGCACTGCCTCGAGCACGCCCGGCTCCACGCCCTCCTCGACGAAGTACTCGCGGGGCAACCCGATGACGAGCCCCGACACGTCGGCGTCCAGCGCCTCGGAGTAGCACGGCACCGGCTCGGGCAGGGACGTCGAGTCCTTCGGGTCGTGACCGGCAATCGCCTCGAGCAGCCAGGCCGCGTCGGCTGCGCTCCGGGCGAAGACTCCGATCTGGTCGAGGGACGAAGCGAAGGCGACCAGTCCCCAGCGCGAGACCCGGCCGTAGGTGGGCTTGAGGCCGAGGACGCCGCAGAAGGAGCCAGGCTGGCGAATGGAACCACCCGTGTCGCTGCCCAGGGCTCCGGGCACGATGCCCGCGGCGACGGCGCCAGCCGAGCCACCCGATGAGCCGCCCGTGCTGCGCGCGGGGTCCCAGGGATTGCGTGATGGGCCCGCTTGCGAATGCTCCGTGGACGAGCCCATGGCGAACTCGTCCATGTTGGTCCGGCCCAGCACCAGTGCGCCAGCCACCTCGAGCTTCTCCACCGCCGTCGCCGTGTAGGGCGATACGAAGCCCTCCAGGATGCGCGAGGCACAAGTCGTGGGCTCCCCGGCCTGCACCATGTTGTCCTTGATGGCGAGCGGAATGCCGTCCAAGGGACTCAAGCTCTCCCCGCGCCGGCGTCGCGCGTCACTCGCGACCGCCGCCTCACGCACGGCCTCACCCCGGAAGCCGAGGAAGAGGTTGAGCTCGGGCTGCAGCCGCTCGGCACGAGCGCGAGCCGCCTCGAGCAGCTCCAGCGCAGAGAGCTCGCCCGCGTCCAGCGCGCGGCGCAGCTCCTGCAGGCTCGCGAGGGGGTCAGACACTCAGGCCTCTTCCTCGCCCTCGATCACCTTGGGAACCACGAAGGCCGAGCCGCTGCGCTCCGGCGCATTGGCCACGGCGAGCTCGGGATCCATCGGGGCCACCGCCCGGTCCTCGCGCAGCGGTGTAGCCAGGGGAATCACGTGCGCAGTGGGCTCTACCCCTTCGATCTCCACCTCGGAGAGGGTCTCGACGTATTCCAGAATCGTGTCGAGTTCGCCGGCCAGCCGATCGGACTCGGCGTCCGAGAGCGACAAGCGCGCAAGCGATGCGATCCGCTCCACCTCAGCACGGCTGATCCGCGACATGGGTCGGGAAGCTAGGAGACGGGCTGGCCCGAGGCGAGCGCCTACAGGCGCCGCTGCTCCTGGGCTGTGGCGCGAACTCGCGAGCGCTCGCCGCAGGCCCCGTGCGCTCTCCTGTGGCGAGTGCTCCCCGCCGGGACGAGCCGCTCCAGGCCAGCCGTGATAGCCTCCGACGCCTTCATGACCGACCTCAAGGGTGCGTTCACCCAGCTCCCCGAAGATCTCCAGCGTGGCATCCGAGAGCTCGGGTGGTCGGACCCCACACCCGTCCAGGAGAAGGTGATCCCGGTCATGCTCTCCGGCCAGGACGTCATCGTTCAGGCACATACGGGCAGCGGCAAGACCGGCGCCTTCGGCCTGCCCATCGTCGACCGCCTCGATCCGGAAGAGGCTCGTTGCCAGGCACTGGTTCTCTCGCCGACCCGCGAGCTCGCCAACCAGGTGGCCCAGGAGATCGCGGTTCTCGGCAAGTACAAGGGCGTGCGCTGCGTGCCCATCTACGGCGGCGTTGGCTACCAGCAGCAGATCGAGGCCATCGAGGCGGGCGCGCACCTGGTGGTGGGAACGCCCGGACGCATCCTCGACCACCTCGGTGCCGGCCGTCTCTCCTTCGCGGGAGTGCGCACCCTGATCTTCGACGAAGCCGACGAGCTACTCTCCCTGGGATTCTGGCCCGACATGCGGGAGCTCAAGAAGTACCTCCCCGACGAGCGCAATTCCTGTCTCTTCTCCGCCACGATCCCCGAGCGCGTGCGTTCCCTGTCGCGTGTGTTCTTGAACGAGCCCGAGTTCATCACGCTCTCCGAGGGGCAGCTCGCCCCCCAGGAGATCGAGCATTTCTACGTCGTCACCACGGCGCAGCAGAAAGACGCCAACCTCGTGCGCATCCTCGAGTTCGAGGACCCCGAGAGCGCGATCATCTTCTGCAACACCAAAGACGATGTCCGCTACGTCACTTCGCACCTCCAGCGGCGAGGCTTCGACGCCGACCAGATCTCCGGCGACCTCACCCAGGCCGCGCGCGAAGAGGCGATGGGGAACATCAAGGGCGGCCGGCTGCGCTTCCTGGTCGCGACCGACGTCGCGGCGCGGGGCATCGACATCAGCGATCTGAGCCACGTGATCGGTTACTCAGCGCCGCAGTCTCCCGAGGTGTACGTGCACCGCACAGGGCGCACGGGCCGGGCGGGCAAGGCCGGCGTGGCGATCTCGCTGGTGTCGGGGCTGGACATCGGGAACTTCCGCTACCTGCAGCAGGTCAACAAGATCAGCATCGCGGAGCGCAAGCTCCCCACCGAGGCCGAGATCGTCGAGCGCCGCCGCCAACGCCTGATGGTCAAGATCGAGCAGGAGATGCGCGCGCTACCGGACGCGGACCGACGCATCGAGGTCGGTCGCTTCCTGCCGATCGTGGAGGCGATGGCCAGCAGCGACGAGGGGCGCGAAGACCTCGCGGCGATCTGCTCCGCCTACTTCCGCGAGCACCGGCCCGTGACAAGAGTGGTGGACTCGGGCGCGTCCGAGGCGAGACCGAGCAAGCCGCGCCGCGACTCGGGTGGTGGACCCCGCGGTGGCGGTGGCGGTGGCGGTGGCCGACGCCGAAACCGCCCGCGCAGGGGGCGCGGCTAGGGCTCCTAGTGCGAATCGCCGTCTTCTGCGGCTCCAGTCGCCGGGTGGACGAGAGCCATCTGGCGGCCGCGCGCAGCGTCGGCGCAGATCTCGCGAGCCGGGGTCACACGCTCATCTACGGTGGCGGACGCACCGGGCTGATGGGAGCCGTCGCCGATGCCGCGCTCGCCGGGAGCGGCGAGGTCCGGGGCGTGATCCTGCGCGAGTTCATCGAGCAGGACGTGCACCATCTCGGAGTCGACGAGCTCTATGCCGTGGACGACATGCGCGCGCGCAAGGCCGGACTCGACCAGCGTGCCGATGCTTTCGTCGCGCTGCCCGGGGGCTACGGCACGCTGGAGGAACTCACCGAGATCCTCTCCTTCCGCAAGCTGGGCCTGCACCAGCGCACGGTGGTGCTGCTCAACCTCGCCGGCTTCTTCGACGGGCTGCTGGCCCAGATAGAGAGGGGCATCGCCGACCGCTTCGACGATCCCGAGGTTCGCGGCTACCTGGCGGTCACGACGAACGCGAGCGAGGTCGTCCCACTCTGCGAAGGCAAGGACCGCCCCTAGAGACTCAAGCGCTCACCCGCGGCGACCAGTACACGCTCACCCGCCAGCGCCACCACCGCACCCGGTAGAGCTCGAGACAGCTCGGGATCGCCCGCGGGCTCGACCTGGGCCAGCTGCTTGGCCAGCTCCGAGGCCTCGCCCGGCGCACCGCCCGCGACGACGCGGCCGGCCTCGGGACGCAGCACTCTGCTGTCGCCGATGCGGATGCCGGCGACCTCGCCGCTCGCGTCGGCCAGCAGCACGACCGCACCAGCGCCACCGGGACGTCCCTCGCACCACTCGAGCGCGGCCTCCAGTGCCTCGAAGCGCTCGAGACAATCCTGGGCCAGCAGAGCTCCCGGAGCCACCGCGGAGGCCCGGTCGGCCATGACCACGGCCGCCGCAAGGCCGCGCTCGTTCACGCCTACCAGCGCGTGAGTGAGCCACGGGCGGGTGAGTTCCAGCGAAGCGAACAGCCCTTGCGGGCGCGATCGGCGCACCAGCCAGGGGCCTTCGAGAGCTCGCGCGAGCAGGGCGCCAGACTGCGCGAGCGCAAGCGGACTGGCGGACACCTCGCGAGCGAGCTCGCGGCGGAGCTCGGCGAAAAGCCACGCCGGCGGAACCCCCGCACCCACGGCCAGGCCGTGGAGGGTCTCGGCCTGATGCGGAAAGTGCCGGGAGATCTCCCGGGCCAGGGCACGCGTGTCGCGGCTGGGAAAACCGGCACGCAGCGCCAGGCGCTCCAGGGCCGATCGTTCCGCGTAGCGGGCGCGCAGCTCCGCACGCAGCGCCCGGCCCTGATCCAGGCCGAGGTCGCGCGGGGCGCCCTCGCTGGCGACCGATTTGCTCAAGAGAAGCTCTGGGTGGACTTCGCCAGCGGCAGGACTTCGTTGAGCGATCCCGTCCGGTAGCCCTCGAGGTCGAGCGAAACCCAGCGAAAGCCGAGCGGTTTGAGGGCGGCCGCAATGCGGCTCGCCATGGCCGGATCCAGCGCGCGCGGAAGCTCTTCGGGTGCAACCTCGACACGAGCCAATGCGCCGTGGTGGCGCACACGTACCTGCCGAAAGCCGAGCTCGCGCATCCGCTCCTCGCCCTCGTCCACCTGGCGCAGCCGCTCCGCTGTCACCGGGGTGCCGTAGGGCAGCCGCGAAGCCAGGCAGGCGGAGGCGGGCAGCTCCGCCGTCGGCAGCCCGGCAGCGCGAGACAGAGCGCGGATCTCGTGCTTGGAGAGCCCCGCTTCCAGCAGGGGAGAGAGCACCTGCCTCTCATCGGCGGCTTTGTGCCCGGGCCGGTAGTCCCCGGTGTCGTCGGTGTTTACGCCGTAGGCCACCGCCTGAAATCCGAGCTCCTGGCGCAGCTCACCCAGCACGTCGAAGAGCTCGCTCTTGCAGTGGTAACAGCGGTCGGACTCGTTCGCGAGGTAGTGCTCCCGATCCATCTCGAATGTCGAAACGAAGCGGTGCGGGATCCCGAAATCCGCAACGAAGCGCTCAGCCATGCTGCGGTGACTGCGCGGATAGGATGGGGAGTCCGCGGTGACCGCGAGCACCGCGTCTCCCAGGCTGCGGTGGGCAGCCCAGACCAGGTAGCTGGAGTCGACGCCTCCGGAGAAGGCCACGAGCAGCTTGCCGGAGCCGCGCAGAGCCTCCTGGAGACGAGCCTCTTTCTCCTGGAGTTCCGGGGGGATGGCGCTCACCGCAGCAGGGTACGAGGGGGCCGGTGGGGGGTCAACCGTGGGCTATGTTGGGTCGAGGAGGGGGGCATGAGCAAGCTACGCGTGGGGCTGCTGTTCGGGGGCCGTTCCGTCGAGCACGAGGTGTCCCTGGCCTCCGCGACCTCGATTTACCGCGCCCTGGATCCCACGCGCTACGACGTCGCGCTGATCGCCGTGGACCGGGACGGCCAGTGGCACCTGGGGGCACCCGAGCTGCCGCCCGAGGCAACGGTCCGCGGCGAGGTCGTGCACCTGCCGGGAGCGCCCAACGACCGCGAGCTGGTCCCCGCCAGCGGAGGCGCCCTCGAGGTGGGAGCGCGGCTCGACGTGGTCTTTCCCATCATCCACGGCCGCGGCGGCGAAGACGGCTCGCTCCAGGGCCTGCTCGAGCTGGCGCGGGTGCCCTACGTGGGATCTGGCGTGCTGGCCTCGGCCGTCCAGATGGACAAGGAAGTCTCGAAGCGGCTGCTGGCAGCCGCGGGCCTCCCCACGCTGCCCTGGGTGCTGGTGCGCGGCCGGGAGCTGGTAGAGGACGAGCAGGCCGCGGCGCGGCGCACACTGGAGAAGATCGGGCTGCCGCTGTTCGTCAAGCCCGCCAATCAGGGCTCCTCGGTGGGCATCTCGCGTGTCGACCGTGCCGAGCAACTGCTGCCGGCGCTGCGCGAGGCAGCCCGCTACGACCAGAAGATCCTGTGCGAGCGGGGAATCGACGCCCGCGAGATCGAGGTGGCGCTACTCGGAATCGACCGGATCGAGGCCTCGGTTCCCGGCGAGATTCGCACTCGGCGGGACTTCTACGACTACGAGGCGAAGTACGTCGACGAGGACACGGAGCTGCTGGTTCCGGCTCCGCTCGAGCCCGAGCAGACGCGCCGCGCCCAGCAGCTGGCCATGGCCGCGATGCGCGCGCTCGAGGGGGAAGGCTTCGCGCGCGCCGACTTCCTGCTCGACCGTGAGACGGGTGAGTTCTACCTCAACGAGCTCAACAGCCTGCCGGGCTTCACCGAGGGCTCGATGTTCCCACGCCTGTGGGAGGCCAGCGGCCTGCCCTACCCGGCTCTGCTCGATCGGCTCATCGAGCTGGCCCTGGAGAGACACCGAGCCCAGGATCGCCTGGAGACCGTCTACCGCCCCCAGCGTTGACGCCGGCGCAGCCTCTCAGCGAATGACGTAGCCCAGTGCCCTCAGCTGATTCAGGCGCAGCTCGTCGATCTCCACCTCCACGGCGTCGACGCCCCACGGAGCCTGCCCACTCTCGTAGTACTCACGCGCCACGCTCTGGAGACGGCCGGCGGCCTCGTTCTCCGCGTCGTAGAGGTTCTCGTGCTCGCCGGGGTCGGAGTCCAGGTCGTAGAGCTCGGAGCGCCGCGGAGTCTCCACCCGCCAGACCAGTCGCATGTTGTCCTCCGTGACGGAGACCATGGGATCGGTCTTGTCCTTCGCACCCCAGCGGCGGTCGAGCTGCGCGATGGCGACGGGCGCCTCGCCGGGGTCCGGCCCCTGCCCCGCCGCGCTCTGGATCAGCGGGACCAACGAGCGCCCATCCACACCAGGCAGGGGAGGCAGACCGACCAGGTCGAAGACCGTGGGCCAGATGTCCACATTCGACACGCGCTGTTCCACCACGATGCCCGGGTCGAGACGGAAGGGGAACGCGATCACCAGCGGTACATGGAGCACCTCGGAGTAGAGGTTCTTGGCGTGCCCCTCGATGCCGTGCTCCTGGAAGGCTTCGCCGTGGTCCGATGCGATTACGAAGACCGTGTTGGCAAGCTGACCGGCTGCGTCGACCCGGTCAACGACCATGGAGATCAGACGGTCGGTCCAGTGGACGGACTGGTCGTAGACATCCGAATAGCTGGTGCCGAAGAGCGCCGACTTCTCTTCATACACGTACTGGTGCAGGTCCATGAAGTGCAGATAGAGGAAGAAGCGCTCCTGGCCGAAATTGTCGATGAACTCGAAGGCAGAGGTGACGATGTCCTCATCCGTTCCCGGGAGAACACGACCGCTGGGGTGGGAACCCTGATGCCGCTGGCGTTCGCGGCCAGCCTTCGGGTTCAGATAGAATTCGAAGCCCTGGTCGAAGCCGAAGTTCGGGGCCACCCAGCCGTTTCGCCAGATCCCTGCTGTCCGGTAGCCCGCCTCCCGGAAGACCTCGGCCGGCATCACTGCCTCGGGGGGCAGCACGTGGTTGAAACGCACCACGCCGTTGTTGGCCGGGAGCGTTCCCGTCCAGAGTGAGGCCATCGAGGATTTGGTCCAGGTCGACTGGGTGATCACGTTGCGGAATACGACGCCCTGGCCCGCCAGCGCGTCGATGTTGACGCTGGTGGGGCGCTCGTAGCCGTAGATGCCCAGTCGGTCGGCGCGCAGCGTGTCGACCAGGATGAAAACGACGTTCAGATCCTGGCGATCCCGCAGGCCGGCGATCGCGGTTGCGGGCTCGATTGGGCGCGAGGGGACCCGGATCTCGAACTGCGTCGCGATCGCAACGATCAGGAGCAGCAGCGCTCCCCCGAAATAGAGCCAGGGCGAATCCAGAATGCGACGCAGCACGCTTCGGCGAACCTCCAGTAGCGGGAGATCCTAACAGCCACGGGGCCGGCGGGCTGCGAGCCCTTCGCGGAGCGCAGCAGCCCGGCCGGGCTGCGATCGCCCGGCCGCGGGGCGCGCCCGGCAGCGAACCTACTGGGGAGAGCAGCCCGCTGCCGTGGCCGACGCGCTTGCGCCAAGTGTCAGCGGGACGGCCGGATGGAGCCGGAGCTGCGTCCCCGCGATACGTCGGCCCGCAACGCGAGTCCGGACTTCGGCGCCACCCGCGGCAGCTTCGCTCCCACCAGTCATAGACGAGCCCCATGCGCAGCGTATACTCGCTCCTTCCGCCGTTCCGGAGGCCCTTCCGCGCGATGTCCCGAACCATTTGCCACCGCCTTTCCACCCCCCGGACCCGGGCCCGTTGGGCGATTCTCGCGGCCTGTTGCGCGCTGGGTTTCGGCGCACTCGGCTGTCAGGGAGACATCGAGGCGCGCATGGCCGAGGTGCGGGCACTTCAGGATGTCGGGCAGTTCAGCGCCTCCATCGAGGAGCTGAGAGAGATCCTGGCCATCGTCCCGGACCTGCCGGAGGCGAGCTATCGCCTGGGCGTCGCCCTGGTGCAGACCGGGGAGCCCAGCCGCGCGGTGTGGGCGCTCGAAAAGGCCGCCGAGTCCGACGAATACGCCATTCCCGCCTCGCTGTTGCTGGCCTCGGCCCACTCCGCGGCCCAGAACTACGAGGCACAGGTGGCCGCGGCCAGCCGCGTGCTCGAACGAGACCCGGAGCGCATGCCGGCGCTGCGAATGCGGGCGATGGGTTACCTCGGAGCGGGCCAGCTGGATCTGGCCCTCGAGGACGCCAAGCGCCTGCTCGAGGCCAACCCCGGGGACTACTCCACCACCGCCCTCTACGCGACGGTCCTGGCCGACGCCGGCAAGCTCGATGAGGCGACAGCGGCCCACGACGACATGAAGCGGATCGCGCTCGAGGGCGGCGACCCGTCCATCGAGCACCGCGGCTGCATGGCCCCCGCCCTATATGCCCGCGATTACCTGGAGGACTTCGACCGCGCCGAGGAGCTCGTGGAAGAGTGCGTGGAGCGTTATCCCACGGGGGGCTTCGTCGTGCGCGAATCGGTGCGCTTCTTCGAGCTCCGTGGCAATGGGGAGCGGGCCACCGAGGTGATCCGCAGTGCCGTGGAGGGAGCGCCGGAGAACCTCTCCCTGCGCGCGCAGCTGGCGCAGCGCCTGGCGGGTTCCGGCGACTCCGAGGCAGCGGAGCAGGTTCTGCTCGAAGCCGTCGAGAGCTTCAAGTCGGCCGGAGCGTGGAACCTGCTGGCAACCTTCTACCGCCGCGAGGGCGAACCCGAGAAGGCGCTCGAAGCGATCGAGAAGGTCAACGAGCTATCGGGCGGCGGCGGTGACCAGATCCGCTTCACCGAAGCGGACGTGCTGATCGACCTGGGAAAACTCGATCGCGCCGAGAAGATCGCGGGGGAACTGGAGCAGCCCACCTACGCCGTGCTGTTGCGGGGTCGCATAGCCCTGGAGCGAGACGACCCCGAAACCGCCCTGCGCCTCTTCGACGAGGGCATCCGCAACTGGCCCGACAACGCGGGGGCACGCTACCTGGCCGGCATGGCCGCACTCGAGCTCGGTGATTCCGAGCGGGCGATCTCGGAGCTGCGCGAAGCCGTGCGCGCTGATGCACAGGCGACCGCTGCGCCCGAGGTGTTGGCGCGCGTCCTCTACGAGCGCGGCGACTACGCAGATTCCCTCCGCTTCGGCCGCGCTGCGCTCAGACGCGGTGCTTCCAACAAGATCGAGCTGCTGGTCCTCGCCGTTCGCTCCCTGGTCGAGCTCGAGCGCTACCCGGAGGCCCGTGGCGGCTGCGAAGCCCTGGGCAGGCTGGAGGGCGGCGGGCGGCGCGCCGCGGTCGAGCTGGCGCGGGTCGAACGCGCCGCCGAGGGACCCGAGGCCGGAAGAAAGGCGATCGAGGCGAGCGGTTTCGATCTCGGCGACGTCGAGAACGAACTGCTGCTCAGGTCATGGGTCGAGCAGCTCTCGGCCAGCGGTGAGGCCGAGACAGCGCTCGCGCGCGTCGACAAGGTCATCGCGGCAGATCCTGAACGGGCCGGCGCCTACGAGCTGCGAGGCTCGCTGCTCGTGCAGCTCGGCCGCGACGACGAGGCCCGCGCCTCCTTCGAGAAGGCAACACAGCTCGACCCGGAGCACGCGGCCGCCTGGGCCGGGCTCGCCACCGTCGCCGCACGTGCCTCCGACATGGCGAGCGCCGTCGGGCTCTTCGACAGAGCGGCGGAGCTGGATTCCCAAACCAGCGCCTATCCCTACGCCTCCGCCCAGCTTTCCTACGCCTCGGGTGACGCCGACGGTGCCGAGAAGCGCTACCGGAACGTGGTCCGCGGTTTCCCCGGACACGCCGGGGCGCGCAACGATCTGGCATGGATCCTCGCCGACCGCGGCAAGGACCTGGACGAGGCCCTCGAGCTCGCCGAGGAGGCGCAGCGCCTCGACCCCTCACCCGAGATTCTCGACACGTTGGGGTGGGTGCGCTTCAAGCGCGGAGAGCTGGCTGCTGCGATCGCCACGCTGGAGCAGGCCGTGGAGGCCCGTTCCGAGTCGCCCTCCATCCGCTACCGCCTCGGCCTGGCACTGAGCAAGGCCGGCGATCCCGATCGCGCGCGGGAGATGCTGCAGTCGGCCATCGCCTCCGGCGCCTTCCCCGAAGCGGCTGATGCGCGGCGGGAGCTGGCGCAGCTCGAACCCTAGGGGGCAGGCTTGGCCCGGGCTCGATGGATCGCGGCCGCGGCGCTTCTGGTGGCCGCGTGCACCTCTCCCGAGGAGCGCCTGGCGACGCACCTCGAACGCGGCGAGGCCTATCTAGAAGAGGGCCAACCGGCCGAGGCCCTGGTCGAGTTCCAGAGTGCGCTGAACCTGCGCCCCGACGATGCGGAGCTGTACGAGCGTGTGGGCAAGGTCCTGTACGCGCGCGGTCGCTTCGATGAGGCGCTCCAGCACTTCGAACACGCGTATCGCCTGGATCCCACGCGAATCGACGCAGCCATGCTGCAAGCCCGCATCCTGTTGCTGCGAAATCCCGATCGTGCGAAGCAGCTGGTACGTGAGGCCATCGAAGAGGACCCGGATCGCGACTCGGTGCAGCGGACCAAGGCCCAGGTCGCGCTGTCAGACGCCAACCTGGCCATGGCGCTCGAAGCCGCCAACCGGTCCATCGAGCTGGGGCCCGACGAGCCCGAGAACTGGGCCACGCTCGGCGCCACCCACCAGGCGCGAATTCGAGACCGAGCCCGGCGCCGCCGACCGCCCAAGGACGAGGTCTACGAGGCAGCGCTGTACGCCTTCCGACG
>Ga0255057_10001893_pt1 | contig 11476 bp, 10 predicted proteins | sample Cases_109_6_MG_FD_189022 | JGI IMG/M metagenome (GOLD analysis project Ga0255057, IMG submission 189022) | Seawater microbial communities from Amundsen Gulf, Northwest Territories, Canada - Cases_109_6 | ecosystem: Environmental > Aquatic > Marine > Gulf | place: Canada: Northwest Territories... | reverse complement strand
GCGCATACCGAGGCTCATCGTCGACGGCACCGGTGCCGTCGAAGCCACCATCTGGGTGAGATCCGACGAGGGATTCCGGGCGGCAGCCACCTGGCCGGAGAGCGCCGAACGCACCGAGTTAGCCGCGACCGACTCCTTTGAGGATCCGGATGCCGACTACTCCTTGGCGGTTTTCCACGACGGTGAGCTTTTGGGGGGCCTCTCGCTGGTCAAAACCCGGGGGGAGGCGCTGCCACCCGCCGAAGAGCAGCTTGTGGCGAATCTGGCGTCGGGGATGGGCCTGGCGCTACGCAACGTCGGGCTCACGTCGCAGCTACAGGAGCAGGTGGCCGAGCTGGAGGCCTCGCGGGAGCGAATCCTGGCTGCAGCCGACGAGGCCCGCCGGGCCCTGGAGCACGACCTCGACAGTGGGTCGCAACAGCAGCTGGTTGCGTTGAAGGTCATGGTTGGGCCCACCCGCAAGTTGGCTGACCAGGCCGGCGCCACCAGGACTGCAGAGGTGCTGGCGCGGCTGGAAGCCGACGCCGGCGAGGCTATCCGCGCTGTCAGGGAGTTCTCTGGTGGGGTCTACCCGCCACTGTTGGAGGCCGAGGGCCTGGCGACCGCCATCACACATCAGACACAGAAAACAGCACTGCCGGTAGACGTCGAGGCGAACGGCCTCGACCGCTACTCACGCGAAGTCGAGGCGGCGGTCTACTTCACGATCCTCGAGGCGCTCCAGAACATCGCCAAGTACGCAGGCGCATCGACCGTGTCGGTGGTCCTGCGGCAGGCAGACGGACAACTCAGCTTCGAAGTGACCGATGACGGAAGTGGGTTCGACCCGTCGATGGTCGCCGCCGGTTCCGGGCTGGCGAACATGGCCGACCGTCTCGACGCCGTTGGAGCCACCTTGAGCCTGGAATCAGAGCCTGGATCAGGTACGACCGTCCGGAGCACGGTACCGATCGACAACCGGGTAAACGTCTAGTGCTGTGTCCAGTTACGTTGGCGATGTTGAGGGCCGTCGGCAAACGGTACTGGTCGGGGCACTAGCTACTGGCCTGTCGCCACAGCTCTTCAAGGGCGTCCATGCTGAACTCGGACTTCGGGATGAAGGCATACGCCCCGGCGTCCAGTGCGGTCTCCCGGTAATCGCCCGACTCGTGCGTGGACATGACCATCACCTGGGGCGGGTCGTTGAGCTCCCTGATTCTTCGGGTAGCTTCGAGCCCGTCGATGCCGGGCATTTGAACGTCCATGAGGACCAGGTCGGGCTTGAGGGCCCGCGTCATCTCAACGCCTTCTTCGCCGTCCCCGGCCTCGCCTGCGACCTCGAAGCCGTCGGTCATCTCCACCACCATCCGGGCAGCTTCCCGGAATGGAAGCTGGTCGTCGACGATTACGACACGCACGTCAGCCATCTGACACATCCTTGCATGCTGCGACCGAATCCGATGACAGGCTAGGGCGCCTGCCTGCTCCAGAGGGTCTGGTCAACACCACCTCATTCACCCGTTTCCGCCAGATAGAAAAGGACCGCCCGCACCCGGCGATGGGTGGGCTCCTCGAACGACAGATCGAGCTTGGTGAAGACGGCGTTGATGTGCTTCTCCACCGCACGCTGCGAGATGAACAGCGCATCCGCGATGCCGGCGTTGTTCAGACCCTTGGCCATTTCCGCCAGGACTTCGAGCTCCCGCGGGCTGAGCCGTGCCAGCTTTGACTCCTTCTCCCTGACCCGAGCCGCCACCAAAACATCCACAACCTGAGGGTCGACGATCGATCCGCCCCTCGTCACCTCCGCCATGGCAGCCGAGAGAACGCCAATGTCGCCGACATGATCCTTGAGAAGATATGCTCGCCCTGAAGCCCCGTCGTGAAACAATCTCAAGGCATATCCCGGCTCCGCATACTGACTGAGCACGACCACTCCGGTGTCCGGGTAATGCTCACGGATATGGTTGGCTGCGCGAATGCCCTCGTCGGTTTGGGTGGGCGGCATCCGAATGTCCGTGATGACCACACCCGGCCGATGCTTCTCAACGGCCTCGATCAGCTGGTCATAGGTTTCGCACACAGCCAGCAGTTCCACGTCATCGAGGGTCCCCAGCACAGAGGTCAGGGCTTCCCGCATGAGGTAGCTGTCCTCGGCAAGAACGACTGTCGTGGTCATGCATGAAAGTTATCAGCTGGCAGCTGCCACTGTGGGCAGGTTGTCGCTCTCCCCGGTGATCGGCCGCTGCACCAATGAAACCGGGCTGTTGGGCCGCTTCGATCCGGCTAGTCACAACGGAGCTCTGATCCCGGACGACGGAGTGCCCGAAGTATGGTCCACAAGCGAGCCTTCCCACAGCGGCCGTCGATATCGAGCGCCCTCGATCCGGCGTTCCGAGCCACTGCTGAGGTCAGGATTCGTTTGTAGGTGTTCCGTGATGGAACAGGATCTACCAGTCTGCTCCTGCTCGCAGCCACCAGGAGTTACGCAGCACGGAGCGTTCCGGGCTTGTTGTCCGGTAGGTCACGAGGATGACATCGCTGGCAACTTCGCGAGCTGCTAGGTTCTGAAATCACGCTGCGGGCGGCTCATCCGCTCTGGGTGAAGCGCAGTGCCGCGAACCCGGCTTTGATAGCCGTGGCTGCCATTCCCGATGACGACAAAGGGACGTTTCTGATGGAGGGGCTCATCAGCTCAACTGATCTTGTCGCCCAGTCGATCGACGATCTCGAGAGGATCGAGGATGCGGTCGACACGACAGGGGTTAGCGGCTGGGATATCACTGCCGGAGTGACCGTCTTGGCTTTGACCTGGCCGGTGGCGCTTCTGGCGGGTCGGATCACCAAGCGGATGATTCGACGGATACCGGGGTTGCCGGAGTACTTCTACGACCTCGCTGGTCGAGGAGCTCGCGTCCTCGTGTCGATGATGGGTCTGGCTCTCTCCATGAGCCTCTTCGGCGTGAATGTCGGCTGGTTCACGGTGATACTGGCTTTGGTCTTGTTGGTTGCCGTGCTGATGATTCGGCCGCTCATCGAGAACCTGGCGGGCGGCTTGTTGCTCCAAACCCGACCTGCATTCGCGATTGGGGATGAGATCGAAACCAACGGGGTGCGGGGTAAGGTGATCACGATCAACGCTCGCAGCACGGTCATACAGACCCGAGATTGGAAATCAGTTCACATTCCGAACAACGACGTTCTGTCGGACGCTATCACCGTCTTCACCGGGTTTGACAGGCGACGCTCGTCGATCGAGTTGGAGATCGAATACGGCGCCGAAATTGAAGAGGCATCGCGGCTTCTCGTCGAAGCCGCCGCAGGCGTGGACGGGGTGCACGCGAATCCCGCTCCGTACATCCGGGCCCGGGGTTTCGGTACTGGCACCTACATCCTGTCGCTGCGGTGGTGGCACGACCCGGATCTGAGTTCTGGTGGGCGCACGCTCGACGGTGTGGTCCGGGAGGTGAAGCGGGTGCTCGACGAGGCCGGAATTGCACTTCCGTCGCCGGAGCTCATCGTGCGCCAGCCCGACCAGGCGCAGAGCGGAGCCGGTTCAGTCTCGTGAGGTGTCCTGCGGCCCTACCCAGCCGGCTTTCGAACAGCGCTCGCCGCCACGGGAGCATCCCGTCGATCTCGACGTCCAGTCCGCTAAGCGACAACCGCTAACTCGGCTCGCAAGGGTGTACGCAGCGCGCGTCCTCGAAGCGGCAACCGACGAGGAGCAAGGCACCGTGATCTCCGGCTGTGAATCGGCCCAAAGCGGGCCTGTGACGCGGTGGGGCTCGGGCATTTGGGTAGCGACGCTGCCCTCGAGGAGCCCACGAGGTATCAGGCATGCTCCAGGGATCGCGCCTGCTGGAACCCAGAGACATCACGGAATATGAAACCAGAGAGCCGTTCCGCTCTCTAGCAGGCGAGACAGTTCCGATTACCGCCTCTAAGTGGAGGTGACGGGATTTGAACCCGTGGCCCCTACGTTGCGAACGTAGTGCTCTGCCAGGCTGAGCTACACCCCCAGGAACCCGGGCATCATAGCCGGGAGGCTCAGCGTCTCCAGGGCAGCATGTTGCGGAACCTGAGCCACCAGTAGCGCTTGCGCCGACCCACAGTGCTTCTCGTCCTCTTGTACCGGGCCCGCATCATTCGAGTCCTCAACACGATCCGACTCCAAATCCCGCCGGTGGTCGCCTGTCGGTGTCGCTTTGCCGAGCCGGCGGAGCGGGTCATCATCCGGCCAAGTCGCCGGAACGGGCTGGTAAGGGCATAGATCATGCCGCCGAATCGAGCCCCGATTGTGGGTCGGGTTTCTGAGAACGCGGACGGGCTCACCCTCCGGCGTCGCCCGGTGACTGTCCCCCAGGCGTTGGATGTCTTGGTAATGAGGTTTCCGAAGCTGCGCCCCAACGCCGGGACGTCCCCGGTGGCAAGGCGAACCACGCCGGTGGCCAGGAGGATCACAGCCAACATGGCTCCCGCGCCGAGGAAAGGCAGTGACCAACCTGGCAAGTTTCCGAACGGGCCGTCGCCGCCCGCGGGAGGGGTGGGCGAGACGGCGTCGGCATCGTCGGGATCGAAGAGGGTCGAGGTCGTGGTCGGGGGCGGCGGCTCCGTGGTCGTTGTGGTCGGCGGCAGGGTCGTTGTGGTGGTCGTTGTAGTGGTGGTGGTCGTGGTTGTAGTGGGGGTGGGTGTGGTGGTGGTCCTCGGGGGAGGAGGCCTGGTGGTTGTGGTCGGGGCGACGGTCGTTGTGGTGGTCGGCGCGGGGTCAGTCGTGCTCGTGGTTGATGCCGGAGGGATCGTCTGGGCACCGGCGGGTCGCAGTGGGCTAAAGAAAATCGGCGCGGCCGCTACCCCGACCAGGAGAATGGCGAGTGAGAGTCGACGTAGACGGAGTGCGGCGGTCATGAAACCCCTCGAGAAACTGCTTTCCGCGAACCTAAGTTTACGAGCAACCGGCAGGTTTGTCGCCTTGAGCTCGCGAAATTCGAATTAAGTTCGGCCAATAGACCGAATCCGGCGGTGGATGCCCGCTGTTACTCCCGGCTTCCCGGCCATGGGGACCCGCAAGGGTTCCCGGGCGTAGCGGGCTTCCGCTTCACTCAGATTTGCGTAACAGCGACCGTTTCGTTCCATCGCTGGGTGCGCATACGGCCACCACCTGCTGAAATGCTTTGGCCGATATGCGGAAAGGCCGATGGTTATTGGGTTCATTAACGAGAATGCTGTCCCCATGAAACGACTATTAGCCGGTGTGGCCGTGCTCGCCCTGGTCGCGGCGTCCTGCGCCTCGAGCCGGGACGGAATCGTGGCTGAGTTCGCCGGCCGCGACGACACGTCCACAACCGTGGCCTCGTTGCCCAATCAGTCCACGACAACCACCCTCCTCGTGCCTGCTGAAGTCGAGATCGCCGTGCTGATAGAAACCGTGGAGGAAGTCAGGGAGCTTTCTTTTGAGGGTGCCCCGGCCATCGTCCGGCGCCCCGATGCCGTTGTCCAGGCTGAGTATCGGCGTGTCCATTCCTATGCCGGGGCGAACGCTTCCCCGCATCACAATGACTTCCTGGAGATGCTGGGCGTTCTCATCGACGGCGAGAGGATCGGCGACCTCGAGGTGATAGCGCCGGTGCCCGGTGTATATGACTCCGCCACAGGGTCGATTCTCATCTCGTCCGATGTTCAAGAGCTGACGCCGTTTGGCCGTCTGGTGCTTGTGGGGGAATTAGTAGCTGCCCTCACGGATCAGCAATTTGGCTGGGCGGACCAGATGGGCCGTCTCGAGGCGGCAGCCGATGAGGAGGGTCGGGACTCGCTGGGGGCACTGGTCAACGGTGATGCGACCTTCTTCTCCGAGTTGTATGTGGAGCGCTTCATGTCGTCCACCGAGCGGTTCGCAGTCCAGCTGGAGCGGCTCAAGCAGGAGCAGGCCGAAGATGAGTTGCCGGGCTTTGTCAAGGAATACAAGGCCTTTGACACGCTGCACGCTCGTGATCTGGTTGTTGCTCTCGTCTCCGAAGGTGGGATCGATGAGCTCAACCGGGCATACGACAACCCACCGGCTACGTCGGAGCAGGTCTATCACACCTTCCGTTACTTCAACAACGAGGGGGCACGGTTGGTAGATCTTCCGACAGTCACGGTCACCAATTTTGAAGAAGTCGAGGCCGGTGTTTTCGGAGAGCGCGGCTTTCGTGCCCTGCTGTCGGCGGGCGTCAATAGCGCCCAGCAGCTTGAAGCCGCTACCGGTTGGGGTGGAGACGCCTATCGCCTGTGGTGGGATGGCGACCACGTTGTCATGCTGGTCTTCTTCGAGGGTGATGCCGCCCGCGACGCTGCGAGCCTGGCTGAAACCCTTGGCCGCTGGGCCATCGAGGAGCTGCCAGTGGGTGGTGGACTAACCGACAACACCGGGCTGGCCTTCGAAGGCGTTAACTCATACGCCTTCGTGGCCCAAAACGACACCGGGGCGATCCTCGTGGTCGCGTCTGATCCCGTTGCCGGCAAGAGGTTACGCGACAGGTTCTGGCCCGAGTACTAGCTAGTGCTCTGGTCGGGGCACTAGCTCCAGGAGCACCCCGGGCGCAGGCGGAGAGCATGTTGCCGGTAGCTCCAGAACCCATGCGGCGCCTTTGGCGTGATAGAACTGCCGGGTTCCCAACAGTTTTCGTCCGAGAACCCGACCTGCGTCGTCCAAGGGGATAACCCATAGACATTCTCGCATTCCAATTGTGTGGACTGCCGGGCTCCGTATCAGGCAACCCCGGCCGTTGGTTCGGGGGGACACTCCTCTCCAGCGGGCTCGCCGGCGGTCGGCCACCAGGACGGGCGGTGAGACCCAACCGGGTCCCCGCAGCCACACCAACATCCCTCAACCTTATGGGTTGGCGTTCAGCTTGATAAGGGGGCCGGGGCGTAGGCTCGGGGCCATGGTGGGAACGCTATTCATCTGTGGAACGCCAATCGGCAACCTGGGCGATGTTTCCCCGCGGCTCCGCCAAACACTGGATGGCGTCGACCAGATCTACGCCGAGGACACACGACGCAGCCGCAAGCTTCTCCGGGCCCTTGGTGTCGAGGCGCCTCTTCGTAGCTATTTCGTGGGGAATGAGGCGGCTCGATCCCGGGAGCTGGCCCGCCATCTCGAAGACGGGCACGACGTTGCGCTGATTACCGACGCCGGCATGCCGTCGGTGTCCGACCCGGGGGTAAGCGCAGTCAAGGCAGCCACCAGGGTCGGCGCCACAGTCTCGGTCATCCCAGGGCCGAGCGCGGTGACGGCGGCCCTTGCCGTATCCGGTCTCTCCGCCGAACGGTTCGTCTTCGAGGGTTTTCTACCCAGGAAGGGATCGATTCGGGCAAACCGGCTCAAGCAATTGGCAGGGGAGGAGCGGACCGTCATCCTGTTTGTAACCCCCGGCCGCGCTGCGGCCGATCTTGCCGGTCTGGCGGAAGTGTGCGGCGCCGAGCGGTTGGTGGTTATAGGGCGGGAACTATCCAAGGTTCACGAGCAGGTGTGGCGAGGATCTTTAGGAGAAGCCAGGTCGATGTATGAGGCTGCTGCTCCGAGAGGGGAGCTAACGCTGGTACTGGAGGGTGCTAGCCCCCCGGTTGAGGATCTGGCCGCTGCCGTCGCTCAGGTGGAGTCGCATGTGGAGGAGGGCTCCAGCTTCAGTGACGCGGTGCGGGAGGTGGCCGCCGATCATAACATTGGCCGGGGCCGGCTCTACGAGCTAGCCCGCGGCCGCCCCCCGAGAGACCACTAGTTCTGCAACTCGAAGGTGCAGATAGAGCAAATTCCCTTATTGTGAAATCCTGAGACCTTTTCCGTCGAACCGCAGAAGGTGCAGGTGGCATCCAGTTTTCGCATGCTGATGTTGTCGCCCACGACTGAAATGGTGAGCTCATCACCTTCGCGGATGTTGAACAATCGTCGCGTTTCGGCAGGAATCACGATCCTGCCGAGGTCGTCCATCTTGCGGACGATACCGGTGTCCATTGTTACCTCGTTTCTAGAAATCCGCCCCCCGACCGCAGCCAGCATACCCTTTGAGTAGAACACGCTGTGTGTGATCGGCGCATCCGGCGCCAGGCTCGCAGCTATTACCCTCTGAGCGTTCTATGTACATCACGACGCCGATCTATTACGTCACCGACGCACCGCACATTGGTCACGCCTACACCACCGTGATCGGTGATGCGCTGGCCCGGTTCTACCGGTTGGCGGGCCAGGACACGTGGTACCTCACCGGAACCGACGAGCATGGCCTCAAGGTGGCGCGGGCTGCGGCTGAAGCCGGCCTGAGCCCGCAAGAGCTGGTCGACGACATAAGTCAACGCTACGTGCGGGTGTGGGAGTCGCTGAGAATCTCCAACGACGACTTCATCCGCACCACCGAAGAACGGCACCGCATCGGCGCGCAGGCCTTCCTGCAGGCCCTATTTGACAACGGGGACGTCTACCTGGCTCCTTATGAAGGCCTTTATTGCGTTTCCTGCGAGGACTACTACAAGGAAGAGGACCTTCTGGAGGGTGGCTTATGCCCCATCCATCACCGTCCCGTCGAGCACTTCAGCGAGGACAACTACTTCTTTCGGCTCTCGGAGTACAGCGAGCGCTTGCTGGCTCACATTGAGGCCAACCCGGAGTTCGTGTATCCGTCGACCAGGCGCAACGAGGTAATCGGGTTCATCAATCAAGGGCTGGACGATCTCTCAATTAGCCGGGCCCAGCTGGAGTGGGGCATTCCCATCCCCTGGGATGAATCCCAGGTGACATATGTGTGGGTCGAGGCCTTGATGAACTACGCAACGGCGGTGGGCTACGGCTACGACCAGGCACAATTTGATCGCTGGTGGCCGCCAACCCACCTGGTCGGCAAAGACATTCTCCGTTTCCACGCCGTGATCTGGCCGGCGATGCTCATGGCAGCCGGATTGGAGCTCCCCGGCCAGGTGGCGGCCCATGGCTGGCTGCTCGTGGGGGGTGAGAAGATGTCGAAAACGGCTCTCAATCAGATCGCCCCCGAGGACCTCGTCGGAACATTTGGCGTCGATGGCTTCCGATACCATCTGCTGCGGGACCTCTCATTCGCATCGGACGGAAGCTTCTCCTGGGAAGGCATGGTCCAGCGGTACAACGCCGACCTGGCCAACGACTTCGGCAACCTGGTCAATCGGATCCTCAACATGGTGGAGCAGTATCGAGATGGCACCGTCCCGGCGAGAACCGGTACCGAGCCGGTGGACGTGGGACTGAAAAACGCCGCCGGGGAGGCTGTCGAAGCTCTTGGCGGTTTTGCCGACCTGGGGTTCAACGACGCCCTGCTGGGGGTGTGGAGGCTGTTCGGGGCAGCCAACGCCTACGTCGAAGAGACCGCCCCGTGGAAAATCGCCAAGGATCCCGAGCAAGGCCAACGCCTCGACGAGGTGCTCAACGGGCTTCTCGAGGCCCTTCGGGTGGGGGCGATCTTGATCTCACCGGTCATGCCCGAAGCTGCGGCCAAATTGTGGGACCAACTCGCTCTCCCCGGCGCTCCCGACGAGGCTCCTTACACGGAAACGGCCGTCTTTGGCACGTTTCCGGAACTCACGGTCAACCGGGGAGCTCCGCTCTTTCCTCGTATCGAAGCCGAGTAGTGGCCGGGCGGGCAATCTAAATGTGGGTGGACACGCACTGCCACTTGCAGCTGTCCGACGACGATCCGCGTGCCATGTTGGAGCGGGCCGCAAACGCGGATGTGGCCTGGGTTGTTGTTCCCGGGGTGGATGCTGCAAGTTCCGCCGCCGCTTCGGCTCTGGCAGAGGTCCACGACCAGGTGCGCTGGACCGCAGGGTTGCACCCCCACGAAGCTCAGCGGTGGCCGCAGGAGGAGGCGGCAATCATCGAGATGGCTTCTCAGGCGGCGGCAGTCGGGGAGTGTGGGCTCGACTTCTATCGAAATCTTTCGCCGGCTCCTGATCAGCTTGCCGCCCTCAAAGCACAGCTCGAACTGGCGGCGACGCTCGACAAGCCGGCGGTGGTCCATTGCCGTGACGCCTTCGCCGAGCTTCATGAATTACTCGAGGCGAGCGGGGCGGGGCCGAGAACCGTGCTGCACTGCTGGACGGGGGGGCCCCGGTGGACGAAACGGTTCCGGGATCTCGATGTCACATTCTCGTTCGCCGGTCCAGTCGCGTTTGCGACCGGAGACACTGTCAGACGAGGGGCGGCAGAGGCGCCGCCAGAGCGAACGATGGTGGAAACCGACACGCCCTACTTGTCCCCGCCCCCGTATCGGAAGGAAGCCAACGAACCGGCCAGGGTCCGCCTAATCGGTGAAGCGCTTGCCGAAGTGTGGTCGATCGAGGTTGACGAGGTAGCCCGGCTCAGCACCGCAACCGCCGGCAGGGTGTTCGGTGGCTAGCGGCGCCCAGGGTAAGGGCGAGCTCGTCGGCCTCCTCCGACAGCACAACGTCACGCCGTCTAAACGTTTCGGTCAAAATTTTCTGGTCGACCCCAACACGATTCGTAAGATCGTCGACCTGGCTGCGGTGGGGCCCGATGACCGGGTTCTCGAGGTCGGCGCAGGCACCGGAACCCTCACCCGGGAGCTGGCAAAGACGGGAGCGCAGATTGTGGCCTACGAAATCGACCCCCGTTTGCGGCCCATACTCGAAGAGGTGATGAGCGGTATTGAAAACGTGGAATTGTGTTTCGCAGATGCCGTGGAAGCTGAATTCGGGGGCGGTCCGTGGACGGTGGTCGCCAACCTTCCTTACAACCTCGCCGCCACCCTGGTGCTCGACTGGCTGGTGCTTCCCGGCCGACCGGAGCGTTTTGTAGTGATGGTGCAGCGCGAAGTGGCAGATCGGTTCACCGCCGACCCCGGCAGCCGCGTCTACGGCCTTCCCAGTGTCGTGGCTCGTCTCTACGGCAGCCCGCGACTGGCTTTTCGGGTACCGGCCACCGTTTTCTACCCGCAGCCCGACGTCGATTCGGCAGTAGTGGAGATCGTCAGCCGCACGCCATCAGAGTTCGCGGCGGCGGCGGCTCGGCTGGCAGCGGCCGCCTTCGGGCAACGCCGCAAGATGCTGCGCCGCTCTCTGGCCGATGCTCTGGCCGATCCCGCGGCCGTTCTCACTGGTGCCGGCATAGATCCTGCCGCTCGTCCTGAGGACCTCACTGCTACCCAATTCCTTTCCCTGGCAGAAGCCGCCGATGACTGAGACGCTTCATGGCAAGGCCAACGCCAAGCTGAACTTCGGTCTAATGGTGAGGAGTCGCGGGGCGGACGGCTTCCACTCCATCTTTTCGGTTGTGCAGTCCATATCGTGGTCGGACGAGCTGTGGCTGGCGGCTTCCGATGACGATGACTTCCGGGAAGAGGGGATGACGCTGAAGGAAGACAATCTGGCCTGGTTGGCCGTGAAGGCGGTTCGTGAAGCAGCGGAGTCGAGCCGGCCGATCGCACTCCGGCTCGAAAAACAAGTGCCCATCGCGGCCGGGTTGGGTGGCGGGAGC
>Ga0255057_10001892_pt1 | contig 11488 bp, 8 predicted proteins | sample Cases_109_6_MG_FD_189022 | JGI IMG/M metagenome (GOLD analysis project Ga0255057, IMG submission 189022) | Seawater microbial communities from Amundsen Gulf, Northwest Territories, Canada - Cases_109_6 | ecosystem: Environmental > Aquatic > Marine > Gulf | place: Canada: Northwest Territories... | reverse complement strand
AGACGCAACCAGACCTGCAAACGGCGGCGAACCGGCTGGTCGAAGAAGCGAACAACAACGGCGGGCCGGACAACATCACGGTCGTGCTCGCTAAAGTGATGGGGCTCAGCTGAATTGACACATCAGGATCATTGAGAAACTCCCGGAAAACACGGGGAATCATGTTCTCGGGTGTTGCGTGTCTGGTCCTGATTTGTTCGTGGCGTGTGGGAGAAATTGTGGGAGTTGTGTTCGGTGTGTTGACCCTGCGATCACGATCGGAGCATATTTCGGGGGCCACACAATGCCGTCGAACGACGCTGTCGGCACACGGTGTGCCAGTCCTGCAAGCCGCCCTCTTCTTGGCGGCAAAAGTTTACGCATAAGGTGTTCTGCGCAATTCAGGGGCCAATTCGGGGGCTGAAGGAGCAGAACCACCGGACACCAACGCCTGGTTTTGACATCGGCTCTCGGAATGATCCCCAAGGGCTAAGAGGCGGCGTTGCAGCTTGGGCGATCCGTCTTTCGATCACCCGCAGTCGACGGGACAGTTGCGGCTGTTCTCGTTCCGACAAACACCATCTCCGCAGTTGCCGTTCCTGCAGTTTCGGCCAGTGCATCGACAGTCGGCCCGGCAGCTGATCCCGTCTTCGCCATTGCCCTCGCAGACCCTGTTGCCGCAGACAGGTCCCGTCGGCGCGCAGTCCGGGTCGCCGGTGTCGACCAGGTCGTCGCAATCGTTGTCCTCGCCGTCCGAACAGCTGACCTCCGGATCCTCGGAGGGAGTGCACAGGCAGGCTGGATCGGGGTCGTTTAGACACCCGCCGAAGCTCGGATCACAGCTGTCGATCGTGCAGACATCGCCGTCATCACAGGTGACGGCCGCAAAACTGCAAACGCCGGTGCCTGGGTCGCAGCTGTCCGTCGTGCAGAGGTCACCGTCGTCGCAGTCACCGTCGGCGGAACACCCGCCGCCACCGCTACCGGTGCATCCAACGCTGATCGTGCCCTCCCCTTGAGCTCCGCTGTACCCGCCCACACGCACGAGGAAGGTTTCACCGGTGACCGCCTGTGCCGTGACCTCCGATTGCCGCCCGCAGCTGTCGTCGTTGCAAGCCACCGCCGCCTCTTGCGTTGGACAGTCGTTGTATAGCGCCACCTCGGTGTCATAGGAGCTTCCGCAGAGGTCCACTGTGACGGTGCCCGTACATGAAGCCGTATAGCGATACCAAACGTCGCTCGCGATGTCCGGCTCGCCAAAGAAGGTGCAAAGCTCAGGTTCCGAGGGGCCATCGGTGGTCGCTGAGACGTTGCTGAACGGCGTGACTCCATCCGAGATCGTGATGGCATCGCTGCAGTCGTCGTTCACAGGCGGACCTCCGCCGCCACCTTCAGCGCAGCTCACGCGTAACGTTCCATCACCTTGAATCCCCCGATATCCGCCGATCCGCACGAGGAAGGTTTCACCGGCGACGGCCTGCACCGCGACCTCGGATTGGCGCCCGCAGCTGTCGTCGTTGCAGGCCTGCACCGATCCTCCAGCGGTTGGGCAAGCATCAGGATAGACCGCGAGTTCGGTGTCGAACGAGCTTCCGCAGAGGCTCATGGTAACGGTGCCTGTGCATGAAGCACTGTAGCGATACCAGATGTCACTGGCGATGTTCGCGTCGTTGTAGAACGTGCAGTGGTCCTGCTCTACGGGTCCATCCGTGGTTGCCAGGAGCGTGCTGAAACCGGTGGCGCCGTCCACCACTGTGAGCGCATCGGCACAATCGTCGTTGGCCGGGGGGGCTAGCTCCGTGATGACCACGGGTACGCTAACGACGTTGTTGGAGTAATCCGACTCGGGGATGAGACGTTCAGGGTTGACCTCGATCTCGAGCGTATACTCCCCCGGAGGAACGTCCGTGACGTCGACGTACTGGCAGTCCAGGTACGCCCCGTATACGTCGGCCCAACCCGCCTGAATCCCCTGGTCCGAGCACGTATAACGAGCGGCCGGCGCTCCGGTCGAGCCAAAACGGTAGGTGTCCTCGAGACAGAAACTGGCTTTGGTGCCGTGCCCCACGACTCCATCGGGGCCGACCAAACGATAGTCTGCATAGCCCTCGAAATGGTAGTGGCCGTGGCACTCATGAAAGTGAAAGAGTGGGTTTCCAACGGGGTCTCCCATCACGAGATCCGCGTTGCCGATGTTGCGGCTCTCGGTGGTGAACCGGAGCAACGTTCGAACTCCAGGTTGTGCGACGCAGCCTTCGTCCACCGCGCAGTGCGAGGACGAAAACTCCTCGATGGTCAAGAAGGGTTGGGTCACATCCGGATGGATGATGAGGTCAGGCTGCGCGCCTGCGAGCCCGGGTATGGACGCCGCGAGCATGCAAAGCGCCACCACAGCAAGTCGTGATAGTCGTCGAGTCATGGCTGGCGACCTTTCCGAGCTTGGATGGGCCTTTCGATGTGGGGGAACCGATAGCAACGAAGCTCAACACACTTCGCCAAAAGAAGTCAAGCCACGCCTACGGATCGGGTCGTTCTTCGACGGGAGGCGATTCGAAACAGACACCGGACTGTCACCGCAATGTGTGAGGTAGCTCACACAAGGTCCGGAATGCTGATTCTTCACGCAAATGGATCAACGCAGCGGATGCCCTTCTTGGTACGGTCCAAGCTCGTTTGGAATCAGCTCGAGGTCACGAGATGAGGGCCCCCCTGATTTTGGATTCCCCCAGTTCCTCGAATCAGCGGGTTCATGGACCCGAAGGAGAAAATCTCATGAAAACGACAATTCAACTGCTCGCAGGAATGTGCGTGCTCACTCTCGTTGCCTGCGGATCGGACTCCGGCCCGGTCGGTTCGGCAGAGGCAGGGTTGGTGGAAAGCTTTCCCGCCGAAAGCGGCGCGTGCGGACCGGACAGCAAAGTAGACGAGCCGGGCGATCAGAAAGATCTATGCGATGGGGCACCAGCTGACGAGATCTGCGTCAAAGCCGGGCCGACGTGTTTCTGTACCACCGAGTCCGGAACGTACGGAGATTGCTACGTCTTCGACTTGGAGTCGGGTGACGTCTCACGCATCGGTAGTGGCCGCGACTGCAAGGGTATCTCCCATACGGAGTACACTTGCGGGGAACCGCCCAAGTGCCCACCCGAGCAGAAGCCGTGCATGGTCAGCTCGGAATGCGACAAGGGCGAAGTGTGCGAAGCCGGTTGTTGTGTGCCCGAGCCTCCAAAGTGCGAACCCGAGCAAAAGCCGTGCATGGATAGCTCCGAATGCGACAAGGGCCAAGTGTGCACTGATGAATGTTGTGTGCCTGAGCCGCCGAAGTGCGACACGCCGTGCGGCGACAAGGAGGAATGCCCCAAGGACCTAATGTGCGTTGACGCGTGTTGCGTCTGAGGAGATAGACTGCTGCTTCAGTGGCGCGGCCTCGGGCCGCGCCACTGTTGACCCTCGGCGAAGCAACGTCGACCGAACATCTTGCGGACGATTGGAGTCCCGCTCTTCCACCGAGAAAGATCGCTCCGCGAAAGTCGCTTTCTGTTAGTGTAGTGAACACGTCCCGGTATCAGGTGCTTCGGCGGAAAGGAGTCACCAATGAGAACGACAGCCCACCTGCTTGCAGGCATCTGCGCGCTCGTCCTAGTGGCCTGCGGTTTGAACTCCGATACGGTCGGCTCGGCAGAGGCACGGTTTGAGGCCGACGGGAGCGTCTGCGGGCCCGAGCTCAAGATAGACGAGCCGGGCCCACAGGACCACATCCAATGCCCGAAAGGAGAGATGGTCGCACGGATTTGCGTCAAAGCCGGCCGGCAATGTCACTGCAACGACCGGGATCCCGGCTGTTATACCTTCGAAGGTGTAGGGACGAGCTCGGGCAGCGTCAGCGGCGGAGGGACAGGTCGCAACTGCAAGGACATTTCCAACACCCAGTACGACTGTGAGCCAACGGCGCCGCCCGCTTGCCCCCCCGACCAGAAGCCCTGCGAAACCGACAAGGACTGCGGCGCCGACCCCGAAATATGCGTGAAGGGGTGTTGCGCGCCCGGCAAGTAGTCTAGGCGCTGGAGAGGCCTCGTCTGGCTTCCAGGTCCGCAAGCTCTGACCGGGCCGCCTCGCCCGCTTCGCGGACGCGAGCAGACAGCTCCGCATTGCCCAGTGCGTCGGTCACGCTGGCGGAGCATAGCCAAACAACGGCCCTCTCCGCGCGGACCGCCACGCGACATAACATCTAGTACCGCGCAATTCGGCTGTAAGCCCCATTTAGTAGTGTCCTATTTCTCCCATTTTCAAATGTCCGGTTTTCGTGCACTCGGCATCGATGACCGACGATTTGACGACCTTGAGCACGCGAGAAATGGACCGACTGCAGGTAGTGCTTCGAATAGCCGATAGACGGCTCACACAGACGGCTGGCGCTCAGATCCTTGGCATCAGTGACCGGCAGATGCGACGCATCTGCCGGCGTTTCGCTCAACAAGGTGCAGCGGGCCTGGAGTCGAAGCGGCGCGGCCAAAGCAATCGACGGTTGCCCGTGGAGCTTCGAAAAGAAGCGCTGGCGCTCGTCCGGGCGCGCTATGCCGACTTTGGACCGACGCTCGCGCAAGAAAAGCTTCTCGAACAGCACGACATCCGTGTTGCCACCGAGACGCTCCGGCAGTGGATGATCGACGACGGCATCTGGCTGACGCGCCCTCAGCGCAAGAAGCGTGTCCAGCAGCCGCGTCATCGTCGCGATTGCTACGGCGAGCTCGTGCAGATCGACGGCTCGGACCACCACTGGTTCGAGGACCGCGGACCTCGCTGTGTGCTCCTGGTCTATGTCGATGACGCGACGGGTAAGCTCATGGCGCTCCGGATGTGCGAGTCGGAGTCGGCGTTCAGTTACTTCCATGCGACCCGTTCGTATCTAGAGCGCCACGGCAAGCCGGTCGCGTTCTACAGCGACAAAGCCGGGTTGTTCCGCGTCAATGCCAAGAGTCCAAAGGCCGGCGACGGCTTCACGCAGTTTGGCCGCGCCATGAGCGATCTCAATATCGACGTGATTTGCGCCAATACGCCGGCGGCCAAAGGCCGCGTTGAGCGCGCGCACCAGACGCTGCAAGACCGGCTCGTCAAGGAGCTCCGGTTGCGGGGGATCTGCACGATCGACGAAGCGAATGCGTACTTGCGAGTGTAGCCGAAACAAAGACCCTCTTCTTGGCGGCAAAAGTTTACGCATAAGGTGTTCTGCGCAATTCAGGGGCCAATTCGGGGGCTGAAGGACCGGCAAACAAAGGCGGCCTGCATCCGGTGATGCGGCCAATGGGGTTCGGTGGTCTCCAATCTCGGTCAGCGGTCGCAGCCGATCACGCGATCAGCGAGTGAGGGCGGGTGCAGTTTTGTTGGCAGACAAAACTCTTCCTTGCCCGAACAAGTTGGGTCAGCTGAGCTCGATCCGGTGCTCTGGGGTGATCACCGCTCGGCTCGCGGAACGCGTGACGACCGTGCCGGGCCATACGACGCATGCGTCGATCGAAGCTCCCTCTACGATCTTCACGTCCCCTCCCACGACGGAGTTTCGAATCGCGGAGCGATAGGCCGATGTGACTCCTTCGGCCGCCAGTAGGCTCCCCTCCACTGGCTCAACTCCCGGCCATCGTCGTAAACCTGAAGCTAACTCTAGATTTACTCGATGATAGTCCGACACAGTTCCCAGATCCGCCCAGGGGGAGTCATCGACGACGCCCAGGACGGGCGCTCCGCCGTCCACCCAACGCCGGTACGCGGACCGAATGACGCACCCTGACTCTGGCATGGCCTCGAATGCCTCCGGCGCCAGAATGTGAACCCCTGTGAACATCAGCTCCTCGGTCACGTCTCGAGTGCTCGGGGCTCCAAGGAGGGTCCTCACCAAGCCCTCCCCGTCGATTCCGATCGCCCCGTAGCTCGCGGGGTCGGGGGTGCGGCGAAGTATCATTGTCGCAACAGCGCCCTTTTCGAGATGCTGTCGGTAGGCCTCTGACAGGCCTGGTGCGAAGAGTGTGTCACCATTCATGACGATCACGGGGGCGGCCGGGTCCTCAAAGAGCGCCTGGGCCTTTCGGAGCCCTCCGCCAGTCCCCAGAAGCGTCGTCTCCCTCGAAAATGCGAGGTCTACACCATTGGGACAGTGTCGCCGCAGGATGTCCTCGACGAGTTCCGGCCGTGGGTGAGTATTAGCCACGATCGACCGGACCCCTGCCCGCGCAAGATGGTCCATGGCGAACGCCCCAAGTGGACGATTGGCCACCGGAACCACCGGTTTCGGGCGTAGGTCGGTCAGAGGCTTGAGGCGCGTTCCGAGCCCCGCTGCTAGAAGCATGGCCTGCACTACGGCATCCTAAACTCCGCTGAGATTCGCACCAAGCATTGTGGGACTGTAAAGTCCCGTATAGATCCACACGAGTGGGGACATGAAGACCATCCTGCTGACCGGGGCCGCTGGGTTCATTGGGAGCCATACGGCTTCAGCTCTCCTGAACCGTGGCGATGTGGTTGTTGGGGTCGATAACCTCAACGACTACTACGACCCCGCCCGCAAACGGGCGAACTTGCAGGAGGTTCGGGCTGGCGCTCCGGATCCCGAGAAGTTCATTTTTCACGAGACCGATATCCGAGACGAAGATGGGATCGATGCCCTCTATGCCTCGCATCGCTTCGACGCCATCATTCACCTCGCGGCGATGGCGGGGGTGCGCGCGTCGATCGAGGACCCAAAGCTCTATTTGGATGTGAATCTCGGGGGGACCTTGAACCTCCTGCAGGCAGGGCAGCGCCACGGGCAGCCTCCGTTCGTGTTCGCTTCGACGTCCTCAGCTTATGGGCCGACCGAAGTGGTCCCTTTCATCGAGACCGACCCCGCGGACCGCCCCCTTGCGCCCTATCCCGCTAGCAAGCGGGCAGCAGAGCTCCTCGGCTACTCGTACTTTCATCTGTTCGAACAGGACTTTACGGCGCTTCGTTTCTTCACCGTATACGGCCCTCGCGGTCGTCCTGACATGATGGCCTACAAGGTGCTCGACAACATTTTTCACGGGACCGAAGTCCCGCTGTACAAGGGCGGACAGATGCATCGCGATTGGACGCACGTCGATGACATCGTCCAGGGCGTCGTGGCGGCGGCGGACCGGCCGCTCGGGTACGAGATCATCAACCTAGGCCGGGGCGAGCCTACGCTGCTCGCGGACTTCGTTCGACTGATCGAAGAGCAGGCTGGCCGACCCGCCAGTCTGATCGACACGCCAATGCTACCAGCCGATATCGAATACACCTACGCCGACATCACCAAGGCAAGGGATCTGCTCGGATACGACCCGAAAATCCGGGTCGCAGACGGAGTCCGGGAATTCTTTGACTGGTACCGGCACGCCGTGTTGGAGGCAGGAACCCCATGACGTGGTTCCTCTTACGCACGCTTCAGTTCGTGATCGATATCAGCGTTCTGATGCTCGCCTTCTTCTTGGCGACGATGGTGCGGTTTGATTGGGCTGTGCCTTGGATGACGCTCCGCCCACTACTGATCGTGATGCCCTACGTGGTGTTGCTGCAGTACACTTTTCTGTCGGCGTTCGGCATCACGCGTTTCTCTTGGCGGTACATCGGTCTTCGCGACGCGGTGCGTATCTTCTTCGCGATAGCTTCGGCTGTGGCGCTCCTCGTGCTACTGCGCCTGTTGAGCCCGAGCCTTGTTCAGGATTTCCCTCTGGCGCGATACGGTATCGTCCCGCTGGGGGTCTTGCTGGGCGACTTCTTGCTCGCTTTCATCGGCCTCTCGGGGGTGAGGGCCCTTCGCCGGATGCTCGGTGAGCGGATAGCGACACAGAAGCATCCGCAAGGTCCCGAGACTCGCGTGCCAACGTTGTTGGTCGGCGCCGGCCAGGGTGGTGTGCTGGTCGCCCAGGAGATCGCGAGACGGCCGGACCTCGGTATCAAGGCCATCGGCTTCGTCGACGACGATCCGGTGAAGCAAGGAGCGCTGATTCACGGGATCAAGGTGATGGGCAAGGCCGATGATCTCTCCCGCCTGTCGCGACAGCACGAAGTCAAACAGGCCCTCATCACGATCTCCAACGCGCCGGGCACGGCCATTCGGAGCATCACGGAGAAATGCAAAGAGGCAGGTCTCGTGGTGAAGATCGTGCCCGGCACGTATCAGATCGTGGGCGGCCGAGTGAATCTGTCGCGAATCCGGGATGTGGCGATCGAGGACTTGCTGCGACGCGAACAGGTGCGACTCGACACCGAGTCGGTGGCCGAACTCATTCGGTCTCAACCCGTGATGGTCACCGGCGCCGGGGGCAGCATCGGTTCCGAGCTATGCCGCCAAGTGGCTGCGTACCGACCGTCGCACCTGATTCTAGTCGAGCGATGCGAGAACAACCTCTTTGAGGTCCACTCGGAGTTGCGTGCGCGCTTCCCCGACCTCGATCTCACGCCGGCGATCGCGGACATCACCGACCTCCCGCGAATCACACGGGTCTTTCGCGAGCACCGACCCCTGATCGTCTTCCACGCAGCCGCACACAAGCACGTTCCCATGATGGAGTGGAACCCAGCTGAGGCCGTGAAGAACAACATGCTCGGCACCCGGATTGTTGCAGACCTGGCGGACAGTCTGGCGGTCGAAAGATTCGTGATGATCTCCACCGACAAAGCGGTGAACCCCACTTCGATCATGGGCGCGACCAAGCGAGCGGCCGAACTCTACATTCAGGCGCTTTCGAACAACAGCGCAACCCACTTCGCGACGGTGCGATTTGGCAACGTCCTCGGCTCTGCGGGAAGCGTGATTCCCATCTTCCGGAAACAGATTCGAGATGGTGGACCGATCACGGTGACCCACCCCGACATGACCCGATACTTCATGACGATCCCGGAAGCGGTTCAGCTGGTGACGCAAGCGGGCGCGTTGAGCCAAGGCGGAGAGATCTTTATTCTCGACATGGGCCAACCGGTGCGCATCGTGGACCTCGCGCATGACTTGGTCCGATTGAGCGGCCTCGAGCCTGACAAGGACATCGAGGTGCGGTTCACCGGCATTCGACCCGGAGAGAAGCTCTTTGAGGAGCTTTCGACCGCAAGCGAGGGGATCCAACGAACGGCGCATCCGAAGATCTTCGTCGGGACCTACGACTCCCCGGCGCTCGAGGACCTTCGCGCAGAGCTCGACCAGGTGGACCGCCTTTGTGAGTCCGACCCCGCGTCACTCCGCAGAGCATTGGAACGGCTGGTACCGGAGCTCAACTACAAGGACACCGAGAGTGAGCCGCCTGTCGCCTCCACGGGCTCGCATCCGCTCCCGGAATCGAAGCAGCTGGGGAGGCTATGAGGGTTCTGGTCACGGGGGGTGCGGGCTTCATCGGGAGCCACATCGCCGAAGCGACCGTCGAGGCGGGGCACGATGTGCTCGTCGTGGACGACCTGAGCACCGGTCGCGCCGAAAACCTCCCACCAGGTGTGGATTTTCATCCCGTTGACATTCGCCAGCGAGACGTGTTCCGCGAGCTAGCGCTCCACTTTCGACCCGACGCCATCAGTCACCACGCTGCGCAGGCCAGCGTCGCCATCAGCGTTCGAGAGCCGGGCTACGACGCCGAGGTGAACGTGCTCGGCTCGCTCAACGTTGCGGAGGTCGCCCGTGAAACTGGAAGCCGCCTGATCTTCGCGAGCACCGGGGGCGCGCTCTATGGAGAGGTCGCGGATGGCGTGACAGCCGGCGAGGAGTGCCCAGCACGGCCATTAAGCCCGTATGCATGCAGTAAGGCGAGCTTCGAGCTCTATCTGCGGGCCTTCGGGGAAGCTACGGACCTGAAGTATACGATTCTGCGATACGGGAACGTATACGGCCCCCGTCAGGATCCCCACGGCGAAGCCGGCGTGGTTGCCATCTTTGTCCGGCGGCTGCTCCAACGTGAGCCGATCCAGGTCAACGCCCGAGCACGCCGCGGGGACGACGGGTGCGTGCGTGACTACGTTTTCGTCCACGACGCGGTTCGAGCGAACGTCGCAGCTTTCGAAGGGGCGCTCGACCGACGCACGATCAACATCGCAACGGGGATCGGGACGTCGACACGAACGCTCGCCGAGAACCTCGCCAGCCTGGTCGACGAGCCCGCGATCGTCAACGACGGCGAGCATCGAACTGGTGATCTCCAGCGGTCCGTGCTCGACCCCTCAGTCATGGTGTCGATCCTCGGGGAACCCACCCCATTGGCCAAAGGCTTGGAGGCGACGACCGAGTGGTTTCGTCTCGAATCGGAGCCCGCATGAGTGAACGGGTCGCAGTGATAGGTCTCGGGTACGTGGGGCTTCCGGTTGCCTTGGCCTTCGCCCGAAGGTTCGAGAACACGGTGGGCTTCGACGTGTCGACCGCCCGCATCGACGCTTTGCGTGCCCACGAGGATCAGACGAGGGAAGTAAGCGAATCGGAGCTTGTGGAGACCACACTCCAGCTCACCAGCGACCCCGCCGATCTCCGAGGCTGCACCTTCTTCATCGTCGCGGTGCCCACGCCGATCGACGACGATCGGCGCCCAAACCTCGATCCGCTCATCTCGGCAACGAAGATCGTGGGCAGCGCCATCGCGCCGGGCGCCGTGGTCGTCTACGAGTCAACCGTCTATCCGGGGGTGACCGAAGAGCGATGCGGGCCTGTCTTGGCCGCTTCCTCAGGGCTGACGCAGTCGCAAGACTTCAAGCTCGGATACTCGCCGGAGCGAATCAACCCCGGCGACAAGGAGCACACCTTCGAGAAAATCATCAAGGTAGTCGCGGGCGAAGATCCAGAGACCCTAGAGCGAGTCGCGGGCGCATACGAGCGAGTCGTCGATGCCGGCGTTCACCGCACTCCGTCGATCAGGGTCGCAGAGGCGGCCAAAGTGATCGAGAACACTCAGCGCGACCTCAACATCGCTCTCATGAACGAACTCGCGTTGATCTTCGATCGGCTCGACATTCGTACGCAGGATGTGCTCGATGCGGCTTCCACGAAGTGGAACTTCTTGCGGTTTTCTCCCGGGTTGGTTGGAGGGCACTGCATCGGGGTCGACCCATACTATCTAACGTCGAAGGCTGAGGCGGCCGGTTACCACCCCGAGGTGATCCTCGCGGGTCGCCGGATCAACGACGACATGGGCCGCTACGTGGCCAAACGAGTCGTGAAGCTGTTGCGACAGCACGGCCATCCCCTCAAGGACTGCCGGATAGGCGTTCTCGGGTTGACCTTCAAAGAAAACGTTCCGGATCTTCGCAACAGCCGGGTTCCGGACATCATCGAAGAGCTTCGTGACTACGGGATCGAGCCTCTCGTCCACGACCCTTTGGCGTCAGGCGAAGAAGCCGGCCGCGTGTACGGGATCGAGCTCCGACCCTGGGATGCATTCACCGATCTCGATGGCGTCGTGTTGGCGGTGCCCCACAAACAGTACCTTGATCAGCTCGATCACATCGTCGCTTGTGTTCGGAACGGCGGCGTATTCGTCGATGTGAAATC
>Ga0255057_10001891_pt1 | contig 11489 bp, 9 predicted proteins | sample Cases_109_6_MG_FD_189022 | JGI IMG/M metagenome (GOLD analysis project Ga0255057, IMG submission 189022) | Seawater microbial communities from Amundsen Gulf, Northwest Territories, Canada - Cases_109_6 | ecosystem: Environmental > Aquatic > Marine > Gulf | place: Canada: Northwest Territories... | reverse complement strand
TCGTCATCAACCGGAACATCAACTTCACCAACATCTGCTACGTGGGCTGCAGCTTCTGCGGCTTCTCGCGCCACCGGGACGACCCCGACGCCTACGACCGCAGCATGGACGAGATCCGCGGCAAGGCCCGCGACGGCATGGCCAGAGGTGCCACCGAGGTCTGCATCCAGGGTGGAATCGACCCGACCAAGGACCACCACCATTACCGCGGAATCCTCCTGTCCCTGAAGGCCGCGTTTCCGGAGCTCCACATCCACGCCTTTTCCCCCGAGGAGCTCGACTTCGGCCACCGCAAGAGCGGGATGGGGCTCTCCGAGTACCTGGAGTGGCTCCGGGAGGCCGGGCTGGGGACGATTCCTGGAACGGCGGCAGAGATCCTGGACGACGGGGTGCGCAACGTACTGGCTCCCCGGAAGCTCATGACCGACCGCTGGGTCGAGATCGTGAAGGCCGCCCACCGGGTTGGCCTGCGCTCCAGCTCCACCATCATGTACGGGCACATCGAGCGGCCCGATCACGTGGCGACCCACCTCGATCTGCTGCGCGAGCTCCAGAAGGAGACCGGTGGCTTCACCGAGTTCGTTCCCCTGGGCTTCATCCACGAGAAGAACGTGCTCGGCCACAGCGGCTCCCGTCCGGGCCCGTCGGCCACCGACGACCTGCGACTGATCGCCGTGGCGCGGCTCTTCCTGCGGCCGTGGATCACCAACGTGCAGATGTCCTGGGTCAAGATGGGCCCCAAGCTCTCCCAGCTGGCGCTGCTCTCAGGGGCCAACGATTTCGGCGGAACCCTGATGGAGGAATCCATCAGTCGCGAGTCCGGCGCGGATCACGGCGAGAACCTTCCTGCGGAGGAAATCCGCCGGCTGGTTCGCGAGGTGGGTCGGATCCCGGTCGAGCGCAGCACGACCTATGGGATCTTGCGCCGCTTCGACGATCCCGAGAAGGACCCGCCGTCCCTCGAGCCGACGGCTGCGGCGGATCTCCACGGCCCGCGCCGCTGGCGAGAGGACGGCTCGTCTCAGCGAACCCGTCTGGAGGACGCCCGCCCGGTCTGAGCTGCATGAGCTGGCAGTGCGGTCTCTTCCCGGGCTCAGGGCGCGTTGCTGCTGCGTGGGCCGCACTCGATCCGGGCCGCCAGCGCCTCGACCTGATAGCGAAGCGGCGCGCGTTCCAGGATCTCTCTCTCCACCTTCTCGATGGCGTTGCGCACGGAGGGATGGTCGCGCCCCAGGGCCTGCCCGATCTCCGTCAGAGTGGCGTCGGTGTAGCGGCGGCACAGGTACATGGCCAGCTGTCGCGGAATCAGCACGGCGTGCCGGCGCGTGCGCGAGGCCAGCTCCCTGGGGGTGACGCCGAAGAAGGCGGCCACCGCATCGATCACGCTGGCCACCGAGAGCTCGTCCAGCCCTGCCCCCGGCGGGATCACTTTGAGCAGCGCCTCGTCGGTCAGGGCCAGGTCGATCGGCCTGTTCATCAGGGTGGAGCTGGCTACCAACTGGCGAAGCACCCCCTCGAGATCGCGCACGCTGCCGCGGATGCTCTCGACGAGCCTGTCCAGGCAGTCGTCTGGCAGGCGGACTCCGCCCCGAGCAGCCTTGGCTCGCAGGATCTCGCGCCGGAGCTGGGAGTCGGGAGGCTCGATCATGGCGACGAGGCCGCTCGACATCTCCGAGCTCAGTCGGGGGTCGAGCTTCGGGAGGTCGCGCGGTAGCCGGTCGGCCGTGAGCACCACGTTCTTTCCGACCAATCGCAGATACTCGATGGTGTGGAAGAGCTCGAGCTGGGTGGCGACCTTCCCCTGGAAGAACTGGATGTCCTCGATGATCAGCAGGTCGCAATCGTCGCGGAAGCGCCGCTTGAAGCCGCTCGTCTGGCGGGTGTAGATCGAAGAGGTGAGGCCACTGGTGAAGGACTCGGCCGATGCGTAGACGGCGCGGGGGAGCCCGCATGCCCGGGCCTCGGCGTTGACTGCGCGGGCCAGGTGGGACTTGCCTGTGCCGCTGGGGCCCACCAGGAGCAGGGGGCTGACGCCCGGTTGCCGGCTGCGAGCCACGGCAAGGGACGCCTCTCGGGCCAGAGCGTTGGCCGGCCCCACCACGAAGGTCTCGAAGGTGTAGGGAAGCTTGGGCTGGGAAGGTGCCGACCCCAGCCGTCCGATGGCCCTGGGCTGGGAGGCTGGTCGTGGGCTGGTGGGGATCGGGTCCTGTGTTCTTGGGCTCGTCGCTGCAAGGCGCGCTTCGGGCTCGGCGAGCTCTACGACGACCTCGATCTCACGGTCGGCCTCCAGCGATGCGCAGCGCCGAATCAACGGCAGGAAGCGCGATTCCACGCGCTTGCGGTGAAGATTGCTCGGGGCAGCGAGCAGGAGACGGTCCCCTACCGTTCGCCCGCCCAAGGGAGCGATCCAGGTGTCGAGGACGAACTCGGGCAACTCGGCGCAGAGACGACGCAGGACGCCGTCCCACACCGTGGGGGGGTTGCTCATCTGCTGTACTGATTCTCAGGGGGTCTCGACGGATTTCGGAACGGAATCCGCCCCTCTCACCCCAGTGCGCGAGGAGTAGACCACGGACGCCCGAATCCCGCAATCTGGCCATGGGACGATCGCCGCGCCGCGGTGACACCCGAGCGGTTCACGTGCGGGTCGCCGCCGCAGCGTCGAGAACCCCTGTTTGCAACCCGGAACGGCCATCCATTTCGCGCAGTTCGCGAGCGTAGTTGAGGCGTGTTGAGGCGGTGCAATCGCGTGTCACGCGGCGCCGATCCAGGATTCCAGAAACGCCATTTTTCAGCTGATTTCGAGCTAATTCTCTCGAATGCGCAAGATTTCAGTCAACGACATTCAGTGAAGTGTTCGCGATGCAGCCGGGTCCGGCGAGGCCATGGCGGCGAGGTGGAAGGCCAGCAAACCCTCGAGACGGGACAGCCGTTGCGTGACACCGTTCGCCTCCAGAAGTCCTTGCTTTTCGGCCGCCGGGAATCCCAGCGCCTGGCAGACCGAGTTTACGAAGGTGGGGTGATCCAGCTGTTCCAGGCGCTCGAAGGGAAGTCCTTCGATCTGTTCGCCGCCACCATGCTCTGCAAGCTCGCGAAGTCGCTCGATCACCGAGCCCCGAAGGCGGTCGCCCTGGACGTCGTCGTCGTGAGTCACTTCCTCCAGGGTCTGCGCCCGGGCACGCCGGTAGAGTCGCTGGCCCTGGGGGAGCTCCTCTGCCAGGATCTCGAAACGTTGGGTTCCCTGCAGAACGACGTTGTAACGGCCGTCGGCGAGCTTCTCGAAGCGTGTGATGAAACCGGCACAGCCGATCTCGTAGAGCGGTGGGTCGCCTGAAATGTCCTGAACGTTTTCGGGTCTCACCGTCACCATTCCGATCATGCGCTCCCCCTTCAGGGCCTCTGCCGTCATCTGGCGGTAGCGCGGTTCGAACACGTGGAGAGGAGCCAGGCAGCCTGGGAAGAGGACCACGTTCGACAGCGGGAAGAGCGGCAAGGTAACTTCGCTCACCAGCGCAGGATACTTGACGCCCCCGCCATGCGCCGACAGACTTGCGGGGTCGCCCCCGGACTCAAAAACGAACGAACGCGTGGGCTCGAGAGCGCCGTTCGTTGGATGGTGAGAAGGGACCGGGATGGATCGGCGAACCGCAGGGCGGCTGATCGAGAGCCTCAACCGGGATGGCGAGGTGATCGCCGAACGCTTCAGCTTGCGCTATCGGGCCATCGAGGCCGAGCGAGCCAACGTCAGGCGGCGCTACGGCGTGTGCTACTCGGACGGGACCATCCGCATCCGGCTGCGACACGTGGCGACCGGGCAGCCCCTCAAATACTCGAGTCTGGTGAGCACCCTCTGTCACGAACTCGCGCACCTGCGCCACTTCAACCACGGAGAGCGCTTCCGGCGCTTCTACGCCTTGCTCCTGGAGTTCGCACGGAACGAGGGCATCTACCGGCCCTCCTCTCCCCGCACCCGCCAGAGCGCAGTACCATCGCCGGCTCGGGAGCGACCCTCGCGGCCGGAAGGTCCGCGGCAGCTAACGCTGTTTGGCTGAGGCTGGCTGAGGCGGAAACCTCAGGCGCTCTGCTGGGAATCGTACTCCTCGAGGGAGTTCGGTCCCTCCTGGACTTCGACCTGGATGTCGTCGCAGGCGATGGCCTTGTCCAGGATCTCACGAATCAGGCCGACGACCGTGAGTTCGTCGAACTCCGCGAGGGCATCCTCTAATGCGCTCCCCGAAAGGGTGAAGGCAACGCTGGCACGGATCCTCACATCCATTCGCGAAAGCCCTCTAAGTGTGCGAAAACAAAGAAACTTTTATCTTTGCAGCGGCAAAGGATACACAACAGGAATGAGGAAGGCTACGGAAAATCAGGACTTTTTCGTGTCCAGGAGGGTCGGATTCCGCCGGGTGGAATGGCCCTCGAGAGGTACAGGGGCCCCCTGGGATGGCCGAAGAGAGAGCGGGGAGCTCTAAGGCTGTGGTGGATCTCAGGCGCTGGATCACAAAACGTATCGTCGAGTTCCTGACCGAGCCCCTCCCCTACTATGAGCGGCGCGGCTGGAACGAGCCCGCGGCCCTCTTGCGCCACGTTCGCAAGGGCGATGTCCTGCTGGTGGAGGGGGACAACCGGGTCTCCGCCATCATCAAGTATCTGACCCAGAGCTCCTGGTCCCACGCTGGCCTCTACATCGGGGACGAGCTGCTCCGCCGTGGTGGTGAGGTCGCCGAGCGGGCCCGGGAAGCCTATGGCGAAGAGGCCGACCGGCTGATGGTCGAAGCCCTGCCCCAGGGGGTGGTCGCCTCACCGGTCACGAAGTACATCGACTTCAACATCCGGCTCATCCGTCCCCACCGGCTGCGCCCCGAGCACCTCAAGACCATCATCGACGACGCCGTGGCCGCGATCGGCTGGCAGTACGATCTACGCAACGTCCTCGATCTGGCTCGCTACATGATTCCAGTGAAAATCATTCCCGACCGCTTCCGGCGCGCCGCCCTTCACTTCGGAAGTAGGGGGCCCACCGAGGTGATCTGCTCGAGCCTGCTGGGGAGGCTCTTCCACAAGGTGCGCTTCCCCATTCTTCCCGCCATCGAGTTCCCCGAGGGATTCGACGCCGCGACTCCCCCTCCGGGTCGCCGGCGTCGCCTGCTGCGCAGGGTTCTCGGCTACGAGAGCAGCAGCTACACGGGCGTCTTCCACATGCGCCACCCCACGCTGCTCACACCGCGGGACTTCGACCTGTCTCCCTACTTCGAGATAATCAAGTTCAACGTGATTGCCGACGGTCGTTTCGACTACCAGCGCATTCACTGGGGCCAGGTGGACGAAGAGGAGGTCCCGGTGTCGGGGCCCGAAGGCGAACACCAACGTCCGTACGGGGCCGCGGATTCGTCAGAGGAGACAGGCTCCTAGCCAAGCGCTTCGGGCCGCTCCCGCGGAGTCAGGATCCAGTCCATGGCTGCTTCGATGACGCGCAGGCCCGCGTCATCGCTGGCGACGGCCTCGACCCGCGCGGCGCCGATGGTGCGGCGCAGCAGCTCGAGGCCCGCGTAGCGCGTCACCGATCGGAACTCGGGGAGTGCCTCTGCTCCGTGAGCCTTCTGGTAGGCTGCCCAGGCCGCCGAGATCGAGGGCAACGCTTCCGGGAGAGACTCGCCGGCCAGCGCGGGCAGGGCGAGGTGGGCAACCAGGGTGCCCAGGTCGAAGGCCGGGTCGCCGATGTGAGCGATCTCGCCATCCAGCAGTACCGGCCCTCGATCGGTCAGCAGGATGTTGCCGGCCTGGACGTCGCCGTGAACCAGCGCACCCTCCGGGCGCAGGTAGCGTGCGTAGGTCTCGGTGGCCACCGACCGGAGTCGTTCGTCGCGTCCCAGGGCGTCAGCCTTCTCGCGGATCCGCGGCGGAAGTGGGAACTCGTTCGCCTCCAACGGGAGCTTGAAAATGTGGTCCCCGTGGAGTCGCTGCATTTCCTGGTTCTGGAAGCGGTCCACCAGTTCCGGCCGTCGCGTTGCCGCGTGGACCCTGCCCAGGAAGCCGCCCAGAGTGGTGGCCGCGTCCTCGGCTCGCTCGCCCCGGAGCAGGGCACGGTCCAGACGCTCGGCATCGCCCAGGTCCTCGAGGACCAGAACCCTGTCCTTCTCGCGGAATCCGTGGATCGTGGGGCAGGTGCGAGCCTCGTCGAAGCACCGGGCCAGCTCGAAGTAGCGGGCCTCGAAAACCAGGCGCTCGGTGCTCACCTGGTACTCGGGGAAGCGCTCCAGGGCTGGGCGGGCCTGCTTGACGATGTAGCTCTTGCCCCCCGGGGAGTAGGCTCTTCGCACCCAGTTGATGTTCCCGTCGCCCGCCTTTTCCACACGGATCTCGTCGGTCGCCTCGAAGAGACCGATTTCGCGGAGGTATTCCGGAAGACTGGCTTCGGTGAGGGCTAGCTGCGTGCTCAAGGAAGTGCACTCCACCGGCAAAAGAGGCTCAAGTCCCGCAGCAATCCGCCGAAAGGCAAGGGCATGGATCCGAGCTGAGCCAGGGGGGGTGAAGTTCGCGGTCTCGATCGCCCCGGAGCCAACAGGTTCCGGGGCGATTCTTCGTGGTCCCGGCCCGGGCGAAGCCCGGGCCACCCCACTTCGCTCGCGCTTTGCGCTCGCTGCGCGCGCCTTCGGCGCTTGCTTTTGTGTGTCTCCGGTCGTTGGGATGATCGTGCCGGCTCCCTGGATTCAGCTTCATCGATCCTATGGCGCTAATCCGTCGTCTGGTCCTGGAGGCGCTGGGCTTCGTCGTCGGTGGTGAGGTCGCTGTGGCAGTCGGCCCTTTTGCCGGTCTCGGCACCCATGCTGGCCCGCGTCTTGCGGGCCAGGCGGTGGAGCTCCTCGGGGGACAGGACTCCGCGCTTCTCCAGGATGGCACGCTGCTCGGGGGACAGGGCCTCGGAGACCCGGGGCGCCTCCCAGGCATAGCGGTCGTCCTTGCCGCTCAGGAAGCCGACGATCTCCTTGCTGATGCGCACCGAGCACCAGTCGTGGCCGCACATGGCGCAGAAGTCCGTGTCTACGTCCAGGTCCTCGTCGTGGAATGCCCGGGCCAGGTCGGGGTCGAAAGAGAGCTCGAAGTGCTTCTCCCAGTTGAGGGCCGCTCGGGCCTTGGTGAGCTCGTCGTCCCGGTTCCGCGCGCCCGGGAGGCCCAGGGCTACGTCGGCGGCGTGGGCGGCGATGCGATAGGCCACGCATCCCTGTTTCACATCGTCCTTCTTCGGGAGGCCCAGGTGCTCCTTTGGCGTCACGTAGCAGAGCATGGAGGCGCCGTGGTAGGCGGCAGCCGTGGCCCCGATGCAGCTGGTGATGTGGTCGTAGCCCGGGAAGATGTCCGTCACCAGCGGACCGAGCACGTAGAAGGGCGCGCCGTGGCAGAGCCGCCGCTGCAGCTTCATGTTGTACTCGATCTGATCGAAGGGGACGTGGCCCGGCCCTTCCACCATCACCTGGCAGCCGTGGCGCCAGGCCCGCTCGGTGAGCTCGCCCAGGGTCTCGAGCTCGGCGAGCTGGGCGGCGTCGCTGGCGTCGGCCAGGCCACCCGGCCGCAGGCCGTCGCCGATGGAGAACGTGACGTCGTAGCGCCGCAGGATCTCGCAGATGTCGTCCCACAGGCTGTACATCGGGTTCTGCTTGCCGTGCTGGATCATCCACTTGGCCAGCAGTGAGCCGCCCCGGCTCACGATTCCGATCAGCCGCTGGCGGACGTAGGGAAGGTGCTCCTGGAGCAGGCCGGCGTGGACGGTCATGTAGTCCACCCCCTGTCGGGCCTGGTGCTCGATCCCCGCCAGGATCGCCTGCTCGTCCAGCTCCTCGAGTCGCCGTCCCAGGATCATGGAGTAGATGGGGACGGTGCCGATCGGCACACGGGCAGCCCCGATGATGGCCTCTCGGGTCGCGTCCAGATCGCCGCCGGTGGAGAGGTCCATGACCGTGTCGGCCTGCCAGCGCTCGGCGAAGCGCAGCTTCTCCACCTCGTCGTCGGTATTGCTCGAGACAGGGGAGGCGCCCATGTTGGCGTTCACCTTGGTGGCGCTGGCCCGCCCGATGCACATGGGGTCGAGGCCCCCGCCCAGGTGGACGTGGTTGGCCGGGATCACCATGCGCCCGGCGGCCACCTCGACACGCACCTGCTCCGGGTTCAGGTGCTCCTCGCGTTCGGCCACCCGCCGCATCTCCGGGGTGACGGCCCCGAGGCGCGCGTGGTCGAGCTGGGTCGATGGCCGAAAGCCCTCGGGAGCGTGGGCTGTGTCTCCCCCTGCCTTCCGACTCCAGCCCGAAGGGAGGAAGTCCCAGGCGGTCTTCTCAGACGGTGACGGCATGCCCGGGGTGTCGGGAGAGCTGAAGCTGAGCGGTCCCCCCAGGTCCGGTACGTTGGCGAAGCTGCCCGGCGTGGTGCCCTCGCCAGCGCTGGAGGGATTGTTGCCGAGAGGCGGAAGCACGTAGGTCGGCACGATCGACGCTCCTCAGGTGTGAGCGTCGGGGCGGCCCAGCCGGCCTCTTCGACCAGGGGCGGACGATCCGACTGGTCGAGCCTTCCCTACGCTCGCGCGAACGAGATCAGGTTCCAAGGGTTTCGTCTCAGGCTCGGAAGCCGACTTCGAGGACTGCGAGGACTTCGGTGTCTTCGCCGAACCACCCCCAGGCTCCAGTGGCCGAATATACCACACCAGTGTCAGGGGAGACCGGCGGCTCGTCGGACGGTGTCCAGTAGCAGGCGGGTTCCCAGCTTCAGGTTCGCGGTGGAGATGCGCTCGTCGTGGCCGTGAACCGTGGCGACCTCCTCGGTGGTGATCAGGACCGGCGTGTAGCCGATGGCCGGTACTCCGTGGCGGCGGTAGATGCGGCTGTCGGTGAAGCCCGGTGAAATCATCGGCATGACCACGCCCCCGTCGGTCTCGGCCGCGATCGTGGCCTCGATGTGCTCCAGGAGCTCGGTCCGCACCTCGGAGACCAAGGGCGGAGCGCTGTACACCGTCGAGAGCTCGACCCGCTCATCGTCGATGAGCTGGCGGAGCCCCGACACGAAGGCGTCGGTGTCCTCTCCTGGCAGCAGGCGGCAGTCGAGGGTCGCGGCCGCGTCCGCGGGGATCACGTTGTGCTTGTTGCCCGCGTTGAAGGTGGTGAGGCTCACCGTGTTGGTCAGCAGTGCGCGAAGCAGGTCGTTGCCCTCGGCGATGGCGGCCAGGACCCCGGGATCCCGGACGTCCAGCCCCTGGGGCACGATGCCGGCCTCGGCCAAGGTGGCCAGCGTGATCTCCATCTCCGGCCGAAGCTTTACGGGCTGTTTCGTCTCGCAGATCCGGGCCAGCGCCCGGGTCAGCCTGACTGCCGAGTTGTCGCTGTGGGGAATCGACCCGTGTCCCGGCCGCCCTTTCACCGTGAGCCGCAGCCAGCACGGGGCCTTCTCGGTCGGTGCCACGGCAAAGATCAGCCCCCGTTGTCCCAGGAGCTCTCCGAAGCCGAAAGCCCCTTCGTTGATCACTCCGTCGGCACGCAGCAGCTCCGGGTGACGCTCCTCCAGCCAGCGCATGCCGTATGCGCCGCCCTCCTCTTCGTCGGCCACCGCGAGGAACACCACGTCGCGCCTGTGGGCGACCCCGTGTCGCTGGAGCAGCAGGAATGCGAGGAGCTCCATCACGGCCATACCCTTCATATCCAGGGCTCCGCGACCCCACAGGACGCCGTCCTTGAGCGCGCCCGAGAAGGGATCCTCTCGCCAGTAGGCTGCGTCGGCCGGCACTACATCGATGTGGGAGAGCAGCACCAGCGGCTTCGTCGAGGCGCCGTTGGTACCCGGCCGGCGCGCCGACAGCGAGACACGCCCGTCCCCGGCGTCGTAGTAGGTCGGCTCGAAGCCGTCCCGGCGCAGGGCGTCGGCCAGCAGCTGGGCGCCGGCCTCCTCACCCCCAGGCGGGTTGGTGGTGTCGATGCGCAGGTAGCGCTGCAGGAGGTCCGTGGCTTCCTGCTCGATCTCTTCCCAGTCGACGGAGAGCGGGGCGAGCTTCTCGGGCATGGCTGTCTCCTGGAGATCGTCTGGCCATGATAGCCCGGGCAGAGACCGGACCGGGTGCTAGGTTCGGGCCGATGGTGGGACGGCTCCTCCTGTGTGGCGCACTGGCGGCGGTCGTGCTGACCGCCTGCGATCGGAACATCGAGGCTTACGATCCGAACGAGCAGGTCGAGACGCCTGACCTCTCGAAGATCTTTCCAGAGGGCGCCGAGCGGGCCGCACGGGAAGGCCCGGGTATGCCAGGAGCGACGGCCGCGGGCCAGGCCCCCGCCCGAGGCTCGGGTCCCCGGGGTGCAGCGCCGCCCACGACGGGTGCGCTCTCGGGCACCATCTCGATCTCTCCCGAGCTGGCCGGGCGGGTGCCGGGAGGGGCAGTGCTCTTCCTGATCGCACGGGCCGCCGAGACATGGCCGCCCACCGCCGTAAAGCGGATTTCAACTCCCGGGTTCCCATTCGAGTTCACGATCGGGCCGGACGACCGCATGATCGAGGCCATGCCCTTCCGGGGACCGTTCACGCTCAGCGCGCGCCTCGACGCGGACGGCAACGCCATGACGCGCGAGCCGGGCGACCTTCAGGGCGGCAGTCCCGGCAGCCACGCCCCGGGCGCTTCCGGCATCGAGATCCTGATCGACGAGCTCCTGTAGCGTCCCCGGTCCGGCATCCGCCTGCCCCGGAGCGACGCCCCCGCTACGGGCTTCATGAACAATCCGGCCTAGAGAGAAGCGAGCTCGGTCACGGCCTCTCGCTCGCCGGCCACGATCAGCATGTCGCCGTGGTTGAGCTGGTCGTCGGGTCCCGGCACGCGGATCGACGGTCGGCTCTCGGAGGCGAGCCGGCTGCGGATCAGCATGACCTGGACACCGGTCGTGTGGCGCAGGTTGACGTCGCGAAGCGAGCGCCCCACGAAGGAGCGCGGAACCTGCACTTCCTGCACGACGTAGCCGTCGCCGAGATCCACCTCGTGTACCCGGTCGATCACGGCCACCGCCGTCTGGACCCCTCCGGCCAGGTCCCTTCGCATGATCTCCTGGTTGTATGCTGTGATCACATCGCGCTTGTGCACGCTGCCCACCAGGCGCCTGCCCTGGGGTTCCAGGACTGCGATCTCCTCCATCTCCCCGTGGCTGAAGAGCTGCATCACCACATCGAGGTCATCGTTCTCGGCGACCGACGGCCGTTCCCGCTCCAGCAGATCTTCCGCCACCACGAGCGCGCGCAGGTGATCCTGCTCCAGCATGATGCGGCGGAGCTCCCGGAAGTAGATGGCTCCGAGCAGCTCCCCAGCCTCGTTCACCACGAAGATCTCGGTGTGATCGCCATCCACCAACAGCGTCATGATCTCGTCGAGCCCGGCAGAGGCTCGCAGCACCCCGGGCTCCCGGTCGATGATCTCCCTCACGTACATGCTCTTGAGTACGTTCGGGTCGTCCTCCCGGTGTAGGTCCACG
>Ga0255057_10001888_pt1 | contig 11509 bp, 10 predicted proteins | sample Cases_109_6_MG_FD_189022 | JGI IMG/M metagenome (GOLD analysis project Ga0255057, IMG submission 189022) | Seawater microbial communities from Amundsen Gulf, Northwest Territories, Canada - Cases_109_6 | ecosystem: Environmental > Aquatic > Marine > Gulf | place: Canada: Northwest Territories... | reverse complement strand
GGGCGGGCTCGGTGAGCTGCCCGTGCAGCCCCTCGGCCTGCTGAAAGACCCCGGCGTACTCGAGGGTGCCAAAGGTGGTCCAGATCAAGAACAGTCCGAGGAGGAATCCCGCATCTCCTACCCGGTTCACCACAAATGCCTTCTCAGCAGCGGCAGCGGCAGCGGGTCTTTCGAACCAGAAGCCGATCAGCAGGTACGAGCAGAGTCCCACCCCCTCCCAGCCCACGAACAAGAGAAGGAAGTTATCAGCTAAGACCAACAGGAGCATGAAAAAGGCAAAGAGATTGAGAAAGGCAAAATACCTCGCATAATCACGATCCTCCGCCATATATCCCACCGAATAGAGATGGATGAGAAACCCGATCCAGGTCACCACCAGGATCATCACCGCCGACAGGGGGTCGAGGAGGAAGCTCACAGAAACGTTGAAGTCCCCAATACCAATCCAGGTGAAAAGCTCCTGGGACAACTGCCTGTGCTGGAGACCCGTGAGGTGGAAGAAAAGGGCGAGGCTTAACGCAGCAGCAACACCCACGGTGCCGCAGGCCACCAGGCCCACCCAGCGCCGTGAGAGTCGCCGCCCCAGCAGGATGTTCACAAGAAACCCCACCAAGGGCAATGTCGGCACCAGCCAGATGAGATTAGTCATCGAAAATGCCTCGTTCATAGTTCAGGGTTCATGGTTCAGGGATGAGGGATTGGAATGGCCTCGGGCTGTTGCTCTGAACTCTCAACCCTGAACTCTGAACTGTCGCTAGCCCTTGAGGAGGTGGAGCTCGTCTACATAGACCGTCTCCACATTCCGGAAGAGGGCAATGATGATTGCCAAACCCACCGCCACTTCCGCAGCTGCCACGGTCATGACAAAAAAGACAAAGACCTGCCCGTCCAAAGAGTGGAGGAACCGGGAAAAGGCCACGAAGCTCAAATTGACCGCGTTGAGCATCAGCTCGATGGACATGAAGATGATCAGGACGTTGCGCCGAGTGGCCACACCAACGACTCCCACGATGAAGAGGAAGCCGCTCAGCAGCAGGTATGCCCACAAGGGGACCATGAATCCTTTACTCCGGCCTGCGTTTGGCCAGGACCAACGCCCCGACCATGGCGCTCAGAAGAATCAACGATGTAAGCTCAAACGGGATCAAATACTTTCGAAACAGGACTCGGGCCACCTCCTGAGTATTTCCAAGGATCCTGAGCGTCTCCACGTCATGAGGGCCCCGCGGTCCCAGGTTGATCTGGGGGCCCACGCCCAAGGCCAGTTCAGCCAGGAGGGCCCCTGCCAGGACCAGCCCTAGCACGACTCCGATCCGGTTGAACTGCAGCGGAGGGTGCTCCTCGGGCCGAAGGTCGAGGAGCATGATGACAAAGAGAAACAGGACCATGATGGCCCCGGCATACACGATGATGTGCACAAAGGCGATGAGCTGTGCATGGAGGAGGATGTAAAGGCCCCCCTGGGCGAAGAGCGTGAGGATCAGGCAGAGGGCACTGTAGACCGGATGCCGCTGCAACACCATCGCCAACGCTGCCGCGCCAGCCAGGAGAGCAAGGGTCAGGAAGAGCACCCACTCCATCCCATCACCTCAGGCCAGGATGAGGATCAACGCCGCCGTGAACATCACGTTGGCCAAAGCCAGCGGAAGTAGGACCTTCCAGCCAAACCCCATGAGCTGGTCGTACCGGAACCGGGGCAACGTGGCACGGACCCAGATAAAGAGGAAAATGAAGGCGAAGACCTTGAGGAGGAACCAGATCACGGGAGGCAACAGCGGCCCCCGCCACCCGCCCAGAAACAGGGTGGTTGCAAGGGCAGCCACGGCGATCATGTTGGCGTACTCCGCCATGAAGAAGAGCGCGAACTTCATGGAGCTATACTCTGTGTGAAACCCCGCCACAAGCTCCGTCTCCGCCTCTGGGAGGTCGAAGGGGGCCCGATTGAGTTCGGCGTTGCTGCTTATCAGGAAGATGACAAATCCCAGAAACTGGGGGAAGATGTTCCATCGGGGGAGGATCCCGAGCCACGTCCCCTTCTGGGCTTCCACGATATCGACCAGGCTGAGTGATCCGGTCATCATCACGACCCCCAGCACTGAGAGCCCCAGGCCGAGTTCGTAGCTCACCATCTGGGCAGAAGAGCGCAAGCCTCCGAGGAGCGAATATTTGCTATTCGAAGCCCAGCCGGCCAGTACACTCCCGTACACTCCGAGCGACGCCACGGCAAAGACGTAGAGCAGCCCGACGTTCACATCGGTGATCACAAAGGACGGTCCGAAGGGGATCACGGCGAAGACGATCAGGGCCGGGACGAAGCTCAGGGCGGGAGCGAGGAAAAAGATCAGTCGGTCTGCATTGGCGGGAACAACATCCTCCTTGAACATGAGCTTGATGCCATCGGCGATGGGTTGCAGGAGCCCGAAGGGGCCAACCCTGGAGGGGCCAAAGCGGACCTGGATATCGCCGATCACCTTCCGCTCGAGCCAGGTGAGATACGCCACCGCAAGGAGCAGCAAGCCTACGACCAGGCAAATCTTGAAGAGGGTGGCGAGCAAGAAGCCCATCATTTCCTCTGCGATCACCGATGACCGTTATCCGATGACCGTAAGGAACGAATAGGGCCTTTGAGTTGTCGGTCGTCGGTCATCGATCTCCGTTCGTCGGACTTCGGCGAGCCCCTCGGCCTGAGGAGATCGGCTGAGGCTCACTCGAAGCCCTCGGGACGAAGGCTCAGTCGAGCCGTCATCGGTCAACGGGAATCGGAACCCCCAGCGATTCGATGGCCTCGTACTGTATCCCGCCGAGTGCAGTGTGCTCCTGTGCCAGGCGCTGCCAGATCTCCTCGGGGGTCATAGGAATCCTGGATCGGTCTAGCCCGATTGCCACCTGCCCAAGAACCTCCCCTAAGGACAAGACTTTTCCCTTGGACTCTATGGCCTTCCGCAGGCGTTGGATCCGACCGGCAAAGTTAATGATCGTCCCCTCCTTCTCTGCGTATCCCAGCGCTGGGAAGACCAGGTGAGCCCTGGAGGTGGCAGGCGACTGGCGAACGGTCCAGACGGCCAGGAGGTCCAGCCGATCTATGGCTCCCGCGAGCTCGCCGCCGAGCGTCGGCTGCTCCCATGGATCCACCTCAAAGAAGAGCAGCGCTTTGAAGCTTCCCGCAGTTACCGCCTTGAGCATCTGCTGTGTCCCCAAGCCTCCTGGGCCAGGGCCGATCTCTAGGAGCCTGGCGCCCTGGGTGTTCGGGCTTTTGTCGGTTCGCCTGAGGAGATGGTCTTCTGCCTCATCCCCCTCCCGCATCTCGACCGGATCCACGTGGTAATCGAGGTGGGGCGTCTGAAGCACGTCCCGGAGGAACATACGGGTCGCATACAGTTCCTCAGTCGTCAACCACGTGGAGAGCAGTCCCCCGATGGCTCCCGCTCCGTGCCGATCGATGATCCCCTGGAGTTGGTCGACGAGAATGGAAATTGCTTCATCCCACGACACCGACACCTGGGCCTCCCCTCGCCGCACGAGGGGAGTCTGAAGGGCAGTCTGTCCTCGTCGAGGATAGGCCTCGAATCGTCCCTCGTCGCACATCCAGTAGCCGTTCACCTCCGGGTTAAACCTCGGGCGCACCCGGAGCACCTCCTCTCCCCCCTCCCGCACATGTCGAACATCCAGCACAATGCCACAGCCCCGGCTACACGCCGGGCAGGTACTCTCTACCTGTTTCACCAGATCCCAGAGACGGGACTTGAACCGGTAGGGTTTGCTGGTCAAGGCTCCAACAGGACAAAGGTCGATGACGTTGCCTGAGTATCGGTTATCGAGTTCCTTCCCCGGGAAGAGAACAATCTCAGCCCTGTTCCCCCGTTGCCCCACCCCCAACTCACCGGTCCCTACGATGTCCCGGCAGAACCGAACGCAACGGGTACAAAGGATGCACCGCTCGGCGTCAAAGATGATATGGGGACCGATGGATCGATGCTTATCGCGATGGATCTTTTCCTCGACGAACCGACTCGCCCCGGGGCCGAAACGCATGGTGTAGTCCTGGAGGGGACATTCCCCCCCCTTGTCGCAGATGGGACAGTCCAACGGATGGTTGAGTAGATAAAACTCCAAGACCCCCTGTCTTGTCTCCTCCACCTGCGGCGTCCGCGTATGGACCACCATCCCTTCTGTCACCGGGGTCGCACAGGCGATCATAAGCTTTGGGGATTTCTCCACCTCAACGAGACACATTCGACAGACCCCCTCGATGGGGAGCCCGGGGTGGTAGCAATAATGGGGGATCTCGATCCCAAGCTGCTCTCCTGCCTGGATGATCATAGTTCCCGGTGCCACCTGAATCTGTTCACCGTCGACGGTGACCGTTACGCGATTTGGCGTTTCGGTCATTCACTCTCCCTCGCATGAATGGCATTCAACACTTGTACACTCGGCCTGCTGACGGCTGATAGCTACTGACGAAACGGGCATCTCCCCTGTTGGATGTGCGCCTCGAATTCTTCCTGAAAGTGTCTCAGATAGCTTTCCGTGGGCATGGCCGCCGAATCGCTCAAGACGCAGATCGTCTGACCCTTCATGTTTCGGCAGACATCCTTCAGGATCTCAAGGTCGGCCACTCGCCCTCGCCCCTCTTCGATACGCATCAGGATCTGATGTAGCCAGGCAGTCCCCTCCCGGCACTGGGTGCACTGGCCGCACGATTCGTGGTGATAAAACCGGTTGACCACTTCCCCCACCCTCACCATGCAGGTGGTTTCGTCCATCACGATAACGGCCCCGGAACCCCCCATTGATCCGGCAGCGGCGAGCGACTCAAAATCCAGACCGACATCCAGGTGCTCCGGGGTCAGGACAGGAGCCGAAGTCCCTCCCGGGATGATCGCCTTGATTTTCCGGCCGTCGCGCATTCCTCCAGCATGTTCAAAGATCAGCTCCCGCAAAGTGGCACTCAGGGGAATTTCGTAGTTCCCTGGGTAGCGGACGTGACCGCTCACCGAGAACACCCGGGCTCCGGTGCTCTTCGCAGTTCCGAGACTGGCATACCATTCCGGTCCCCGGAGGATGATGTGGGGGATGTTACAGAGGGTTTCCACATTGTTCACCGCAGTAGGACATTGATAGAGACCTTTCACCGCTGGAAATGGGGGCCGGATCCTGGGTTCACCCCGCTTCCCCTCCAGTGACTCGATCAAGGCCGTCTCTTCCCCACAGATATAGGCCCCCGCTCCCCGATGGACGTAGACATCGAGATTGAAATCAGTTCCCAGGATGTTCTTTCCCAGGAAGCTCCTGGCGTACGCCTCCTGAAGGGCCCGATCCAAGATCGTGGCCGCTTCCAGGAATTCACCCCGGAGGTAGATGTAAGAGGTTTCGCCCCCAATGGCAAAGCTGGAAATTATGATCCCTTCGATCACTTGGTGCGGGTCCCGTTCCAGGAGCTGTCGGTCCTTAAATGTTCCGGGTTCTCCCTCATCGGCATTGCAGAGGATGTACTTCGGGACCCCACGATCTTGGGGAATAAATCCCCACTTCACCCCGGCTGGGAATCCTGCCCCACCTCGACCCCGGAGACCGGATCGCTTGACCATCTCGACGATTTCTGGAGGGCGATGCTCGCGCAGGACCTTGGCTATGGCCTGATAGCCCCCTCTGGCGAGATAGGCCTCAATGCTGCCATCGTAGGACGAGTCCCGGAGATTACGATGCAAGATCTCCCCAGAGGTCCGCTCCCGGTTTGATGGCGGGGCCGCCGTGGCCTGGTACTTGTATTCCTTAGGAAATTCACCTCGCTCAATCGTTACCAGGAGTTGCTCCAGCTGGGACCGATCCAGGGGCCCGTAGTGATACCCGTTGATCTGCACCATCGGTGCAGCGTCGCAGGCGGCCAGACATTCGGCCCTCCCCAGGCTAAAGCGGCCGTCGGGCGTTGTCTCTCCCTCACGGATCTGCAACCGCTCCTTCACATGATCCAGGAGTGATTCCGCCCCCAGAAGACTGCACGAGAGATTGTGGCAGACCTCAATGTGACATCGTCCCATGGGGCGAAAATGAAACATAGTGTAGAAACTGGCTACCTCCCAGACATCAGTCGGACGCATCTCCAAGAGGTTCGCAACTTCCTCCAGCGCCTCCGGACTCAGATACCCCCGCTCCTCTTGGACCAGGTGCAAGAGGGGAAGGAGGGCCGACCGCTTTTGCGGATAGCGTTTCAGGATCTCGGCGCACGCTTGATTTATCTTCCCCAACGCCATGCTTACCCCTTGCGTCTCAATTCAATGGCGCAGCACGCTCCGTGCCTGATGCTGCCCGGCCAGGACGCCCAGCTCGATGTTCAAGTTCATCCCACTCGAGCCCCCCCTTCCGCCAGACATAGGCCAACCCCAGCGCCAGAACCAGCATGAAGCAGCCCATCTCAAAGAACCCGAACCATCCGAGTTCCCGAAAGATTACCGCCCAAGGGAAGAGAAAGATGATCTCGATGTCAAAGATGATAAATAGCATTGCCACCAGATAGAATTTGATTGAAACCCGGTCGCGGGCCAGGCCCACAGGAGCGATTCCGCATTCGTACGGCTCGAGCTTCACCGGCGTGGCTCGCCTTGGCCCCATTACCGAGGAGAGAAGGACGGTTCCCCCCGCAAAGAGGAGCGCGATGACGATCAGGAGAAGGATGGGGAGATACTCGATGAGCATGTGAATCTTTGTACTTGCCTTCCCAAAATGAAAGGCCCCGCGGCTGCGGGGCCCCCCAGGTCTACGGCCCTCCAACAATAATCGCGCTGAAGGGATTAGCAAAAAGAAGAATCAAGGCAATCAACAGCACGTAGATGGCCAGAGACTCAATTAAGGCCAAACCGATGATCATCGCGGTTTGGATTCGTCCCGCGGCATTCGGTTGCCGGGCCATCCCTTCCAGGGCGGCAGAAATCGCCCGCGCCTGAGCCAAGGCGGCCACGGCCGAGGCGATGGCCATTCCGAATCCTGCTGTCAAGACCGTTACCCAGAAATATGTTGTGTCGATTCCTGCTTTTGCCCCCCCTTCTGCAGCCCAGGCGAAGGTGGTCGAGCCCACTGCCGCCAACACCCCTGTCACGACGCCCGTCAACTTGGATCGCATGTACGCTCCTCCTTCTTGAAATCCCCGGTTGCTTCTACCGAGCGGGACACTTTTTGCCACCCGAATGCTCGCGACTGTTAGTGCTCTTCATGGTGAGCCGCCCCAGCGATGTACATCGTCGATAGCATCACAAAAATCAGCGCCTGAACCAATCCAGTGAAAATGACAAGCCCCGAGATCAAGGGGGCCAGGACATAGATAGGCCACATGATGGAGGTCAGGAACAGGATAAAGAGAAACACCGTATCTTCCCCAAAGATATTGCCGAAGAGTCGGATCGAGAGGGAGAGGACACGGGCCAGATGGCTGATCACCTCCACCAAGATGAAGGCCGGCACGAGAATCCACCCCATGGCGATCAGGAGAAATTTGGGGAATTCACCCACCGGTCCAAGGAAGTGCTTCAAATAGGTGAGTAGCCCCTGCTTTCGCACGCCAAAGAAATGGTATGAAATAAAGACGATCAGGGCCAAGGATGCCGTGGTGTTCAGGTTGGCCGTCGGGCACCTGAGACCCGGGATCAGGATGAGGATGTTGCTAAAAAAGATAAACAACCCGGCAGAGCCGATCAGGGGGAGATACCGCCTTCCCTCATGCCCGATCATGCTGTCCAGCATCCCGGTGAAGGCCTCAATCACCGTCTCCATCACATTCTGCATCAGCCCCGGCACCTCGGTCAGTTGCCGGGTCGCCAGGTACGACACTCCAATTAGGAAAGCCATGACGATCCAGGTCATGACCACGTGATCAGGAATGAACGCCCCCGGGATCCCGGGGAGAAAATTTGGAATTTTGATGAGCGGAGGTGCCTCAATCGCTTCCACAGCAGCTTACCTCAATGGTGTAGAACTTGGTTCTTATACCTTCGACGGTACCTTTTGTCAATCCGTCTATTGCAGCAGGCCGAGGATTGATGCCTGGGCAAACTCCAAAAAGGGTCCTGGATAGATCCCAATGATCAGTGTCCCCAGCACCGCGAAGGCCACCGCCACATGTAAGGGACGGGAGGGACTCACGACCAGCGCTTTTGGGGGCTCGCGCATATACATGACCATGGCGACGCGCATGTAATAAAAGAGGGAGATGGCGGTGTTGATGACGGCGATCAGGGCCAACCAGACATACCCGGCCTTGATCGCAGCACCAAAGATGTAAAACTTCCCCACGAAACCGGCCGTGGGGGGGATACCCGTCAAGGAGAGGAGAAAGACCAGCATGGCCGCGGCCGCGATCGGTTTCGCCTGGCCCAGCCCGGCAAAGTCCTCAATGAGGTCCCCCTTCACGGTCTCGGTGCGGAGAAGGATCACCATCGCAAAAGCCCCCGCGGTCATGAAAGCGTAAACGAGGACGTAAAACAGAACGGCGGAGATGCCCAACTTCGCTCCCGCCACGAAGCCGATCAAGATATAGCCGATGTGGGCAATGCTGGAATACGCCAGCATCCGCTTGATGTTCTGTTGGGCCATGGCCACGACATTTCCAATGGTCATGGTCAGGACGGATAGGATCCAAAACATAATCGTCCAGTCCACCTGGATGTGCGGCATGGCCCCCAGGAAGACCCGGAGCAGAGCCGCCACTCCAGCCGCCTCGGAAGCGACCGCCAGGAAGGCGGTCACCGTGGTCGGCGCGCCCTCATAGACGTCCGGCACGTACATGTGGAAGGGAACAGCCGCGATCTTGAATCCGAACCCTGCCGTGAGCATCACCATGGCGACCAGGAGGGCGGGATTGCCGAGGTCCATTGTGGCTATGGTAGCCGCGATTTCCTTGAAACCCAAGGCCCCGGTCAGTCCATACAAGAGGGAGATCCCATACAGAATCACCCCCGAGGAGAAAGCCCCCATGAGGAGATACTTGAGGGCCGCCTCGTTCGACTTTTTTTCCTGCTTGAGAAAGCCGCAGAGGATGTAGAGACTGATGGACATCGTCTCGAGCCCAATATAAAGCGTGAGGAGATTCCCGCCCGAGGCGATAAACATCATTCCCACGGTCGAGAAGAGCAGGATCGCGTAAAACTCACCGATGGGAGCGCCGACGAGTGGGAGGTAATCGATCGACATCAGGATGACCAGCAAAGTGGCGAGCAGAAAGACCACCTTGAAAAAGATGGCAAATTTATCCACCAGGTAGCTCCCGCTGAAGACGGAGACCGCGGCTGCTCCCGGCTCGAACAACGGGACCGCGGCTCGGACCAACAATATGCCCGTTCCCACGACGCCGATAATGCTTACGGTCTCGATCCACCCTCGCTGCTTTGGAGCGGCAAAAGAGAGGATCAAGACGACGATCGCCACAACGCTCAGAAAGACTTCAGGCAGCGCATGAAGGACATCCGCGGGATTGTAGGTTCCCATCATGGTTGTTCCTCACGATGACCCTGGTCCCAGTTGCTCACCACCGGGATGGGGGTCGGCGCCTCCACGACCTTCCGGGCTTGGTCGAGCCGCGCCACCACCTTCTGCACTGAGGGCTCCATGGCCTTCAAGAAGGGAGCGGGGTACAGCCCGATCCAGAAAAACATGATCACCAAGGGGATCAGTGTCATCGCTTCGCGGAGATTGAGGTCTAACAGCTCCTTGTTCCTCTCATGGGTCACCGTGCCGAACATGGTGCGTTGAAACAACCAGAGCATGTAGGCCGCCCCGAGGACAATTCCGGAAATCGCGAACAGAGCCCATATCCAGCTCACCTTAAACGCACCCAAGAGGATGAGGAACTCCCCGATGAATCCGTTGAGGCCAGGGAGGCCGATGGACGAAAACATGGTGATCGCAAACAGCGTGGCGTAGATCGGCATAACGCTGGAAAGTCCTCCCATGTCGGCAATCATCCGCGAATGGATCCGATCATAGATGAGACCGACGATCAGGAACAGTGCCCCGGTAGAGAGGCCGTGATTGACCATCTGCAAGATGCTCCCCTGAAGCCCCTGCATGTTCAGCGCGAACATGCCCAGCATGATGAAGCCCATGTGGCTCACCGAACTGAAGGCGACCAGCCGCTTCATATCGCGCTGGACCAGACAGACCATCGCCCCGTAGATGATGGCAATAACACTCAGGGTCACCATGAACGGGACAAAATATAGGGTGGCCTCGGGAAACATCGGAAGACTGAATCGGACGAAGCCGTAGGTTCCCATCTTCAGCAGGACTGCGGCCAGGATTACGCTCCCCGCCGTGGGGGCTTCGGTGTGCGCATCCGGAAGCCACGTGTGGAAGGGAAACATGGGAACTTTGATGGCGAAGGAGAGGAAGAAGGCGAGCCAGACCAGGTTTTGGAACGAGAAGAGGCTGGGAGACCACGGATACGAGACCTTCATCAGCTCTAGGACATCAAAGGTGTACGTTCCGGTCTGCGCCCCGGCATAGAAGTAGACCGCCAGAATGCCGAGCAGCATCACCACGCTGCCGAACAGGGTGTACAGGAAGAATTTAATGGCCGCGTAGAGGCGCCGCGCCGGGGCCCCCCATATTCCGATCAAGAAGTACATGGGGACCAACACCACTTCCCAGAAGACGTAGAAAAGGAAGAAGTCCAATGCGAGGAAGACGCCCATCATCCCGGTATGAATGAGGAGGAGAAAAACGTGGTACTCCTTCACCTGCTCGGTGATGGCCTCCCACGAGCAGAGCACCGCGATGGGCGAGATCAGGGCGGTGAGACACACCAGCCAGAGGCTGATCCCGTCCATCCCCATGATATAGCTCACCCCGATAGCCGGGATCCAGGAGGCTCTCTCGACGAACTGCATCTCGGCACTTCCAAAATCGAAAGAGAGCGGCAGGGCCAATGTGATGAGAAGGGTCACTCCCGTCACGAGAAGGCTCACCATCCGGATCAGGCCTGCCTGCTCCCGGCGGATGAACAAGAGCACTATGCCCCCTAGCAAGGGGAGAAAGGTCACGATGCTTAGGATTGGAAATGTCGTTCCGCTCATGGAGACTCTTCCCCCGGCTTCAACGGTTGCAGTCTACAAAATAATGATGTAGACGCTCACCATGAAGAAGATCCCGACGGCTATTGCCAGGATGTAATTCTGGACAACCCCGGTCTGGAGCCGCCGGAAGATGGCGCTGCCGTCCTGAATGACATCCGCGATCTTGTTGACCAGTCCATCCACGATCTTGTTGTCACCCCAGTCGGATCCAGTGCTTAACCCAATGGTGACCATCGCGGTCCCGTTGACCGCTCCGTCCACCACCTTCTCATCCACCTGCGAGAGAAAGCGACTGGAACCCAAAATCCCGTCTCCAAAGATCACCCAATACAGCTCATCCACATAATATTTCTGATAGAGCACCCGGTAGACGTGCTGAAACCGCGCTGCCAAGAGCTCCGGCAGGTCCCGCCACTTGAGGTACAGGAGATACGCCACACCGATCCCGG
>Ga0255057_10001887_pt1 | contig 11511 bp, 10 predicted proteins | sample Cases_109_6_MG_FD_189022 | JGI IMG/M metagenome (GOLD analysis project Ga0255057, IMG submission 189022) | Seawater microbial communities from Amundsen Gulf, Northwest Territories, Canada - Cases_109_6 | ecosystem: Environmental > Aquatic > Marine > Gulf | place: Canada: Northwest Territories... | reverse complement strand
CGGCCGGGTCGTCCTTACCGGTGTTGATCCGCAAACCGGTGCTCAACCGGGTGAGAGCCTGGTTGAGGTCGGCGTTTGATCGACCCAACGTATTCTGAGCAACGAGCGAGCTGACATTAGAGTTAATTCGAGTCATTGCAAACACCCCTGCTTAAATAAGACCAGTTTTCTGAGAAGACCGGTTTTTTGGGAGTCCGACGACTCCGGCCTGTCTTTTGTCATCACACGGCGCTGAGGACACTTGCCTCGCTTGTTACTTCACCGCTGTAATTACTTGCCGACAGTCCTCGGAATCTGTTCTGCCCCGTCCTGCGGATGGTTGCTCGGAATTTCCGAGTAACCAACTCAAGGACACTTACCGTGCAATGCGCGCTGCAAGCAGCAATTGTTCCGGCTAGCGGATCATCTAGGGAAGATATCGACTTGGTAAAATGGGTGCTTTAATGCGTTAAAAGGTTTTTGGCCGTTTTTTCTTCACTGATCCAAAAACGCACCTACAACCGTTACAGTCGATAGCGACGAGTTCATGTGAATTACCCACCACGGAGCAGCACAATCCGAATATGTCTCTCCGTGGCCTATTCCGTGCTGCCCGCGTTCGGATCCAGAAGTCGCGCATCTTCGGGTTTCAGTAAGGCCGCTTGTCGGTTTTCGCGTTGGATAGCCTCATAGACTTCCTGGCGATGCACCGAAATCTCTCTGGGCGCTTCAATCCCGAGTTTGACCTTATCGCCGCGGACGTCGACGATGGTGATGACGATATTGTCGCCTATGATAATGCTCTGGTCGCGTTGTCTCGACAGAACCAACATCAGTCGCTCCTGTTCACATGGCCGCGTTGGATGGCGCCAATGCGGTGTGAAAAAATGTTATGCCGGATATGAATCGATAATGATGATTTCAACCAGCGCTTCTGCTAGGCGCTGCGTCGTAGCTGTACCGGTGTTGTGGTTAGGGGGAATTGCACCGGGTGCGCGTCCTTGGCGATCACTTGACATCCGAGCTTTTTTTCTACGTTGATCACCAGCGGCGCTCGCAAATTCAGCGTCAAACCGCTCGGATGCCGACTAGCAATGACCACCACCTCCGCGTCTCGCACTGTGTCCAACTGCAAGGTGCGCAAATCGTCGCGGTTGACACGCAATTGATAATCGGGCACAAAACGACGCGGGCTCACGATCCCCAGCGCCACGTGGCCGCGCTCGACACTTTGCAGCCAACCGAGGGCAGGGTTCTCCGAATCGGTCAACACGACCCAACGACGGCAGTCTTCCAGACCCACCAGGCCCTGGTCAAAGAGTAGTTCGTCTTGCGGAGGGACCGAAAGGGTCCCGAACCGGGTTGTGTATACATCCATCGGACTACCTACTGTCTTCCGTGACTCACTACGGCCTCCCGTTTCGCCACCGGACTCACCGGTCATTCGCCCCACTACATACGGATTGGCCGCCAGCGGACGCTAGCAACGTATCCATACTTTGTATCGGCGCAGGAGGAATGGGAGGGTTAGCAAAAATGGCTAAGTGCCTATCTTAGAGCCGCTAAGCCGCAAGCGGCTGGCCGCTTGCGGCTTAGCCCTCGACAGTTCTTGGATAGGCTCTACAGAAAATCGAACAGTGATACCTGCAGAAGGGTGGCCGACACCCGTAGCGACGCCTCCATCGCCGCCTGCCGGGCGATCAGGCTCGAGATGGCCTCGACTAGATCGACGTCGATTTCATCGGAGAGTGCCGTGCGGAGCTGGAGGTCTTCGTCCTGCAGGTTTTGCTGAGAGATCATCAGTCCTTGCTGCCGCGAACCCACGTCGGCGCGGGCAAAGGTCACGCGATTGATGTCGTCGTCAAGCTTGGCTGCGGCTCGAGAAATAGCGATGGTGTCGTCGGCTAACAGTGCGTCGCGCAGCCGGATGAGCGTCGTGAATACGCTGTCGGTCTCCAGAAAATTGCGATCAGTGCCGGTCAGTGTTCCGGCACTGCTGGCCAAGTTGCTGCCTTCTGGAATCAAACCCAAGGCCTCTGCGGCTTGGTCTCCGACATCCTCGCTAACCGTCAGTTGTCCGGGGCCAACTGTGTTGTCAATCAGCTCGATCCCGTTGCCAAACTCGGCTAGCTGTGCGGTGACCGCGCCTCCCGAGATTGCATTAATCACATCGAGGACGTCGCCCACCGTTTGGGCTGCACTTAGGTCGATGCCATAGGTCTGCCCGTTGGCGTCGGTAATGGTGAAGTCGATGTATTTCTCATCGTCTCCGGTGAGCGTGTTGGTTACGGTCGTCACGAAAGGCTGCCCATCGGGAATCAAGCCGAGGTATCGTCCGGCGGCGCTGCCCGTCGCTTGAGTGACAGTCAACGAGCCACCTGGAACCGTGTTGTCGACCAGTTCCAGAATGTTTCCCGGAGCCACCAACGAGGCGGTCAAGTTCACACCCGTGACGGCGTTGATCGCATTGACAACGTCGCTGAGCGACGTGGCGCCACTCAAGTCGACGTCAAAATTTTGGCCGTCGCTGGTGGTGATCGTGAAATCTGTACCCGCGATGGTCGGCAGATTAAAACCTGCTCCGGTCTGCACGCCGACGCCATAATTAAAATCTTCCAGCTGGGTAGTGGTGGTGTAGGAGCGTATGCCGAGTTGGGTGGCCGTCGTGCCGCCGTTTTCACCAATTTGAAAATCTTGACCGCTCAAGCGCGAGCGAATGTTGATCCCCGTGCCCGAGGCGTTGATCTCGGCCAGCAGCCCCGCATCGGAGGCGTTGAGAATGTTGAGTAGGTCGTTGACGTTTTCGGCATTTTCAAACGTAATGTCGTACGTCTCTCCACCATTGACAACGCGGATACCGGAATTCTTGTCCAGCGTCGTGCCGCTCCCGCCCGAGGTCGTCGCCGTGGCAATGAGGTCCACCAGTCCGGTACCCGCTAACACCGGCAATGTGGTGTCGGCCGGATCGAGTTTTGCGGTAAACGTGCCTTCAGCTTCAATGGCCGCGACCACGTCGTTGGCCGTGGTGGCGCCGGGTTCGATGCGAATGTAAAGCGTCTTGTCATCGCCCCCGCTGTTGCCCGTGTTACCAAAACCAACTTGTGTAAGAGTACCTAGGCCTCCTGAGCCGTCGTTGAGGGTTTCCACCGAAGTGTCCAGACCGGCCATGAACTCGCCCCCCGACAATCCGGCGATCGCCGCAATCACCTCGTTGGCGTCCGAACCGCCGCCCGAATTAAGATTGATCAAGAGTACCTTGTTCACCGAATCGTAGCTTGCCGTTGCAGCCCCGCCGGCGGTCGACTGGACATCGACCCTCACATTGTTGAAGGCTGAGCCCGGCGTAGTGGCCGTGATTACGAGATCGTTGTTCGGGCCGCTGAAGGTGAGCGCGGCGGTTGACGCCCGGGCGCTGGCATCGTACTGGACCACTTCGTTGCCCGCGGAGAGTCCTAAACTGGCCAGCAACAGATCGTCGTCCACATACTGAACGGTGACGCCATCCAGTGCTAGTCCGTTGGCCGACGCCTCCAATCGGACGTTGTTGTTGTCCCCGATGGAGATCAGGTTCGCGCGGGCCTGAGATCCCAACAGATCGTCAAGCTGGATCGTGTTCCGGACGACCGGATCAAGGTCTTGGCCTGTCAGCAGTGCGTTGTCGACTCCGACGGTCGTGAAGATGCCCAGTTCTCGCGCGGTCGTGCCGGTGCCCACTTCCTGAATGATCAGGTTAGCGCCTGCGTTGGCGATGTTGCTGGGATCGAACTGCAGATTGATTCCCTGCGCGGTGATGCTAACCGTGATTTGCCGTCCCGTGGGAACGTTTTCTTCGATCAGACGCCTCACATCACCGATGGTGACCGCACCGCTGATATCGATCGTCCGGGTGTCGGCGCCGTCGGAAATGGTGAAGGCGCCGTTTGCTTTGATGCCGTCGCCGCCCCGCAAGCTGCTTAGCAGTGTATTTTCACTGAGTTGCGGATTCAGGTCGATCGAGCCGAGCACCGGATCGGAAATACCGCCGAACACCGAAAGCCCTGGAGCGTTGTGAGAGAACAACACGCCGATGTCTTCATAACTTAGCACTGAGCCCGCGTCGCCTTGGTAGGCAACGTTGATATCTTCAATGAAATAAGGTATTTGACTCGTCTGCGAACCTGCGAAGAGATAGCGTCCGCGAAACTGCGTATTGGCGACCCCCACGAGACTATTCAGCACACCGTTGATTTCCGAAATCGCGCTATTGCGCTGCTCCTCGGTGGTGAGGGTGCCGATCACCCCGAGTGTAGCGGCTTTGACTTTGATCAGGTCATCGGCGACCGATCCCAGGGCCGTGTCCGTGCCACCCAAAAATGACTGGCCCGTGGCGATGTTTCTTTTCAATTGGGTCTTTCGCTCAATCAACCGTTGCAGGGCAATACTGCGTAGGGCGGACGGAGCGTCGTCGCTCGGCAAAATGATTCGCCGCCCCGTGCTCACCTGATCCTGCAGGCGAAACAAGGCAAGTTGATCCACCTGCAATTGTTGCACCAACCGCTGTCGGGCAAAGAGGCCCGAGATTCGCGTGGTCGGGATGGGAATGAGTCCGGCCATGACGGTGAGTCTTAGGGGTCAGGTTTTAGCCGCGATGCCACGCATCGCAAGGTCTGGATTACAAATTGACTAATAAGTCCAACAAATCTGTCAGGGTTGCGATGTATCGGGCCGAGGCTTGATACGTTCGTTGCAGCAGGATCATGTCGATCGCCTCTTCGTCAAGGCTTACTCCGCTGATTGCCTGGACGGCGGCTTCCAAGGTGCCTTCGAAGACGCGCAGACCGTCGGCCACCGAAACCGAAACCGTGGCGCCCTGCGTAGTGTCGTTGATCAACTGACCGTATACTTCGGTGATCGATCCGCCGTCCAGACTCCCCAACGCCGTATCGTGCAGGTTGATCAATCGCAAGGCGTTGTCCGCGGTGTCGCCAATTCCCGAAGCACTGGCGGCAAATTTATTGCTGGCGGTCACGTCCGTTCTCAACACCTGGTTCACACCCAGGGTTCTGGCGGAAGAGCCTGTGAAAAACGTGTTGACTCCCAAAGCGGCTAACAATCCGCTCGTATCGCCGGCAAAGCTAAACTCCACGTCAGCCGAATCGGCCGTAATCACCAATTCGTTGTTGAAGGAAACCTGTGCCGACACGCCGTCGATCGCGTCAAGCGTGCTGGCCAGCGAAGTCAGCGTCGTGTCGTCCCCGTCCAAACCGTTGAAGTCGACGAAGATGTCGTAGGGGTCGTTCTGTCCGTCGTTTTGTCCGCTGCCCTTGGTTCGCACGTTGAACGTGAAATGCCCACTCACGGGTGTGAAATCGAGACCCGCGGCGTTCAACACGGCATTGGGATCATTGACTCGCTCGACACTCGTGAGCGTAGTGAATCCCACCCGTCCTTCGCCTTGAGAATAGATCTTGTTAAATTCAATCGCCAGGGTGGAGGCAAACCTGTCGAGACTGTCCAGGAATCCAGTGACTATCGAGTCGCGTGATTCGTAGAGGCCATGCAATTCGCCGCCAGAAACAACCATTGGACTGTCATTGTCGACAAAACGGATCTCGGTGCGCGTCAATCCGTTCTCGTTGATCAACGCGGTTGTGACTTCCCGTCGCGTTCCCTCGAACACAAGAAACTCGCCGTTGACCGATACGTTGATCGTGCCCGTCGGTTGCGCGTTGACCGTGACGTTCGCAATCTCGGCCAATTGCTTCAAGGCCAAGTTGCGCTGGCTGCGCAGTGCACCAGCGTCGCTACCTGTTGAGCCGCCTCCTTCGGTCGTGACGATCTGCAGATTGAGTTTGCGGATCTGCTCGGTAAGCGTGTTGATCTCGGTGGAGATGTTTTCAACTCGGCTGCTAAAATCTTGGTGAATCACCCGGACGCGACGCTCGACGGTATTGATACGCTGAGTGAGCGTCACACCGTCGGCGATCACCAGATTGCGGATGGCGACGTTCTCGGGCGTCAAGGTCAACTCATTAATGCTGTTGAAGAACTTTGACAGAGCCGTGCTGATGTCGACGTCGCTCAATTCTCCCAAGGCCAATTCCAGATCGCGGTAGACCTTTTCCTGCACTTCGGCGCTGGCCCGATCGCTGCCGGCGTCGCGCAGTCGGCCTTCGACAAACCTGTCGATGCCCTGCACGATCCCGGCAATTTTGACGCCAGTCCCCAGCGTTAGAGTGCCGATTGTCTGCACCGGCGCAGGCGCGTATATCACCCGCTCGCGGATGAAGCCGGGCGTATTGGCATTGGCAATATTATTGCCCACCACATGCAAGCCAATTTGCATGGCCTGCAGCGTGTTGCCCGCCATCTGAATGGAGCCGAATAGCGACATGGGAAAAGCGTGAAAAGGATCCCGGGCCAGCAAGCCGACAACCGGCTCTTCCTAAGCTGCCCGATCGATCAGCGCACCACTACTGTGCGATGCGCCTCCTTTCCCATATGTCGGCTTGGATTGGCCTCCGGTAGCAATAATCTCCAACATATGGGACAGATGCAGCAAAGTTCGCTGCACCACGACCCACTGGGTCACGCTATGATGGCGTAGCAAGCGGGAGCGCTCCAGTGACTCCTGAAGCGGTTTTTCGAAGGGTTGGGCGGTCTCCGGAGGCAATGCGCCGGCCAGTGACTGGATGCTATCAGAAGGCAAACCGACCGTTTCAGCCAGGTCGAGCAACTCTTGTCGGCGCTGGTAGCATGACTGCAATTCGCCACAGAGCGACTCTTCTTCCGGCATCAGCGCCGCCAGGCCTTGGTGATCTCTGCTGGTCAGCAGGTCGCGTTTCTTGGCAAGCAACGCTAGCAACTGCTGTTGCGAAGCGGACAATCGGCCCAACAGTTCCGCAAGCTCGGTTTCCCAGTGGATGTCCATCGAGATAGGTCTCTATTGTGGGGTGAGATTTAACGGCGATGCAAACGCTCAAGATCCCAGAGCGAGGATCGCTGGTGCTGCGAATCGCCCTCTAACAAGGCTGCTTGCCGGGGAAATTGCTGTCGAAACATCGGATCGGCAATCGTATCCGCGCTGGATTCGGTCATCACTTCGGCCAGCGCCTGATCCAATTGACCGCGAAACACTTCCTCGGCCCGGCCACCATGAAAGTAGGTCGGTTTGCCTTGTGTGCTGCGCATCGCCTTGAGTATTTGGCCGAAAAAGGCCTCGCCCACGAACGTGCGAAAGGTCTTCTGGACCTTTTGAGCATCTTGCAGACGCTGCTCGGCACTGCTCGTCGCCAGTTTCAGTGGACGGACCGTTTGGAGTTGGAGCGGGTTGATTTTCATGGCAATGGCAATTTCTATATCAGAGCCGACGGCGTCAAAAGGTTACTCAATGATCAGTCGGCCATGCAGCTTACCGCTGCGTTCGATGTTCTTGATAATGTCGATGGCATCCGCGTTAGGGACCTTTAAGGCGTTCAGTGCATCGACCAAAGCCGTCAGCTTGGCCGAGTCGCCTCCTTCCTGTTGATCCACCTTTGTGAATGGGGGAACCTGTACCGTGGCGTCCACCACGATGTTCTTGTGCGAAACCACGACGTCGCCGATCTGCACGTCGCCGCTAATGACAATGCTTCCGGTGCGCTCGTTGATTACCACGCGAGCCTCGGGCTCAGGGATGTAGCTCTGCATGTCGAGCAAGCTGGAGATGAAGTCCACCGGGTCCTTCTTGTAGATGTCAGGCACTTTCATCACGATGTTCGAGGCGTTCACGGCCTGGATATCGTCGGGGTTTTGTTGGAAGTAGGTCTGACGGATAATGCCGGCGATGTCACTGGCGGTTTGAAAATTGGCGTGGTTCCTTTCCAGGACCAGGGTGATACGTCCGTTTTCGACGAACGGAGTGAAGACGTCTGCTTCCATCTGGCAGCCGTTGTGAATCGTTCCCACCAGCGGATGGTCGGGGTTGTCGAGATGAATCGCACCTTCGGCGAGAGCATAGACTGTCCCATCCTGAACATTGGGACCCTTCAGAGCGGCGAAAGTCAGTCGGCCGCCCTCCAGACTTTTGCCGTTGATCGCGCTCACGCTGCAGTTGAGTTTGTCGCCCCGCCGAGCTCCAGTCGCCGGCACGGTGGCGGAGACCCATACCAGGGAAACGTTCTTGATCTTCTTCAGCTCTGCGAGACTCCCTTGGATCTTAAACCGTTCGGCGACACCGCCTTGCCCCGGGAGCCCTGTTTGAGGAATCGGGCTACCCATAATCTCCATGGCACGTGACAAGGCGCGCATTGTTTGGGCATCGTTCGCTTCGCCCGTGCCGTTCAAGCCGACCACCAGGCCGAGGCCACGCAAAACGTTTTCTTCCTGCCCTTTCACGCGGCAGATGTTCCGCAGAAAAGTCCGTGCCGAAGCCATCGGTGCGTCCCCAACGACAATCGCCCAGCAGGTAGCTACCACTAACAAAACTCGATAAACGTGTTGACTCTCTCTCATGACGTCCATTCTCAACAGATTTTGTTCTGGCCCTCGTCTTCCCCCTCCCCCTTCCCCTCTAAAACGGTTTGTAGCGGTCGTACCAGCGTCCTAACCAGCCGCGGGCGTACCCGTCGCGGACCTGGCCCAGTTCTTCCTTGTCGATCCTCAATTCGGCTATGGCGTCGCTGCTAACCGTACGATCCGCTTGAATCGCTTCACGACGCACCACGCCGGTGAGCGAAATTCGCCATCGCTCCTCGTTGTTGCGGATCTCTTGGTGACCTTCGATCACCAAGTTCCCATTGGGGCGAATGTCGACGATCTTGACTGCCATGCGGAAGGTCAATGAATCTCGCAGCTCCACGTCCGATTCGGCCCGAAACTGGCTGTTGAGCGAGCCGGAAATCGTCGGGTCTCCGTCGGATTGCGGGGCAGGCTTGATTGAGCCGCCATCGATCTTCAGCCAGTCGGACAGGACGGCTGTGAAGTTGGCCGTCTTGCGGCTTTCAGCATCGCCTTCGCTCAGAAAGCGCGACCGGAAATCGACCAGCACCGTAATGATGTCCTGTTCCTGCAGCTCGCGCGGGCGAGCCTCCGGCGGCAAATCAAGATAGATAAACGAGCTGTTCTGCAGTGTGAGCCCCTGTGGCGATTGGGCCGGTTGAAGAAACAAGCTGCCGTCCTGCGCCTGGATGGAACCAGTCGCCAGAGCGATGGCCGCCAGGGCGATGGCTGTCAGAACGTAGCAGACGTGTTGAAAGGTTTTCCGCTTCATGAAAAATTCTCAGCGCTAATCAGCCGTGAGGGATAAGTACGCAGGTTTAACGTTGTAGTGCCTCGTGGCGCGGCAGCGAGGCGTAGTCGCTGGCCGTGGCGCCCGTGGCCAGTACTTCCAGTTGGCGCCGACCCGAGACACGGGCCGCGAATCGCTCCTTGCCTGCCAATGTTTCCACCTGCACCAGTTCGCCTTGGGCGCCGTCCTCGCGCGCCACGGCAAATGTTCGCACGGTGATGCCCGCGGTGCGGGCAAATACGGTCACGATCTCGCCCCGTTCAACTAGCAGTGGAGCTTTCACGTGGCTTTTCAAAATGATCGAACCCGCTTTGATGGAGCGTCGGGCTTCCATGCCGATGGCTTCAGCCAAGCTGGTAACCGCCGAACTGGACAGGTTGCCTTCATGTTGGCGGATTTCCACGTCGGAGGTGCGAATCAAATCACCCCGTTCAATGGTGCGGAGCACCGTGACCACCGGTTGAATCTTGGTGACGGTCGCCACAACGGTCATGTCCTGATCCGCCTGGCTGCCAACGATCTTGAAGTACTGTCTGCCGATCCACGGTCTGCGTCCTCCGGAGGCTGTGAGTTCAAACCCGAGGTTCGCTAGCCGTAGATAGGCGGCAGCATCGAGCGGCGTTTCCACACGCCACCGAGGGTGTCCCGTCTGCCGGTTCAGGTGTTGCTTGATCGACGCCTGCAGCGAAAACTCAACCTCTTCCCTGGTCGGCAGAGCAGCTGAAGACTCTTCACCGACACCAACCTCCGCTTGCGGTTTCGCCTGACCAAGCTCGACTACTGCGACTCCGCTCATGGAAATGGCTCCCAGGTCGACGCCCCGGGCCGCGAGCAGATCGCGAACCTGGGATCGGTGCAGGAATTGATGCGTTCCCGGCGCGGGCGCCGGCAACAGGATCGTGGTGGCCAGATCGTTGAGTTCGCTGGTCGAAGCGGCCGAAATGTCGGCGATATCGCCCAGTCGAATCATAGTGCCTTGGTGAATCGACTTGACGCGGAGCACTACGTCGGCGCCGAGCGCTGACGGAGCACCAGCGGCCAGCAGAGCGACGAAAATGGCCAGTTGTTTCCAAGCGAATGAATTCATGTTGCGGTTTCGTTTCTCAGGGTATCAACGTCTGAGTGTTTTGACCACTCTTAGAATTAGCAATGACAAAGCACTAGCCTCGACGGAGGTTGGCGGCGATCTGCATGATCTGGTCGCCGGCCTGCACCACTTGTGAGTTGAGTTCAAACGCCCGCTGCGTGGTGATCAGGTCGATCAATTCCTGCACGGGCTCGACATTCGACGACTCCAAGGCGCCTTGGGCGATCACGCCAATGCCGGGGTCCCCGGGGATGCCTTCCGTGGCGATTCCCGAGGCGTCGGTCTGCTTGTAGAGATTGTCACCCATCTTCAGCAGGCCGTCGGGATTGATGAACGTCGACAGGTTGATTTGGCCGGCAAGTTGCAGTGCGGGGGTATCGGTCGTGCGGTACTGCACCTGACCGTCGGGCGTGACCACCACGTCGACCGCTTCTGGGGGAATATTCACCGCGGGGTCAAGCAACCACCCGGTGTGGGCCGAACCGAGCACCAGCTGTCCAACGGCGTTGATGCCAAAATTTCCGGCGCGGGTGTACAGGAAATCCCCGCCGGGGTCGGTCACTTTGAAAAACCCACGCCCCTGGATGGCAAAGTCCAACGGATTGCCGGTCGTTTGCATGGCTCCTTGGGTGTGATTGGTCTGGGTGCTAGTGACCCGGGTTCCCAAGCCCACTTCGATGCCGGTGGAGGTGAGATTCCCATCGGCGTCGGTGGAGCCAGGCAAGCGGTTGATGCGATAAATAAGGTCCTCAAAATTCGCCCGGTCTTTCTTGAAACCGGTCGTATTGATGTTCGCCATGTTATTGGCGATCACGTCGAGCTTGGTCTCGAGGGCTTCCATGCCCGTGGCGGCAGTATAAAGGGTTTGAACACTCATAATCTTTCGTCCGTGGTCAGTGGTCAGTGGTCCGTTGCTTGTGGTTCAGGTTTCTCAGCGAGCCGGGTCGTCCCCGACTCCGGCGTGGTCTCTAATCCAAAAAAACTCCACTTATGACGACAACACGCGGCCCAACAATTGGCTCAGCATCTCGTCCTGATGCTGAATCAGCTTGGTGTTCGCTTCGAAGGCCCGCGACGTTTCGATCATCGCCATCATCTCCCGGGTCGAGCTCACGCCCGACATTTCGAGATAACCCTGGCGAATGTCGCGCTCGCCGGAGGGCACCGTTTCGACGGGGCCCAAGGAACGAAACATGTT
>Ga0255057_10001886_pt1 | contig 11515 bp, 7 predicted proteins | sample Cases_109_6_MG_FD_189022 | JGI IMG/M metagenome (GOLD analysis project Ga0255057, IMG submission 189022) | Seawater microbial communities from Amundsen Gulf, Northwest Territories, Canada - Cases_109_6 | ecosystem: Environmental > Aquatic > Marine > Gulf | place: Canada: Northwest Territories... | reverse complement strand
ATCGAAGAAGACGTGGCCGCGCTCGCCGGGCGCGATGCGCGGCGCGCGGGCCCTCGCCTGATCGACCGCGGGGTCGAGGTGCTGCCGGCCGTGCACGCCGCCCTGCTCGCCTCCGACGTGGAGCCCCGGTACGCGCACACCTTGCTGCAGGTGGTGCGTCCGCTCGAACACCCAAGCTCCGTTCCCGTCCTGCTCGAGCTGCTCCGCCGCGGCGGCCCGTCGCTGCGCGCCGCGCTGCTGACCCTCGCCCACCTCCCGGCCACGGACGAGGCCGCGGAGTTCATCCGCGCCCTCGCGTCCGACACGGACGAGCCCTGGCACACGCGGCGCATGGCCACCACCTGGTACGGGTTCCACCGCGATCCGCGCGGCCGCGCCTTCGCCGAGTCGCTGCGCGCTGACCCCGACCTGGAGCGCCGCGCCGCGGCCCTCTGGGTGCTCGCGCGCCTGGGCGACCGGACCACGCTCGAGCCGATCACCGAGCTGCTGGCCGCGCCCCCGAAGAACTCCGACGACCTGCTCTTGCTGGGCCTCGCGGAGCTGGTGGGGCCGGACGAGTTCAAGCGCCGCGCGCCGGATACCATGGCCTGGCGGGACGGCTACAAGGACTCGCTGCGCTACGCGCGCTACCGCTCCGCCGCGGGCGAGGAGAAGGTGGCGCTGTGCACCGAGATGCTGCGCGCAGAGATGCCGGGCCACCGGGAGCTGGCCGTCCGCTGCCTGCTCGAGGCGGGCCGCGCAGACGACCTGCGACCGGCCGCCGCCCTCGACCTGGAGGCCCCGGGGCGCGACGCCCTGGTGCGGAATGACATCCGCAACGCCGGCTGGTACGTCATCGATACGGACACCGAGTTCCGCATCGTGCCGAGGAGATAGGGCGTACAAGCTGCGTTCGGGTGGAACCGGGTGCTTATGGCGGGGCGGACGGGACTCGAACCCGCAAACTTCGTGGCCGCTCTTCCTTGTTTTCGGGGACCTGGCTCGGATGCTTGCATCCGGATGCTGGTACCTGGGTGGTACCTGAGCGATTTTCGGCGTCCAAGGGCTAGCGCTTCTCTCGGCCCTGTTCTGCCTGTCGGGGTGGCGCGCGGCGCGGCCGTCTAGCCCATTCCCGCTCGCCCGCGAGTCGAGCGTTCGACCACCCTGGCGAGCTGCAAGAGCTTGCGCTGGGGCTCGCGCACGAAGGGATTCTCGAGGTCCCACACCTGCCCCGCCAGGACCGAGGTGAGCATGCGTGTGATCGACTCTTCCGGATCCGGAGCGAACAGGAGCGTGCGAAAGCTGCCGTCGTACCAGGCCTCGACGAATGCCCGGAAGGTATCGACGCCGCGCATCATGTACTCGGAGTACTCGGTGTCCCAATCCACCGGGTCGCCGCCCAACTCGCGGAGGATCAGACCTGCGGCGCAGGAGCCCGACTCCATCGCCAACGTCACACCGGACGAAAAGATCGGATCGAGAAACTCCGTGGCGTTTCCCACCAGGCAGAACCCGTCACCCCACAGGCGCTTGACGGCCACCGAATAGCCACGGAGCTCGTGGGGCTCGAAGGCGAGCTCGAAGTCCGATAGATACTCGGCGGCGACCGGGTCACTGGCGATGATCGCCCGCAGGCGCTCCTCGCCGTCGTCCGGGTAGCGCACCAGCATCGCAGGCTCGGCGACGATCCCCACGGAGGTGAGACCGTTGGAGAAGGGAATGACCCAGATCCACGCACCCTCTGGGTGCACCGTAACCCATGTACGACCATCGGTGGCCTCATCGGGGCGGGAGTCGCCCCGGATGTGTGAGAACAAGGCGTGCCGCATCGCCAAGCCCGACGGCTCGTCGAGATCGAGCAAGCGCGGCAGGACGCGACCATAGCCACTGGCGTCGACGATGAAGCGTGCCCGCACTTCGCGGCCCACGCCGTCCGGCCCGGCGACGCTCAATCGAGGCGCTGCGCCCACCTCGACGCCGGAGACGGCGTGCTCGAAGTGGATGCAGACGCCGGCCGCCTGCACTCCCTCCGCCAGAACGTTGTCGAAATCGGCCCGCGGCATCTGCCAGGTGTAGGGCCAGCCCCCTTTCAACTGATCCTCGAAGTGGATGGCGCGCCGCTGCTCGCCCTCGATGAAGAGCGCACCCGACTTGACCATGTAGCCCTGGTCCTTCACCCGATCGATCAGGCAGGCTTCATCCAACCGTTGATTGCAACGGGGCAGCAGGCTCTCGCCGATGACGAAGCGCGGGAACCGCGCCCGCTCGAAGATGCCCACTCGGAGACCGGCCTTGTTGAGCAGGGCAGCGGTGACGCAACCGCCCGGGCCCGCGCCGATGAGCGCGACATCGTAATCGACCTGGCCAGGCATGCGCTGCCAGCGGGTATAGCAGACACCCAACCCACCGCGGAGGTCGTGGCCTGTGCCGCACGAGGCCGAGGAGCGGGCATGCGCGGTGGGGCGTCCTGTCAAGTCCCAGCATCCGCCTGCGGTGGGAGGATGCCCGGTCCTTCAGGCGACCTCGGTGTTGGGCTCCGGGTTGAACTGCTCCCGGTGGAGCAGCGAATAGAGCCCGCCTCTCCCTACCAGCTCGTCGTGGCATCCGGATTCGACCACGCGGCCCTGGTCCATGACGTAGATGGAATGGGCCGCGGCCACGGTGGAGAGCCGATGCGCGATCACGATCGTGGTGCGCCCCTGTGCCAACGCCAGCGTCGCCTCGCGGATTTCTCGCTCCAGCCGCGAGTCGAGCGCGGCCGTGGCCTCGTCGAGCAGTAGGACCGGTGGATCCTTCAACACGGCCCGGGCGATCGCGACACGTTGTTGCTCCCCCCCGGAGAGGCGGTACCCCCGCTCGCCCACCACAGTGTCGAGCCCTTGGGGCAGATGATCGATCAGCGACGCGAGCCCGGCGCGCTCCGCGGCGCGGCGCACCTGCCCGGCATCCGCTTCCAGCCTTCCGTATCGAATGTTGTCGGCGAGCGAGACGTGAAATAGCGCGGTGTCCTGGGGAACGACCCCCACCGCGCTCGCGATGCTGCTGAGCCTCAGATCGCGAAGGTCGTACCCGTCGAGACAGATGCGGCCCTGGGTCGGGTCATAGAAGCGCTGTAGGAGATACGTGAGCGTCGTCTTGCCCGCTCCCGAAGGCCCGACGAGCGCCGCCATCTGACCGGGGCGCACCGTGAAGGAGACGTCTTCCACCGCGTTTCGGGAGCCTTCCGCGTAACGGAAGCTGACGTTTTCCAGCGCCAAGAGACCCCGCGCACGGACGAGCGAACGCGCCCCTGGCTTCTCCTCGATCTCAACGGGGAGGTCGACGTATTCGAAGATTCTCTCGAACAGGGCGAGTGAAGCCACGGCGGTCGTCTGGATGCGCGCGATCTGCCGGAACGGAGCGAAGACGCGGGAGGCGAGCCCCGCGAAGGCCACGACAACGCCGATCGATGGGACGTCACCGGTGATGACGGCGCGCGCGCCGTACCAGTACACGAACGCGACCGCGAGGGAACCGAAGAGCTCCGTCGCCGTGTTGAACCAACGGCCCGCGACGAACCGACGTATCGCGAGGGCACGGAGCGCTCGATTGGATGACGCGAAGCGAGCGGATTCGTGCGCTTGCCGGCCGAACGACCGCACCAACATCGCCCCCGCGACAGTGAGGGTCTCTGCGAGGTGCGCCGCCATGCTGGCAGCTTCGTCTCGCCACTGCAGCATCAGCTGGCGTTGGGTGTTGCCCACCCGAAGTGTAGGGTACACCCAGAGAGGTAGTGCGAGCGTCACCAGACTCGCGAGTCGCCAGTCCAGAGAGAACATCAACGCGAGGGCGACGCCGAGCGTGACCAGGTTGATGAGCAGCAGGGTAAACGTCGACGTCACGGCGTCCTGAACCGCGTTGATGTCGGCCGTCACGCGCGACAGGATTTCCCCGGTCTTGGTCTGTGCGTAGAACCGCACGCCGACGCGCTGCAACTGGTCGTGCAGGAGCGAACGCAGGTCGAGCATGACGCCCTGGCCGATGAGCTGATTCAGATAGCCGCGAACCACGCCGAGCAGTGCGGAGGCGAGATACATCGCGACCATGGTGAGCACCAGCGTGTTGATGGCGTCGGGCTTCTGCTCTTCAGCCATCGCGGCATCGACGATGCGTTGCAGGACCAGGAAGGGAAGGCTCGAGAGGGTTGCAGTGAGGACGATCAGGACGACGACGAGCGCGACGTGCCAGCGGAACGGACGAAACAAGCCAAGGGTCCGCCGCAAGATCGGCCCCGCCGGGCTCTGCGGGGAGTGGCTTCCGGGCTGGGGCGTAGGAGTCACGCGTACGAACATGGAAGCAAGATACGCAATCCGCTGCCGGGCCTCTCTACCCGTCCTCCTCTCACGATGATGGCAGCGAAGTCCCGTTTTCCCCTCCGCCTAAGTCAGGGCACGCCAGAGCCTCCGGCAAACCCGGGGCGCTTCAGCCTCGAGGTCTATATGGGCCTGAGCGAATTCTCCTCGAGTGGGCTCACGCCGGACGGAATCGTCGTGATCGACCTCAGGCGCAGTGACGGGCAGAGCGACGATCAAGCTCGCGAACGGGTCCCACAGGATTCCCCAGCTCTTCGTCGCCGCGCCTGGCGGAGGCGGTTGGCACCGTATTGGCGCAGACGTCGGCGCGCCTCGGCTGCACACAGGCCTTGCTCTACGGACGTTCTCAGACCTCGCAGAATCGCGTCCGGAGGGTCCGCCCAGGGAGTCTTCAGCCGCGGGGACATCCCGCCGGCGCGAGGGCTCGGACTATGGCTCATTCGAGCTGCTTTCTCGCTCGGCGCCCGATGAAAGCTCTATGCGGCCGATTGGGCCCCGCGCAGGGCTTTCTGGTTGAGCCCTGCCAGCTGCTCCTGAGACCACGTGTCCTTCGCGATGATCTGCTCGACGCGACCGCTCAGGATGCGGCGGTCCCCGGAGCTCAGGTCCATTGCCGTCAGCACGACGACCGGGATGTCGCGCCAGTCCGGTGTGGCACGCAGCTCGACGAGAAAATCGAAACCATCCATGACTGGCATCATGAGGTCCAGCAGGATGAGCGCCGGGCGGAACGCGGCGAGGTGATCCAGGGCCACACGGCCATTCTCCGCTTCCAGTGCCTTCCAGCTCCAGGACGATGGCCTCGATCATGTCGAGCGAGCGGAAGCAAACGACGTCCGGAATGTGACTTGGCCGATCCTCTACACGACCCACGTCGCATCGCCCGCCGCTAAGCGACTGCGGGACAAGCGCCAGGGCGCTAACGCCGGCTCCGGCGTAGCGGGTACCTGCCCTCGCAGGCCTGCGGAATGGCCGCGTGGTACCTGGGCCAAAGAACACCGAAAAGTGTCGAATGATTCCAGCTACTTGTGGCGGGGCGGACGGGACTCGAACCCGCAAGGTTCGGAGGCGACCTCCCCTGTTTCCGGGTACTTGGCTCTGATGATTGCGCCCGCGTGCTGGTACCTGGGTGGTACCTACGGTTTCGCTCTCCTGTCAGATGCCCCCGACTGGAAGACGGAGCTGTCCAACCCGATCATCGGCGCCACCCCCAAACGCACAAATGCCCCTTCCCGGGCTCCCTCAAGGAGAGTCGGTATGGGAGAGGATGCGTATTGCGGCGAGGGCTCCCGCGCCGAGGAGCCACGGGAGGGTCATGCGGTTTCCTGGATGATGGCGTCGAGGCGGCAGAGGGTGTTGGCGAGAGCCGAGATGCCGAGCAGCTCCAGGAACTGCGGCGACTCGAGCTTCTCGCAAAGCTTCCGGGCCCGCCGCTGGATCGGAGCCGGCTGGTACCAGATCGTCTCCCGCGCGAAGGGCACGGCCTCGGACTCGACCTTGTCCAACACCGGCGACCCGAGGTGGGCCAGCACGTCTTCGAGCATCTCGCCATCCAGGCCTTCGTCCAGGGCAAGGCGGGCCGCCTCGTTCCCGGCGCGGCCGGAGCCGAGGCCACGCGCTACCACGGCGAAGATCAGCGACTTCGCCCGCCGGGTGAGAAGGGGAGAGCTCCATGCCTCATCGATGACGTGGCGCATGGCCCGTGCCACCGGCAGCCCGTCGAAGGCGTTCACCAGGTAGGCGAAGGGTCCCGTGCGGAGCTCCGGCTCGAGGAAGTCGGGCGTCCCCTTCCGCCAGCGCGAGCGCCATCGAAGCGCCAGCAGAGGCCGCAGTACGCGTACGAACAAGCTGTCCGGCAGCCTCTCCCAGTACTCCACCGGAACGGCCGCGAGTGTCGCCAACTGGTTCACGCCCACCATGTACGCCGCGACGAACGCCATCTCCTTGATGGCGTCCTCGCCGAAGCCGACGTCGCGGAGCCTCTCCAGGTCTTCGGGCGAGGGGAGCGGGTTCGAGTGCGAGAGCTTGCGGGCGAACGCGAGCGCGGCCCGCTCGCGGGGCTCCAGGTCCGCCGAGAGGAGATCCTGCTCCAGCCGGCGGATGCGGTCCTCGGGGATGCCGGTGATCCGCAGCAGCAAGCGGTAGGCGGCGAAGCAGAAGCGACAGGAGTTGTCCTGGCTCACGACCAGGTTCAGCTTCTCGTAGAGCTCCTGCCCGATGTGCAGGAGATTCCCGTTCAGGTAGCGAACCTCGATCGCCGTCCGCGGGACCCAGGGGCAATCGTAGTAGTAGGGGGCGTAGGGCGGCACGAAGCCCAGTTGCCGCTGGAGATCGCTCTCGAGCTCGGGGGCGTGCCCCCGCGCGAGGTAGCACGCCTCCCACTCGTTCTCTTCCATCGCCGGCATCGCTTCCTCCCGCCGAACCGTCGGAGAGGATGCGCGAAGCGCTCCCGGCTGGCCACAGAGGCTCCGCCTGGTACCTCGGCCTAGAAAACACCAGAAAGCGTTCAAGGAAAACAGCGACTTGTGGCGGGGCGGACGGGACTCGAACCCGTCCGGAAGGCCCGTAACCCCTTGGTTTTCCTAGAGGCCGCTGTCGCAAAACTGGAACCCACGTGGAACCCAACCCTCCTTAGGCGTCGGGCAGGTACGCCGCACGGATTTCGCCTTAGAGGGTCACTGACAAAACTGACAAAACTCCTTGCCGTCCCTCGCGAGCCAACGAGAGACAGTGAATGACTCCCAACACCGGGTCCCAAAGGGACCTGCCGCGCTACCTACCGGGGGAGGTCGTCGCTTCTAAGGCCAGAAATGGCCCTTTGGACGGTCAGAATCACCCCGGAAATCAGGGTCGGGTCTACAGCAGCCCCTCGCCCGGGTGGTTCTCGAAGACGTCCACCCTGCGGGTGTACACCCCGACCATGGCCGCGCTCTGGTGCCCGGTGTGGCTCATGATGCTCTCCGCCCGCTGCCCCCGCTCCGCCGCCGAGGTCACGAACCCGGCCCGGAGGGAGTGCCCGGCGAAGTCTGCTGCCTCGAGCCCCGCACGCGTGGCGTAAGTCTTCACCACACTGGCCACTGACCTGGCAGAGAGGCTCTGGCCCACGTGCCCATGGCGGGATACCGCCCTGAAGACGCGTCCGTTCCGAATACCAGCTGCCGCCAACCATGCGTCCAGGGCCCGCACCGGGCAGAGCTCATCCGCTCGCCCGAGAAGCACCGCCCGCACCTGCCCACGGCCCTCTTGGTCCGTCTTGGAGCGCCTCACCGTCACCAGGAGACCACGCTCAACTTCCTCCAGGTCATCGACGTCTAGGGCCACATAGGCTGCCACCTGGCTGAGTTCGGCGGGGACGGGAGCGTGAGGGGTCTGGATCACGAGGTCGGAGTGCATGTGGGTGCCTCCTGGGTCGGCGACTGGGTGTCGATAAGGACGATTATCGGTAGTTACACCTAGACCGTACACCCTCACCTGCAGTCCAGGCAACACCTAGCCGTTACCCTCGGGGGCATGGCCAAGCGAGCTCGTCCGCGAACCTGCAGAACCTGTGGCACACCCCTGCTCGTCTGCCCGCAGTGTCGAGAGAAGTTCCCCTACCGACGCCAGGCTACCTACTGCTCCGACCGTTGCCGGGTGGCCGCGCATCGGGCGAAGGCGAAGAACCTAAGGGGGGTGCCCCCGCCTTGGCGACGCCGACAAGCTTGGACGCCCTGGCCAGCGCACCAGGAGCGGAAGTCGGCCAACGCAGCCCAGTCAACGCCTAGACGTTACCCTCGGGGGCATGGCTAGGAGAGCTCGGCCGCGCACCTGCCCCACCTGTGGCACACCCCTGCTGGTATGCCCCCAGTGCGGCGAGAAGTTCCCCTACCGACGCCAGGCCACCTACTGCTCCGACCGTTGCCGGGTGGCGGCGCATCGTGCGAAGGCGAAGAAGCGCAGGCGGTAGAGTGCGCATGGGGGTACCGCCCAGCCCTCCCCGGGGGTATGCCGACGCCGACAGTCGCCCGATTACAACTTTTCGCGACAAAAGGCCCCCGAGCTACTCCCAGTAGCGACACTCCTACACCGTTCCGCTGGGCAGGTGTAGCTATTACCCCATGCCATCAACACAGCGTCATGTTGCAGTCAGGTCGATACCGGTGAGAAGATAATTGCCGTCCCCGCCTCGGGTGTCTGAGGGACACGCGGGCGGAGTCGGAGGACCTGCCAATGACACCCGTATCACCGAACACACAGCTACTGTTGGTTTCGACCTTCCTGATGCTCCCTACCGCAGCCTTCAGCGCCGACGTGACCGTCGAGCTCGACGCCGCCTCGGGATTTGTGATTCAGAACAACGGGGCCACCATCGAGCGCCTGCGTGTGGACGAGGCTACCGGCAACATCTCGCGCAACGGGGCACTGTTCGTGCACACCACAGGAGGCACCTTTGTCGGCCCCAACGCGGGCGGGAGCTTGAACAGCACGGGCTTCGCCAACTCCGCGTTCGGGGGCGGAACCCTCTACTACAACTCCACCGGGAACAGGAACTCCGCCTTCGGGTCGGGAGCCCTTTACTACAACACCACGGGGAACGCCAACGCCGCCTTCGGTGACGCTGCCCTCTTGTACAACGACGGGGGCAGCAACAATTCCGCCTTTGGATCGCGAGCCCTCTTCTACAGCAGCGCCGGATCCATGCAGTCTGCGTTCGGCGCGTATGCGCTCTACGGTGTGCTTGGCAACGCGGGCTCCGCCAACTCCGCCTTTGGTGCGTTCGCACTCAGAGGCAACGAATATGGCTATGAGAACTCTGCATTCGGAGCGCGTGCCCTGGCCACAAACGCCTATGGCGATAGAAACTCTGCCTTTGGGTACCAAGCGCTAGGAGGCGAGACATCCGATAGCTCCGCATTCGGGTGGAAAGCCCTCGGCAGCAACATTTCGGGCACGGACAACTCCGCCTTCGGGGCGAGCGCCCTTGGAAGCAACACCACGGGCTACGCCAACGCTGCCTTCGGCCAGAACGCTCTATCCGCGAACCTCAATGGCCACGCCAACTCTGCCTTCGGCCAGAACGCTCTATCCTCGAATACCATTGGCTACGCCAACTCTGCCTTCGGCCAGAACGCTCTATCCTCGATCACTACAGGCTTCGACAACTCTGCCTTCGGCGAGAACGCTTTATCCTCGAACGTGGGTGAAGCCAACTCCGCCTTCGGACGATCCGCTCTCCAAGATTCCACGGGCTCCGCAAACACCGCCGTCGGCCGGACTGCTCTCGCTAGGCTCGTGGGTGGGTCCAACAACGTAGCGATTGGGGCGGGCGCGGGATTCTTCCAGACCGGCGGAAGCAACAACATATACATCGCCAACAACGCATCGGGGGGCGCGGGCCTGAGCGGCGAAATCTTGATCGGCACCGTCGGCACCCATACCCAGGCGATCATCGCTGGCATTCACGGGCGGCTCACGCCCAGCGGCATCTCCGTGCTGGTCAACAGCAACGGCGTGCTCGGCACGACGACCTCGTCGGGCCGGTTCAAGCAGGACGTGCAGGACATGAGTGAGGCCAGCGAGATGCTGATGGCGCTCCGACCGGTGCGCTTTCGGTATCGCGAAGCCGTCGCCGAGGGCGAGAGCATCCTGGAGTACGGGTTGATCGCCGAGGAGGTGGCAGAGGTAGCGCCGGAGTTGGTGGCCTACGACGGAGAGGGGCAGCCATTCTCGGTGCGCTATCACGTCCTTCCGTCGCTGCTGTTGAACGAAATGCAGAAGCACCAGCGCACGATCGAGGAACAGGCGAGGGTCATCGAGAAGCAAACGGAGCGGAACCAGGCACAGGAAGCCCAGCTCGCGACGCTCGCCGCACGCCTGGATGGGCTCGAACCCCAGCTCGGGGACAGCACTCGGACGGACCAATGAGGCGCACCTCTCTGGGAGTCGTGGCGGCTGCGCTCCTCACGCTGACGACGGGCGCAAGCGCGAGCCAGCTCACGGTCGGCTCCGGCGCGACGCTCGACCTCGGTACCGGCAACCTCGATCTCGGCTGCGCGGACCTCACCATCGCGGGGACCCTCTCAGCCGGGACCGCCGGCTTCGCCCAGGCCCGTGACGTGACCATCGACCCGACCGGGCTCGTGAACGGCGATTCGGCGATGCTCCAGGTCGCCGGAGACTGGGACAACAGCGGGGCCTTCAACGCGGGCACCAGCACAGTCCAGCTCGTGGATGGCTGTGGCCTGACGAGTGCGGTGATCGCCGGGGACACGACCTTCGCGAACCTCGACATGACGACGAGCAGCGGGAAGCTCTACAGCTTCACCTCCGGGTCTACGCAGACAGTGACGACCTCGCTGACGCTGATGGGGGAAGACAGCGGGGACCAACTCAAGATCCGCAGCACGCTCGCAGGGAGCGAGGCGTTCCTGGATCTCCAGGGCGCCAGCCAGAGCGCGGCCCACGTGGATGTGCAGGACAACCACGCGATCGGGGCGCCCCTCGAGCTCCTGGGCGCATCGATCAAGCGCGCGAACACGCTGGGGTGGCTGAACTTGGCAGTCCCAGCGTTATCGCTGCTGGGTCTCGTCGGACTCGGGGCAATACTCGTCGCGTCGGGGCGTCGCGCCTTGCGCGGGCGTGGAGGCACTCGGGTCTAGGGCTCCCGCATCGCGTGTCTGCGTCCCAGCTCCCATCGAACGGCTCGAGAGGGAAGCCGCAAGCACACCGTGGATGGAGTAGTGTGATCCCCGTGAGGCGGATCTCTCGAAGCCTCCGAGCGAAGCTCTCGTGTGTTGCGGTCTGCCTCCTCGTTGTCGCATGTGGTGGCCCCGAAGCAACCCGCCCGCGCGCCGTGGTGATCGGTATCGACAGCGCGGACTGGAGGGTGATCGACGCGCTCGTGGCAGAGGGCCGCATGCCGAACCTCCAGGCCCTGCGGGACCGCGGCACGTCAGGGCCCCTCCAGACCCTGGCCGACATCCCGCTCTCCCCCGTTGTCTGGACGAGCGTGGCCACCGGGAAGACGCCGGCCAAGCACGGCATCACGTGGTTCCTGGTGGATCAGCCGGACGGCACGCGCGTGCCTGTGCGCAGCCACAACCGCAAGGCCAAGGCGTTGTGGAACGTCCTCACCGAGAAGGGCCTTCGGACCACCGTCGTGGGCTGGTGGGCTACCTATCCGGCCGAGGACGTGGGAGAAGGCG
>Ga0255057_10001885_pt1 | contig 11516 bp, 9 predicted proteins | sample Cases_109_6_MG_FD_189022 | JGI IMG/M metagenome (GOLD analysis project Ga0255057, IMG submission 189022) | Seawater microbial communities from Amundsen Gulf, Northwest Territories, Canada - Cases_109_6 | ecosystem: Environmental > Aquatic > Marine > Gulf | place: Canada: Northwest Territories... | reverse complement strand
GTTCGCTCTTGGACGCATCTGCGAGGTGACACTCGGCATCGACGCCTGGGTCGGAGCCCTGGTGCTCGGAACGGTCGCCCTGGTCTACACCCTGCTCGGCGGCCTCTGGGCGGTCGCGATCACCGACACGATCCAGTTCGTGCTCATGATGGGGACAGTGGCCATCGGTATCGTTCTCCTGATGGGCGACGTCGGGGGGTTCGCCGCGGTCCAGGCATTCGCTCCCGAAGGCTACTTCGCGCCGCTCGGGGGCATGCCGATCTGGCTCCTGATCGCCTATGTCGCCAGCCTGCTCAGCCTGCTCGTGGATCCCGGCTTCTATCAGCGCATCTTCGCTGCCCGCAGCGCTCGCCAGGCACGCAACGCCGTCCTCATCGCGATCGGGATGTGGCTCGCCTACGACTGGCTGGTCACCGCTGGCGGCATGCTGGCGAGAGCGGCGGTTCACCAGGGAGCTCTCCCGGCCGACCTCCACTCGAACGACGCCCTGCTATCGGGAGTCCTTCTCGCGCTGCCGGTGGGTTTGGTGGGTGTATTCCTGGCGGGCGTCCTTGCGACCGCGATGTCGACCATGGACTCCTACTCCCTGGTGGCCGGGGCCAACCTCGCCTACGACATCCACAGACCGCTGCGCAATCCCGACGCCACCGACAGGGAGCTGGTACGGAACACGAAGATCGGAATCGTGATCTCGTGGGTTGCCGGCTTCGCGATGGCATTCCTCTTCGACCGTCTCATGGCGCTGTGGGTCTTCACGGCCACCCTCCTGACCTCGATGGTGCTGGTGCCGATCATGTTGGCCCTCTTCTGGAAGGGAAAGAGGACGTCACTCGCCGGCACTCTCAGCTGCCTCACCGGGCTGGCGGCCACGATCGTCTACTACCTGGCGATCGCCTGGCTGGGCGTCGAGAACGAGGCCTACGGCACCTATATCTGGTCCTTCTCGATCGGAGGGATGTCGTTCGACTTGTGGCAGGAGTACGCCCTCTACTTCACCCTCCCGATGAGCCTGCTGGGCTTCCTGGTCGGCAACCTGCTCGGGAACGACTCGAAGCCGCCCGCGAAGGAGGTCTCCGCATGAACGGATGGGACGTCTTCACCTGGTTCAACGCCGCGGCGCTGCTCGTGGGCACCTGCGTGATTTTCATCTTCTTTCTCCGCGACGTGGGCAGCGTTCTCAACCAGACAGGAAAGAGAAAGGAGTGAGCGACTTCGAGGCGCGGGTCGTCTCGGTGCACTCCGGAGACCACGAGGACCTACACAAAGACGCCTTCGACAGTGGCGAGCTCGACATCGAGGGCTTCCCCGGCGACAGACATCGGGGCTTCACCCGCGTCGCCTGGCAGGGCGACAAGGATCCGCAAGGGACCGTACGCCGCAACGAGCGGCAGTGGTCCGGCGTCTCCAGCGAGGAGTTGACACTCATCAGCGAGCGCCTGGACCTGGCGAGGCCACTCGAAGCCTCCACCCTCGGCGCCAACCTCTGCGTAGTGGGTGTCCCGAACTTCTCGCAACTTCCACGGGGTACGCGCCTCCTCTTCCCCTCCGGCGCGGCCCTCGTGATCGAGGAGTCGAATCCTCCCTGCAAAGAGATGGGAATGCAGATCGCGGCGGCCTACGAGACGAACGCCGGAGAGCCCGCGGACTACAGGCTGTTCCCGAAATACTCGATCGAGCTGCGAGGCGTCGTTGGTGTCGTCGACGTTCCGGGCTTGATCCGCGCTGGCGATCGGGTAGTCGTGGAGATTCCGAAGTCGACCGCCAATGTCCACCGACGTCTAGAGTGATCCGCTCGTCAGCACGGAAGGAGGCGACGATTTGGGCGGCAGGCAAGTGGTGTTTGATCACCGGACGGAAACAGCGTGTGACCAGGCATTTGCGTAGCCTCATTCTCCTCGGCATCCCTGTGATGTTCCAGACGCACGCGGTGACACTATGAAAAGAGACCTGAAGCTGGTTAGCAAGATGGTACTGCTCCTGCTCGCTCCACATTTGGCGCTGGCACAGTGGACCGAGGGGCAGCAAGGGCGGCTGGTTATTCGTGGCGGATGGTTGTTTGACAGCGTCAGTGATGAGCGCCGACGGAACACGGGCATCGTCATACAGGACGGCAAGATTGTGGAAGTCGATGCCGATGTCCAGCAACAGGTATTAAGCACAGCTCACGTTGTCGACCTGGCCGAAACTGACACGATACTGTCGGGCATGATCGACCTGCACGCGCACTACAACCTGGACCTGGTCGATAGAGGCCGTGTGGAAGAAGTCGTCTACAACGGCATCGTCTTTCTGGCGAATGGTGTTACATCGACCTGGTCGGCCGGTGAGTATTATCCCGAGCGTGTCATCGCGCAACGTGATCGGATTGATGCCGGTGAGTCCATTGGGCCACGACTGTTCGCATCAGGCCCATACTTCGGCGCATTCCGTTGCGAATACAACGTCAAGACAGCGGCGGACGATTGCATTGGCTGGCCCAACGACATCACTGAAGACGAAATTCGACAGGAAGTGGATGCTTGGGCCGAGCAAGGCGTCGTTAGTATCAAGATCAAGCAGGCAACGCCGGGTGAGATGAAGATACTCATCGAGCAAGCACATAAGCGCGGCATGACGACCACAGGTCACCTCGCAAATTACAACGTTGGATACGATGTGGAGTTGCGGGACGCCATTCTCATGGGTCTAGATCGTGTTGAGCACCAGCTGACCCTCGGAAGTGGTGGACCTCGTAGCGCCGAGATGCAGCAAATGATCGAGCTGATGCTGGCGCACGATGTTTTCTACGATGCCACCCTGCAAATGTACGGCGGTATCAACGAGCGTCGGGCACATCCATCAGAAATGGTGTGGACTAACGAAGCGAATTACTTCACGCCGTACGCGCAGGCCTTACTTGAGAAGCGCGGCCCACCACCGCCGGAATCTGATGCCGAGGAATTCACGCAGCGGGTGCTTGAACTCAAATCACTACTCGATGCCGGTGGTGCGCATTTGCTGATCGTTGGCACGGACGAACCCGTCTACACGAATCTGTTACCAGGCTTCGCCTATCACCGCGAATTGCTCGCAATGACCTATGCGGGGATACCACCAGCTGCCGTACTAAAGGCTGCCACCATCAACGGCGCAAGAGCGCTGGGCGTCGATGCCCGCCTTGGCTCGATAGAGGCCGGCAAGCTCGCAGATCTTTACGTGGTGCGTGGCAACCCCCTCGACAACATCAAAGCAACGCGAGACATCAAGTTTGTATTCAGAGATGGCGTCGCCTACGACCCGGTAGAGCTACTGCAGTCTGCAGTGGGGAAGATAGGCCCGGCCGGCCCTGATGATCACGCCGACTGGGAGCTCGAGATCCGGCCACTACGGGAAGACTAGAGGACGTGACCATGTCGATCAGCTTTCGAACCGCGAGAATTGCTGTCCTTCTCATTGCGAGCCTCGCTTTGGCTCCCCCGATCCTCGCGACAGCTGGAAATCCGAGCCAGCCGAACATCGTCCTCGTATTGATGGACAATTTCGGATACGGCGAAGTCGGGGTTTATGGCGGCGGCGTTTTGCGCGGCGCGGCGACGCCCAGTATTGACAGCCTCGCCGACGAAGGGTTTCGATTAACGAATTACAACGTTGAAGCGGAATGTACACCTTCGCGGGCGGCCCTGATGACCGGGCGTTACGGGATTCGCACCCGGCTGCAAGAAGACGGTCCTCCCCGAGACATTTGGTACGGCATCACCAAGTACGAATACACGTTGGCGGAGATGCTGACAGATGCCGGATACGCGACGGGAATCTTCGGAAAGTGGCACTTGGGAGACACCGAGGGCCGTTACCCCACGGACCAGGGTTTCGATGAGTGGTATGGAATCCCGAGGTCATCGGACCGGGCCTACTGGCCGGATAGCGATATCTTCGTGGAAGGCTCCCACCCAAGTGCCGTGTTCACCCACGTCATGTCGGGAAAGCGAGGTCAAGAGCCCAAGGAACTGGAAGTGTACGGCCGCGCCAAGCGCGCGACGATCGATCGCGAGATCACCGATCACGCGATCGATTTCATCCGGCGCAAGGCCAAAGCCAAACAGCCTTTCTTCGCCTTTCTCCCCTATACGCAAACACATGATCCGGCCGACCCCCATCCCGACTACAAGGGCAAGACCAGGAACGGCCCCTTCGCCGACGTATTGGCGCAAACGGATGCTTACGTGGGCGAGCTTCTGGATACCATCGAAGAGCTAGGGCTGAGAGAGAACACCATATTCATCTTTACATCGGACAATGGGCGTGAAGGCGTGCCGGGATCGGGTGGATTCACCGGCCCCTGGCGAGGCAGCATGTTCTCCCCCTATGAAGGTTCCCTGCGAGTACCTTTTCTAATCCGCTGGCCCGGGAAGATCTCTCCGAAGAGAGATTCAAACGAAATCGTCCACGCGGTGGATCTCTTCGTCACATTGGCGAACTGGGTAGGCGGCACGATCCCGAAGGACCGAACCATGGACGGTGTCGACCAGTCTGGTTTCCTGATGGGTAGGTCAGAGAAGTCCGCTCGAGAGTCCATCGTGATCTACATCGACAACGAGCTCTTCGGTGTGAAGTGGCGCAATTGGAAGATGCTTCTGAAGGATATCGATGAACAGAGTTATGCGATCAGAACACTTGGTTATCCGGTCTTCTACAACCTGCTGGTGGATCCAAAAGAAGAGCATCCCGAACGCAACTACGGCTTGGATACCTGGGTTGACTATCCGCTGTATCAGGTCCTGGAAGACTTCCAAGCATCGCTCGAAGAGGATCCCGGCACTCCGGATCCCGACTACTGATCGAGGGAGGAAACCGAAGATGAGATCGAATGCGATTCTGCTGGCAGCGCTCCTGCTCTTCGCGCTGGCGGCCGCGGGCGAGGAGAAGCAGATCGGGGCACCGGCTCCTGTTCGTCTCGACGCCGAGAAGCTCGCCGGACTCGGCCTCGAGGAGTTCGAGCCCTTTCCGAAGGAGATCGTACTCTCGGGCCGTTCGCAGCACAGCTATCACACCTTCTTCAGTGGCGAGGAGGTCGTCGTCGAGGTGTACGAGGCGCAGCCCGCAAAGCTGAAGATCGACGAGCCCTGGCCGTACGACGAGTTCATCTACCTGTTGAGCGGGAAGCTCGTCATCACCGACGCGAAGGGAAAGGTGACGCAGACGGAATGGGCGCACTGGCGGCCAGTGCGCTGTGTACGCAACCCCATCAGTTGTTCGCGCTGGAGCACACTGGAGCGGCCGGCTATCCACCGGCACTCACGGGGTTCCGGGGGAGCCACGTCGGTTCCTTCGAGGTCGCCCATCAGCTCCCGCGCACGGGTCGGCGCGATTGGGGAACCGTCCAGAGACCTGACTCCGACATCTACGACCTGGTAGTCGTGGGGGGAGGCCTTAGCGGCCTGGCGGCCGCGCACTTCTTCTTGAAGCAGAAGCCGAAGGCGCGGATCCTGATTCTCGACAACCACGACGACTTCGGTGGCCACGCCAGACGCAACGAATTCCAGGTCGGCGGTCGAACGCTCATCGGTTACGGGGGCAATCAGAGCCTCGAAGCGCCATCGGGATACTCCGATGTGGTAAAGGGCCTGCTGCGAGATCTCGGTGTCGACATCAAGCGCTTCGACACCGCCTACGACCAGGAGTTCTACAAGCGCAACGGACTTGCAGCCGGCTTCTATTTCAATCGCCGAGACTGGGGAGTCGATCGGCTCGTTCCCTTCGATCTGGGGAGCTTCGGGTATTTCCTCCCCTTGGCGCCGTCTCCACTCCTACCGGAGGAAGCGGTGGCGCAGATGCCGATCTCACAGCCTGCGAGGCGTGAATTCCTGCGCCTCCTGGTCACTGATCAGGATCAGATCCCCGAAATCCCACCCGATGCCAAAGAAGAGTATCTCTACACCCTCAGTTATCGCGACTTTCTGAGCAAGCATCTGAATATTCGCGAGCCCGAGGTTTTCACCGTTCTGCAGGATCTCACGACTGACTCCGGTGTGGGCATCGAGGCCACCCCCGCCTTTGACGCCCTCGACTACGCGGGCCTGCCGGGCTGGGATGCCGCTGGGCTTCCGGATTCCGAGGAGTTCGAGCCCTACATCCACCACTTTCCCGACGGTAACGCCTCGATCGCTCGTCTCCTGGTGCGTGAGATGATTCCGGCGGTCGCGCCCGGAAACACCATGGACGACGTGGTGACGGCCCGCTTCGACTACTCCAAGCTCGACCGCGCGAGCTCACCCATTCGACTGCGTCTGGAGAGCACCGTCGTCGGCGTGGAGCACGATGGAGATCCCGAGTCGGCCAAGCGGGTCGGCATCACCTATGTACGTGGTGGCCGCGCGTATCGAGTGCTGGGCCACTCCTGCGTGCTCGCCTGCGACCACGCGATGATCCCGTACCTGTGTCCCGAGCTACCCGCCCCCCAACGCGAAGCGCTCGCCTTGCAGGTCAAGACACCGATGCTCTACACGACCGTGGCGTTGCGCAACTGGCAGGCGTGGAAGAAGTTGGGGATCGGCGCCGCAGTCGCACCCGGGAGCTACCACATCAATGCGATCCTCGACTTCCCCGTCAGCCTCGGGGGCTATTCATTCGCCAAGGGTCCCGATGACCCGATCGCCGTCCACATGGAGCGCTTCCCGCATCGATCCAACGAGGGGCTGACGTTGCGCGAACAGACTCGAATCGGGCGCCGCGAAATGCTCACCACTTCCTTCGAGACCATCGAGCGCAGCATTCGCAGCCAGCTCGCCGGCATGCTCGCCGCCGGCGGATTCGACCCGGCTCGGGACATCGAAGGCATTACGGTCAACCGCTGGCCTCACGGTTACTCGTACACCTGGTACAACCCGCTCTTCGACCCCGTCTATGAGGATGACGATGACGAGCGTTATCCCCACTTCCGCGCCCGCAAGCGGTTTGGCCGCATCGCGATCGCGAACGCCGACGCAGGCGCGAACGCCATGTTCGAAACAGCGGTCGAACAGGGCTACCGCGCAGTCACCGAATTGATGTGAGAGCGGGCCGCACCTGCCTCTAGCTGCCCTTCGCCAGATCGCGGATCTGCTCGCTGTGGTGGTGATGGTCCTCGATGAGCCAGTCGACGTTCTGTCGAATCGTCAGCTCTTCCCCCTCCAGCAGCACACCGGTACTGCCACTCCACTGCTGCTCGGAGAGCGAACGCAGGAACGCAGCCAGCTCGTGAGCCGCCTTCTCGTGCTCCGCGAGTAGCTCGGTGCGGTTCTCGGCCGGGTACTCGGCAACGAGACGGGCGTTGACATTGCAGTAGTCCTCGCCAGGATCGATGTCATAGAACGGGAGCTCGCCCTCGAGAAGTTGCTGCGCTCCCCGAACGGCATAGCGATTCCAGCCAATCAGATGCGCCACGATGTCACGTGGAGTCCAGTTGCCGAGGGCGCCGAGAAAGGCATCATCGGATAGCGCCTCGGCGGCAACGCGAATCTCGCGCACTCCTTCCTCGAGGTTCTTGATCTGCGTCTCGATGGTGTCAGTGCTCATACCGCACGCGACTCTAGCAGGACTTCGCGACGCGAGCGACTGTGGTGCGATGAAGCCATTCTTCAAAGGCGCTGCGTGCACCATTGCCGCGATGGTTTCTCGACCGCATGTAGGGCTGCTCCGTGAGAAGCCGCTGCATGCGGCCCTGATGACCGGTCGTTATGGGATTCCTACCCGGCTGCAAAAAGAAGGCCTTTCTTACGACGACTTCACTCGCCAAGCCCGGCTCAGTTGGGCGAATACTCGCCTTCATCACCGACTTTGCCACCGCCCGGGCGATCCGCCGCAGTCTGAAGCTTCCGGCTCAACAACCCGAGCCTCTGGCCCACGGACCACCGAACGAGCTCGAGCTTCTCGATCAGATAGCCTGAGTCTCCCGCCACCACGATCCTCTGCGAGACCTCGGCTCGACTGTGCCCGAAAAACGCTTAATCCCCAGGGTTCAACACCACAATCGTCTCCGCCTGCCCCAACGCGGGGCTAGGTTGCCCCCCAACCCGGCCAAACACCCAATCTAGAGACCTCCGAGCACACTACGCCGGAGCTCCGAGCTTGATCCCTGAAAAGGAACTTCCTATCCGGCGAAGGTGTGACGGTCGACTTCATCAAGTCGGGAAAGTTTGAAATCCAGGTTGCCGGCGAACGCTTTCCTGCCAAGGCTCCCTTGCGTTCGATGTACGACCCGAAGAACCTCCGCGTCCGCATGTAGACCGGTCGCGTACGGAAGCGCTGATCCGGAACCCATCGGTTCCTGAAGCTTCAGCGATCCGCCCATTTTTTTGACCTGAACACGAATTCGGGCAAACATAAAGGCCGAAACGAGGCCACATAGCAGGGCAAATATGGATCTGTTCACCGTAACAATCGGCGTCAGCATCTTGATTTACGTTGTGATCGGCAGTTATGCCGGGCGCACCGTCAAGAAAATGGATGACTATTTTGTCGCCGGACGGCGGGCACCTACGCTACTGATCCTGGGAACCCTGGTTGCCAGTGTGATGAGCACATCCATTTTCATGGGCGAGGCTGCCTTTACTTACGATAGCCAGTTTGGCGCCTATTTGCTCTTCCCCGGTATTGCCGTAACCGGCTACATGCTTGGCGCACTGTTTTTTGGAGTCTATCTGCGGCGCAGCCGGGCACCAACGGTGGCTGACTATTTGGGACACCGCTTTCAGAGTCGCCGTTTGCAGCAGTTTGCCGGGTTCACCATCATTCTGGGCCTGGGCGGCTATTTGCTGATCGTGACACAAGGCGCGGCTCTTTTGCTGGCCGATCTCACGAGTCTGCCATTTGTCACCAGCTTGATCATCGCCTGGTTCGCCTACACGCTTTTCACGATGTACGCAGGGTCCAAGGGTGTGATCATCACCGACACTCTGATGTTTCTGCTGTTCATGACTGCAACGGTCTTTTTTGTTGCGTATGTCGTGAATGGTTTTGGCGGTATCAGCACGGCGATCACAGAGATGGCGCGCCTGGAAAGTAAGGCCGGTATCGCCTCCTGGACGGGCATTATCGGTGAGGGCACGGATTGGCCGAAACCGGTGGATTATGTGATCTGGTCGGTGGTCGTGGACATCGCATGGGCCCTCGTATACGCCGTCGGCCCCTGGCAGGCCAGCCGTCACTTGATGGCGCGTGACGAACATGTCGTATTGCGTGCCGCCATCCTGGCCTGCTTCTGCGTGATTGTTCTGCAAATGCTGGTCTATGGTGCCGGTGGACTCATCAACTTGGCGAAAACGGATATCACGCCGTCTGAAACCGTCCTGATATGGGCCGCAAAATCGATGGTGCCGGAATATCTGGGCGCGTTCTTGCTGGCGGGCATTGTGGCTGCCGCCCTGTCGTCGGCCTCCACGTTCTTGTCGCTCGTGGGGTTCAGCGTCAGCAACGATATTGGCAGGAAACCGCTTGCCCTCACCGTGAACACAACGCGCAAGATCATGCTGATCACCAGTATTGTCGTGCTGGTTTGCTGCTACTTCTTCCCACCCAACATTTTCTGGTTCATGTTGTTCATCGGTACCGTTTTCGCATCCACCTGGGGCCCCGTGGGGCTGATGAGCATCTGGAGCAAACGCATCACGAAAGATGCGGCCTTCTGGGGCATGGTCTCGGGCTTTTTCATGAACGTGATACCTGCAACCATCGATTATCTCGGCATCTATGACATGCCGGAATACTATCCAGTGGCAATCGGCACTGCGGTGAGCATTGCGGTCATTTTTGTCGTTTCAGCGCGTGGCAGAGTCAGCCGCGAGGAAAAGTGCTATCGCATGCGATTGCACCAGGCTCTACCATCCGATCTCGACCGGGCAAAAACAAAAATAACTCTGTTGGCGCCACTCGGCTTGATCGTGTACGGCTGTGCGATGCCATTTTGGATGCTGAATTACTACGTGATCCCTTACCAGATCGGAACCGGCGAGATTCTCCCCGATGGGTCTGTCAACTGGGCGACAGGCGAGGCACTGATTACGTTAACCGTCTTTGCGCTGCATGTGCCCCTTGCGCTCATGACCATGAAGGTGATTTGGGACCGCTACAACCCGCAGAATAAAAGAAATCAAAAAATACTGCGTCGCGCGGGTATCAAAGCGACATTGCGGTCAGAGTGACGTGCCAGTGTGATGAGACTGGCAACGAAGCGGTAGACCGGTGAGAAAACTGGGTTATTTTCGTTTGAGATCCGCGATGACTCTTTTGGCCGCGTTGTGTCCGGGCGCCCCGGTCACACCACCGCCGGGGTGGGCGCCGGAACCGCACAGGTAGAGATCGGCAATGGGTGTCCGGTACTGGGCGGCCTTGGGGTGCGGCCTCATGCTGAAAATCTGATCGAGATCGTGGCGACCGTGGAAAATATCGCCTTCGGTAAGACCGTACTCGGTTTCCATATCGAGTGTGCTGATCATCTGTCGCCCGATGATGAGCTCCTTGAGGTTGGGCATCTGTGTCGAGCCTGCGGTCCATCGCTACCTCGACTGTGGCATCTTCGACCACGGCGTCGCCCGCATCCGCTGCCCCGATTGCCGGCACGAGTTTCTGGTGGCCTTCTCCTGCAAGCTGCGGGCCTTGTGTCCGAGCTGTCATCAGAAGCGAGAGCTGCTGTGGGCGGCCTGGGCCGAGCAGGAGTTGCTCGAGGACGTCCCCCACCGCCAGGTCGTACTTACTATCCCCAAGCGGCTTCGGATCTTCTTCCGCTACGACCGCAAGTTGCTAGGTGAGCTCGCCGCCTGCGCCTGGCGGGCTCTCAAGCTCTACTTCGAGGCGTCCTTCGCCGACGACGAGATCACTCCCGGCGCCGTGGGCTTCCTCCAGACCTCGGGCGAGCTGCTCGACTTCCACCCGCACGTCCACACTCTCATGACCGATGGCAGCTTCCGCCCCGACGGGAGCTTCCGCCCACTGCCACGCTTCAACTCCCGCCACCTCGAACGCCTCTTCCGCGCCGAGGTCCTAAGAAGGCTCTTGGATAAGGGTCTGATCGGCGAGGAGACCGTCCGCAACCTTCTGGCTTGGCGCCACAGCGGCTTCTCGGCCCACGGGGCTGTGCGGGTCGAAGACCGCCAAGGCGCTGCCCGGCTGGGCCGTTACATGATCCGTTGCCCACTCGCCCTCAAAAGACTCTCCTGGAACCAACAGACCGCTGAGGTGGGCTACACGGCTCGGCCCACCCGCCGTTCTGGGCCTCGACCCGCTACCGTCAGCTGGGATGTGCTGGAGTTCATCGCCCGCGTCGTCGATCACCTCCCCGAGCCTTCCCAGCAGATGACCCGCTACTGGGGCTGGTATGCCAATGCTGCCCGCGGCCAGCGGCGCAAGAAGGCCGATGAAGGGGACCAGGCGAGCCCGGGGCCAGCACGGGAAGACGCCGACGACGACTTGACTCGGCAAGCCCGGCTCAGTTGGGCGAAGCTGATCAGAAGGGTCTATGAGATCGACCCTTTGTTGTGTCCCTTCTGCGGCACTGAGATAGG
>Ga0255057_10001884_pt1 | contig 11516 bp, 8 predicted proteins | sample Cases_109_6_MG_FD_189022 | JGI IMG/M metagenome (GOLD analysis project Ga0255057, IMG submission 189022) | Seawater microbial communities from Amundsen Gulf, Northwest Territories, Canada - Cases_109_6 | ecosystem: Environmental > Aquatic > Marine > Gulf | place: Canada: Northwest Territories... | reverse complement strand
TATTCTCACCGACCAACAGATTATGAACATCGTTGTTTACATCCGGACCCTGTCCGGTTCTAGCAAGTAAGATCCTATCCAACAAGGATCCGCTCCGGGCCCTAAAGTCGTCCGAACCCGAGGATGATCGATCATGAGCATGCACAGACGGCGGTTTCTGGGAACCCTTTTGCAGGCCGCGGGCGTCGCGGTGTTCCCGTCGGTCTGGAGGGGGCGCGCAATGGCGGCCGAGGAGTTGGCCGTGGGCGCCCTGGTTGGTCCGGGCGGGGCAGGCCAGTTTGCTGTGGCAGCGGCGGAGCTGGCCGCGGAAGAGGCGAACTTTGTTGCTGAAGCGTTTGGCAAAGTTATCCGTCTGTTGCCCGAAAAGGCCGCCTCCACCGATGACGCGGCCAGGAAGGCAATGAAGCTCATCCGCCAAGGAGGAGCCAAGGCTATCCTCGGCGGTGGGGATGATCTCCTTACCTGGGCTATTCAGGAGGCATGCACCCGGGAGGGGATCATCTTTCTGAATACCACCTCCCGGTCCGAAGCGCTCCGGGGAGCAACGTGTCGTCGGCTCACCTTCCACGTCGAGGCTAGCCTGGCGATGTACACTGATGCGATGGGCCAATGGTTGATCCGCCACGCGAAGCAGCCCCGGTGGGCGTTCTTGACTCTGGACTCCGAGGCGGGGGCCGCGATGGAGCGCCTAGCTAAGCGGGCCCTCCGGCAGCACGGCGGGACCGCCGTCGCGCGCGAAGTGGTGCCCGCCGGCAACAGTGATTATCGGGCAGCTCTTGTGACGTTGGCCAAAGCAGGTCCCGATGTCGTCATCATGAACCTGGCCGGGCCGTCGTTGCTGCAGGCCTTGGCTCAGGTGACCGAGCTCGGGCTTTCGGTTCAGGTTGCCGGTTCGATGATGGAAGCGGTCGAATTCTGGCAGGCAGAACCAACCAGGCTCACCGGCGTCTGGCCGTCTCTCTGGTCCTACGAATTTCGCAAGTATAGTGGGCGCGAGTTGAACAAGCGCCTGGCCGCGCGTCTCGGACATCCGGCTGCGTCGCACGCCTGGGCGAGCTACACGGCGATGAAAGCCGTCTGGGAGGCGGTCCTGAGGGGGGGCCGGGATGACACCGCCGGCCTGGTCTCCTACTTTGAGAAGGGGCGTGGTGTCGATGCCCATAAGGGCCAGCCGCTGACCTTTCGGCCATGGGACCATCAGCTTCGTCAACCGCTCATGGTGGTCCGCTCTCAGGTTCCGGCGGCGGATGCGAAGCGATGGGATATCTTCGAGCTTTTGGGCGAAGTGCCCTTGCGTGGAACCCCTGGCGAAAATCGGGCGGCAGTCCTGGATACACTCGGCCTCTCCGCAGCGGAAAGCACGTGCCGGTTTGGTTCGTTGTGACACGATGACCGGCGACCGATGACCGATCACCGACTACCGGAAAATGCTTTTACTTCTTTACGGTCATCGGTCATCAGTCGTCGGGGCTGGCAGCGGACAGCCCAAAAGGGCTGCTGACTGTCGAAAGGAGGAGTTGTGACTGCTGCAAGAAGGAAGATTTTCAGAGTGAGCCTTGTGGGGCTGTGGCTGCTGGCAGCCGCCTGTGCCGAGGCAGGACCCCGGCTTTACGTCAGTAACGAGTTTGTCGACACCGTAACCGTGATCGATCTCCAGACCGAAGAGCGGGTCGCGACGATCGACGTGGGGGACCGGCCCCGAGGGATCAAGGCAAGCCCGGATCGCCGACACGTCTACGTCGCCCTCGGCGAGGATGATGCCATCGGCGTGATCGAGGTCGCCAGCAACAAAGCCCTCGAAAATATTCCTGCAGGAGAGGACCCGGAGGTCTTTGACATTAGTCCAGACGGCCGTTTCCTCTACGTCTCCAACGAGGAGGCTAACACCGCCTCTTTGATCGACATCGCCGAGAGAAAGGTCGTCAAGTCTGTTCGGGTCGGGGTCGAGCCGGAAGGGGTCGCGGTCAGCCCCGATGGGAAGTGGGTGTATGTCTCGAGTGAGACCTCGCACACGATCTCCGTCATCGACGCCGCGTCCTTCAAGGTGGTGGCGACCGTGCTCGTGGGAGATCGGCCCCGCGCTATTGCTTTTTCGCCCGACGGGACGCGGGCGTACGTCACGGCCGAGGTGGGCGGTAACGTTTCGATTCTCGATGCGAAGGCTCACAAGGTCCTGGAGACGATCTCTGTGCTCCGAGGGGAAGAAAAAGAGAAACCGATGGGCGTGGCCGTGACACCGGACGGAAGCAAGCTCTATGTGTCGACTGGGCGTGGCAACACTGTTGCGGTTATCGATGCCAAGACCCATAATGTGCTACGGTATATCCCGGTGGGGAAGCGGGCCTGGGGGATCGCGATCACACCTGACGGGAAGCGGGTCTTTACGGCGAACGGGGTGTCTGCGAATGTTTCGGTCATCGATACGGAAACCGACAAGGTCGTCAGCACCCTGCCGGCGGGGAAAGGAGCCTGGGGTGTCGCGATCGTCTGGTAGGAAGGGCCCGAGCTCATGAGTGTCCAGGGAGGTGCTATGAAAAAGCAGTTGACCTTCTATGTTTGTATGGCATTTCTGGTGGGGCAGTCGAGCGTCGCGCTCGGCTTCCATGACGGTATGCCAAAAGATGTCTATGCGGAGGTCCAAGAGTACGGCGTTACGTTTATCGAGTACGACGGCCCTGTGGTGAAGAAAGATGGTTGCCCGAATGTGCGGCGGACACTGCTCAAGAGCGGGCCGCTCGGCAGGTCCCTGGGAATGGCTTTATTTGTATCTCGGAAAGATGGCCACGCAAATCGCCTCATCGGTGCCGAAATCAGGGACGACGAAGGCAATCTCTCTTTTGTTTGGCGGTCTCCAGACTTTTGGCAGGTTGCGGCCTGCCATTTTCCCGACAAGTACAAAGGGAAACAGGCCAGCTAGGTCCCAAATGGGATTCTCGTTCCCAGGATTGGTATGAAACTTACTGCTGCGAGCAGTCCGGTTGCTGTACCGCTACCTGGCCATCTTGGGAAGACAGTCGTTCACAGCAGCCCTCGCGGCGGATTGCGCCTCGGAGCAAGGGAAGTTCTGGGAATACTACGATATACTCTTTGCCTCGAGGGGTCCCTTTGCCCTGACGAACGGCAGGCTCAAGGGCTGCGCCAGGGAAATCGAACTGGATGAGGAAGCCTTTGGTCGATGCTTGGACTCGGGGAAGTATGCCCAAAAGGTGAAAGAAGAGACAATCATGGGGCTCACGCTAGGGGCCCGGGCCACCCCCGTCTTTCTCATCAACGACATGATGCTCGTGGGGGCGCATCCCTTCGAAACCTTTCGGGAAATTATCGAGGAAGAACTCCAGGCGAGCCAGAAAGACCAAGCACCAGGAAAGCAGAAATAATCCTTCTGTGCTGTCAGGGGAGGTCGGTCGAACCCATGAGGTACCGGTCGCACTCACGTGCGGCACCGCGTCCCTCATTGATGGCCCAGACCACGAGGCTCTGGCCACGGCGCATGTCGCCGGCAGCAAAAACGCCTTCCACGCTCGTGGCGTACTTATCGTACGCTGCCTTGGCGTTGGACCGTTCGTCCCGTTCCACGCCGAGGCTGTCGACGAGCGTGTCTTCCGGGCCAAGGAAACCCATGGCAAGAAGCACCAGCTGTGCGGGCCTTACCTTTTCGGTACCAGGGATTTCCCTGGGGACTAATCGGCCGTTGTCACCTGTTTGCCATTCGATCTGAACGGTGTGCAACTCTTTGACGTGCCCACTGCCATCCCCGACAAACTTCTTGGTCATGACGCAGAACTCGCGGGGATCTCGTCCGAAGACGGCCGTTGCCTCCTTCTGGCCGTAGCCAGCGAGAAAGATGTTCGGCCACTCCGGCCAGGGATTGTCGGGGGCGCGTTCCATTGGCGGTTTCTGCAGGATCTCGAACTGGGTGAGGCTCTGACATCCGTGGCGCATGGTGGTGGCGACGCAGTCGGTCCCGGTATCGCCGCCGCCAATGACAATCACATCTTTGTCCTTGGCGGAAATGTAATTACCGTCCTTTAGGTTGCTGTCGAGCAGGCTCTTGGTATTGGCCCACAAAAACTCCATAGCGAAATGGATGCCCTTGAGTGTTCGACCGTCAATCGGCAGGTCGCGCGGTTTAGTGGCTCCACCACAAAGGACAACCGCATCGAATTCCTTGAGGAGTTTATCGGCAGGATAATCCTTGCCGACTTCGATATTCGTCACAAACTTTATTCCCTCCTCGGCCAAGAGGTCGATGCGGCGCTGGACGACTGCTTTGTCCAGATGGGGATTCGGAATACCGTACATGAGCAATCCCCCAACGCGGTCGTCGCGCTCGAACACGGTCACACAGTGACCCGCTTTGTTGAGCTGGGCTGCACACGAGAGCCCGGCCGGCCCCGAGCCTACGACAGCGACCTTCTTACCCGTGCGAGAGGCAGGAGGCTCCGGAACCACCCATCCCTCTTCAAAGCCCTTGTCAATAATGGCACACTCGATGCTCTTGATCGTGACCGGTGGTTCGATAATTGCCAGGACACACGCGGCTTCACAGGGTGCAGGGCAGACCCTGCCCGTAAACTCGGGGAAATTGTTGGTTTTGTGCAGACGATCGAGCGCTTCTCTCCAAAGCCCGCGGTAGACCAGGTCGTTCCACTCCGGAATAAGGTTGTAGACCGGACAGCCCGAGGTCATCCCTTTGAGGACGATGCCGGTGTGACAGAATGGCACGCCACAGTCCATACAGCGTGCCCCCTGCGTCTTGAGCAATTTCTCGGGGGCGTGGAGGTGAAACTCCTGCCAGTCACGAATACGCTCGAGCGGCGAACGATCTGCCGGAAGCTCGCGTGGGTGTTCCATGAATCCAGTCGGTTTGCCCATTCCAAATCCTTCAGGGAAATGAGAAATGAGAAACTGGAGCGTTAGTTGCCACTGACACGTGCTAGATCGCGCTTGTTCGCTTCGAAGGCAGCCATGGTGGCTTCCTCACCGCTCAAGCCAGCCTCCTCGACGCGCTTTATCGCTTCGAGCACCCGTTTGTAGTCCTTAGGCAGAACCTTCACGAACTTCGGCACCATGTCTTCCCACAACGCCAGGATGACCCGTGCGCGCTCGCTGTTGGTATATTCAGCATGCCGGCCGATCACGCTTTCTACCTCTTTGATCTCGTGATCATCCTCCAGCCGTTCGAGATAGACCATCTCCTGGTTGCACTCGCGGTGAAAGTCGCCGGCTTCGTCCAGCACGTATGCGACGCCGCCTGACATGCCGGCGGCAAAGTTCCGCCCCGTCGGACCGAGCACGACGACGCGTCCACCGGTCATATACTCACAAGCATGATCGCCCACGGACTCTACGACAGCGTGCACACCGCTGTTCCGGACGCAAAATCGCTCGCCGGCCATGCCGCGGATGTAGGCCTGCCCGCTGGTTGCGCCGTAAAACGCCACGTTCCCGATGATGATGTTTTCCTCGGGCACAAAGGTCGAGCCTTCGGGCGGATAGACGATGATCTTCCCTCCGGAAAGCCCCTTGCCGATGTAGTCGTTGGAGTCCCCCTCGAGGATCAAGGTAATGCCTCGAGGGACGAAGGCCCCAAAACTCTGGCCTGCCGATCCCTTGAAGTGAAGTCGGACCGTGTCCTCCGGTAGGCCCTCACTGCCGTAGCGTCGGCTCACTTCGCTTCCAAAGATCGTCCCCACCACGCGGTTGGTGTTGTGGATCGGGAGGGTGGCCCGTACCGGCTCGGCCCGGAGAAGCGCCGGTTCGCAGAGTTTCAGCAGCACCCGGTTGTCCAGCGCCATATCCAGTCCGTGGTCTTGCGGGATCTGACAGTACCGGCCTACCTCCGGCGGGACGTCCGGCTGATATAGGATATTTGAGAGGTCGAGGCCTTTTGCCTTCCAATGATCTACGGCTCTGCGCACCTCGAGTTTATCGACCCGGCCGATCATCTCGTTGACGGTGCGGAAACCCAGCTTTGCCATCCACTCACGCATCTCCTGGGCGACAAAGTGCATGAAATTGACCACATGTGCAGGGTCCCCAGTGAATTTCTTTCGCAGCTCTGGATTCTGCGTTGCGATGCCCACCGGGCAAGTGTCGAGATGGCAGACTCGCATCATGAGACACCCCAGTACGACGAGGGGGGCCGTCGAGAATCCGAACTCTTCTGCCCCGAGGAGTGCCGCAATGACCACATCGCGGCCGGTCTTGAGTTGCCCATCGGTTTCCACCACGATCCGGCTGCGTAGGTTGTTCAAGACGAGCGTCTGGTGCGTTTCAGCCACTCCCAGCTCCCACGGAAGCCCGGCATGCTTGATGCTGCTCTGAGGGGAGGCACCCGTCCCACCGTCATATCCACTGATCAGCACCACATCGGCGTGACCCTTTGCGACACCCGCGGCGATGGTACCCACCCCCACCTCCGCCACCAGCTTCACGTTGATCCGAGCGTGCTGGTTGGCGTTCTTGAGGTCATGGATCAGTTCAGCCAGATCCTCGATCGAGTAAATGTCGTGATGGGGGGGCGGCGAGATCAATCCCACACCAGGTGTCGAGTATCGCACCTTGGCGATCCAGGGATAGACCTTGCGACCCGGCAACTGTCCTCCTTCTCCAGGTTTTGCGCCCTGGGCCATTTTGATCTGGAGCTCCTGGGCGTTGATGAGATACTCACTGGTGACACCAAACCTTCCCGAAGCGACCTGCTTGATGGCGCTGGAGCGTGAGTCCCCGTTGGGGTCGGGGATGTAGCGCACAGGATCCTCCCCGCCTTCGCCGGAATTGCTCTTGCCGCCGATCCGATTCATGGCGATGGCGAGCGTTTCGTGGGTCTCCTGGCTGATGGAGCCGTAGGACATCGCCCCGGTCTTAAAACGCCTGCAGATGGATTCCACCGGCTCGACGTCCTCAAGCGGAATCGGTTCGGGTGTCAGCTTGAGTTCCAGAAGTCCGCGTAGCGTGGCAAGCTGTTGGGACTGGTTGTTTACCAGTTCCGCATACTCCTTATAGGCTTGGTAGTCGTTCGTGCGAGACGCGACCTGCAGCATGTGCACCGTGTCCGGGTTGTACATGTGGTACTCCCCCTCACGGCGCCACTGATACTGGCCACCGACGTCGAGTGTCCGGCCGTTGACCGGGCGGTCGGGGAAAGCACGTGCGTGCCGAATCTGGACTTCCTGTGCCAGCACGTCAATCCCGACGCCTTCCACGCGCGACGGGGTCCAGGTGAAGTACTTGTCGATCAGAGTGTGGTTAAGGCCAACCGCCTCAAAGATCTGAGCACCCCGGTAGCTTTGGATCGTGGAGATGCCCATCTTCGACGTTACCTTAACGACACCCTTCACCGCGGCCTTGATGTAGTTTTTCACAGCCCGGTCGAGGGTGATGTCCGTCAGCATCCCCTGCGAAATCATGTCGTCGAGCGTTTCGTACGCGAGATAGGGATTGATTGCGCCGGCACCATAGCCGATCAAGACCGCGAAGTGGTGCACCTCGCGTGGCTCTCCGGATTCGAGCACCAATCCCACCTTCGTCCGCGTGCCTTCCCGAATGAGGTGATGGTGGAGACCTGACACCGCCAGGAGTGCCGGTATGGGTGCGTTGTCACCGTCGACCCCCCGGTCCGACAGAATGAGGATGTTGGCCCCTTCGGAGATGGCGCGGCTTGCTTGGCGGCATAACTCACTCATGGGCCGCTCCAATCCCGGACCTCCCTCGTGGACCTTGAAGAGAATGGGCAGCGTCACCGCCTTGAAACCAGGAACGTCGATGTGCCGGAGTTTCTCCAGTTCTTCATTTGTCAGGATCGGTGTTTTTAGCCTGATTTGGCGGCAGCTTTCCGGTTCCGGGACAAGGAGATTCCGTTCAGAACCGAGCATCGTTTCCGTGGCCGTAATGATCTCCTCACGGATGGAATCGATGGGCGGGTTGGTGACTTGTGCAAAGAGCTGCTTGAAATAGTTGTAGAGCAGTTGAGACCTGTTGGACAGCACCGCCAGCGGCGTGTCGGTCCCCATGGACCCGACGGGTTCAACGCCATCCTTGGCCATCGGTCCCATAATAATGCGCAGTTCTTCGAAGGTGTAGCCGAACGCCTGCTGGCGCTTGAGCACGGTCTCACGATCCCGTTCCCGAATATGGGGAGGTTGGGGTAGATCTTCGAGCGGTGCCAAATGCTCATTCAGCCACAGGCGGTAGGGATGCTCGGTTGACATCCGGTGCTTCAACTCCTCGTCCCCCACGATGCGTCCCTCTTCGGTATCCACCAGCAGCATTCGGCCTGGCTGGAGACGCCCCTTGTGGAGTACGCGTTCCGGGGAGACATCGAGCACTCCAACCTCGGATGCCATGATGACGAGGTCGTCCTTCGTCACGTAATAACGCGACGGGCGCAGACCGTTCCGGTCGAGCACCGCACCGACGCGTGTCCCGTCGGTAAAGGCAATGGAGGCGGGACCATCCCACGGTTCCATGAGGCTACTGTGATACTCGTAGAACGCCTTCTTTTCGTCGCTCATGCTCTCGTGGTTCGACCACGGTTCCGGGATCATCATCATGACGGCGTGCGGCAGAGATCGGCCGGCGAGCACGAGAAGCTCCAGGCAGTTGTCGAACATGGCCGAGTCGCTTCCATCGGGCTGGATAATGGGAAGGATCTTGGGTACATCATCCCCGAAGAGATCGGACGCGAACATCGACTGCCGTGTGTACATCCAGTTCACGTTCCCCCGCAGGGTGTTGATCTCGCCGTTGTGGATCATGTACCGGTACGGATGCGCGCGTTCCCAACTGGGGAAGGTGTTTGTGCTGAATCGCGAATGGATCAGGACAAGCGCGGATTCCATGGCCGGGTCCGACAGATCGGGGTAGTATTCCCTGACCTGCTCCGCGATGAGCATCCCCTTGTAGACGACCGTCTTATGCGAGAGGCTGGTGAGGTAGAAGTATTCACCACCCTTCATGCCCGAGTACCGGATGGCATTCTCGGCTCGCTTCCGGATGACGTAGAGTTTGCGCTCGAACGCCAGTTCGTCCTGGATCTTGGGATCACATCCGATGAAAACCTGCCGCACGAACGGTTCACACGACAGGGCCGTGTGTCCCAATGAGGCGTTGTTGGTCGGGACAGTCCGCCATCCGAGAAGGTGCTGTCCTTCCTCAGCAATGATCTCCTCGAAACGCTTCTCGCAGCTCCGGCGCTGGGAAGGATCGGGGGGGAGGAACACCATCCCAACACCGTACTCGCCGAAGCCAGGGAGGTGCATGCCGGCCTCGGCACATGCCTTCTGGAAAAACGCGTGCGGAGTTTGCAACAGGATACCTGCGCCATCGCCGGTGTTGGGTTCAGCGCCACGGGCACCCCGATGGGTCAGGTTGTCGAGCACGGTGAGCGCCTGGCGCACGATTTCGTTCGACTTTGCGCCCTTGACGTTCACGACAAAGCCGATGCCGCATGCGTCGTGCTCGAATCGTGGATCGTAGAGCCCCTGTTTAGGAGGCAATCCATTGGGTTTCATAATTGTATCCCTTCATCGAGAACATCGTCGCTGCGTCGAATCCGATTCTTCAGGGATCATGCGGAAACCGAAAGTCGTATCACGGCTTCGGCGCGTCAAGGCTCGGAGTGGGCAAGGATGTCCTCGGGTGCGATCAATGTAGTGAAAGAGGCCACACGTTGACAGGTAAGAGTCAAGGGGGCCTCCGCCTGAGACCACCAAGCAACACTAAAGTAGGGAAAAATGGGCTTGTGTGTCAAGGGAAAAGCGTTGCAACATATGGTAGTTAAGGATAATTGGGTTAAGGGGGTTGGCAAGCTTTGAAGTGAAAGGCTAGATGTCTGCGTTAGCAGATGATCGGGCTCTTTGTGGACGTAAGACGATACTGACAGATACGGGCAAACGACCTATTTATGATGACTTACGATTTGTGGGCTCTCGACCGGCCGCGGCGAGCAGGGCGACGACCGCTGCCCTGTCGAGTTCCTCCCAGTGTCCCGTCCACAGGCCCCGTGGTAGGCGTACCGGTCCGTAGCGAATGCGGATCAGGCGGCTGACCCTGGCACCGACCGCCTCCCACAGGCGGTGGACTTCGCGCCTGCGTCCCTCTTTGAGCGTCACATGGTACCAGTGGTTTCTCCCCTCGCCGCCGGCATCGCGTATCGAATCAAAATGGGCCGGTCCGTCCTCTAGGGCCACGCGTGTCTTCAGTTGACGCAACTTTTCGTCATCAACGCTGCCAAGTACTCGCACGGCGTACTCGCGCTCGATCTCTTGGGAGGGATGCATCAAACGATTAGCAAGTTCCCCGTCGGTGCTTAAGAGGAGCAGGCCGGTCGTGTTCATATCCAGGCGGCCAACGGCCACCCAGCGGCCACGGTGCAACTTTGGTAAGTGATCGAAAACCGTAGGCCGTCGCTGCGGGTCAGAGCGGGTACACACCTCGCCGACGCGTTTGTGGTACGCCAGGACCCGGCGCTCTGGTAGAGTTTTTGGGATGGGAATGACGCGCCCATCGACGCGGATGATCGCGTGAGGTTCAACACGGTCCCCGAGCTTGGCGCGCTTGTCCTCGACCGAGACGCGCCCTTGCTCGATCCATCGCTCCATCTCGCGGCGCGAGCCGATCCCAGCGCGGGCCAATACTTTCTGCAATTTTTCACTCATGACTCATCACCATTCTGGCATCGAAGGGCAAGTGCGGCCCGTGTCGTGGGCTTCGGAGAACCTATCGACCTCCCATTCCTGCAAGGGGTACCGGATGACCCACGGATGTGTCCCTATATACTACCATGATGATGTCAAGTGGAGGCCCCGCCTTATGGTGGACAGTCGCGGGGCAGGAATCGAAGTGTCACTTTCGGCAGACAGCCACCAAATTCTTCCGCACTGGGAACAGGCTGGCTGGCCAATGCGACGAAGACGCTGGCCTCCGCCGGCCCGGGGTCGGGAAAGAGGATGGCCTGGACTCGCGTGAGGAGATGAATCGACTGGTTACGGAGAAAGTGATAGGTGACTCTGCAGTATCGCCCATGGGGTACAACCACTCGGTAGGCGGCCTGACATGCGGGGCGCGCGGGACTTCACCTCAGGTAGTGCTCCGTGATGCGCCGCCACGCATACATGCCGGCACCTGTACCCACCATACTGAGCACAAACGCCGTCATCAATCCCCTATGCGCTCCGAGCCACCACCCTATCCAGCCACCCAGTATGGCAGCGACGATGGCAAGAAGTTTCTGCATGGCGTGACCCCATTTACATATCAGAGATAACGGCTATCGGCCTAACGGCTTGCTGCTCAGCTGTTGCGAACAACGGGCCTACCACCAGCGCAAACCTCCGAAAACCTGAACAGTACCAGGGGTCGAATCGGCCAGCGGTCTCCGCGGTCAACTACCGGAGCGTGTAGGTGGCCGTTTGGAGTTTGCGGATGAGCATTAGCGGCCTAGAGAGGTGAGGATCTCAGAACTGTCCAGATGCGAGCGCTAATATCACCTTGTCGTTGGTCGTGCGGAGACG
>Ga0255057_10001883_pt1 | contig 11519 bp, 11 predicted proteins | sample Cases_109_6_MG_FD_189022 | JGI IMG/M metagenome (GOLD analysis project Ga0255057, IMG submission 189022) | Seawater microbial communities from Amundsen Gulf, Northwest Territories, Canada - Cases_109_6 | ecosystem: Environmental > Aquatic > Marine > Gulf | place: Canada: Northwest Territories... | reverse complement strand
GCTGGCCCAGGACGCCGGCGACGCGGATGCGCAGGAAGCGACAGAGGTGCAGGCAGCTCTTCCGGATGTCACCTCTGGTCTCGGCATGTTCGTGTATGCAGCGGATGGCCAGGACAGCTACCAGCAGTCCATGGACGAGCTGGAGTGCTACGCATGGGCCGAGGAGCAGAGCGGTATCAATCCGATGAACATCGATGCGAACGCCGAGGCCGCCGCCGCCGCGGCACGTAAAGAGACTGCGGATGCCACGACGGGGGCCGCAGTAGGCGGCGCGGCGCGGGGTGCGCTAGGAGGAGCGGCCGTCGGCGCAATCGCCGGGGATGCCGGCAAGGGCGCTGCGATCGGCGCTGTCGTAGGAGGCGCTCGCGGACGGGGCGCGAAGGTGAGTGCCGAGGAGCAGGCGGCGCAGGCGGGCGCCGCGCAGGCCGAAGCGGCTGCGGACGAGCAGCTCGACACGTTCAAGCGAGCGATGAGTGTCTGCCTGGAAGGGCGAGGCTATACGGTCAAGTAGAATATGGCTGGTATCGTTCGTGGCCATCGCTGCTGGACAGAACCATCGGGAGATGCCCGACGCAATCAGACCAAAGAGCGGGTCACATTCCTGTTTGTAGCGACAGGCAGGACTCAGACCCAGGGATATACGCAGAGGAGCCGCATATGAGCCGTATCAAAATAGGTTCAATCGTTCTCGTCCTGGCATTCGTGGTCGCCACGCCCGCGTTCGGCCAGCAAAGCCGTAAGATGGTAGGATTCTCGGTCGGCGCAACGAGCGGTGACCTGCAGGGGGGTCTAGTCAACACCGACGCGCGGTGGGGATTCACGGGCGGTGTGTTCGGGGCGGTCCGAACGAGTCGTAACAGCGTGGTTGGGATCGAGGTCAATTATGTGCAGAAGGGTGGAAAGGACCTGGCCCGTCTCGACTACATCGAGATCCCGTTCCTCGTCGGCGCCCTCGCAGAGAATGACAAGGTCAAATTCAACTTCTACACTGGGATCGGACTGGCCTTCAAGGTTGGCTGCAGCCTGGACGAGCAGGAACCCATCGCGGTGCCGTTAGGCGTGTCGGCTGACTGCGACGACGCCAACAGCACGGAGTGGGCCTGGCCGATCGGGATCGGGTTAGCGGTTCGTAATGCCAACGGGGGCCTGATCGGACTGGATACCCGGTACTCGGTCGGCCTGTCTGACACGTTCAAGGGCTCCGCCGTGCGAAACCGGTCGTGGCAGTTCAGGCTCTATTACGGGGTCCCGATGGGCTGACGGAAATACGGCTCGGTTATCGGCGCCCGCGCCTCAAGCATTGAGGCCGAGTATCATACGTGACCCACGTAGCGAGGATCAAAATGATGAAGAGTGGAACCAAATTGGCGCTCGTACTGGTGGCCGTAGCGGCAATAGCGGTCGGCTACATCTTCGGGCGATCGGGCGAGAGCGCCGCAGTAGCCCAAGCGGTCTCTCCCACCGGCGCGATCGATGATCGCGACGTCTACTACCCGGGCACCGAGGAGCTGGCCCCTGACGAGATGAGGGTCGTGGCCCTTGGGACGGGCATGCCAAGCGTCCGGCCCAAGCAAGCCGCGGCGTGCTTCCTGGTCGAGCTAGGAAACGGAGACAAGTTCCTGTTCGATCTCGGAAGCGGATGCCACGAGCGTCTCGCGGCACAGAAGATTCCCTATGACTTCATCGACAAGGTCTTCATTGGCCACTTGCACGTGGACCACATGGGCGACCTTCCCTCATTCTGGCTCGGCGGCACCGTGATGAACCGACTCACGCCGCTGCGGATCTGGGGCCCGAGCGGGGGCACGCCCGAGCTCGGCACGCAGCACGCCATGGACCTGATGGAACAGATGTACGCGTGGGACGTCGGAACGCGCTCGGGCGTCATCGACTTCCGCGGTGGCGTGCTCGAAGTCAACGAGTTCGCCTTCGATGGCGTCAACGAAGTCATCTTCAACGAGAATGGCGTCGTCATCCGGAGCATACCTGCCGTTCACGGTCTGGATGGCGCGGTGAGCTTCATTCTCGAGTGGAACGGGCTCACGTTCGTCTACGGCAGCGATACAGTCCCCAACAAATGGTATGTCGAGCACGCTAAGGGCGCGGACATCGCGATCCACGAGTGCTTCCTGCCACCCACGCTTCTCGTGACGAAACAGGGCTTCTCGCCCCTGGAGGCAGTGACCCTGGCAACGCAGGGCCACACTGCACCCGAGCAATTCGGCAAGGTGATGTCGCTCGTCGAGCCGCGGCTCGCGGTCGGCTACCATTTCTACAACGACTTCGACACCGAGCCGGAAGTCCGCAGGCGCGTTCGCAAGACGTACGACGGACCACTGAGCCTGGCCACGGACTACATGGTCTGGAACGTCACGAAGGACGACATCAAGGTCCGGATGTCGGCGATCGACGAAGAGATCTGGCCGAGCCCGCCGCTCAAGGAGAAGGTGGCGCCGGAATTCAGGGACGCCGTCCCGTTCTCTGAGTTCACTCTGTCGGGCGTGCTGGCCTTCCCGGAGGTGGTCCTGCCGATATACGAGGAAATCAACGAGATCTATGGGACGGACTTCGCACCGGGCCTGAAGTAGGAAGTCGGGTCGGCCTGCTTCCGAGTCCGAGAGGCCGGCCCGACGCAAACCAGTAACTCCACTTCGGCAAGGTGATCGAGTGCATACTAAGTCCACCGTCCTTTGTGCGATTGGGATCTTCGCCATGGCGCTGTCGGGCGCGCCGGCGGTCGCCCAGGAAGCAGCCGAGATGGACGAGGCTGCGAGGCAAGCCGCCCTGGCGAAGAAGTCGCAGAACCCGGTCGCCAACATGATCAGCGTTCCGTTCGAGTTCTGGTACAATGACGCAGAGTTCGGTCACGCATTTGCCGTGATCGCGAAGCCGGTCGTCCCGGCTTCGCTCGGCAAGCTCAACCTGATCAACCGGTTCATCATTCCATACGTCTCGGTGGACGGAGCGATGGAACTTCCCGATCCGTCGGTCGATGGTCCGGTGGTCAACGCCAGCGGCTTGGCCAATATCACCTACCAGGGGTTCCTGTCTCCAGCACAGCCCGGAAAGCTGATCTGGGGACTCGGTGCGGCGCTGGAAATGCCGACGGCCACCGACGACCAGCTGGGCGCGGACCGGTGGTCCGCCGGTCCGAGCGTGCTGGTACTCACGATGACTGGCAAGTGGGTGCTCGCGGCGCTCCTGCAGAACATCTGGGACTTCGCGGGGTCGGGCGACGAATCGGTCAACCGCCTCACCTTTCAACCGATCATTAACCTGAACTTCGATCGGGGTTGGTACCTCCAGTCAGCGCCGATCATCACCGCGAACTGGGATGCGGAGGAAGGCGACAAATGGACAGTGCCCCTGGGGGGCGGCGTCGGAAAACTGCACAGATTCGGCAAGCTCCCGATCGATTTCAGGCTCATCGGCTACTTCAACGTGGTGAAGCCCGAGATCGGAGCGGACTGGAGCCTGCTGGTTGCCGTGAAGTTCCTATTGCCAAAGTAGTGCTCGACTGCGACGGTCGGCTCTGCCGAGCCGGCCTTCAGGGAGTAGACGTCGGGTCGGCCGGCAGCCGCCACGAGCGCGTTGCGAGCCCGACATTAGTCAGTGAAATGTGCCAGACCAGGCTGGAGAGCGATTGGAACGGTAGCTCGCTCGAGGATTCAGAATCCATAGCGTGGAGGAAATCATGAAGTACTCTGCACCGTTCGCCATTGTATTCGCACTCGTTCTCACCCTGGCCCCGCAGGCCGAGGCCCAGACCAGTCCGTTCCGCCTCGGCCTGTCCGGCGGTGCCGCGGCCAGCAGCCTCGGTGGCTCTTCCGTGCAGGTCGGCAACTCGACATGGGGCGGGATGGTGGGGGCGTTTGGCACATATCGTCCGGCCAGGCAGACCTCTATCGGCTTCGAGGTCAACTGGGTCCAGAAGGGCGGCGACAATGTGGCTTTCACGCAGGGAGAGACGCAGGACATTCAGCTCCAGTACATCGAGTTCCCGCTGACGATCGGATACGTGAACAGCTCTAGCGGCTGGGACACAGGCCTGTACATCGGCATCTCTCTTGGATTCCAGATCTCCTGCAAGGTGAAGGGCAGCTCGTCAGGGTCTTCCACGGATTGCGAAGACACCACCCTGTCCAACCCGAACTCTATGGATTGGTCAATACCGTTCGGGTTCGCCTTCGCCCGCAACCTGGGCGGCTCGTCCCTGGGACTCGATATCCGGTACTCGCTCGGCCTGTCGGATATCTTCGAGAACTCGGCCGCGCGCAACCGGTCATGGCAGTTCCGGGCCATCTGGGCCGTTCCGATCGACGGATAGCCGGTTCGACATCTTTCGTCTGAAGTTGCGGGACGTGCCATGAGCGCGCCCCGTTTCTTGTCTCGCGTGTTCACGGTTTCTGACGCGCACACCGGCTGGGGGCCACGGGCCTTCTCGGAGGGCCTCAGGCAAGCGCCCGGTTGTCTCGCCAAGGCTCTAACGCCTGCGCCAGCACGCCGAGCGGCTTCGCTTTGCTCGCACGGCGGCGAGTGGGTGCCAGGTATTAGGCACCTAGTCTCAAGGGACCAGGGGACGGCGCCCCCGGCTTGCGCCCCACATTGGGCAGGGAAGCCCGTTGAATGGTCCGGAGCGCGTTCCCCTCCATTGGCTTCACTTAGTATTTGCCGGCCGGGGGCAAAATATTACGCGATGCGAGAGAAGACAGCGCTCGGTTCACGCCGGGCACTGGAAGTCACTCCTGCGCCACCGACCAAACATCTCCCCCAACTCCCACCCTGGACCGGGCCTATTACGGGTCTCTCGCGGCGTCTCTGGCATGACGGGGGGAAGGCCCCGGTGAAGGGTGGGGGTGCGCTTGCTGAGCGCGGTAGAGCGCCGGTCAGGCGTCTCGATCTTATAGTTGCCGTGCTTCGCTGGGCTGCTATTCCCTTTGGTCCTGGCTCCTGGCGTCCTGCGAGGCCGGCTGGGCGCCTCAGCGCATCTGGTAGCCGAGAAGCACCGCCCGGTGCGTCCGGCGGGCGCCCTACAAGATCGGCGGCTCCACGGGACCGGCGCTCGTGTTGGACTCAGTTGGCTCCTCGATACTCCCGCGCCTCAGCAAGGGAATCAGCATCGGGACCCGGCGCCGATAATCCACGTAAGCTTGCCCATGAAAGGCGACGAGATCGTGCTCTTCGAACCGGATCGCCACAAGCATGTAGAGTGTCGTCACTACAGCGAACACCAAGCGGCCTGTGGTCATTGTCGGTGCCGCCCAGAACGCGATGACGAAGCCTAGGAGCAGCGGGTGACGGATGTACTTGTAGAACGCCGAGACCTTGAAAACAGGAGGCTGGTACGGTTTGCCCATGAGATGCAGCCACACCTGACGCAACCCGAACAGATCGAAGTGGTCGATGATGAAAGTGGAGGCCAAGACCAGGCCCCATCCGAGCCAGAAGAACACCCACAGCACTAGTTCGACCGTCGGTTGCTCAACGCTCCAGACCACGCCGTTCAGCGGCCGCCACTGCCAGAAGACAAGTGCCAAGAGGAGACTGGCGAGAAGGACGAAGGTGCTGCGCTCGACCGGGTTGGGTACGATCTTGGTCCACCGTTTCTTGAACCAAGGTCGGGCCATGACACTATGTTGGATGGCGAACAGCCCGAGCAGAACGATGTTGATGAGCAACGCTTGAGCCAGGGGGCTTTCCGCGCCCGAATCGATTGACTTTGGAACGACCAGGTTACCAACGAAGCCAATCGCGTAGAGGAAGACAACTAAGAAGACGGCGTAGCTTACTGCTCCGTACAGGAAAGCGGTGACTCTTCCCACGATACCTACCTCGTTCAGGGAGGAAAAAGATCCTCTGGACACCATCCGGTGTCTGGGCGCACCGACGTCTGGAGCTGCCTCTATCTAAAGCGGCTGGGAGCCGCTCGGAGCTTCTGCGAATCGGGTCCGAGAAGGAGTCGAGCCTCCACCTAATCAAATCGAAGCAAGCAGCAGAGGCAAGTCCAGGCGCACCATCCCGCCAGCCGCCGTGCGAGCAAAGCGAAAGCGCCCGGCGTGCCGCCGCGTTGGCGAGACTACCGGGCGCTGTTGCGAGGTCCTGCGACGGACTTTCAAATCACGTTAGTGCGTCACAGGCCAGGTCATCTCCGTTCCCCAACCCCCTCCCAGCAACGAAGACCACCTCTGTAGGCACCCACCACTCCACCCCTTCGTCCCATTCGAGCTTAATCACGAAGTGCGCGCTCCCTTCACATGGGAGACGGTGAAGAGACCGGTCGGGCGCTCAATCCGCAGGCCTTACGGTGATCCTTCCCTCCAGCACTCGAGCCTTCATCGGCGCGATTCCCGGGCCGTCGGGGATGGGGCCGTTGCACTCTACCAGGAGCTCGCCGAAGTCCTCGGGGCCCGCGTGCGAGCCCTCGGTCTTCTTACCGAAGATCATGATCATATTGAACCCGGCCGTGTACAGGTCGTCACCCCCATCGTACACCAGGCTTCCGTGGCCTTTCTGGTCCACGTGGATCGTGCCCAGGCTGCGCCACTGCTTGATCAGCGGGCCGACCTCATCGAAGGCGGGGGCGGGATCGTTGAGGCCCTTGTCGGGATCGCCACCCTTGAACAGGATAGCGACGTAGGCGGGTACGTCGATCTCGAACAGGAAGACTTCGTACCCCAGGTCCCGCTGCGGAAAGCCTAGAACCTCGGCCCGGAGCTGACCCGCGCGCAGATCCGACACGAGGTACCCTCGCGCGCCGACGAGCGGCTTGTCGATGTAGATCTGGCGCACGGTGCCCTCCCAGAGCTCGACGGTACCCCCGTGCGGGCTGAGCGGACAGGTCCACCGGCTGAGCGGACAGGAGAAGAAACAGCGCGAGGAATGAAGTGATCCATGCCTTCATCGGGACCTCCTTTGGGGGGATGTGCGGATCGGAGCCTCAAACGGTCTAGGGGTGAGCGTAAACCTTGGACTAGAGTCAAGCCTGCACATGAGTTTCTTCCGGGAGCCGGTCATGAGCATACGAAGAAATGGGCTTCAGGAGTTGCCCTCCTCAAGGATGGTGAACCGAAAACTGAAGGTCCTTGCACACGTAGCGGCCGCCGAGGCCGAACCCAACCGGTCGGTCAAGTATACTCAAGCAATTGGCGAGTGTGAACCCCGGGGCGTTATGTCGTCGCGGTCGCGGTCGACTTGGCGAGATCCACGGCAGTGGTTGCCATGGCTACGATCAACGTGGGATCGTTGTTCGTCTTGGCCAGGAGTACCGCACCTTGATGAAAGGCGACAAGCTGCTCCGCCACGGTGCGCGCGTCATGGTCCGGTGAGTACTCTGCTAGAGCCTTTTCGAAGTAGCCTGCTATTCGCGCGAAGATCTTCTGCAGCTCTACTCGAAGTCCCTCATCATTCGCGCTGAGCTCCATCGCGAGATTGCCGAACGGACATCCCTTCATCTGGCCTTTCTCGTTCCGGGCCGAATCGTGGTACGCACACGTCATGACGAAGAACCGGCGAATGCGCTCAAGCGGTGGCAGGTCGGTCGCGAAGGCAGGTTCCAGCAACTCGTCGCGGAAGAACTCCCACTGGGCGTCGATCGCCGCAAGCGCCAGGTCGCGTTTGCCAGCGAAGAAGTGGTAGAGGCTGCCCTTCTTCACCTTTGCGGCTTCGCAGATCTCGTTCACACCGACGGCATTGTAGCCGCGGGCGTGGAACAGATCCATGGCCGCCCTTATGAGGCGCTCTCTGGCGTCCGATATTCTACCCATCGCTGACCTTTCAATGTGGAACTTGACCGCTCGGTTAACTTTGGCCCGGTATAGAGCACTGTCAAGGACGTCTAAGGCCGTTGCCCGCCGCCGTGCGACCAGCCCACGGGAGCGGCTCAGAATGCGATGAGTGTCCGGCGTGAACTAGCGATCCGAGGCACAGCGCCGGAATTGCAGTAGAATGTCACGGGGTTGGCAAGTGAGACAGAAGCCTCCGCCAGAGGGAATCAATGCTTAGGCGAATCCACCGATGGTTCAAGCCCGAGGGCCTAGGACTCAAGCAGTGGAGGTCGTGGCTCGGCCATTCGCTCATCGCGCTTACGATAGCACTCGTTCTCAAGCTGGTGATTGGCGTACCAGGGGGCTACGCGATGGCAATCCCGGTCAGCATGTACTTGGGTCGCGAAGTGTTCTCCGCTGCAGACGAGTGGCTAGAGCGTAAGCAGAACATCGACTGGGTTGACCACTGGTTCGACTTATTCATCCCAACAGTGGTCGTCGGTACGGTCTTCGCTCTCGCGGGTTGGCTCTAGCGTGCGTAGCGCCCGGCGTGAGCCGGGGGCTGGAAGTAGCTCCTACGCCACAGACCGAACACCCCCCGCAACTCCCACCCAGGACCGGGCCTATGACGGGTCTCTCGCTTCGTCTCTCGCACGACGGAAGGTTGGTCCCGGTGGACGGTGGGGGTGCGCTTGCTGAGCGCGGTAGAGCGCCGATCTCAGGCTCCGAATGTGAGCGACGCCTCCTAGGATTCCTGCGGCTGCGGAGCGAATGTGTACCTAGAAGTGACTCACATGGCGCTTCGCTTTGTGGCCCGACAACCTGCCGGTCAGGAGCCTGCGGCCTACGTATTCAGGTTCAGATTGTGTACTGTGGGGTGCTGCCACGATTCGACCCCACGAAGAGGAGGATACCCGCCATGCGAATGCTCATGCACCTGGACCTGCCAGTGGAGAAGTTCAACGCTGCGGTACGGGACGGGACGGTTGGAGCGAAGATCCAGAGCATACTTGGGGACGCGCAACCTGAGGCGGTGTATTTCTCTGAGCGAGACGGCAGGCGAGGAGGCGTTGTGGTGATCGACGTTGCCTCTCCCTCGGACATCCCTCGGTTCGCTGAGCCATGGTTTCTCCACTTCGATGCGAGAGTCGAGTTCCGAATCTGCATGACGCCCGATGACCTGGAGAAGGCGGGCCTTGCGGAGCTTGGTGTGAAGTGGGGGTAGAGAGGAACTCAGAACACTGAAAAAAAAGGGGCGGCTTTCGCGGGCTGCCCCTTCTCACATCTAACGCTGCTCGCACGGCGGCGAGTGGGTGCCAGGTATTAGGCACCTAGTCTCAAGGGACCAGGGGACGCCCCGGCTTGCCCCACACATAGGGCAGGGAAGCCCGTTGAATGGTCCGGAGCGCGTTCCCCTCCATTGGCTTCACTTAGTATTTGCCGGCCGGGGGCAAAATATTACGGGATGCGAGAGAAGACAGCGCTCGGTTCACGCCGGGCACTGGAAGTCACTCCTGCGCCACCGACCGAACATCTCCCCCCCAACTCCCACCCTGGACCGGGCCTATGACGGGTCTCTCGCTTCGTCTCTGGCACGACGGAAAGTTCGCCCCGGTGGAGGGTGGGGGTGCGCTTGCTGAGCGCGGGAGAGCGCCGGTCAGGCGTCTCGATTTCGCACTTGTCGCAGTCGCGACTTGCGCTGTCAAAGTTCGGGGAGTTGGGTTGCCGGTCATCGTGGTCTGAGTGATCATCGCAGTCATGCTTGCTCGACCCAGCGCACTGCGGACTTCTTCCTGAGCGTCCTCAAACATCAACGGGAAAGGTGATTGGAGAATGGCAAAGCCCGGATTTCTGTCGAGGCACGGGATTGTACGAAACGCCATAAGAGAAGACCTGCTCTTCTTCGCCCTCCCTGCGATCATAGTCTTAATTGTCGGGCTAGGAGTCAGCGCAAGAGACGGGTACGACGGATTGGTGGAAACACTATGGAACCTCGTCTGGCATCCACGGAATCTGTACCTGCTCTCAATGCCCAACATTGTGGGACTAGTCCTGTGCGTCATTGGATTGACAGTTGCTCTTATCGGCGTCGGTACGCTCAAGCGGTTCTACGCTTCGACTCTCGTAATTAGGCAAGATCATCAACTCATTACACATGGAGTCTACCGATTCACGCGCCATCCAATCTATCTTGGAGTCATGATTGCCATCTTTGGCGCGCCCGTATACGCCTCAAGTCTGTATGGGCTCCTGACCTTGTCAGTCCTAATTCCGATCATCCTCAACCGGATCAGGATCGAGGAGAGAATGTTAACCGAAGAATTCGGAGATGCCTACCGGACGTATCAGAAGACAACGAGCAAGCTGATTCCATTCATCTATTGAGATGCCAGATCGTACCAAGCAGCAAAGCGAAGAGCACCCGGCGTGCCCCTCGCAGGCATTCGAGCCTTGGCGAGACAACCGGGCGCTCTATGTGCCGTCGCGAGTGACAGGCCTATACTATGGCAAGGTATTTCAGTAAGTTAGAGTTAATCCTACCGCCGCTATCACACCTCTATAGCTCATACTGGTAGAGCGCCTGTCCTGTAAACAGGGGTTAACGGCGGGCCATGGTGGCCCAAGCTGGCTCGAACCCAGCACGACACTTAGCAGGAGAATTGATGGGACTATTCAGACGCAAGATTAAGAAGACACAACGCCACGCGATACGTATGTGGTGGCGCAGATGGCTTGTGCCCCGTGGGTGACCTGGCTTGCTGGCTCGCCAGACAATAAGAACCGTACAGAGAACGGGTACTCGCAAGGGTGCCCGTTCTTCAATAGATGAGCTTCCACGCCTTCGGCGAGCAAAGCGAAGCGCGCGGCGTGCCGCCGTACGACTAGGCGTGGGGTGTCCTACCGCACGCCCTCAGACTCCATGGTGGCGTCCTCACCGTCGCAGGTGAGAAGACCCGGTTCAGCCTTCCTTACCCCTGGCTCTCAGGCCACTCGAACTCGGGTGCCAGCACGGCGTTCGCGTTCGTGGTGATACGAAGACGGAGTTCCTTCAGGGGGCGGTAGTCAGGATCGTTCACGAAGTCGCGAACGGCCTGCTCGGACGGGAACCGCAGAACCACGACACCGTCAGCAGGCTTCCCTTGGAGGGCCTCCGTCTCGAAGGCAGCCACCAGTACCTCCGCGCCGTGCTTCGCCAGGAAGGGCAAGACGCCGGGAATGTACTCTTCCGAATACGCTGTTTGATCCGTGACGGTCTGCGTGAGAATGAAGTAAGCGGCCATCTTTGTCTCCTCGGTAAGCGCACCCTGGGCCACAGTCACCCCAGAATAGCCGCTTCGGTCTGAATACTGAACTAGCTACTGTAAGAAGGGGCAGCCCGTGAGAGCCGCCCCTAATCAAGAAGTATGTTGGCAAGGTCCGACGGCGCTACGGCAGGGAATAGATCATCAAGCGATACCGAACAGCACGGATTGTGGATAAGCCTGGCCTCCGCTGCATCGCAGACCACAGCACCGGCTAAGTTGCTTCGCCGGGAACCGACCCACTCTTCTGTGCGTCGTGCTAGCCCGTCTTCAACCCCTAGATCGTCCAGAGGCCAATTGACCCGGATGAACATGACTGCTACATCGGCGGACACGGTCGTGCTTTGCTCGATGGCCCGGTCGAAGTTCCGAAAGAACTGCTCCGCTAGTCGCGCTTGCTCCTCGGGTGTTCGTGAGTGAATCGGGTTGGCCGCCAAGCGCTCTACATACTCCC
>Ga0255057_10001882_pt1 | contig 11522 bp, 5 predicted proteins | sample Cases_109_6_MG_FD_189022 | JGI IMG/M metagenome (GOLD analysis project Ga0255057, IMG submission 189022) | Seawater microbial communities from Amundsen Gulf, Northwest Territories, Canada - Cases_109_6 | ecosystem: Environmental > Aquatic > Marine > Gulf | place: Canada: Northwest Territories... | reverse complement strand
CATGTGCACCTCGTCACCCGCCAGGAGCCCATCGATCTGCGTCGTAACCGTGTGCTCCACCCGGTCCGTCACCACGATCTGGCCCATCCGGAAGCCGCCGTCGCTGGCCAGATCGAAGCTGCCATCGAAGAGGGAGATGTCGCCGAAGAAGGCACGGCCCTCCTTCATACCCTGCAGCAGCGCCGGCTTGGTGGGCGCATCCGCGAAGACCCAGGTCACCATGTAGTTGATGCGATTGAGCCAGTCCGACGGGTACCCGCCGTGGGTGTCGCTCACGCCCGTGCCCACCAGGTGCATGCCTCGGCGCGCCAGCTCGTCCCACAACCACAGGTGCTCATCGAGCGTTCCCTCGCGATAGTGGTAACCAACCTCCAGCATGTCGGCATCGAAGACCTTCCAGTCCGTGAGAAAGTCCGCGAGCTCCTCCTGGGTCGGCGTGGTTGGCTTTGCCGGGCCACCGGTCCCGAAGGGATGGTTGTAGGAGACCAGGCCATCCTTCATGTGTGCCTTGTCCACCAGATACGGGACCTTGAACTCGATCTCGAACTCGTCGGTGTCATCGGATTGGATGAGTCCGTTCTGGTCGCGTAGGCCGCTCAGGTCCGCAATCTCGTCGTAGTCCGAGAGCTCCGTGCCGATGCTGAACTCGTTCAGATGGAGGCCGTCCCAGGAGAGCTCCGTACCCTGGAGCTGGACCACCTCGGGAGTCTGGACCTCCAGCGCGTCGAGCATGATCCGCTGCTTCGCGAAGAGCGCGGTGTGGGTCACCTGTTGGTCGATCTCGAGCGCGTCGAAATACGCGGTGACCGTCGCTCCGTTTCGCGACTCGACCCCGAGCAGGAGCGTCTCCAACGAGTTGTCCTCGGCGTCGATGAACGGAAAGCCTGCGATGGCATCCTGAGTGGCCTCCAGGGTGTAGGAATTCCACTGTCCCGTGGTGTAGGCGAGCGGGACGTACCAGATTTCTCCGATGCGGTAGGGCGTGGATGTCGAGCTGTCGAGGTAGTAGTGGATGCGGTACCGCGTGAAATAGGCCACCTGCGCATTCGCCGGCTGCTGGGACAACAGGAGCTCGACCGCGGGCCGGGCGTCGACCGACACGTCCTCCGCGAAGATCGAGATGTCGATGGATACGTCGGCCGCCAGGCTGCGCCGAGGGTTGGGCGCCGAGTGTGCCCAGCCGTACGAGAGAAAGCCGAACGCGGGACTCGCCCGGGCTCCTGAGAGCTTCATGCTCTTGCTGTCATCGAAGGCCTGGTCGGATGAGATCTCCGCGCTGTAGGTATCGAACCCGCCATCGGAGTCGAGTTCCCAGCCGATGGGCGCGGCCACCTCGAACCCGAAAGCGGGCGCCCAGGCCTCGTTGTGCGCGAGGGGCTCCGTCCAGTCCTCGAAGCCGAAGTTCGAAACCGCGTGATAGACGCTGATGCGGTGGTCGTGGTCGCTCCACCAGATGACGTCGACACCCGCCAGGGCGGCCCCCGCGGTGGCGGAGGCCATGCTGCCCGGGCCCTCGCTGAGAGAGCCGTGGACGTGCATCGCCACCGAGTACGGCTCGACGCCTTGCTCCCCCGCCTTCACCGCCACGGTGCCGGAAATGATGCGGCCCTGCTCCGAGTGAACCCACTCCTGCCCTCCGGGCAGATCGCCCGGCGGCGTGTGATCGCTGATATGGACCTGACCGGCCCAGCCACCACCCGGGAACGCGTGCGGCGACCACGACGCAGACGCGTCATAGCCGCTCGGCCCAGAGACGAAGGCTCGAGACCCCACACCTGCGCAGAAGGCAAGCGCGTGATCCGCCGTAGTCGGGTGGTTAGGGCAATCAATGTCACCACTATTCTCTAGTGCCGTCCCGAAGCTATCGATGGGATCCAGCCAGTCCACGCCACGGACCTGAACAGCCGCCACGAACGCCTCAGCGTTCTGCGAGAGATCGCACGTGACGCTCGTTTGTGGGCCGCTCACGTACGCGATCCAACCCGCCGAGAGCGACGCGCCATTGCTTGCGGAGACATCGAACACCTCCGTCACGGAGACCCCACCGTCGGCCGTCAGCGTCATCGTGCCATCGTCACGATAGTGGCAGAAGAAGAGTACGACGTCGTAAGGAGCCAGCGTAAAGCCGTGTGTCAGCCCGCAGGTATCCGAGGATGCACACCCGCGTGAAGCCTGCGCGACGATCGTTGGGGCCACCGTGGGGAGGGCCTCCGCGACCGCCAGAGCTTCCCCACCCCGCGCCTCTCCCGAGAACGCTGCCGAGACGAGCCACGACACCACCAGCAGCAGGCGACGCACCGGAGTCATCGCATACGCCGTTGCAATCGGCCTCGCACACCCGCTTCGGCCAGTCGCCCATCGGAGGAGAGCCGAGCGGGCCCGAGGACAGCGGCCGCGGGGCGCAATGTCCTGGCGATACGCCCGGACAGGTGGAGTGTGTTGCGGCGCAGCATAGGGGGGGACCGCCGGTGGGCCGGGCCAGGCTGCTACAGGTCGGCGGAGGCTGTCAAGGAAAGACGGGAGGCGTCGTCACGCCTTGCCCGGATGTGCATCTGGCCTCAGGGCCGAAGCCTCAGGATCGCGAAGCGGCGCGCCGCGAGCCGCAGCCCCAGGCCCTGCTCAGCCAGCTTCAGGTTCTGCTGGCGCCAGAGGTCGCGCACCTTGCGGTAACCCGGAAGCTCCAATCGAACGCTCCGATCCGTCGACGACAGGTTCCCCACCACCGCGAGGACGCTGCCATCCGAGAGGCGGTAGTAGGAGACGACGACGGAAGGGTCGGAGGAGCGGATCTCGCGATTCTGGTCGAAGCGCACGAACTCGGCATCGTCCAGGGCGAAGCGCTTCCAGATGCCCCATATCCGGTCGATCGTGCCCTCGTGACACTGGGTCGCCGAGACCGGCACGTCATTGAGGAGCAGGCGGGTGAGCATCGCTTCAGTGAGATCCGGGTCCTTCAGTCGCTCCGGGGCGTCCCGCCCCAGCGTGGGCAGGAAGATCACGCCCACACCCTTGCTCGCCGACGCGAACTCACTCGCGAACACCTCCTGGTGGACGCCGTCGGAGAGGTAGTAGGGGTTCTTGCGGAAGGCTTCGACGTATTGCTCACCGGGGTACCAGAAGTCTCCCAACCCCTGTACCGCCGGGTTGTAGAGGTTGTGGCCGTGGTACCAGGTGAGCTTGCCGTAGCGGCGTGCGATGCGAACGCTGCGCAGCAGCAGCTCCCGGAGCCCCGAGGTCGTCAGCTGGAACGGGACCTCGCGGCCGAAGGCGTCCACGAAGCGCCCCCCAGGTCCCGTGCCGGGGTTGCGAACCACCGTGACGAGGTCGAAATAGGGCCCGCCGATCGCGTCCTCGCCACGGCCGAGGTAGCGGTCGAGTTTCGCAGCGAAGAAGTCGCGGAAGGCGCGGGTCGGGCTGAGGGAGATCTGGTGGTAACGCAGACCGCTCGGGTCCTCGATCGGGAAGGTCACCAAGCCGGGAATCTCCCAGGAGCGGTGGAACCACTTCACCACGGGCTCGATGTCGGAGAGGCCCACCGGCGAGGAGTAGGGAAAGAGCTTGCGTCCCTGCTTCGCGAGCTCCCGGATGTGGCGGTCGTAGCGATCCGGCCCATCGCTCTCGTCGGGCTCCAACGAGGCGTAGCTGCTGAAGGCGACTCCGCGCCAACCGATCGTGCGAGCGTCACCGTGGCGCGGCCGGCTGCCCTCGGTTGCGAAGCTGCGGTGGTTGCCCGGCAGCGGACGAGACGGCGTGGCGATGAAACCGAGGGGGTAGGAGACGCCGGCGGGTAGCTCCACCTGGCGCCCGATGAGCTGGATCTCGGCCCGCACGCGGTCGCCGTCGCGCGCGACCTGGATCGGCGCACCGCGGCGTCCGCCCACCCAGTTGCCCTCGTGCTCCGGCACCCATGCGAAGCCATGCCGCTCCCCCAGCAGCCAGAGCAGGCTGAAGCCCCGCAGCCCCTGCCGCTCGCTCCAGTCGAAGCCGTTGCCGCCGGGCTTGAAGGGCTGCCAAGTGGGGGTGAGCAAGTAGCGCGCGTGGGCCACGGGAAGGGCGTAGCGGAGCACGAGCCGGCGCAGCTCGACGCCCTGCGGGCCCACGCCAAGCTCGACGCGGTGGTAGCCGTCGAACCACACCTGGTTGCGGTAGTGGAAGCGCAGCTTCCCGAGGCTGCCCGTGCCTTCGAAGGTGACCGAATCCTTCCGCACCTCCACCGGGTGGGGCGGCGAGAAGGTCACCGGGCGCTCGCCGTCCCCCGCGTCCGCATAGAGGCGCACGGGTTCGGAGAGAAGCTCCTGCCCCTCGCTCCGAACCTGCCTCAGGAAGGGCCCGTCGAAGAGGTATTCGCGGTTCCAGAGCCGAACTCGCTCCCCGTCGAGTTCGACTGCTGTCCAGGGGCTCGGAACCTGGTCCTCGAGACCGACACCGCTGCCGAACCAGTCGGTCGAAGGGCGCTCTGCGCGGGCCGCTACGGAAATCGGCTCGTCCTCTCCAGCACGCCGCAGCTCCACCTCGAGCTGGTAGGCCCCGCCGGCATTCGCGCCGTCGAGATCCAGCTGGAAGCGCGGGGTGCGCGGCACCAGGCTGTGCGATGCCAAGACCTTGCCTGCCTTCTGCAGCCTCGCAGCGGCGGTGACGGCGCCGGTCTCGAAGGCTTGCTGCCACTCGGCCGAGAGCCCGCCAGCATCGACGCGCGCCCGGACGCGGTCGATGCGACCGTCGTCCAGGTCGAGCCCGAACAGCTCCGCGGAGGCGCGCTCGTCACCGGACGTCGCCTCACCCAGGTCGCGTCGATAGCGGCGCTCCACCTCGGCCGCCGGGAGCGCGCGCCCCAGCACCCGCACGGAGTCGATCGCCGTCTCGTCCTCCCAGGAGGAGGGCGTCCAGCGCAACGGGCTGATCTCGATGCGCCCGTTGCGAAGCGGAGAGGCGGCCCGCGCCGCGAACTCCGGCGGCAGCTGGGCCATCTGCAGGAGCTGGCCGTCGACGTAGAGCGCGAGGCTCTCGCCCGACCATGTGGCGTCGAGCTTGTGCCAGTTCCCCCGACCCAGCGCTTCGGCGGGAGCCCGGCTCAGCCAGTTCGCCTCATGGGGTCCGGTGGAGACGTGGAACGCCAGGGTCGGGGAGTTCCGCTCCTTGTAGAGAAAGAACATCAGTGGGCCGGCCCGCGTCTGTGTCAGGAAGGTCACGAAGTGCTTGAAGTTCGACGCACCCTTCGCAGCACCCTCCCAGTTTCGCGGCTGGACCCACAGCGACAGGGTTCCCTCGTCGGGGCGCAGGTTGCCCCGAGCGTCGAAGCCCAGAGTCTCGCCGGGCCGCCTCAGGTAGGCAGCGCCGCCCCTGCGTCCCTTCACGACTCGCGAGTCGAGACGGGCCGGGCCGTCTACCCGCTGCGTGCTCTCCGCGGCGTGCGCGGGGGCCGTGCTGCCGTCGTCGAAGTCGAGGGCAAAGAGCAGGTCCCGCTCGGCGTCGGGGTGCCCGCTGGCGGAGCCGGCGACGGCGAGGCCGAGCAAGGCCAGCCACCGGGCAGTCCGGCGCCTCAGGCCTGCGTCGGCCACGCGTAGCCGAAGGAGCGGTTCAGGGGTCCACAGATGCGGGCGACCGTGCGCAGGCCGTCCTCTCCCAGGGTGTCCCGCCAGGAATCGTCACTGCGCACGGTGATCCGATCCGCCAGCCTCATCCGGTTGCCCACGATGTGGTGCTCGCGCGGCCTCAGCTCGGCGGGCACGGCTGCGCGCCGCAGCCTCGCGAAGTCGGCGATGCGGTCCATCGTGCCCTGGACGTCGTCGCACAGGTCGCTCTGACGGACGACCAGCCAGCCACCCGTAGGCACGTAGCGCCGCGCGCGGTCCGCCATGCGGTTGCGCAGCACCCACTGGCGGGCGGCGCGCTCCACCGACGCGGATGCGTTCTTCATGTAACTGGCGACCCCTCCGCGCGCGTCTCGGACCAGATGCACCACCCGCAGGTCGAGACCCGGCGTACGGGCCAGGAAGCGGATGCGCTGGGGGCTCTTGGTGGCATCGGCGAAGACCGAGGCGCCGGTCGCGTCCAGGGCCGCACGTGCCAAGGCAGCGTTCGCCAGTCCGCCGCGTGCCAGGCCACCGCGCAGGGCCAGCAGCGGGGCCAGGGCCAGATCGCGGAGCGTATCCAGGGCGCCGGACTGAAGTGGACCGATGCACACGTGATTCAGATAGCGATTCTCGAAGGCGCGGAACTCGGTCACCCATTCGGCGCAGCGCAGATCGATGGGACTGCCGAGCTCCTGCATGCGCGCGGCGATCCCATTCCAGAACTCGCAGGCGAGAAAGGGCCGACCACAGGAGCAACGGTACTCCTCGGGAACCACGTCCGCCGTGAGGCCGTTGATCTCGCCCAGGCAGACGCAGTCGGGGTGGGCGTCCAGCAGGAAGGAGAGCAGCGTCGAGCCGGAATAGGGTGTGCCCGCGACGAAGAGGTAGGGAAGGCTCACGCCCGGCCTTCGGTGACACGCGCGTAGACGCCTAGGTAGGCCTCGGCGGTGGCGGCGATGGCGAACCTCTCGCGAACCAGACGCACGGCGGACTCGGAAGCGTAGCCAGGGGCCCGGGTGAAGGCCACGATCGCCCGGGCCAGCGAAGCTTCATCCTCCGGATCGCACCAGCTGGCGCTCGGCGGCTCCAGATACCGGAGTGGTGGGATGTCGGCGAAGATGCAGTGGAGCCCGGTCCCGAGGGCCTCGATGGCTGCGATGGGGTGGCCTTCCCAGCGGCTCGGCATCACGAAGCAGTCCGCCGCGAGCAACCAGTCCCGCACGTCCGCGCGCACACCATGAAACAGGCTGCTCGGATCGGCTCCGGCAAGCAACTCCAGCTCGGGCCTCAGGTTTCCATCCCCGACGAGATGCAGCAGCGCGTCGCCCCGCCCGGGCGCCGCAGCGGCCCAGGCGCGCAGGAGCGTGTCGTGGTTCTTGGGCGCCTCGGCCAGGCTCGTGCCCGTCATGCGCCCCAGGCACAAGAAGTGGAGCCTGTCAGGATCGAGCCCCAGCTTGCGCTTGGCCGCGAGCGCAGTCTCCGGGCCGCGGAGCGGCCAATCGAAGTGGATCCCGTTGGGGATGGTGACCTGCAGGCCTCGGAACAGCGCCTGGTTCTGCTGGCGGCTGACCTCGCTGCAGAACACGGTGGCCGCGATCGGATTGCGCGAGAACCCGCCGCGCGAGAGGGCGTCGAGTGCGAGGCGTGTGCTGTGGATTGTCCGAATCCCGGCGTAGCGGAAGCCCAGGAAGCGATGGGCGAGGAAGTGGGCGCTCTCCGAGTTGAGGTTGTGCAGGTGCACCAGCTCCGGGCGCAGCCTGCGCATCACGCCCAGATACCACAGGACGCTGCGCAGGCGGATCCTCTCGGTGGGCCCGCTGAAGACCCGAACCCCAGCCTCGCGCAGCTGCTCGGCCATCTCGTCGCCGACCGCGTCTTGCCGGCAGCTGATCGCCAGCAGGGTGACCTCGATGCCACGCCCCCGCAGCTCACGGGCGAGGCCACACACGAAGCGCTCCGCACCGCCGGCCACCAGCCCACCGATGACGAGCGCGCAGCGCAGGCCCTGCAGGTCTGCAGGATCCGCCATCTCAGCCGCTCCGCCGAGGCCAGTGGCGGGCGAAGGGCTTGACGGCCCTGAGCTCGAAGACCGCCGGGAAGCGCTCACGCGCAAAGCCGAGCAGCAAACCCACAGCGTCCGAGCCGTCGGCTCCCAGCAGCACGCGGGGCGACAGGCTGAGCGCCGCCAGCAGCGCCAACCCCCCCAGCACAAGGCTGATCGCAACCACCAGCGGCGCGGCCAGCTCGCAAGCGCGCGCCAGCTGGGCCCCGCCCCCGAAGGCCGCCCCGGCGAGCAGAAACGCCGGCAGGGCACCCAGCAGGCTCGCCAGCAGCTGGCGCCAGCTGAGCCCGGCGAGCCGCGTGCTGAGCTGCCCCATCAACGCGAAATTGACGGCGACGCCGACGGCGGCTCCCAGGGCCAGGCCCACCAGCCCCCAGTGGTGGCCGATCCAGGCCAAGCTGATCACCGTTGCAGCGTAGACCCCCTGACGCCACGCGCGGCGATACACGGCCCCGGCGGCACGAGCCAGCGAATCGCTCATGCGAGATGAGGCGCGCAGCGTGATGGCGAGAGCCAACACCTGGAAGGGTGCAACCGCGGCCCCCCAGGCATCGCCCAGCAGGATCCGCACGATCTCCGGCGCCAGCACCACCAGGGCTGCGCTGATCGGAAGCAACGCGACCACGATCAGGCTGAGACCGAGCCGGTAGGCTCGTGCCAGGCGCTCGGGCTCCGCCTGCACCCGGGCCATGCTCGGAAAGAGCACCCGGTCGAGCACGCGCGCGAAGATGTTGGAGACGTGGTTGGTCAGGTCGTAGGCGTACTTGTAGAGGCCGAGGCCCTCCTGCCCCACGAAGCGGCCCGCCACCCATTTGTCGCCCTCGACGGCTCCCCAGTGGAGCATGCGACCCAGAGAGAAGCCCGCGCCCGTCCCGACGAGCTCACGCACGGCGCCCCGCTCCAGGCTCACCGCCTTGGGGTGCGGCTGCACCAACAACGCGCCGGTGCTCATCACCAGCTGCTGCACCAGGTAGGCCCCGACCAGGGCCCAGACACCATACCCGGCCAGCGCCAGGCCGATTCCGACACCCGCATAGCCCGCGAAGTAGGCCGACACCTCCAGGCGTACCAGCCAGTCGAAACGCAGGTTCCGCTCCAGCAGGGACTCCGCCACGATCCCGAGGCTCTGGATCGGAACCAGGACGCAGACGACTCTCAGCACGGGCGTCAGGTCTGGCATGTCGAAGGCCCGGCTCGCGATCGACGGCGCCGCCCACACGACGCTCCCCGCGACGATCGCTCCGATGGCGATGGCGAGCCAGAAGGCGGCGCGCACGTGACGCGGCTGCAGATCGGGGCGCTGGATCACAGCCGGCCGCACCCCCGCCTGCAGAAAGATCAGGCAGAACGCAGTCACGATGGTGGCGGCTGCCGCCAGCCCGAATTCGCTGGGGCCCAGCAGGCGCGCCAGGATCGAGATTACCAGCACCCGCAGCACGGTCTGGACGACCATGCCGAGGCTCACCCACAGACCCCCGGAGAGGGCCCTGCGGGTCAGTCCAGGCGCGCCAGCGTCCGCACGGGGGGGCTCGCCGTGGGCGTCCCCCGAGTCCTCGCTCACGTTCGCGGTTGCCCTTCGCGATGCGGGCTGGACGGCGGCTGCAGCGCGGGATGCGGCGGCGGCGGCAGCGCCCCGGCCCGCGCGCCCGGCCGGCGCACGGGTTGCGTGCTTCCGAAGAGCATCCGCATGAAGTAGCTGAGCCCGAGCAGAGCCACCATCGGCCAGACCGTCATCTTGAGAGGCGCGCCCACGGCATTGCGCACGACCAGCGCCAGCATGCCGAACACGAGGGCGGACCACACCAGCTTCAGTGGGCCTTCGACCGAAGCGTTGCGAACCCTACCCGTGAGATAGCCCGTGAGGATCATGCCGAGCAGCACGCCCGGAATGCCGAAGTTGAAGTACCACTCCGCTCCGAGCGCGTAGCCGTAGCCACCCTTCTGGATGACCTTGTCCGGGTTCGCCGTGGCCGTCACCCAGAGGGCAGTGTGGTACTCCAGCGGATCCAAGAAGGTCCCCATGCTGACGGTCGGCAACAGATTGGGGAAGAGGTCCACCAGGGGATCGGCCAGCGAGAGCCCCCAGGCGTAGGGCTTCTCACCGGGAATCTTCTCCAGCGTGTACGCAAAGACCTGGACCGTGCTCCCCATCTCGTAGAAGCTCGCCCCACCCAGCCGGAGGAAGCTCTCCTGGTCCAACACCTGTGTGGTCTTGAACTGGCGGTACTCGCCCACGATCGGACCCGACAAGAAGCCGACCAGAAAGGCCAGCAACACGAACCCGAAGCGCAGACGCCGCACGCGCTGGCCGTAGACCCAGGCCGCAGTGATGCCGATGACCATCACGTTGCTCCGATCCCCGGTGGCGAGGTTGAGCATCAACACGGGCATGAAGGCGAGGAGTGCGGCGAGCGTCGGCGCCCAGCGTCCGGGGCGATGGCTGGAGATCATCGCCATCGCTCCCGCCGGCCCGAAGACGCTTCCCACAGCGATGAGTCGGAAGTCGGCAGCTCCCACCTGGCGCGCGGTCATCTGGTCGCCGTAGGAACCCAGCAGCAGCCCTGGACCCGCAACGACGACGCCCAGCATCAGCATCGCTGTGCCGATCAGCATGAGGATCCCGCCCGGGATCACGAGATCACGCTCGCCGCTGCGGTCCCGTGTGGAGATGCGCTTCATCGGGGCCAGACCGGCCAGGTGCGCACCGAACAGGAAGGCAACGAATGCAAGCAGCGCCACCGCGAAGGCCTGGTCCAGACGTGGGGCCTCCTTCCCCAGGTTCCACGCGTCGTAGTCCCGAAAGCCTCCGAGAAGATCCACGGCAACCGGCATGCCGAAGGAGAAGAGGAACAGGAAGACCGGGATCCAGAGCATCGGATCCACGGATGCCAGAGAGCGCCAGTTGATCCCGATGTAGAGGCCGAAGAGGAGCGTGGCGATCAGCGTCGTGATCGCAGGGCCCCAGGGGTTCCCGACCTGGTACCAGAACCACGCGATCGGAGTGAGCGCCAGCGCCAGCGTTCCGAAGAGGAGCAGCCCCACGGCACGGCTCTGCGTCATGCCCGGAACGGTTCGTTCCGCAGTCGACCCGGCGCTGGTGGGCGTCGTCGCTTCCATCTGCTCGTTTCGTGGCCGGGGGTGGCAGCCGCTGCTTGGGCTGCTCTTCCTATCGGCTCCGGCGCGGGCCCTCCTGACCAACTGTGGGCGGCTACGCCCCGGCCGGCGAGGATAACGCCCCAGCGCGGGGGGTCGGCCCCCTAGCTGCCCTCCGAGCCCGCTGCCCGCTGCGGCCCCGCCGCGTCCGCGGGGCCGCTCAGGATCAACGGAAGGATGCGCTCGAGATGGGCGGACTGCCGGAAAGCGTCCCGGTAGCGCTCGACCGAGGCCCGGCTCAACGCGGCGAAGGCCTCCGGGTCCGCGACCAGAGCCTCCACGGCGTCCGCGATCGACTCCGGCTTGATCGAGTCGAGCAGAACGCCCGCGGCCCCCTCGCTCAGCATCTCCGGAATCCCGCGGTGGCGGGTGGCGACCACCGCGCACCCCGAGGCCAGCGCCTCGATGATGGAGACGGGCTGGCCCTCGTTTCGGTAGCGCGTCGGCAACACAAAGATGTGTGCCTCGGCCAGGGCATCGAGCTTTTCGTCGCCACCGGCCCGGCCGGCCCAGCGCACATGATCCTGAAGGTCGGCGCGGGAGACCCGATCGAAGAAGTCGTCGTGTGCCTCTGCCGGCGTGGCGTAGCGCTGTTCGTCGCTCGAGAGCAGGAACTCCCCACAGAAGCGGCACTCGACGTCGAGGCCACGCTCGCGCACCAGGATTCTCACGGCCTCGAGCAACTCCAGGTAGCCCTTCGACTCGACCAGATTCGAGAGGTAGAGAATCCGGAC
>Ga0255057_10001880_pt1 | contig 11524 bp, 6 predicted proteins | sample Cases_109_6_MG_FD_189022 | JGI IMG/M metagenome (GOLD analysis project Ga0255057, IMG submission 189022) | Seawater microbial communities from Amundsen Gulf, Northwest Territories, Canada - Cases_109_6 | ecosystem: Environmental > Aquatic > Marine > Gulf | place: Canada: Northwest Territories... | reverse complement strand
CGAGGAGCGCGGTGACGGTGTTCGCTCCCGGCCAGTTGGCAGGGTGATCGACGAGGCCTTCCTTGACTCCATGAGCCAAGACGTAGCGCTACTTTGAAGCTACAGCGAACCAGGTGGCGACGCCAAGACCAAGACTCCGCATTCCCGAGGGTCGCTCGAGCCAGATTAGGAAGGCAACGGTGAAGGCCAGCATCCCGGCCATCAAGGCAGTATCCGTGTAAGCCAATCCCGCGTACCCAAGGACCGGCGGGAGCGTTGAAAAGAGAAGAAGCGCCAGAGTCGCCGTAACCGTCGAATACAGCCGTCGTCCCAGCGCAAACACCAGCCAACAGGACACCATAAAGAACGGCAAGGTCCCAAGGCGTGCGAGGGCAAGGCTTCTCCGGTATCTTCCTCCCGCCGTCAGGACGGCGTTGCCCTCCTTCCACATGTTTGGGTCACCATCTGGGGAATCGAATTCTCTTCAAAGTCCGCCCAGGTCCACTCGCCGCCCCCAGACCGAAGGTGGTAATTCATGGCTCCGTTGTTATCGCCGCAGGTGATCATGACGCAGCGTGTCCCCTCGAGCTCACCCAGGTGTCGCTTGATTAGGGCGACCTTCATCTTTTTCTTGAGAGACTTGTCGAACATATCAAGCTGCCAGGGCTGAGCTAAACTCATTTCCCTTCTCCTCGAGACCGAGCCTCGCGGGTCTTGTGCCGCTCGTGCCGGCCAGATTGTGGGACCGCCAAACTTTATCGGCGCTTCCGGGGTTTGTGTGGGTAGCGTAGTCTCGCAGGATGCGAGACAAGGATCTGTACCGGAGGATTCTGGGGATTGAGGAGCCGTGGGCGGTGGTTGAGGTGGAGCTGCGGCTCGAAGACGGAGAAGTGCTGGTGTTTCTGGAGCATACGGCCAGGCGGGAGCTGGGCTGTCCGGAGTGCGGCGAGCCCGCGAAGGGATACGACACGCGGCCCCGGTGCTGGCGGCACCTAGGCACCTGCCTTAGAGGAGGCCGAGGCGGTCTTGCGGCAGGGCATCGATCTCGGCAATGGCTCCGCCGCCGCTGACCTCGAGTTTCTGCTCAAAGAGCAGGGCCGTCTTTGACCCTCCCCCCGATAGCGAGTCCAGACTGAGAGTTAGTATTTGACACTTCAGGCCGGTGAAGCCGCCCCCAACGCTGGACCAAGGGTTGCGAGAGATTCTCGGTCTATACAGCCTCCTCGAGAACGTCCCCGGCCAGTAGCTGGGCGACGTACTCTTGGGGGGCTAGCCCCCCAAGAGACGTGTGAGGCTGTGGGTAGATACTCGCCTTCATCACCGACTTTGCCACCGCCCGGGCGATCCGCCGCAGTCTGAAGCTTCCGGCTCAAGAACCCGAACCTCCTGCCCACGGACCACCGCACGAGATCGAGCTCCTCCACCAGATAGCCTGAGTCTTCCTCTCTCGGCATCCGCTCCGTAGCCCAGGGCCCAGTGCGCTCAAAAAAGCAGACTTCTTTCGGCCACTGGCCCTCAGGCGCTCCGCTGGATCTCGTCCCTCTGCACGACTGACGATCACCAACACAGTTGACCTGGCTGGAGGGTCTGGAGCCTTCCATCCCGCGGCCGCAGGCCAATCCCGAGAAAAGCAACTTCCTACACGGCGAGCCAGCTTCCGGCCTTCGGGCGTCAAAACGGTGGCGAGGGTCTCGAAGGGTCGCATGACGGTGGGTTAGCGGCGAAGCTTCCGTCGAAGGGCAAGCGGCGGGTGGACCTTCCCCACCTAGAGGAGTCCTAGTGGCGATCGTCGCCCGGGCCGAGCGTTTCGCGCAACCGATCGGCAATAGCCTCGCCGGCCAGCTGGTGCGCTTCCGGTCCTGGATGCGAGTCCCACGTTAGCACCCACCACCTTTTGCCGTTTGGATCGATCTCCGCGTACAGCGGCCACAGATCGAGAAACGGGAGCCCGGCCTCGTCGACGGCAGCGGCGATCTTCTCGTGCTGCTCCGCGTAGATGTAGCGGTCGGGGGCAAGATCGACAAGATATGGGAACAGAACGACGAGAACCGACACTTCGCGCCGCTGCGCCTGCTCCGATATGTCGACCAGCGCCTGCTTCATCGCCAACCAGCCGTCAAAGTCCTCCGCGTATAGAGGCGCCAAGCCGTCCGGATAGAGCTTGGCGATCTGAGCGAGCCGGAAGCGCTGATCGAGAAAGGCGTAGAGGTAGCTGTTCCGATTGAGGTCGGAATGCAGCAGCGGCAGCAACGCCCGAGTGCGATACAGCCAGAGGCCCCGTTCGGCGCGAAAGTTGGGACCGCTCGGGAGCGGGTCGTTGAGGAAAAGCTGGACAATGGCGATGTCGGGCTCGAATCGCCAGCCCAGCCGGCGCAACGCCTCCGAGTGGTTCACCGCCGAGTAGCCGTTCCGGGCGAGATTGACGACCTCCACGGTGTAACCTTCGGCCTGCAGGTCGGCCTCGAGCACGTACGGCCACGTATCCGACGTGTTCGGGATCTTGTCTCCCCACGTGTAGGAGTCTCCCAACGTCACGATTCGAATCGCACCCGGTGCCTTCGGCGTCTCGGTGTGGAACGAGCGCAGACGGAAGATGTTGGACTCCCAGATCGCGTCGTAGTGCTCGTCTGCCCAGCGGGCCTTGTCGAGTTGGGTTCCGCCGGTGCGCTCGATCACGAACGGCAGTCGGAGGAACAGCTCGCCGGCGACCAGGACCAGCAACAGGCTGCCGGTCAGCAACATCAGACGGCTGGCAACGCTCCTCAGGGATCGTTCGGCGGGAAACGCCACCCAGAGGCCTAGGACGCCGACGCCGACGCCGACTACTAGCAGGAGCAGGTTCGGCGTCGACAGCACCAGTCCGAAAAGCTGCAGCACGACGATCGCGCCGAGCAGCGCAGCCTGCCCGATCGAGCCGTCCCAGAATCCGGTCCACCCGGAACTGTCGGGATCGCGCCTTCGCGCGATGACGAGCAACAGCCAGCCGAGGGCATAGAAACCCCACGCCAGCAAGGTGCGCCTGGTGGCACCCTGTAGGATCGTCAGCGCAACCGGAGTGACGGCGAGGACCGACCAGAGAAAGCGCGGTGGGATCATCAGCGACACTGGCCGATTTTGGCACAGCCCCCGGATATCATGGTCGGTGGCGGTCGTTGGCGGAGATTCTGACCGAGGTTACTGCAAAAATAGAAATCGGAAACGAACAAATGGCTTTGGTCTGAGGCGCTCCTTCGTCAGCTTGATGTACCACAACGTGACCGATCACGGGTAATCTTTTGACGTCGGCCACTCCTATCAGCTTCCTAGTCGCGGCTCAAAGTCGGCGGCCACATCGCCCCCACCCAAAGGTGGGGCCACTGGTCGTTCCCCGGTTCGCGGGTCAGGCGTATCGGCAAGGAAAGTACCCGTAAGCGCTGGAGGAACACCTCGTAGTCGCAGGTGTCCTGATCGTGGCATCCGTCCGTGGTGGCCGCATAGGCCAGCCACTCACCGTTGTTGGAAACACGGGGCTGGTAGGTGTGACCCCATATCATATCTGGTCGGACGACCACCGCCTCGTATCTGGTTCTCTTCTGCCGATCGCTGACCTGCAGCCGCATAATGTCGGACTTGAGCGGGCACTCTTTGCCCCCGCCGCAGACGTGGTAGATCCAGTCGTCCACCGGCGAAAAGGTGGGCTGGCACCCTTTGCCGACAAGAAAGATCTGCTCGGGGTTGTCGAAGTCCAACAGGACTGCGGCGTGATGGGCCCGGAAGAACCCATTGCTGCCCTGGAATCCTCGGCGGTAACGGTCGGAGTGTCCCACCAGAAAACGGCCATCGGGGCTGATGTCGGTAGGGTTGAGCTCCTTATCCTCGAGGAGAGGAAAATCCTCCTTGGTGAAGAACGGCGATGCCCTCCCCCGGTCCACATCAACGACGGTGTACTGATCTCCTTGGCGACAGACCAGGCTTCTGCCATCTCGCAGCCAGAAGACCGGAGTGCCATCGCTTCAAGAATGCCCGTCTTAATCCTCATAGGCGCGGACTCCAACTGCTGGACAACGCGGCGGCAATACAAAGGCGGATTCCAAGGTTATCATTTCTGCCGCCTGAGGCAGTCAGGAGGCGACGCGAGGCCTGGGTCTCCTGGAACGAAGGCACCGCAGAGGTGGACTACAGATCTCTATCGACCCGCCACGCGACCTTGGTTCGCCTGCGCCCCAGAACAAAGAACCCCCTGGGCCCAACGCCGCGGGCCTCTCCGCCTTCCCCGACGAGGTGCTAGAGTCCGGTTGAAGGGGAACAGGCGAGCCCTGGGCCAGGATGGGAAGACGCCGCCGACGACTTCACTCGGCAGGCCCGTCTGAGTTGGGCGAAGCTGATCAGAAGGGTTTATGAAATCGACCCTCTGTTGTGTCCCTTCTGTGGTGCCGACATGAGAATTATCTCCTTCATCACTGAGTTCGCCACCGCACGAGATCGAACTCCTCGACCAGATAGCCTGAGACTCCCCCCGGCTACGATCTGCCGTGCGGCTTTGGCTCAAATGTGCCTGTAAGCACGCAATCCTCGGGTTTCCCCGGGTTTCAAGAACACTGTGCTCTCTGCTCTGCGCTTTAGGGTGCTCGGATTCGCTCTAACCAGGCGAGTTGCTCAACTTGGGGGCCTCCAGGCACCCCACAACCTAGCGTGGAAGTGGGACCCAGAAAACCAACTTCCTATTCGGTCATCGCCGACGGGCGGCGGAGCGAGATAGTAGTCAGCGGCATGGGTAGGGGCAACCAGCGGCGTCCCGAGCACAAGCAAGAACAGCAGCGGCTTGAAAACCTGAAGCAATGCCTTCATCAGACCTCCTCGAGGGTAGTCCCACTATATCTCCAAGCACCCAGCTGCCTCATGGAGGCTACCCGTTTGCATCCACGGTTTGGCGCCCAGTATAATTCCCCATTAATACCCTCGTTGGGGAGGGCGACGGCTCGCGCCTTCTAGGTGCCGCAAGGCAGAGCGACCGAGCCCGTGTCTTCAGCGAGTTTCATCGACCGCTCGGCGATACTGTGGGCGCCGTGCTCCGCGTTATCCCGGTCTCGGAGTCAGTATGTCTAGCTCTCGCACAGTCTCATCAAACAACGGCTCAGTCGACAAACGGATCCTCCTCATCGGCGGCATCATTGCCATACTTGCCATCAGCTTTTGGGCCGGATCGCGCGTTCCTCAGCTCGACGAAAAGGCAGCGATGGGAGGCGAGACCAGCTTCAATTCGCTCGGCTTCGAGACCGTCCTGCAGGTACAGCCCGAGCATTCCGTAACCCGGAAGATTCTCTACACCACGGTGAACTGGGCAGAGACGAACAAGAAGGGCATGATCTTCGGTGTGCTCTTCGCTTCCTGTCTGATGACGTTGTTTACCGTGCTGAGCAAGAAGAGTTTCAAGAGCGGTCTTGCGAATAGTGCCCTCGGGGTTTTGATTGGTGCGCCGCTGGGAGTCTGCGTAAACTGCGCTGCCCCGCTGGCACAAGGCATGTCTGCCCGGGGCGCACGTCTCGAAACGACACTGGCAACGATGATGAGCTCGCCCACGATGAACTTCATCGTGCTCACCATGCTCTTCTCGATGTTCCCAATCCACTTGGTTGTCATCAAGATCGCATTTACCCTCGGCTTCATTTTGCTCGTCATTCCCGTACTCGCTCGTTTCGTGCTGAATCGAGAAGTCACGATGAGTCTGCGGGGGGAGCTGCCTGCTGCACTCACGCCATCGTGCCCAATTCCAGGGCCCATGGACGACTCGACGCGACAAGCGATGGCGGCCTGGCCGCGCACGTTTAGCTGGGTCGGGAAAGAGTTGTTCAGGAACCTGGGCTACATTCTCCGAACGACCGTGCCGCTCATGCTGCTGGCCGGATTCCTGGGTTCGGCCATGATTACGGTCATACCCTGGGGCTCGCTCGCCGAGGTCGTGCCCAGTGGTACCCGGCTGACGACGCTAGTAGGTATGGGAGTGGTCGCCCTGGTGGGGACGTTTCTGCCGGTGCCCATCGCCTTCGATGTCATTATTTGCTCCGTTCTCCTGGCCTCAGGGATGCCGGTGAAGTATGTGACGATCCTGCTGTTCACACTGGGCATCTATAGTGTGTACTCTTTCTCGATCGTCTGGCAGGCCATTTCGACACGCGCAGCAGTCGTTTTGTTCGTCCTGCTGGCGGCATTCGGAGTTGTGGCGGGTGGACTCGGCCACATCTTTCATAAGAAATCGCTTCTGAGGAATCAGCAAATATTGGTGGAGTACTTCGTCAACAACAAAGAGCTCGAGGAGCCCACATTTCGCTTGGAACGCGCACCTTCGAGTAGCAGGGAGGACGCTCCGCTTGCCGAAATCCTGGGTGCGCAATCCGGAATTCCATCGCGCTTACCAGTCCAGGCAGAAGAGGGGATCGTCGTTCACCGCTTCCCTTTTCAACCTTCCAAAGCTGGAGACAAGCCGTTCTCGAGATTTGGCGGAGGTGTTTTCGGGCTTAACGAGCCCCACCGTTTCTCGTTCTTCAAGGTCAATTTGCCCTTCGAGCAGGGACACGGTCGTACGATATCGACCGGAGATGTGCACAATGACAGCTGGGTCGACGTCCTGTTCACATCCGAAGCTGGCTTGTCACTCTACGCCAACCAGCAGGGGAAGTCGTTCGTCCCCCAGGTAGTCGACATCCCGGCGCTGGACGATGCAGTCGTCGTCAACGCGGCACTCGTGGATTTGAACAACGACGGCTGGCTGGACATCTTCTTGTCGACCTACACGAAGGGCAATCACCTCATCTACAACGACGGAGAAGGGGGTTTATCGGCGGCTGGTTATCACGCCGTACCCACCGCTGATAACGAGGTAATGACGACCGCCTTCGCGTTCGGCGACCTCGACCGAGACGGCGATCTCGATGTCGTCATCGGGAAATGGTCCTTTGCTCTCACCAATACCACCTGGAACACATCCGTGCGATCGCACAACGCCGTCCTCTTCAACGAAGGAGGGAGTTTCCGATACCAACGCCTGCCAGGTATTCCGGGTGCGCCGACGACGATTCTCATCACGGACATCAACGACGACGGGCATCAAGACGTCATCGTCGGCAATGACTTCGCGGCACCCGACATCTTCTATCTCGGAGACGGCGAGGGGAGCTTCGAAATACTCACAAAAGCAGATGGCCTCGTACCCCATTCGACCACGAGTACGATGAGTATCGCCGTTGGTGACATCGACAACGACCTGCAACAGGAGATTTTCTTCGGCGATATTGCGCGTTATCCGGATGACGACAAGGAGCACCCACATATGTCCTACACCGAAGTCTGTGAGCTCGTCGCGGACGCGGCGGAGAGACAGACCTGCCTGGTGAGTGCCGAGATGCACGATCTATTCTCCACCATGGTACTTACGCGGGACGTATCGGCCTGTCTTGGAATCGCCCAAGAGCAATACCAGCAGGAGTGCACGATCCTCTTCTTCGCGCAAAAACCTCGGATGGAGAGAGGAAGGGAGCTCTGTGCCCTGCTACCGGAGAGCTGGCAGACTATGAACCTGATGTGTGCCACGCACTCCCAGTCCCCTTTCCGCCCGACCGAGCAACAGCTGGCCCCACTCATCCCTCAGACCCGAGACAACAATGTGCTGCTGATGCGCGGCGAAGATGGGCTCTTCCGCGATAGAGCGGCAGAGATGGGTGTCAACCTTGCGGGATGGGTCTGGACCATCAAATTCGCCGACCTCGACAACGATGAGTGGATGGATCTCTACGGCGTGAATGGGACGTTTCTGGCTCGAGAGGTGCGCGAGTCCAACTTTTTCTTTCACAATCAGCAGGGCCGCACGTTCCTCGAACGGACGGAGGAATTCGGTCTGGTCTCGTACTACGCTACTACCTCATCGAGCTATACCGATTTCGATGATGACGGCGATATGGACATCATTACCATTCCCGTCAATGCGCCCGTCGAGGTCTTCGTCAACAACGAGAGTGAACGCAATAGCATCGCTTTCGAGCTGCGCGACGAGATCGGGAACTCATTCGGCATCGGCAGCAGGGTAACGATTCATTATGGCGAGGGCGGATCACGGCACCAGGTTCGCGAGTTGCTGGCGAGCGGCGGCAAGGCGTCATTCGACGCGCCGGTAGCCCATTTCGGCCTGGGCGCCTACGAAAGCGTGAGCGGAGTCGAGATCCTGTGGTCCACCGGAGCTCGCAGCGAGATTCACGGCGAATTTTCGGCGGGCGAGCTCTATCGGATCACCCGCGAAAGCGGCGCGTCGACCCCCCGTTCCTGAACGGGATCCGAAGAGAATTAGCGAGCAGTAACTACATTGTATGCGTTAGCGTTGACAGCGCTCCATGGCGAAGTGTGCATAATGCCCCGCCCCGGACTGCAGTACGCTACCCGTTGTCGAGATCCTCGCCGCTCGTCGAGTCGTCCAGCTGCTCGACTAGGGTTCGATCTGTAATACCGGTAGAAAGTAAGAGACAGATTGGCCAGCTCGGTTGCTGGCGGTGCCCGAAGAGAGTATTCTTGGCGCAGGCTCGGGGGCCATGAATTGCGCCGAGTGGGCCAGCACTTCATCTCGAAACGTTTCCACCCAGTTACGCAGTTGCGGACTGCCCGAAGCGCTGGGGAGTCAAGCACCGTGATAGTGCCTGGAAGGATACTCGTACCAGTCTTGATGCTCGTACTGGTCGCGGGCTGCACGGATCGATCGACGTCGCGCCGGGGCAGCGACCAGCGTGGGGACGATATCGCGCTCCAGGCCGGCGTACAGGATCGTTTCTCCCGCTTGCGGGGCATTGCTCCTGCGGACTACGACCTAGACGGTGACATCGATCTGTTCTTCGCCAATACCGGCGACCCGTCCCGCTTTTATTGGAACACCGGAGTCGACTCGAGAGGCGACGCGGTCTTCGAGCCGGGGCCGGTGCTACTGGAGAGCGAGCGAGCCTATTTCGCCGCGCCCGCCGACTACGACAACGATGGAGACGCGGACCTCTTCGTGGGGGTCGGCGCGGTCGACACCGTCGGTTTCGACAGGCTGTACCAGAACGCGAACGGCGTCTTCGTGGACATAACCGAGACCGCCGGAATCGCTGGCCCCTTCGACGACTCGGGCCAGGCGACTCCCACGGCGACCGGCGGCGGGGCCTGGGGCGATTACGACAATGACGGCTGGCTCGACTTGTACGTCACGACCCAGCGCAATTCCGATTCCGCGCAACTGCTCTTGGGTCGAAACACGCTTTACCGCAATCGGGGCAACGGCACTTTCGAGGATGTGACCGATGACGCGAGGGTAGGCGACACGCGATCAGGCTGGTCTGCCTCGTGGCTCGACTATGACAACGACGGGTTTCTCGACCTCTACGTGCCTAATCGCGATGGACCGAACGTCTTGTATCACAACGAAGGCAACGGCACGTTCACTGACGTCACGACACCGGAGCTGGAACAGCCAGAGATCTCCTGGGGATCACTGACGGACGACTTCGACAACGACGGCTGGATGGACCTGCTCGTTGTTGGCAGAACCTTCGGTCAGGAGGACCGTCAGGCGAGCCGCTTGTTCATCAACGACGGAACAGGTAGATTCGTGGATTTGTCGTTCGAGGCCGGCTTGGTCGACGAGAACGACCCGAGCACCTTTGGGACGTGGATGGGATTCCAGGCGGGAGACTTTACCAACGACGGGTTCTCCGAAATCGTGCTAGGCGCGGGCACACCTGGGTCCGGTAGCGAGAATCATTTGTTCCTCAACAAGAGCTCTGCCGGGGCCGTACAGTTCGAGATTATCAGCGACTGGATTAACTACCCGGCACCCGACGACGGCGAGGGGTTCTTGTTGTGGAAGAGGTTCCCGGAGTATCCCTACCGCACCCACGGCATGACGTTTGCCGACTTCGACGAGGACGGCGACCTCGATCTATTGATCGGGAACGGTGGTTCCGGCGGCAGCGACGAAACTCGTGAGCCTAACCGGCTGTACCGGAACGATTCCGGTAGCCAGACGAACTGGATTCGACTGCAACTAATGGGCTCAAGTTCGAATCGTGACGGCATCGGGAGCCGAATCGTGGTGCGGTCCCGCGATGGCTCCGGCAGAATCAACGTTCGCCACAAGATGGTCAAGGGTATCTCCGGGTTCGGCGGGAACAACCCGATCGACCCACATATCGGCATCGGTGAAGACAAAGAGCTCCTAGACGTCACGATATGGTGGCCGAGTGGGGTCCTTCAATCGATCGAGAATCCTGCGATGAACACCGAGATCGATGTACAGGAGCCAACCGCCGGATCGGCTGGCACTATCCTGGATCTTCTTTCTCTCGTTCCCGGCGGTGACTCGAGCGATGAGCCAGGCGCAAGAGACAGCGGTTCCGCACCGCAGAGCGAGGAGTAACTCCACCAAGCTCGCTCGTCTTTGGACACCGTCACGAATTCGCCATCCCTCGGCCCTGTCTCCGCTCCCCACGCCCTGGGCTACGAGAACTCCTGGTTGCACACCGAATCGACATCACCCGCGCCAGAATGGGCTACCTGAGGATGCGGTTGAGGACAGACCGATCAACCTCAGACATGCCATGGTAGGGTCCGCGGAGTATGTCGAAGGCACCGAGATGGATCGGCCAGCCGTTGCGCCGGAAGGAAGACATCTCGCTGCTGACCGGTCGCGGTTCCTTCGCCGATGACCTGAAGTTCCCCAATCTGGCCCACGCAGCATTCCTGCGCAGCCCCCACGCCCACGCCCAAATCCTCGATATCGATCCCGCAGGGGCCCGGGAACTGCCCGGCGTGATCGCGGTGCTGACCGGTCGGGAGGTGCGCGAAATGACGAAGTCGTTCCCCGCCGCGCTCCCGATTCGCATCCCGTACTACGCCGCGGCGGTCGAGAAGGTGCGCTTCGTAGGCGAGCCGGTGGCCGTGGTGGTCGCCGAGAACCGCTACGTTGCCGAAGACGCCTGCGAGCGGATCGAGGTGGACTACGAGATGCTGCCCGCGGTGATCGACGCCGAGCAGGCGATGGAGCCCGGCGCGCCGCTGCTGCACGAGGATCTGGGCACCAACGTCGCCAACCACCGATTGCTCGACTACGGCGACGTGGAGGCAGCCTTCGCCGAGGCAGACGTGGTTATCGACGAGCGCTTCCTCTTCCACAGGTACAGCTCGACGCCGATCGAGACCTGCGTGGCGGTGGCCCGGTTCGAACCGGCAACCGGCGTGATGACGCTGTGGTCCAATTTCCACGGACCGTATTCGTTGCATTCCTTCGTCGCCAAGGGCATGAACGTGCCCGAGAACAAGCTGCGGCTGATCGCGCCTCCGGACATTGGCGGCAGCTTCGGCATCAAGATCGGCATCACCAGCTCTCTGCCGCTGGTCGGGGTCGCCGCCCGCAAGACGGGACGGACCGTCAAGTGGGTCGAGGACCGCTCCGAGCATCTGACGGCACTGAGCAGCGGCGCCGATCGAACGGCGTATTACGCGCTGGCGGCCCGCAAGGACGGGACGATCCTCGGTATCCGCTCGAGGTACA
>Ga0255057_10001879_pt1 | contig 11526 bp, 9 predicted proteins | sample Cases_109_6_MG_FD_189022 | JGI IMG/M metagenome (GOLD analysis project Ga0255057, IMG submission 189022) | Seawater microbial communities from Amundsen Gulf, Northwest Territories, Canada - Cases_109_6 | ecosystem: Environmental > Aquatic > Marine > Gulf | place: Canada: Northwest Territories... | reverse complement strand
ACACAACGCCGTATATCACGGTGTGAGCCCGCGGAATGGCCCCGCGCCCGTCGCTACGCTGCGCGCATGGTGGATGCCGTCGACCAACTCGTGGCGCTGTTTGGCGAGGACCGGGTGCGCACGCACCCACTCGACCAGCACATCTTCGCCAAGGACGCAGGGCTGCGACGCGGCGGCGCTCCCGTTGTGGTGTTTCCCGAGACCACCGAAGAGGTGGCCGCGGCGATGAGCATCGCCCGATCCCACGACATGCCGATCGTTGCCCGGGGTGCAGGCACCGGACTTGCCGGTGGAGCGGTGCCGCAGGACGGCTCGCTGCTGGTCGTGCTCACCAGGATGAACCAGATCTTCGAGATCGACGAGTTGGGCAGCACGGCCTGGGTCGGCCCGGGGATCGTCAACCTCGACCTGTCGGAGGCGACCTCCGAGCTCGGTCTTCATTTCGCCCCCGACCCCTCCTCCCAGTCGGCATGCACCGTGGGCGGGAACGTTTCGACGAACGCCGGTGGCCCGCACTGCCTGGCGGAAGGATCCACCGTGGCTCACGTCCTCGGCGTCGAGATGGTGACCGTTGATGGCGACATCCTGATCCTCGGCAGCGAGGCTCCCGATCCTCCTGGTCTCGACCTGCGCGGTGTCGTCGTGGGAAGCGAGGGGACCCTCGGCATCGTGACCAGGGTGCTCGTCCGCCTGATCGAGAACCCGCCGGACGTCGCCACCCTGCTGATGGCGTTCGACGACATCGAATCGGCCGCCAGGACCGTCTCGGACGTGATCGCCGCCGGGATCATCCCCGCAGCCCTCGAGATGATGGACAACCCGATGTGCATCGCCGTCGAAGAGTTCGTCCAGGCCGGCTATCCGACCGACGCAGCCGCAGTGCTCCTCGCCGAGGTATCGGGGCACCCGGCAGGAACCGCCGCCGCGGTCGATCGGTTGCGCGACATTGCCACCGCCCACCAGGCAAAGAGCATCCGGGTGGCGGCGGACGAACTGGAACGGACCCTGTTGTGGAAGGGCAGGAAGTCTGCGTTCGGGGCGATTGCCCAGGCGGCACCCGATTACTACCTCAACGACACGGTTGTGCCTCGCACCAAGATCGTCGAGGTCATCAACCAGACCTACGAGATCGCAGACCGGCACGGCATCAGCCTGATGAACGTCTTCCACGCCGGGGACGGGAACCTCCACCCATTGGTCTCCTTCGACGCCTCCGAGCCCGGGATGACCGAGCGCGTCCTGGCCGCTGCCCGTGAGATGGTTGCAGTTGCCGTTGCCGCAGGGGGCACCCTCAGCGGCGAGCACGGTGTGGGATTCGAGAAGCGGGACCTGATGCCGTCGGTGTTCAGCCCCGACGACCTCGACGCCCAGGCGCGGCTGCGCGAGGCCTTCGACCCCGATTGCCTGCTGAATCCCGGCAAGATCCTGCCGGAGGGGTCCCGGTGCTTCGATTTGGGTGCGGTATGACCGCGCTGCGGGTCGCCACCAAGCAACTCTTCGAGCGCTTGCAGGATCCGAGCGTCGATGTCGATGCCGACTATGTCGTGGCGCCGACGTCGATCGAAGAGGCAGCGGCAATCCTGAGCGCAGCCGGCGAATCAGCGATTCCCGTGTCCTTCTACGGCGGCGGCACCCACCGCCAGTTGGGGAACCCCGTCGCCGCCGATCTCGTCATCACGACGACGGCGCTGAACCGGGTCGTCGACTACCAACCGGACGATCTCACCATCAGGGTCGAGTCGGGAGTGACGCTCAGCGAGCTCGACGCGGTGCTTGCCGAACGAAACCTCACCGCGATCCTCCCCGAGACCGAGCCCGACGCCACCGTCGGCGGCGTGGTCGCCACCGGCCGATCCGCATACCAGCGGCTGCGCTATGGACCGACGAGAGATCGGGTGCTCCAGGTCACGGTGGCAACCGGATACGGCAAGGTCATCACCGGTGGAAGCCCGGTGGTCAAGGCATCTACCGGGTACGGCATCCAACGCCTGTACACGGGCTCACTCGGCAGTCTTGGCCTTATCGGATCCGTGCTGCTCAAGTTGTGGTCCCAACCGATGGCCGGAGCGACGGTCACCGTGGACGATGCCGAGGTGGCGAAGCGTATGGTCTACCGGCCGCTGGCGAGTCTTGGCACGAGCGGGGTGGGGCGGGTGTTTCTGGGTGGAGCCCCGGAGGAGGTGGACGCCCAGTCCGAAACACTCGGCGGATCCCACCGCGACGGCCTCCACTGGCCCGAGCCACATGACGGGGCGGTCCGACTCAGCTTCCGGGTACCTGCCCGCTACGTCGACGACGCGGTCCTCCGCGCCCAAGATCTCGATGCCTCGAGCTGGATCGCCGAGTACGGAGTCGGCCTGGTTGGAGCCGGCTACCAGGGCATCTCCGCCGATGGGTTCGCCGTGGGGCGGGCGTGGGCGGAGTCGGTGGGAGGCGCGCTCGTGGTGGAGGCGGCACCCGATGAGCTGCGCACCGAGCTCGATGCGTGGGGATCGCCGTCGCAATCGGTCGATCTGCAACACCAGGTGAAGGCGCGGTTCGACCCAGCCGGGATATGTAACCCGGGGATCCTGCCGGGGGGCGTGTGATGACCTGGGTCACCGAGTGGGCGCCGACCCAGGTCGAGCTCGATGCCTGTGTCGAATGCGGCCTGTGCCTCCCCGAGTGCCCCACCTATCGGTTGACCGGAGACGAGGCCGCTTCGCCGCGGGGTCGGCTTGCCGCGATGCGAGCCGTCAACATCGGGACGATGGACATCGATGAGCGGTTTGCCGAAGTGATGGACTTCTGCCTGCAGTGCCGGGCCTGTGAGGTGGTGTGTCCCTCAATGGTGCCGTTCGGTCGCGCCATGGAGGGCTCGCGGGCCGAGATCGTGGCACAGCAGCCGAGTGCGGGAACAATCACGAGGCGGGCGCTTTTCGGACGGGCGGTGAGGATGCGCGGTTTGGTGACCGCGGCCTCGTGGATGGCGGCCGGTGCACAGCGGACCGGGCTTGCGGCCAGGCTGCCAGGGCCTCTGGCCCGGGCCAACGGTCTCAGGCCGATTCCGGTCCCCGTCCCGTCGACAAAGGGCCAATCCTGGGAACCGGAGGGCGACCCTCGGGGGACGATCGGCCTGCTGTCCGGCTGCGTCATGGATCCTTGGTTCTCCGAGGTACACGTGGCGTTGATCCAATTGCTGCGCACCGCCGGGTATCGGGTGGTCGCCCCGGTGGATCAGACTTGCTGCGGGGCGCTCGCCGCCCACGAGGGTGCCGCCTATGACGCGCAGCGGATGGCCGAGCGCAACGTTGCAGCATTCGACGGCTTCGACACCGTCGTTGTCGATGCGGCCGGCTGTTCGGCACACCTCAAGGAGTACGGCCATTGGGGTGGGGGTGTGCTGGCACCGAAGGTGACCGACGCCACCGAACTGGTGGCGTCCCTGATCGACGAGGGCTTGCTTCCGACCTTCGAGGGCGGCAGGGGCCCGGTTGCCATCCAGGATCCGTGCCATCTCCGCCATGCCCAGCGTGTGGTGGAGGAGCCGCGAGCGATCCTGCGAGCCGCCGGATACGAGCCGGTTGAGATCGATCCCCATGGGATGTGCTGCGGAGCCGCCGGTGCCTATCAGCTGAAGTACCCCGAGGCGTCAGATGAGCTGGGCAAGATGAAGGCGGAACAGGTGGCGGCATCGGGAGCCAGGGTCGTGTCGTCGGCCAACCCGGGCTGTGAGATGCAGCTGCGCAGTCACCTCGGCGACGGGTTCCGCGTCGCTCATCCGGTGGAGCTGTACTGGGAAGTGATCGCGAATCGCCAGTCGCGGAAGCTGACTATCGACTCTTGACTCAAGACTCTTTGTTGTGGCCCGGTGCTTTGTCGGACTTACCGGGTGATTCGGGACGGCCCTTGCCGTTGCTCTCAGACTCATCGCCCTCGTCGGTCTTGTCCGCTTTGGCGTGCCCGCGGCCCGGGTGATCCTCTGGCTTGCCCTTCTTGCCACGGTCACATGTGGCGATCGCCGTCTCGAAGACGATTTCGCCGGTGTCGCCGGTCGCAACCTCCACAGCGACGAAGTCCGTGTTGTTGACGTGCTGTTCGTTCTTGCCGAGCTGGGATTGTGCCAGCCAGCGGTTGAGACAGCCACGGCCCTGCATGTCGATGAGCTCGTTGAAGAGCTTCATGAATGTCCCGTGGTTGATATGGCCGTTGGCGCCGACCGCGACCCCTGAGATCGCACAGTCGCCGCCCGGATAGTCGACAGGGTCCGCGGGCGCCACAACCTCGTCGGCGAGCTCGTAGTCTGACCCATCGAAGGAAACGACCTCGCCCGTCTCCTTGTCGGTCAGGCTCTCAACCGCGACCACGCCGCCGTCGGCTTCGCGATACGTGGCGATCAATGTGCCGTTGGCGAGGGTGCAGTCATACAGCGAGGTGGCGGTGGCATGGGTGTTGTGCAAGAAGAGCTGGGCCTGCGGATCGTAGCCGTAGTTGAACAGGGTATCGCCCCGCGGCGTGCCCTCGTCGTCGTTGGCGGTTGCGATGCCCGCGCTCAGCAGCAAGCCGAGCGCGGCGACGACGGCGATGATCCGGATTCTCACTCTGGCCTCCTCGGGGGACGCTTAGGGCGTGGTTGTCCCGCCGGGAGTGCCCCGACCGGGTGTGGTAGCGGGTGGCCCGGGTGGGTCTTCCTCGGACTGTCCTGGTGCGTCCTCGGAGTTGCCGGGTGGGTCTTCCTCGGACTGTCCTGGCGCGTCCTCGGAGTTGCCGGGTGGGTCTTCCTCGGACTGTCCTGGTGCGTCCTCGGAGTTGCCGGGTGGGTCTTCTTCGTTTTGGCCGGTCGTGTTCTCGGAGTCGCCGGGGGCGCCGCCCTCTTGGTCCGGTGCATTCTCGGAGTTGCCCGGTGGCGTCGCGTCGTCTTCTTGCCCCGGCGCCCCGTCTCCCTGTGGCCCGCCTATCTGCCGTGCGAGATCAGAAACCTTCTCAATGTCGACCGTTCCCGTGATCGTGGTGTCGTGGATGTAGCTGAGAAGGGCGGCAACCTTCTCTGCCACTTCCGCGGGTGCTCCCGGAGGCCCTTCGTGGAGTCGGATCGCGGCAGCATTGATGGCGCTCACCGCTGCCGGCGTGTCTCCTAGGACCGCGGCCGCATGGGTAAGGCCGCCACCAGGCACTCCGGCTGCAGCCAGATCCTGGGCCTCGGCAACGCGTTCGGCGGCGCCCCCGTTGCCGATCCCGATGACCTCGGCGGCACGATCCAGGCCGTACAGCCAGTCCCCGGGCTTGGAGCCGTTGGCTGCGTAGGCGAGCCCTGAGGTGCCGACGATCAGCATGAAGAGGGCCGCAGCGCCGACGGCGATGCGCGGAGCAAGGCGATACGCCTTCGCCCGCACGCTGCCAACGGCCTGCCCCTCGGCGAAGCGCGACATCGGGGTTGCCCTCGATTCCAGCGCAGCAGGGGCGATCAGGTGAGAGAAGTCCCTGCCTGCATCGGCGGCGCCGGCGGCGCGGATAGCGGCGAGCACTTCTGCGAGGTCGGCAAGCTCGGCGCGATCACCGTCGGCGCCCGCGAACAGTGCCTCTGCCTCCACGTCCGATATCGAGAGCGGTGTGACCATTCCATGGACGTAATCGGATGTGCCGCCTATTGCGATACCCCCATTTGCTGAATTTGTCTGCGCAGGGCGGCCAAACCCCTTCGTTGCAGTGCTTTGATCGAGGTGACGGGGCGGTTGAGCACCGTTGCGGTCTCCTCGATGGTGAGCTGGGCGATGATACGGAGAAAGATGACATCGCGCTGTGGCGCGGTGAGGGCGGCCAGCAGCTCGGCCACCTCTTCTGAAGACACCAGGAGCAATGCCTCGTCCTCGGCGCTCAAGGCCATTCCCAGCTCGATCGGCTCGTCCGTGAGCACCTCGTCTGGTCGCGCCTGTTCCCGGCGATAGGCGTCGATGAGGCGCCGGTGCGCAATGACGAAAACCCACGATGTGAAGTTGTCCCGCCCACCTTCGAAGGTGGCGATATTGCGTGCCACATCGACGAAAACGTCGCCGGCCGTGGCCTCGGGATCCCTCGAGCCGCGCATTCGCAGGTAGCCAACGAGCTTTGGCGCCACGGGTGCGAGCAATTCGGCCCACGCCTCGTCCGAACCCGCCCTGGCGGCCTCGATCAGCGAAGAGAATGATTCATCAGACATAAGTGTGTGGGAACCTTGGTTGTATCGGCGCCGAATGGCAAGCGATCAAGTATTCGAGGTATGTAGAGCATGATCGGTTCCTAGAGCTCAACGGCATAGACCCCCATCGGCTCGGTATCGAAGCCGAGGCGCTTGGCGTCCCTCACCAGCCAGTTGACGCTGGGTATCCATAGCGAGATCGACTCCACCCCACTCCCCACTGCCACATCGATCAATGCCTTGAGCAGGTCGGCAGCATCGTCGGGACGGGTTTCCAGCCAGCCGACCTCGAGACTGCCTTCCTCGATGTCGGTGACCGCCCATCCTCCCCCGATCTCCCAGAAGGAGCCCGACTTCGCCGCAGAGGCGAGATGGTCGATGGTGAGCCTGGCGTAGGTCCAGCGCGATCCAACCAGGCCGCGGGTCGCTTTGCCCAACTCGCCGACCGACCACGAGGCAAACGCCGGCGTGGCTTCGGTGGCATGTGCCGGCCTGGCGCGAAGGCGCGACGGGACGCGACGCCCGCCGTTGCCATCGGGGCTCGGCGACGCATCACCGATGGGCTTGGTGCATCGGATGACCGAGGCAACCTTGCGAAATCCGATCTTCTCGACGTGACGGATCGACGCGGTGTTGTAATCCTCGATGAGCAGTCTGCCGACCACCGCTCCCTCACCCCCGGCCCAGGCTCGCAGCACATCAGCCATCTCGCCGGCGATCCCGCGACCCCGCCACTCTGGATGGACGCGAGCCGCGTGGAACCAGGCTTCGGTCGGGGAGATCAGTAGGCCTCTGCTCATTGCGATGGGGGTGTCGTCATCGTCCACGGCGACCACCATGTGGCTTGCGGGCTGGTTCAGCCAGCTTGGAAACGCATCGGGGACGTAGTCGCCCCACTCGAAGGTGTCCTTGGTGAAGGAAGCGATGGCCTCCGAATCGGATGCCCTGGCCGGCCGGATCACCGCACGTGTGGACATGTCTGGTACATCATGTGCCTGGGAGGCTGTTGAGCAATCCACAAGCGGGCAGTTGTACCCAGGAGATTCGGGTCAGCCCACCACCAGGCCCTGCGGCTGCCCGTGGCACTCGTCATTGTTCAACGCCTCCCTGGGTCGGCAGCAAAGAGCGCAAATCAATAGGCGGCGAGGCTCCTGGCGCGCTCGATGATTCCCTCGACATTCGGGATGACCTGCGCCTCGAGCGACGCCGCGTATGGGAAGGTGGGTACCTCGGGCGAGGCGTAACGCTGCACCGGTGCGTCGAGCCAATCGAAGGCCCGTTCCATGATCTGGGCAGACACTTCCGCCCCGTATCCGAGGAATTCGTTGTCCTCGTAGACCATCAGCACCTTGCTGGTGCGCTCCACCGCGGCGTTGATCGAGGGCCAGTCGAGTGGCTTGAGCGATCGCAGATCGAGCACGCTGACCTCGATGCCCTCCTCGGCGAGACGATCGGCGGCCTCGACGGCAAAGTGCGCCATGGCCCCGTAGGCAATGATGGTGAGATCCCCACCGTCGCGACGTAGCGCCGCCTTCCCGATCGGGACCCGGTGATCCCCGGGTGGGAGCGGCCCGCTGGCGAGCCGGTACAGCTTCTTCGGCTCCAGATACATGACCGGATCGGGGTCCTCGACCGCAGAGAGGAGCAGGCCCTTGGCATCGGCGGGCGTCGACGGCACAACGACCTTGAGCCCTGGGATGTGGGCATAGAGGGTTTCGATGGACTGGGAGTGATACAGGGCACCGTGGATCCCTCCGCCATACGGAACCCGAACCACCATGGGGCACTCCCATCGGCCATTGCTGCGGTAGTGGATCCTCGCGGCCTCAGAGACCAGCTGGTCGAAGCCGGGGTGGATGAAATCGGCGAACTGGATTTCCGGAAGAGCCCTTGTGCCGGTGGCAGCCATCCCGATGCCGAGCCCGATGATCAACGCCTCGGCAAGCGGGGCGTTGAATGATCGGTCGCCTCCAAAAGCGTCGCTCAACCCCGAGGTCGCCTTGAACACGCCTCCCTTCGGGTCGGCTACGTCCTCTCCGAAGCAGACCGTGTTCTCGTGGAGCCGCATCACGTGGTGCAGGGATCGGTTGATGGCGGTGATGAGATTGACCTCCTCACCGCCGGGGACGACCTCGACCGTGTCTGCTGGATCGGCCGGGGTGATCGGGTTGGCATAGACGTGGCTCATGGCGTCGGTGGGGTCCGGAGCGCTCTCGGCCTCGTCCGCAGCAGCCGAAATCACGGCAGTGGCCTCATCGTCAATGCTCTCCTCGGTGGCGGTGTCGAGAAGACGATGCTCCACGAGATAGCGACGGAAGGCAGGGATCGGGTCCTTTTTGCGCCATTCCTCGACCTCTTCGCGGGTTCGATACAGCTTGTCGTCGTCGTCGGAAGTGTGGGCGTAGTAGCGGTAGGTCTTGGCCTCGATGAGGGTCGGGCCGTCCCCGGCCCGCGCCCTTTCGACTGCGGCAGCCGTCGCTCCGTACACGGTGAGCAGGTCGTTGCCGTCGACGCTGACGCCTTTCATGCCGTAGCCGGCTGCCCGATCGGCAATCTGGCCTGCGACTTCCTCGCTCTCCGGCACCGAAATCGCATAGAGATTGTTCTGGATCAGGAAGATCATGGGGAGGTCGTGGATGCCGGCGAAGTTCATCGCCTCGTGCCAGTCGCCTGCGGACGTGGACCCCTCTCCACCGGAGACGATCACCACGCCATCGGACCCACCGCGCTTCAGCTCGTAGGCGATGCCGGCGGCGTGAGGAAACTGGGTGGCGATTGCCGAGGAGTGGGTGAAGATGTTGAGGTCGGGCTCCGACCAGTGGTTCGGCATCTGTCTGCCCCCCGAGGCCGGATCGCCTTCCTTGGCGAAGACGCCGAGGAAGATGTCCTCCGGGCTCACCCCGAGGCCGATGTTGAACGCGATGTCTCGGTAGTAAGGGAGTGACCAGTCCTTGGTGGGGTCGATGGCGTGGGCCGCGCCGACCTGTGCCGCCTCATGACCGGAGACTGAAACTACGAACGGGACCCTGCCCTGGCGGTTGAGCGCCCACATGCGGTCGTCGAGCTTGCGGGCGAGCACCATCTTGCGATACATGTCGAGCACGTCCTCGTCGCTGAGGCCGAGCTCGGCGTGATCGCTGACCGTGTCGACTTCCATTGTCACTGAAGTACTCCTCGATATTGTCCCGGCCGCCGCTTCAGGCGCAGGGTCGCCACCTCGGCGATCCGCCGCTCGGCGAAATGCACCGCAGCGACGTGCGGGTTCACCCCGTCTCGGACTGCGGCGTCGAGAACTCCGGTGAGGTTGTCGTAGATGGCGTCGATCATCGCTTTGGCTCGATCGACCGAATAGCCGTCCATCTCGACGGCGATGTTGATGATCCCTCCGGCGTTGACCACGAAGTCCGGTGCATACAGGATGCCCCGCTCAACCAGCAGGTCGGCGTCGTCGTCGATGGCGAGCTGATTGTTGGCCGACCCGACGACGGCCTGGCAGCGGAGGCGAGCGATGGTGCTCTGGCTCAAGCAGGCGCCGAGGGCACAGGGCGCGAAGATGTCGCAATCCACGTCGTGGATCTCGTCGACCGCCACCGCCTTCGACCCGTAGGTCTCGACTGCCTCGGTGACCGCTGCCTCGTTCACGTCTGAGACCACGGTCTCGACGCCCAATTCGGTGAGGCGCCGAACCAGATCCATGCCGACCTTGCCGACGCCCTGCAGTGCGACCTTCCTGCCGGCGAGATCCTCACTCCCCCACAACCTCGCCGCAACCGCCCGCATCGCCGCAGTCACGCCGCGCGCGGTCGCCGGTGATGGATCCCCCGATCCGCCGTCATGCGAGGGCAGTCCGGTCACCCAATTGGTCTCGCGGGCGATGATGGCCATGTCCTCTGGAGTCGTGCCCACATCCTCTGCGGTGATGTAGCGGCCGCCGAGCGAGTCCACGACCCTGCCGTAGGCGCGGAAGAGGCGCTCGCTGCGAATGGTCCTCGGATCACCGATGATGACCGCCTTGCCCCCGCCGAGGTCGAGTCCCGCCGCAGCCGATTTCAATGTCATGCTCTTGGACAGCCGCAGCACATCGGTCAGCGCCTGATCCTCGTCCTGGTATGCATAAAAACGGGTCCCGCCGAGGGCGGGACCGAGAGAGGTGTTGTGGATGGCGACGATGGTGCGGAGGCCGCTGGCATGATCGAGGCCGAAAAGCACTTCCTCGTGCGTATCGGTACCGATCGTCTCGAATACCCCCACCAGCGTCTCCTCTCAGCGGCATCTCGGGACATTCATCCGGAGCTGGGCGCGATTGTAGTGGTCGCCGCCGTATCTCCCTCGGCCGTGACTACCCGTGCGTCGAACTACCATCGGGTGATGATCAACACCGCCTACCTCAGGGTGTATCTGCCGGAGGAACGCGCCGGGAGCTGGCCGCCCTACACAGGCGATTCACAGGGAGATCAGCTTTCCATGGACGGCCGGTTCATCTGGAGCGAGCCACTGGGGAGTGATGCGTTTGTGGCCGAGTGGAACGGGTCGAGATACCTCTGTCCCCGATTCCCTCGGCTCAGGATGATCGAAGGCATCCTTGCCTTCTCCGGGACTTCGCCGGACCTTGGCGTGCTCACCGACGACGAACACGCCGCGCTCATCCGTGAGCTCGAGGCGAGGCGCGGCACCAACACCCGCAGCCACATCCTGGCCTCACCGTGGCATGTGCCGCTGCGATGGTTTTCGGCGTTCAGCCCCTCCGAGCGCGAGCTCGTCGAGGCCGCGACCGGTCTCTCGATCCGGTATCGAACCGAGCTCGGCGAGGCGGTCGATCGGGTTCGATGGAGCGCCGAGGTGCTGGATGCGGTCGGATTCTCCGATCAGATCGTCGGTCAGGTTCGTGACCTCGAGGAGTGGATAACGGCGTTTCCTGCCGGATCGATGCTCGAGCTCGACTACGGATCCGTTGCCGACGATGCGTCGAGCGGCGACCTCGCCTTCGACGAGTCGGCTGCGGAGGTGCGCGAGAGCCTCGAGGCGCTGGAGCGAGGCGATGCCCCCGCAGCACGCGATGCCTACATGCGAGTCGCCGGCCGCTGGGCGAAGCGGCAGGCGGTGATGTTCGCCAATTGAGTCGCGAGTCGCGGGGTCGCGAGCGAAAACCCGCGGAACGGACCGGTATCATCAAGGGGATCCCGGGGAGTCTGACAATATGACCGATGAAATACCTGCGGGCGAAGAGCTCGCTTCCGAGGATCCCGTAGGCCAGGCGCCCGTTCCTGATGAGCATGCTTGGACCGAGCCGGTGGATTCCGACTCCCGCGGATGGGCGGTTGCGGCGCACCTGACTCCCCTCTTCGGGTTTGGCTTCATCGGCCCGCTCATCA
>Ga0255057_10001876_pt1 | contig 11535 bp, 11 predicted proteins | sample Cases_109_6_MG_FD_189022 | JGI IMG/M metagenome (GOLD analysis project Ga0255057, IMG submission 189022) | Seawater microbial communities from Amundsen Gulf, Northwest Territories, Canada - Cases_109_6 | ecosystem: Environmental > Aquatic > Marine > Gulf | place: Canada: Northwest Territories... | reverse complement strand
TCGAATCCCACTCCCGGTACAAGGTCTCGAACGCGTTCGCCTGCGCCCGGCTACCGCCGGCCGCAGCACAACCTCACGGCTTCGCTCAGGATCCGTACTTATTACCCCGCGGCTCGGCAGCCCAGTATCGAACGGGCCAATCCTGCGGTTCGCCTCATAGCGCGGCAGGTTCGAATCCCACTCCCGGTACAAGGTCCCGAACGCGTTCGCCTGCGCCTCGCAGCGCAGCTGGGTCCAGTGCGCCGCAACGGCACTGCGGTAACTCAGACCTCGACGGAGTACAGCGCCATCGGCGTAGCGACGTTCCTGAGCGATCGCTCACCTATCGGCGCTGCTGTCATGCCTTCCTTGTTCTTGATGTTGTCGTAGACGACCTCGGAGACGCCTATCCCACCTGGGTCCATTTCGCTCTGGATCCGTGCGGCGATGTTGACGCCGTCCCCGTGGATGTCGCCGTCGGCGTGAATGACCTCTCCTAGGTGTATTCCGATTCGCACCTCGAACCGTCCGTCACCTCTCACCGCCCGCTGCACGTCCTGAGCGCATGCAACGGCGTTTGACACGGACTCGAAGCTTGCCAGCGTTCCATCTCCAAGCTTCTTGAGCAGGCGACCGCGATGTTTTGCCAAGGCAGTGCGGTGGATCTCGTCATTTACATCCATGATCGCAAGCGTCTCGCCCTCGTCTTGGCCCATGAGAGTGGTAAACCCGACGATGTCGGAGAAAAGGATCGCAGCAAGCTTGTGCTCTCGTGACTTGGTTCCTCCAACCCGAATCGCCTCGTCGAGGTGGTGACGTTTTCCGTTCAGCGCGTTCTGGTACTCGTCCTTGGAGAGGATGTTCTCATCGAGCTCGAAGTCGGTTCTCAGCAGATTGTCGACAAAGGCCTGCAGTCGCTCGTCTGCCGAGAGGGCTATGTCTCGCAAGAAATGTGTGTCGACGTTGATGCAGACCGCACCCACCAGACCGAACTCGGGTCGAAATATCGGAATGGTCGTGCATTTGAACTGCCTGGCGCCAATGTTGAGCTCATAGTTGACCTTGTCTTCACCGCGTTGACGCCGAGTCTTCAGATCCAGAACCAGATTCGTGGCGCCGCTTCCAACCGATCTCCCGGTGACATGGCCGTTTTCGATGGCCACCAGCGATCGAGACGGATTGACCAGATTGTGGAGCAACACCTCGATCCCGGTGTTGGGGAAGGATCGTCCGACCTGGTTGACGATCCGCCTGTAGTTCTCCAGGAACGCGTCGTTGTCGCTGACCACTCCGTCACCGTCGTACGCCGCATAGAACTCCTTGTAGCGGCTCAAACGCTCACTCGTGAACGTGTCTCGTACGAGGTTCTGTTCGCCAATGACAATGAGCTCGCCGCCCGCTCGGAGATTGCGCTCTTGGAGGAAGTGGGCGACGGCTCGGTCGAACGCGTCAGCGCTGAACTCCACATGGCCTGACGACGTCACGACGAACGGATAGAAATCGTATTCCTCGAGTCGACGCTCCATCGGCTCGGTGGTTGGTCGGCGCGTCCGACGTGTTCCAAGAAAGAACCCAACGCCAATCGCGGCCAGCAAGGCAAAGGTGCCGATTAGTGGATGCACTGGTGAGGCCCCTCAGGTCCGGTCAGATCAAAGGATACGCGGTCATCTTCACAGTGACCCGAACCTGATTACCAGAGGACTGATGTATCTGACCGGCGTCATAGACGGGCTACTGCCTGCTGACTCCTCCATCGGATGACCTACCAAGCCCCGAAGTGAACAACGTCGTCGAATTCGCGCCGCGACGGCTTCTGGATCGGTCGCAGCGGCCGGTCCGCCGGGAAACCGAGGGCAATCAGCGATGCGCATTGCTTGCCGTCGGGGAATCCGAGCACCTCCTGGGCGAGAGTCTGATCGCGGCAGAACGCCTGGCCGCTCCCGATACCAAACCCGGCTGCGGTGATCATCATCTGCATTGCGGCCTGACCAGCGTCGAGCTGGTTGATCATGGCCTCGGCGTCTTCGGCTCGGGGTACCAAGAGCGCAATCGTCGCCGGCGAATCCGCTATGAAGGCCGCCCCCTGCCAAACTTGCGACAGCCGGGCGAGCTGATCTTTATCCGATACGACTACGAAGTCCCAGCGCTGTCCGTTCGTGACGACGGTGCCCTGCGTCCTGCCTCGAGAATGCGTTGGAGGTCTTCTTCGGGGATCGGGTCCGAGGTGAAACTGCGGACTTGCCTACGAGAGATGATCGTGTCCCATGTATCCATGAGACCGACCGTAGTCTGATCGGCCTCGCTGGCGCTCTGCATCCGCCATTGCGGCCAAATGGGTAGGCCAGAGATGCTGCGGAAGTTAAGGTGTCAGTCGCCGTCGAGGTTGGATCTGCCCGGTCTCATTCATCCAATCGGAGGGGGATCCGATGCCTTTGTACGTGGACGTACACCACATTGATGGCGCGTTGTCTGCTACTGATGTCGCCGAAGCACACCAGAAGGACGTTGAGACGCAAGGAAATTACGGCGTGAACTACCAGCGCTACTGGGTCGACGAGAGCGCCGGCAAGATCTTCTGCCTGGTTGATTGCTCCGGACGCTGACACAGCACAGACGGTGCATCGTGAGGCGCACGGGCTCGTTGCCGACGAGATCTACCAGGTCAGCGAAGGTTCCTAGCGACCTCCGGGTTCCGAAGCCATTGATGCCCTGCCCTCCAAGGCGGGGCATCAACTTTGCACGGACATCTTTCGTGGGAGTTTGGCAAGCGCCCGGCCCTCCCTCAGCGAGCTGTCACCAGGCGGTTCAGGTGTCGTCTCACGTCCGTCTCAAGATCTATTAGTCGCTGTACTTGTTGGTAATCGGTAGCCGACGGTCCCGACCGAGGCTCTTCGTCGTGATGCGGACTCCGGGTGCCGCCTGGCGCCGCTTGTATTCGTTGCGGTCGACCATCGCGGCGATCCGGCGGACGGTACTCTCGTCGAAGCCGCCTTCGACGATTTCCTTCACGGATGCATCGTCTTCGACGTATCGCTCCAAGATCGGGTCGAGTACCTCGTATGGGGGCAGCGAATCGGTGTCCTTCTGATCTGGCTTGAGCTCTGCGGAAGGCGGCTTGTCGATCGTGGTCTGCGGGATTACTTCGCCGTCGCGATTTCGCCACCGGGCCAGTTCGTAGACGAGCGTTTTCGATACGTCCTTCAGAACCGCATAGCCCCCCACCATGTCTCCATACAGGGTGGCGTAGCCGACGCTCATCTCGGACTTGTTGCCGGTGGCCACAACCATCCCTCCGAACTTGTTGGACAACGCCATCAGGATTGCTCCCCGCGCCCTGGCCTGGAGGTTCTGCTCCGCAACATCGACCTCAGTCAGCTCGAATGCACCACCCAAAGCCTCCAAGAACCCGGTGAACGGAGGTTCCACCGAAATCGCTTCGAAGGCGATACCAAAATTGGCTGCAAGCATCCGCGAGTCCTCCACCGACCCGCTGCTGCTGTAGCGGCTCGGCATCGTCACCCCCCGCACGGCGCCGGCGCCGAGCGCATCGGTGGCGACGGCGGCGGTGAGGGCCGAGTCGATCCCTCCTGACAGCCCGATGACGACCCCGCTAAACCCGTTCTTGCGTACGTAATCACCCAACCCGAGACACAGGGCCCGATAGATCTCCTCAGTTTCTTCGTACGGCTCATGGATGGGAAGAGGGGGTTCCGGCTCGCCCTCCAAGAGATCCCCGGTGGTCACCCGCTGTGCCGTCGGGGCCTTCCCATTCGATTCGCCGAGTGGAACATCGACCCAGAAGAGTTCCTCCTCGAATTGGGCAGCCCGATACAACACCTCACCAGAGGAGTCGAAGACCATGCTCTGGCCGTCGAATACGAGTTCGTCTTGTCCTCCTACGAGGTTGAGGTAGACGAGCGGCACTCCGGCACTCCGCGCCCGCTCCGCCAGCATCTGCTGGCGCTCACTCCCCTTGCCGCGGTGATATGGCGATCCGTTGATGTTGAGCAGGATCTCTGCACCCGCGGAGATCTGGTCGGCCGGCGGGCCGTCCGGCACCCAGATGTCCTCACAAACCGAAACTCCTACTGCCACCCCGTTGATCTCCCACAGAGCAGAGGGATTCTCCCCGACGGCAAAATACCGGTCCTCATCGAAGACCCCATAGTTCGGGAGAAGACCCTTGTGATAGACACCCCTCAAGCCGCCTCCCGCTACGAGGGCTGCGGCGTTGTGCACTCTCATATGCCCGGCGTCGTCGCGTTGCCCGGCGCCCCGGTCGACGAAACCGACCACCGCGGCCGTCTCGGCCGACCTGGCGGCCAGTCGGTGCACGGCCGAAATGTTGTCACGGATGAAGGCCGATTTGAGCACCAGATCCTCAGGCGGGTACCCCGTTACGGCCAGTTCCGGGAACAACACCACATCGGCCTGGCACTCTTCCGCCCACTCCATCGCCTCGATGATTCGAGCGGTATTGCCGTCGATGTCGCCGACCACGAAGTTGAGTTGGGCGCCTGCGACCCGGAGAAAGTCCATGGGGAAGAGATTAGGAGTCAGGGAAGGTCTTCCGACTACCTAACGCCCCACTGCCTCTGCCAGATCGGTCACCAATTCCGCCACCGCCTCACAAGCGGCGCTGGTCGTCGGCGCCTCGAGCACTCGACGCACCAGAGCGGTGCCGACGATCACTCCATCCGCCAGGCCGGCGGCCTCCTTGGCCGAACCGGCGTCCGAGATGCCGACGCCCAAGACCAAGGGAACTTTCGAGCGGGAACGCACCCGGTGCGACAACTCGGCGGCGCGGCTCGTCGAGCCGTCCCGCTCTCCGGTGACACCCATTTCGGCGATCCCATACACGAATGGGTTCGCCTTCTCAACAACCAGGTCGAGCCGTAGATCGGTGGTCGTCGGGGCAGCGAATTGCACCAGGCCGGCACCGGCATCTTCGAGCGCGGCGACGAACGGCGCAGATTCGTCCACCGGGAGATCGGCGATGATCACCGCTTCGGCTCCGGCATCGCCAACTCTGGCGGCGAATTCGGTGATTCCCATCGCCAGCACGGGATTGACATAGGTCATGACGGCGCACGGCAGCCCGGTAGCCGATGCAACGCCCGCCGTGATCTCGATGCCCTTCGCCAGGGTCATACCTGCTGCGAGGGCTTTCATCCCGGCTGCTTGAATCACCGGGCCATCCATCAACGGGTCTGCGTACGGGATTCCGACTTCGAATCCATCCGCGCCGGCTTCGGCCATGGCCCCAAAGAGATCGAGCGTCGCTCCGGCGTCGGGAAGACCGCACATCATGTACGGGAACAACGCGGCCCGGTCTGCCGCCGCCGCAAAGGCCTCACCAAATCTCACCGCCCGCTCGCCTCACCGATCTGATCGACGTCCTTGTCTCCCCGCCCGCTGAGGCACAGGACCACTGTCTTTCCCGCCAAGGACTCCCGCTCGCGCCACACCCAGGCGAGGGCATGGCTGGATTCCAGGGCCGGGATGATCCCCTCGGTCCGCGACATCAGATCCATCGCCGCTACCGCTTCGTCGTCGGTCACCGAGTCATAGCGTGCCAGGCCGTCGTCCTTGAATTGCGCATGCTCGGGACCGACGCCCGGATAGTCGAGGCCGGCACTGATCGAATGGGCTTCCAACACCTGTCCTTCGGCATCCTGCAGCATGTAGGTGCGCGCTCCATGGAGCACGCCGGGTGATCCGGCCACAAGCGACGCCCCGTGCTTTCCCGAATCCAGTCCGTACCCTCCCGCTTCGACTCCGACCAGATCGACACTCCCACCGGCGAAGGGATAGAACATCCCCATCGAGTTCGATCCGCCTCCGACACATGCCACCACCACGTCCGGCACGATCTCGCCCAGCTGTTCGATCGTCTCGTCGCCGATGACGCGCTGCAGCTGGCGCACGATCCACGGGAATGGATGGGGTCCGACGACCGACCCGATGATGTAGTGGGTGGTCTCGACCGTTGCCACCCAATCTCGTAGTGCGGCGCTGACAGCGTCCTTGAGCGTCCCGGCACCGCTCGTCACCGGGGTGACCTTGGTACCGAGCATCTGCATCCGCTCGACGTTGAGCGCCTGGCGAGAGATGTCCACCTCTCCCATGAAGACCTCACACTCGAGGCCGAACAGTGCGCAAGCGGTGGCGGTGGCGACTCCGTGTTGTCCGGCTCCGGTCTCCGCAATCACCCGCGGCTTACCCATTCGCCGCGCCAGCAGTGCCTGACCGACCGTGTTGTTGATCTTGTGGGCACCGGTGTGAGCCAGGTCCTCCCGTTTGAGCAGCAGCCGCAATCCGAGGATTTCCGACAGCCGCGACGCTTCGTAGAGAGGGGTCGGGCGTCCGACGTAGTCGCTGAGCAGGGACGACAGTTCTGCTCGATAGGCCGGATCGTTCCATGCGTCCTCGAATGCCTTCTCCAGATGCTCCAGTGCCGGCATCAAAGTCTCGGGCGCAAAGCGGCCGCCGAACTCACCGAACCTTCCGGAAGCGTCGGGGCGATCGACAACGGTCATCGCACGGCATCCACGAACCGTTGCATCAATTCTGGGTCCTTCACGCCACGCTCCAGCTCGATCCCCGAGGAGACATCAACACCGTAGGGCCTCAGCCGGGTCAACACCTCCGCAACGTTGTCGGGAGTGAGTCCGCCCGCGACGACGAACTGGGCTGGAAGGCTTCCGACCACTGCGGAGTCGAATCCGATGCCACTGCCCGGCACCGGGCCATCGAGGATTGGGATCATGCCCTCGGGTGCCTCGACGTCAATGCCAGGTACGGCAACAACCGGGTACAAAACGTCGTAGCCCGCCTCCAGCGCGGCGCGGGCAGCTTGATCGGCATGATCGCCGTGGGGCTGGACTCCGGTCACTGCTGCCACCAGGGCGGCAGCCAACAGAGCGTCGGGCGTCTCGTCTTCGGTAACCAGAAACCGGGAAATCGTACATCCGGCACTTATCTCTGCGACCGTCGAAGGAGAGACGAACCGCACCGAACGTGGGACGGTCACAAAGCCCACCGCATCGGCGCCGGCGATTTGCGCCGCCGCTACGTCCGAGGAGGTTCGCATCCCGCAGAGCTTGACCCAGGTCATGCCGGTTGTTCCAGCGCAGCAACGAAGGCGGCCGGATCTTCTGCCCGGACAGCAGCCGTTCCGACCAGGACTGCATCGAATCCGGCTTCGTGCATTCGGCGAGCATCATCCGGCGAATTGATGCCGCTCTCGGCCACGGTCACGACACCTGTCGGGATGTGACTCCGCAAACGAATCGAGGTGTCCAGATCCACCTCAAAGCTGACCAGATCCCGATTGTTCACGCCTATGACCTCGGCACCCAGGTCGACGGCCCGGCGCAGCTCCTCCGAGTCATGCGCCTCGACCAGCGCCGTCATGCCGAATCGTCGCACGTGGTTGATCAGGCCGGCCAGCACCTGATCGCTGAGAATCGCCGCGATCAGCAGCACAGCGTCGGCTCCGGCGGCACGGGCTTCGTCTACCTGCAGCGGATCCAGGATGAAATCCTTTCGCAGCACAGGTGTCGAAGTAGCTGCGCCCACCTCACTCAGATCGCCCAAGCTCCCACTGAAGTGGTCGGGCTCGGTGAGGACTGATATCGCGGCTGCACCGCCGCGCTCGTAGGCCGAGGCCAGCTTGACCGGTTCGAGATCTAGCGCAATCGAACCGGCCGACGGGGATCGCCGCTTCACCTCGGCAATGACACCGAGCCCGGGGACCCTCAGCGCCCCGATGAAGTTGCGCGGAGAGCCGGAACGGACCGCAGCGGCTTCGACCTCGTCGGCACGCAACCGAAGCGCCGCCACCCGGCTCCGGGTCGATTCAAGGATCGGCTCCAACATCGGATCATCGTAGGAGTCGTCCGCCATCGTCGGAGGGCTTCGGCAACGTGACCGCGATCGAGGTGCCTTCTTCCGGTGCGCTGGCGACCGAAGTCAGTCCCCCCATGGCATCGACCAGCTCGCGCACTATCGACAGTCCCAGACCACTCCCCTCCGGTCGTACTGGCCGATACCGGGCCGTGACATAGAGCCGCTCGAAGATGTGAGGGAGGTCGGCGGCGTCGATACCAGGCCCGGTGTCGGATACCGCCATGCGAACACCCTGCGGCGTCTCATTGAGCGATAGCGTCACCCGGCCCGCCTCCGGCGTGTACCGCAATGCATTCTCCAGAAGGTTGCCGACCACTTGCGCGATTCGATCCGGATCGATGTCCACAATGCCCACCGGCTCGATATCGGCGTCCAGCACAACCTTGGCGGAGTCGGCTCGCTCCCTGAACCCGTCCAGGACCCCTTTGAGATGAGCCGCAAGATCGACGGCCTCCGAACGAAGGCTGAATTCACGTGCCTCGATACGCGACAGCAGCATCAGGTCCTCTACCAGTCTGCCCAAGCGGCCGGCCTCGGTGCCGAGAACGTTGGCTACCCGACCCAGGTCGGACGAATCCACTCTTCCCTCCTGCATCGCCTCCGCATAACCCGCGATGGTCGTGAGCGGTGTCCGTAGATCGTGGCTCACCGCGACCAAGAACTCCCGTTCCCGAATCCTCGCCGCCTCGAGTTGGCCGACCATCTCGTTGAACGCTCTTGCTACCTCGGTGATCTCGTCGTTTCCCACCACCTCCACCCGGACGCCGAGGTCGCCTGCGGCGATATCGCGTGATGCTTGTCGCAAGGGCTCGACGCGGCGTGACAAGCGGCGGGCCAGGCCTGCGGCCAGTACGGCTGCCAACAAGATCCCGAGTGCGATTGCCCAAGCGAAGCGCGCCGCGACCTCGGCCCACGGGATGAGTTCGAGATTGGTCCCGATCAAAACGACCAGGGTCCCTCGATCTAACCGGAAAGGCTGTGCAATTGCCGCGACCTGCCCACCGTCGACCTGAGCATCGAAGCTGTAGGGATGGTCGAGATCGACGTCATCGGGAACCTGTGGCAGAAGCACATGGTCGGCTTCGCCCAAAACGACCACCTCACCACGCGGGTTGAGAAAGGCGGCCTCCACGTAGTCGTGCCCGCCTACGGCCTGCACCAGCGCCAGAACCGCTGCGATGCCCTCGCGATCTCGCAGAGCCCCGACCGGCCGTTCGTCTGTCGTGCCCTGCGAAGTCGGCTCCAGATCGCCAAAGAATTGGACCTGGATGATTCGAGCAGTCTCCGCGGCCTGCCGGTGAAACTCGGTTCTGATCGAGCTTTCAACCGATCGGTGGATCAGCACCGCCGCCGCGACGCCTCCGATGGTGATGGTGGCCACTGCCACGATCACCATGCTCCAGAAGAATCGCCTCCTCATCAGGGCCCCAGCCGGTAGCCGACACCCCACACCGTCTCGATTGGGAGGCCTTCGAGCTTCTTGCGCAGCTGTCGGATATGGACGTCGACGGTGCGGGTCTCGCCGAAGTACTCGTAACCCCACACGGCTTCGAGGATCTGGCCTCGACTGAGCACCAGGCCACCGTTCTCGGCCAGGTACCACAGCAGGTCGAATTCGCGGGCGGTAGGTCGGATCGTGTCCCCGGTGGCGCTGCGAACTTCGCGCCGGCCGGAATCGATCGCCCACCCGTCCACCTCGAGCACCGAAGGCGACCTGGGAGCATCCTCCGATCGGCGCAACACCGCCCTGACCCGGGCCACCAATTCCCGCGGCGAAAAGGGCTTGGTCACGTAGTCGTCGGCACCGATCTCAAGACCAACGATCTTGTCGATCTCGGAATCGCGGGCGGTCAGCATGATGACCGGCACGTCGGAAAAGGCGCGGATCCGCCGACACACCTCCACCCCATCTATCCCCGGCAGGCCGAGGTCGAGTAGCACCACTCTGGGATCGCGATCTCGGACCGCGTCCAGACCCTGCTCTCCGTTGGGCGCATGTACCAGTCGGAAGCCTTCTTGTTCGAAGTACATCCGAACGAGATCCGCAATCGACTCTTCATCCTCGATCAGGACGACTGTTCCCCGAGCGTTCATCGTGTAGGCACTCCTGTGCGGTCTCTATCAGTCTCGGTCCGGGGTGTAAGAAGAGTGTGAGATTCCTGACAAGTCGTCGAGCGGCAGAGCGTGGACACGTCCTTGAACGCTCCCCGAATCCCACTGCACCGACACCGTGGCGCCGTGGTCGACTTCTCTTCGCAAAGTCGCCAGGGCCACGGGTGCTCCGACCGTCAACGACTCTCCAACCGTTGAGACGGTTCCTACCGCAATCTGATCGACCACGACCTCGGATCCCGCCGGAGGCAGCAGGTTTTCAGTCATCGTGATTCCGACCAAACGGCGATTGACCCGACCGCGGGAGTCGATCCGTGCCACCAACTCTTGTCCGACGAAGCACCCCTTAGTAAAAGAGACCGATTCGGCGACCCGCCCCGACTCCTGCGGGATGGTTCCCTCATCTACATCGATACCCATCACCGGCTCTCCCGCCTCGATCCTGACCGCATCAGCGGCGATCCGGCCTGCCGGGCTCAGTCCGAGATCGTCCAGGTCCTGATCGTCGACACCGGCCAGGACGAGCCGGCTCAGCGGATTGGCGCGCAGGGCGGCGGTCATGACGCCATCACGCTCCGCCCAATCCGACCCCTCTCCCCAGCCGGTTCGACTAGCAAGTTCTGCGAGGTCCGACCCCCACACCTCGGCGATACGTCTCTGGTCGATCTCGAGATCAACATCGACACGAAACCTGAACTGCTCCAGACGCTCGACAACCCCTGCCGCCCGCCCGTGCCCCACCACCAGCCCGACGCGCTCCTCGCCGCGCAGTAGCCACAGGAGCGCCAACAACTTTCCTCGGGGATCCAGCAGAAATGAGCGGGCAGTCGCACCGACATCCATCGCAGCGACGTCCTGGCTCACCTGTCCGTCGAGAAAGGTGACGGCGTCCTTCCCGGTCACCCAGACCACCTCGCTGAACTCCAACACGTATCCCCGTCCGGTGCGCAGGGCCATATATTCGGAGGTCACATCGCCGTAGTCCCGCCGCATTCAGATCATCCCAGCCGCGCCGATGGCGGCCAACACCGCGGCGGCCTTCTCGACGCACTCTTCGTACTCTCGCTCCGGGTCAGAATCCGCCACCACTCCGGCACCGGCCTGCACCCAGGCGGTGTCGCCGACGGCGACCATCGTGCGGAGGGCGATCGCAGTGTCGACGTTTCCCGAAAAGTCGATGTAGCCCACTGCTCCCGCGTATGGCCCTCTGGCGACCGGCTCCAACTCATCGATGATCTCCATCGCCCGCACCTTCGGTGCCCCTGAAACCGTCCCGTGCGGAAACGTGGCTCTGATCACGTCGATCGGGCCGACCTCGGGTCGCAACGCCCCACTCACCCCGGACACTATGTGCATCACGTGGGAGTACCGCTCGATCACCATCAGATCGTCGACACTCACCGAGCCGAACTCCGACACCCGGCCGAGGTCGTTGCGGGCCAGATCGATCAGCATCACGTGCTCGGCGCGTTCCTTGGGATCGGCCAGCAATTCGGCCTCAAGAGCTGCATCCTCTTCGGCAGTCGCACCCCT
>Ga0255057_10001875_pt1 | contig 11535 bp, 7 predicted proteins | sample Cases_109_6_MG_FD_189022 | JGI IMG/M metagenome (GOLD analysis project Ga0255057, IMG submission 189022) | Seawater microbial communities from Amundsen Gulf, Northwest Territories, Canada - Cases_109_6 | ecosystem: Environmental > Aquatic > Marine > Gulf | place: Canada: Northwest Territories... | reverse complement strand
ACGCCATTAAGACAAAGCGCCCAGATCTTCTGAAGGGCTCCAAGTCTGCTCCCCAAACCGAACGAGTTGCAGGTAGTGAACCTCGTACGAGCCTGGGTGAGTTGATAGGTAAGCTCTCAGATCTCTTGTAAGCACGAATTCAGTATCCGGGCTGCCCTACTCGACATCTACATCGGTTCCGGGTCATTCACAGTTATAACGCGAGCAAACATGAAACGTCTGCATTGCGGAGGTTTGGCCGACACCATTTCTGGCAAAGCGGACCGACCCCATTTTGATGCCCGCTCATCCCCTGAGAGCGGACGCGCCCACCGACCTGCTATACAGTCGCCTTATAGCCAAGAGGCGACATTCAGAATTTGGCGGACAGCAATTCTGGGCGAGTCGGGTCACGTTAGCAGCGGATCGGTCATGACTTCGACCAGGGCCGGCCCTTTGGTCGAGAGGGCTGCCTTGAAGGCATCGGCCAACTCTTCTGCGCGCTCGACCCGGATGCCTTCGCCACCGCAGATCCGGGCGTAGTCGGCGAATGAGGGGTTGTGCAGTGAGGTCTGCCAGACCTTCCATTCGCCGTCGCGCTGCTCCTTGGAGATCTTGCCCAGCTCGCCGTTGTGGAGCAGGACGTGGGTGATGTCCATGCCGTACTTCACGGCGGTGGTGAACTCGGCCAAGTATTGGCCGAAGCCGCCGTCGCCGCTGATCGAAACTACTTTGCGGCCGGTGTCGGCGGCCCAGGCGCCCATGGCGGCCGGAAAGCCGAAACCGATGGAGCCGAGGTAGCCGGACATCAAGACGCTCTGCGCCTTGCATTCGAAGTAGCGGCCGAAGGAATAGGTGTTGTTGCCGACATCGACGCTGACGATGGCATCGTCGGGCACGGATTCCGCCAGACGTTGGAAGAGGATCGCTGAGTTTAGGCCTCGGCCGTTGTCCTTAGCGGCGCGGGCCTCCTTCTCGGCTCGCCAAGCGCGCCAGCGCTCAGCCAGCTCGGGGCGCTGGTCTTCGCAGGCCGTCGCGGGGGAAAGGCCGTCGCGCAGTAGCGCGGCAGTGACGCCGATTTCACCCCAGACGGCCTCGTCAACGCCATGGAACTTGCCCAGCGCCATGCGGTCGAAGTCGACCTGGATGGTCGGCTTGCGAGCGTCGATTCCCGTGTGGTGCGAGAAGGAGGCACCAAAGACGATCAAGAGGTCGGACTCGTTCATGAACCAGCTGGCGACCGGCGTGCCGCTGCGCCCGAGCACGCCGCCGCCTAGGGGATGGTCGTCACCGATCAGGCCCTTGGCCTTGAAGGTCGTGATGACTGGACAGTTCAACGCCTCGGCCAAAGCGGTCACCTCCGCCGCGCCCTCCCGCGCGCCGTATCCGACGATAATCAAGGGTCGCTTGGCCTGGGCGATCCGGTAAAGCGCGAGATCCAGCGACGGCTTCGGCGGCGTGATCGCGATCGGCGCGAGGCGGCCTTCAGACCGCCCCGGTCCGGCCTTCCCGGCATCGAGCACCTGCACCTCGTCGGGCAGGATCAAGTGCGCGACATCGCGCTCGACCAGGGCGTTCTTCATCGCCAACGCGGCGAGCTCGGCATGGTCGCTATTCGGCAGCACGGTCTGGCTGTAGCGGGCCACCGCCTCGAAGGCCGAGGCGAGATCGATATCCTGAAAGGCGCCCGGGCCCATGACCTGCGTCTGGACCTGTCCGGTGAGCGCGATGACCGGCGCCCGGTCGACTTTGGCGTCCCAGAGACCGGTCAGGAGGTTGGTCGCCCCGGGACCGGCGATCGAGAGGCAGGCGGCCGGCCGGCCCGTCGCCTTGGCGTAGCCGGAGCAGGCGAAGGCCGCCGCGCCCTCGTGGCGGACACCGAAAAAGCGCAACTTGCCGCGGCCCTCCTGAATTCGCAGGGCCTCCGCCATCCCCAGGTTGGAATGGCCAACCATGCCGAAGACGGTGTCGATCCCCCATTCGACCAGAGTCTCGGCGATGACGTGGCTGACGGTCCAGTTCGAGCGCTTCGGCTTCGGAAGCGCGATCTCGACCTGGCCGTTTTGCTCGCGGATCTTCAGGGTCTCCACCGCGTGCTCGTTACCCCGGCCCTTGCCGGACTTGAGGTCGAAATCATAGCCGTGCCAGGGACAGCGCAGCGCGCCCTCGCAGAGGTTGCCTTCGCCCAGGGGGCAACCCTGGTGCGGGCAGCGGCCATCGAGGGCGAAGATCTCGCCGCCTTGGCGGACCAGGGCCGCCTGGCGCTCGCCCACTGTGAGGGCTTGGACCTCGCCTTCGGCAAAGCCCTCGGCCTTGCCGACCGCAATCCAGGTCTCCTCCCCAGTTTCGCTCGCCTTGGCCGCCATGGAAATGGTCAGCGCCTCGTCGTCATGAAAGCCAGCGTACCAGTGGTTGCCGTCGCAGAAGGGCTTGTTGCGCGAGGCGCCGCAGCGGCATAGCACGTAGTGCTCGCGGCTGGCACCCGCACCGAAATCGCAGTCCTTCAGCTCGACTCCGCCGCGGACGTAGTAGGGGCCGTCGCGCGACACCTGGATTTGAGCCGAGTCGTGGAAGTCGGTGCGCAGCTGTCCTTCCTCCAGATAGCTGAGCGCACCGGAAGGGCATTTGCGGATTGTCTCGACGATTGTCTCCTTGTCCGCACCGTCGGAAACAACCCAAGGCTCGATCGCCGAGCGCCAAACCGCGGGCAGGCCGGAGGTGCAGTAGCCGGCATGGGAGCAGACACCGCGGTTGTCGAGAATGGTAATTTCGCTCCCTTCGTAAGTGTCCAGCTGGTCGGCCACGCAGTCGTCGGCCTTCTCGTCGGTAAAACCGATTCGGCTGTGGGTGCCGTCGCAGAAAGGTTTGTTCTTGGAGGCGCCGCAGCGGCAGAGGGCAACCACTTTCATGGTCGCGATCGCCTCGCCGCGGGAATTGAGAAAGGTCTCGAGACCGGTGACCTTGAGCGGCCCGTCTTTCTCAAGCTCGATCGTCGGCTTGTCGTCTTTCGTGTTGCTCGTCATCTCACCCTCAGTTTCTCTCAAGCTGCCCCCCGGACCGCACCGAATCGGCCCAGCACCCGATCCAGCCCATAGAGGAAAATCTCGTCGGCCGGCCGTGCCTCTGGCCCGCCCCCACGGTTGGTACCACTCGCTAGTTTAGCCTTGTAAGGCTCTCATGAAAGCGACGATCTGCCTGGAGCTCTTCGATTGCGGAGGGCAAATCCCGGAGCTTAAGAAGACCAAATCGAGGCCAAAGGCCGAAGGCTGCCGTTGCACTCAAACCCTCTCGAATGACCGCAAGGGGTCAGTTGCAGACTTCCGGACGCCTATCCAATGACGGCCGCTTCCGAGGGGCAAGCCGCCGTTTTACGTCCGCTTTAACGGGCCACCCGATTTTCCACCGGGCGATTTCCGCATTCGGGGTCAAAGCCGACGCTCTGGAGGGTGGGCGGTTTCGTCTGCTCATAGCCAGGAGCTGAAGTCCTTGCTGTATTGCTGCCGAGCAATAGGTAAACCACAACAATCACTATACCCTCGCCTGAATCAGCAATTGGAGCTTACACTCAGTAGGCTTGGCTATGATCAAGTCACTGGCCTCAACGGCTGATTTGATCCAATAAATTAGCAAGGGGGTAGACATGTCTCATAAGTATGCTGGAGGGTGCGATCATATTCACACCCACTCGGATAACGATCCGATCGACAACCACACCTGCCACTGCTCTGTCTGCAAGCGTGTTACCGGTCAAGACACAACCCATGTAGTATTTTTTAACCACGGTGATCTGGCCGTTGATAACCTTGACGGCTTGAACCGTCAGCCATTCAATGATCAAAACCCGAATGGCCCACTGGAACTTTGCACCTGCGCGACCTGTGGCACCCCAGTCATGCTCGATGACAAAGAAAGTCGCATTCGAGCGATCGTGCCAAACCTAATGGGTTACGACTCTGACAGCCTACCGGCGACGTATCATGCCTTTTATGACCCAGCCAGTGGTGCTCCGGCACCAAATGATGGCCGTCCTGTCTATGAAGGACTTCGCCCAGAATTTGTGTGGCCGGCGTCATCCTAAAGGGTGCTTGTATTTTTGAAATAGAGTAACCGCCCTGCACCGGTTTTCTAGTGTGGGACGGTATGGCTATTCGCGCCTCATGGCCGCCGATGAGGTGATTACGCTCGCGCAACTCAAGACACACCGCAAGGGATCGATAACACGTTATGAACGACACGGATGCAACGAGGGTGCGCTCGGTCATGGGGGAGCCCCCGATCTTGGTGGACCGGCTCGCCACTGTGGCGCACGCCATCGAACTGATGGGCCAACACCAGATCAGCTCGCTGGTCATCGACAAGCAGCACGAAGGCGATGAGTACGGCTTGCTGGTCGTCTCCGATATCGCCAAAAAGGTTATCGGCGCTGATCGCCCGCCCGAACGCACCAACGTTTACGAAGTCATGTCCAAGCCTGTTCTGACGGTCGACATCGACATGGGCCTCAAATACGCAATTCGGCTTCTCGATCGTTTTGGGGTCTCGCGGGCGCTCGTTACGGAGCGGGACAAACTGATCGGCATGGTCACCACACGCTCGATGGTGCTGCAATTCGTCGAATCCGATGAGGACTGAGCGGGCTTGGCGATCGCGATCGCCGCAAGACTACATTGCCAGATATCTCGCCGAGCTGTCATTAAGCCGGGTTTGCAGGTAGTCATTCGTGGTGCACGAGGCTCCGGCGTTGGACCATGCTGTGCGACCATTCCTCAATGGCCGCTTGGGGTTATCTTCGGACTATCGGCACCGCCATCCTGAGCGTCCGGGTCTGGTGGTACAGCCGACGAAATCAGGGCGAAAGCGGACTTCGGCGCTCGAATGTCGGTTGCTGGAGGGTAAGCGGACGTACGCTGGACACGGCTGGAACTTCTCTTATTAGCCAAGAGCGGTCGTTCCGGATTCAGTCAGGGAAGCCGGCCTTGCGCAGGGCGTCCTCTATGGTCGCGGTCTTCCTATCGTCCGGCGAACTTCTGGCCAGCACGATCCACCGGGAGATCGTGAATTTCGGGTGGCGCTCTATGAACCGCTGAGCTGCCGCGCGCGCCTGCTCGATCCGGTCCAATTGGACCAGGCAGACAATCCTGAAGACGTTGAAGAACTGAATCTCCGGCATCTTCTGCAGGCTCTGTTCGGAGTACTTCAGGCACGCCTCAATTCGATCGAGATTGAAATACGCCCCTGCAATCGCCATTTCTGCGCGAAAGCTCTGTGGATCGCGCGGGCTGAGACGGAGTGCGATCTCGCCAAGCTTAATCGCGCGCTCGGGACTGCGATAGTAGAGCTCGAGAAGCGCCAGCGACGCCCAGGCCCAGGCGAAGCTGGGGCATTGCTCCGTCGCCTCTTCGACCAGCCGGATCCCCCGTTCAATTCCGCTCCCCATGAAAGCGATGGTGTATCCGGCATAGGCGGAGGTTTCAGAGTCCGCGTTCGGGCTGGCCAGGGCCTCGTGGGCCAAGCGGATCGCGATGTCGCGATCGGGGTCGAGTGAGATGTTGCGCCAGCCGTACAGCGTGTAACACCACGCCCTCACCGCTTTCGCCTTGGCGTAGTCAGAGGATGCCGCGATGGCTTGCTCGAGCAAAAGGGCGGCTTCCCCGATCTGAAGATTGTTCAGCGCCGCGCGCGCCTTCAGGTAATGGTCGTAGGCGGTCAGGCTGTCGGGGCGCTTGCGTGAGGCACGCTCGATTTCGGCCATCTCGATCTTCGGCGCGATGGCGTCGACGACCGCGCGGGCGATCCTATCTTGGAGCTCGAAAATGTCCTCCAGAACGCCGTCAAAGCGGTCGGCCCAGATATGATTGCCGGTCTCCGTGTCGATCAGTTGGCCGCTCACGCGCACCCGTCCTCCGGCCCGGCGAACGCTGCCCTCGAGGAGATAGCGCACGCCGAGCTCCGCACCGATCTTGCGCACGTCGACCGTCAGGCCTTTGTAGGTGAAGGACGAATTCCGTGCGATAACGAAGATCCACGGGATATAGGACAGGGCGGTGATCAGGTCCTCGCTCAGGCCATCGGCGAAATACTCTTGGTCCGGGTCGCTCGACAGGTTCTCGAACGGCAGCACGGCGAGTGAGGGCTTGTCCGGCCGGTCCGGCGCGGCATAGGCCGGCACCTGCGCGTCGATCGCGACCTCGTAGACGCGCACGGGCCTGGCGATGTTCTTCAGGGTCTGGAGCCCGGTGTCGATGAAGTCGAGATCGAGCTTGTTTTCCACATCGTCAAAAACCCTGGCGGAGACGGCAATGCCCCCGGGCTTCGCGATCCCCTCCAGACGGGCTGCGATATTCACACCGTCGCCGAGGATATCGTCGTTGTCGACAACGACGTCACCCACATGTACGCCCATGCGAAACAGCAGCCGACGTGCCTCAGCCTCGTCTGCAGTGCGCTCGATGAGCCGCCGCTGCATGGCGACTGCGCAGGACACGGCGTCGACGACCGAACCGAACTCCACTAGGAACCCGTCGCCCAGGGTCTTGAACAAGCGTCCGGAATGGGCGCCGATAATCGGGCCCAGCGCCGAGAGATGGGCGTTGAACGACCGGATCGTCGCTTCCTCATCCTCGCCGACCAACGCGCTGTAACCTGAGACATCGGCAGCCAGAATAGCCGCGAGTTTTCGTTCAATGCGCGCCACTTGACTTCCTTGCAAAATGGGCAATCGCATTGTCACCGGATTTGGCGAGGAAGCAATCGCGCGATGTCCTCTTCGTCCGCAAGGGGTCAATAGGCGTCGAAATCAGCACCGACCAACCACTTCCGCTTTGAGATCCCAAAGCCGACGTAGCTTACGAAGAGATCGTTCTGCGCCGCAGCAATTCGCTCGAATGACCGCTTTCTCATCCGTAAGCGGCCATTGCGAATGGCTCCAATGAACGGCCGTTCATGGCCGAAAGCCGACCTTCGCGAACGGCGAGAATCGACCCGTTTCGGCCATTCGATGGCGTTGACGCGAACGGCGACTATGGGGCCGCAAAGCAGTCATCCAATGGCGTCGATCAAATAGACGCCTTGTAGCCAAGAGCTGACATTGAAGTACATGCAAATGCAGCCGGCCCAACAATTTATCAACGACTGATGAGGTAGCCGATGCCTTTCCTGTGTGGCTGGTGTACATGTTCTGCGTGTAGACGATCAATGATTGAGATCGCCGGGACTTGGGGCGGAAATTCACACCGCGGTTGGGTGGCGCATGTTAGAGACAATTGAGTTTGTCGTGTTGGCGATCGCCCCTTGGCCTCTTTACCGCGCGCTGGCCATACCTCCGTTCAGACGCTTTTATACGTGCTTTGCCATCGGTGTTTTGGTCTTCCTTGTCGTCTACGCGCTTGCCGTCGCCCTTCTCGCCATTTACCTGCCGGTCCTATTGCACGCCGCGGCGATACTCGCGATTGCGATACTTTTTTGGGAAAGATGGCGGGCGAGGAGCGACTACGGCAAGGTTAGAAATCTACCGCCCGGGAGCCTCGCCTTGGTGCCGCGCGAGCCCTGGATCGACCACCGCTTCTATCTCAAACAAGCCAAGGAGAATGGACCGGTCTTTAAGGCCAGCCTCTTCTTTCGGCCCATGATCTGTGTTGTCGGAGCGGACCAGGGGCATGAATTTTTACGCGAGCATGGCGATGCGCTCCGTGCTCCGCCGGTCCGCTTCAACCGTTTCATCCCCCGCGGCCTTCTTCGCTATATGGAGGGCGATGATCACGCGCGCTACAGAAAGCTCTTTCAGACAGGAATTGCCCGGTCGGTATTGCAGGATAGTGTCGAATCCATTGAATCCGACGTGAGGAATTCGCTCAACGGCATCGCGAATTCCTCGGAAAATACGGGCGCCCTAGGCGTCAATCCGCGCGCCGCTTTTCGTGAAATGCTGCTCTCGATCCTACTCCGCCTTTTCTTCGGCATCTCGAAAGACGCCGGTGCGTTTGGACGCTTGTGCGAGCTATACGAGAACATCGATGTCCGAAAGGCGGCCTGCGGGTCCGCCAAACGAGAGATCGAAGTGGCGAGAGAGATCGCTGAGATCGTCAGGCAGCAAGCTGACATCGTGAAAAAGCGGTCGATCGAAGGCACTCCCGCGCCGGCTTCATTTCTTGCGGAGATCCTTAAACACGAACCCAACGCAGCCTGCGACGACACGGTGATTCTTAACCTCGTCTATATGGTCCAGGTTGCGCGTACCGATATGACGGGCCTTCTCATGTGGATCTTGAAAAAGATGAGCGATAATTTCGAAGCCGTCGAACAACTAAGGCTGCAAACCAGCGATTTGGAAAATCAACCGCGTCCTACCGGACCCCAGTTCGCCAGCGCAATCGTCAAGGAAACGCTTCGTCTTGATCAGAGCGAGTACCTCTACCGTAAAGCCCAGGCCAACATCCAATTCAAAGGCTTCGCTATTCCCAAGGGCTGGCTCATACGCATTTGCATCCGGGAGGGGCATCGCAATCCCAAGATCTTCCCGGACCCGGAACGATTCGATCCACATCGATTTGTAGGGCGCGTTTATGGCACGAAAGAATACAGCCCTCTTGGAATGCTCGGCCACTCCTGCCTCGGCGCACAGATCGTCGATCTTGTCGGGCGGACCTTCGTAACGGTGTTCGCTAACGATTTCGACTGGCGCGTCGTATCCGATGGACCACGTGAATTCGCGGCGGCGCACTGGGCAACGAGTTCCAAATTTAGGATCAACCTGAGGGCTAGGCAGCCCAAGGCCGCACAATCTCTTGCATGACGGGACAATGCGGCCGTCGCGGTCGCGGACCGTTCAGCTAGAGGTTCGAGCGATCTGAGAGGGGGGCGGCGGAACAGGTGAGATCCGCATAGAGGGCCTCAAAGTCACGGACCATTCTCTCGCGGGTGTAGTTCCTCTCGACCTTGCTCCTCGCCGCCGCCTTAAGCCTTATCCTGAGCTCGCGGTCGTCAAAGAGCAGCAGGATGTTCGAGGCCAACTCCTGGGGATTGTCGTAGGGGACCAGCAATCCGGTATCACCATCGTCCACAACTTCCTCAATGCCTCGAACTCTTGTGGCGACCACTGGAACGCCCATGGCCATCGCCTCAATGAGGACAATCCCAAATCCCTCGTGCTGTGAGGGCAGGACGAGAACATCCATTGCGGCGTAGGCGGTCGCGACATCCGAAACATAGCCGAGAAAAGTGACCGAGGCGGAGATTCCCAAGCGTTCGCATTGGGCCTCCAGCGCGGGTCGTGACGGCCCCTCACCAACGACAAGAAGCCGTGTGGACGGCTCCTTGGAGAGCAGATAAGGTATCGCTTCGAGTGCAGAATGGATCGCCTTTTGAGGCGCCAACCTGGCGACCACGCCAACCACCCGTTTTGCATCGCGCCGGAGCTCGCTTGTGGCTGGCTCGGCACATCGCTTCGCTGAAAACACCTCGAGGTTGATCCCAGGCGCAATGACTTCCATTCGCCGAGGTCGATGCCAAAGTCCCTTCATTGTGACTTTTGCAACTCCGGGTGTCGCGGTGACATGGGCCTCGACCTGCGATGCCACGGCGGCAAGGGTCAAGCGAAACCACGAAGGATGTCGGCTTAGGGGGTCTACGTGTATATGGCCCAACAATATGGGCCGCTTCGCTCCGAGTGATAAGGCGGTCGCAATCCCAAAGATATTGCTGTAATCGAGATGAACATGAAGCAGGTCGATATTGGCCTCATTCAGCGCCTGACGCAGTCGCCAGATGCCCAGGGGATTGGCCTTCGTTAGACTCAAACTGCGGTAGGAAACGCCGCAATCCTTCAGGCGATCGAGTGTCTCGGACAGGCCGCCGCCCCGAAGGGAAATGACCGACGGTTCGACTGTCGGCCCTCGGCCTTCCAGGAGATCGAGCACCATTGTCTGAGCACCGCCCAGCCCCATGTGATCGATTAAATGACAGACTTTCACATGTCTTTCCCTTAGCTTGCTTAAGCCATTATTGAACAGAATGATATTTAAAAGCTAATGATGTGCGATCTAAATCAATCCGATAGCTATTTTGGTCGAGGAATATACTGGGATCGATGCGGAATAAGGGCGCAACCCTCTATCACTGGACTGTTGGACGAGCCTAATGACGGGACGGGGCGACAACCCGACAGATAAAGCTTTTTCTTTGCGCGTCGGGATATTGTGCCCGGATCAGGGGTTACAGGCTTGGCACCAAAATAGTGTCGAGCGCCTTTTCGAATTGAGCTTCGTTGATATCTGTCTCGTTATCGTAAATCGTGGCCCGCAGGCTCAATCGAGCCAATTCGATCCTGGTGTGGGATCCGGTGTGGCAAAGGCGCCGCTCGCTGCTTGGATCGAGAATTTGCTGAAGCCGCATGGTTTGCGGATCGTCGGACTGTGCGAGGCGTTGCAAGGCTTGCCCGTCATAGAATTGCGGGAGGCGCAAGCCACATCGGCACTCGTTCGCGAATTCTCCCTTGATCTGGTCCTTTGCTTCTCCAGCGGACAGATAACGGAAGACCTTATTTCCGCAGTCCGATTTGGCGTTTGGCGATACCGATTTGGCAGCGCCCCGGATCAAAGCCGGGACCTTCCCTGGCTGGCGGAGATCCGCAGCGAAGTCGATACCGCGGAAATCCGCTTGGTCATGCTGACACTTGGTGGCGGCGAGCATGTATTGCGGGAGGCGTCAATTCAGACCGTGAAGCGGTCTTACGGCGCAACCCTTAAAGCGGCGGTCTCGGCGGCGCTCTCCCGCCTTGCGTCGGGTCATGCGGTGAGCGTCCTAAACGTACTTTAGAGGCGGATTGACCAGGTCAGTCTAATACGCTGAGAACAGCCACCCCCATATAGGGCGCCACACAGCTGCCCAAATGACTACGACAAGCGTGTACCAGGTGTAGACATCATCCCAGTAACTGAAGCTGAAGCCATGCGTAGCAAACATCCAAGCGTGTAAGGCGCCCGTCAGGATGAGCGGCCCATAGATGACCAGCAGCCCAAGGCGGTAGATGAAGCGCATGAGCTAGACTAACATCCGATCGGCGACAGCAGGGTGATTTATGCCGGCAGCGCTCGGACCAGCCGCAGGGCTAAGGGGACCGGCGCCGGCTCCTGGCTAGGTGCTGATACCCGCACACCGAAAAAAGCACCCGCCTCCATGAATTCAGCGTGATAGCCGGTTTGTGGCAGCCAACTGGACTATTACTGTTACAATTTTGGGATATACATTAACCATAACCGTATTGCTTAATAGCCCTTAGCTATTCTATTACCATTCTCCTACTTTCTACTAAACGAATATCAATATACCCAGAACTTCAGGCCGCTTTAAAAGGCGGCCTTTCTTTTTCGGATGCTTAGGCCTGCTTGGCAATCTCGATGATCTGCTAGCGAGCGTTCGCCACCTCTTGCAGCATCGGCCCCGTGCGCCGGGGGGCCCGAACCGGTAATGACCCCTCTGACACTCATACAGTATTATTTGTTTTCCAGAATATGCTTTTATTTCACTGAAAATGTAAGTAAAAAGCGTTAAATTATATAT
>Ga0255057_10001873_pt1 | contig 11538 bp, 8 predicted proteins | sample Cases_109_6_MG_FD_189022 | JGI IMG/M metagenome (GOLD analysis project Ga0255057, IMG submission 189022) | Seawater microbial communities from Amundsen Gulf, Northwest Territories, Canada - Cases_109_6 | ecosystem: Environmental > Aquatic > Marine > Gulf | place: Canada: Northwest Territories... | reverse complement strand
TATCAGAGTGCATGGTTCCGGAGTTGGCCGCCACCCTCAGATCGAGCCGGTTGCCCCGCTGCTCGGCCAGGGGCGCCGCCTGTTCCGCCAGCTCCAAGACCAGCTCGGCTACGTCGAACGACTGGGCATGGAGAGAGATCCGATCGGCCTCGAGCTCGGTGAGCTCCAGGATGTTGCTGATCATGCGAAGCAGATGGCCGGCCGCGCCGTGGATCTTCCGGACGTCGGCGCCGCGCCCGGTCTCGTCAGCGGCCTCCAGCTCCTCCATGACCAGCTCGCTGTAGCCGATGATGGCGTTCAACGGGGTCCGCAGCTCGTGGCTCATGGTCTGCAGGAAGGCGTCCTTGGCTCGCCCCGCCTCCAGGGCCAGATCCCGGGCGAGCCGAAGCTCATCGGTGGACCTCACGGTCTCGAGGGCGATCGCCACGTGGCTCGCCAGTGCCCGGACGAAGTCCTGGTCGGCTCCCGACAAGCCGCCCGTGGCTCCGCAGCGTTCGACGTAGATGGCGCCGAGGAAGCGATTGCGCATGCGAAGCGGCACCGTGATCCAGGAACGGCTCGAGCCTCCGGCTCCCACCGCGGCCGAGGGAGACCGACTCTCCGCCACAGCGTCGAGCAGGCGAGGATCCTTGAGCAAGCCGAAGGGAACCGCATCGTCCGGCGAGAAGTCCCGGCCGTGAGCGCTTCTCCCAGCGCGGAACTCGAGCTGCCCTTCGTCGTTGGACAGGAACAAGAAGGCGTGTTCTCCGGCGAAGAGCCGAATCATCTCGTCCAGGGCACTCCGCGCCTGGTCGAGGGGATCGACGGCCGTGGCCGAGATGCCGATTCCGACGAGGCCGTCCAGGTAGGACTTGCGCGTCTCTGCTTCGCCTTCGAGGGCGGCGTTCGCTCTGCCGAGGCGCTGCCGGCCGGCGAACTGGGACCGGTGGAGCCGGGTGTAGAGCAGGACCGAGACGTCGCACACCACGCAGACCCAGAGCAGGGTCATCATCGTTCCGACGAGGACGTCGCTCTCGGCGGCGGCTGCCAGGAGCTCGGGCCAGCGCAGGGTGAAGTAGGCCAGCAGGATCGCCTGGAGGATGGCGTGGGTGGCCCACCGGGTCGGGACGGTCACGGCGACGGCGACGAAGATGAGGGTGAGGGCCTGGGCGCTGGTGAGGAAGGGGAGCGACATGGCCTCGGCGGACGTGCCCGCCACCACGGCGGTCACCTCCAGGTTCGAAGCGGCGACTGCGAACGACCCGATGACGAGCACCCAGTCCAGGTAGCGTTGGACCAGCGGCACACGGACGGCGGACAGCAGGACGACGATGGGGGCCATCGCGAGCAGGCGATAGACGACTTCGGGGCTCGACCAGCCGAAGCTCAACCCACCCCGGACCGCGAAGGTGGAGAGGCCGGCCAGGCCGAACCAGTAGAGCACCCGGATACGGAACAGCAGGAAGGATCGGTTCCAGGCCTCGAAGCTGGCCGGCGGATCTCCCCCCTCTTCGAGAGGGAATTCTCGATCACGGTGGGTGCCAGGCTCGATCGATGCCAACGGCGTTCCGGCTCTTCGAGGCCGCCCGGGAGACTCGGCTCGCGAAGGCTCCGCCCGATTCTACCGCCTGGAAAGCGGATTCGGGCGCCGATCTCTCGAAACGGCCGACTCGGATCAACGTATACTCGAGGAGACCCACCCTGGACCTCGAACCCTGTGGCCGTGGCGGAGCCTCCTCGCCCCCGCGGTGGAGAAACGGATGCCGAAGATCCTGCTGGTCGAGGACAACGAGATGAACCGCGACATGCTGGCCCGCCGCCTGGCGAAGCGCGGCTACGACGTGGTGTTGGCCGTAGACGGCGCCGAAGGGGTGGAGAAGGCCCGCTCGGAGAGCCCCGCCCTGATCTTGATGGACCTGAGCCTGCCGGTGATGCACGGCTGGGACGCCACCCGGGCCATCAAGAAGGACGAGGCCACCCGGTCGATCCCGGTCATCGCGTTGACGGCCCATGCCATGGCCGGCGACCGGGAGAAGGCCCTCGAGGCCGGCTGCGACGAGTTCGACACCAAGCCTGTCGAGTTGCCTCGGCTACTCGAGAAGATCGAGAAGCTGCTGGGGACCGCCACGGGCTGACTCATCCGGGGGGGCAAGGGCCCGGCTCGTGGCCACCGAGTAGTGCGTGGAGAGGCTCGGAGTGCGTGGTGAAGCGCACCGTGAACGAGCCTCCGCCGGTTTCGGAGCCTTCGACGACCTTGGCGTAGCAGGCGCCGGGCAGGGCGCTCCCGTTCTCGTCCAGCAGCTCGATGCGGACGTCGCTCATTTCGGCCACCGGGTCGGCGCTGCGCAGCTTCGCGCCGTGGAGGGAGCCCGCCCACAACCGGGCTTCGCAGAAGTGGTCGATGACGTCCTTGCCCTCCAGGAGTGCGAAACGCACCGGGATCTCCTGGGCGAGCGGGGCCAGCAGGATGCCCTGCTCGGGAAGTGACAGGTCGTGGTCACCTCCGAGCCCCACCACCCGATAGATGGGAAGCGCCGCGTCGAAGCCCTTCGGGTGGACCTCGCGCTCCTGGTCGATGCGCACCACGTCTCCCAGGGCCTCCCGCGTGGTGGCGCACACGAGGATCTCGCCGCCCAGCGTATAGGACTCGATTCGCCCGGCCAGATTGACGGCGCTTCCAACAGCCCCGTACTTGGCGCGCTGCTCGGAGCCGATGTTTCCCACGATGACGTCTCCCGTGGCGATCGCCACGCCCATCTCGATCTCTGGAAGACCGCGTTTCCGGTTGCGCTCATTCACGGCTTCCATCGCGAGCTGCATCTCCAGGGCACAGGCCACCGCCCGCTCGGTGTCGTTTTCGCGGGCGATGGGAGCTCCGAAGAAGGCGAGCACCGCGTCGCCGATGAACTCGTCTACGGTGCCGCGATGGCGCTGGACGATCTCCGCCATGGTGCCCAGGTGATTGTTCAGGATCGAGACGACATCGGTGGGCGCGAGTGACTCGGTCAGGGACGAGAAGCCCCGCAGGTCGGCCATCAGCACGCTCAAGTTTCGCTTCTCGCCACGGAGCTCGAGGCCTTCCTGGCTCTCCAACAGGTTGTCCACGATCTCCTCCGAGACGTAGCGACCGAAGGTCTTGCGCACGAATGCGTTGCGGATCTCGAGCTGGCGGGCCAGGGTCTCGATGCGCTCGGTCGCCCGCTTGAGCGAGAGCTGGGTTGCCAGGCGAGCCAGGACCACGGCGAAGTCGAAGGGCTTGGTGACGTAGTCGTTGGCTCCGCCTTGCAGTGCCTGGACCGTGTCTTCGCTGCCGCCCAGGGCCGTGGCCATGATCACCGGGAGCTGGGACATGGAGTGGGTGCGCCGGATCGCGTGGAGCACCTCGATGCCGCTCATCCCGGGCATCAGCACGTCGAGCAGGACGAGGTCGAAGCTACCGCCCTCGAGTCGATGCAGGGCGCTGCGGCCGTCCTCGGCCGTCTCCACCGAGTAGCCCGACCTCTGCAGCCGGCGCGCCAGCAGGTCCCGGTTCTGGGCGTCGTCGTCCACCACCAGGAGGGCTCCCGACCCCTGTCCGCGCTCGTCGGCGAGCCCTTCCGCTTCCTGCCCGGTCGCTTCCTGCCCCGTCGGAGTGGCCTTCTCGGGGTTTGCCACCCGCACGGACTCGCCCTCGGGGCGGAAGATGTCGTCCACCAGCCGCAAGAGAGACATGGCAGCGTGGCGGATCTTCTGGAGGTCCGGGATCAGGTCCTGCTGCCCTCGATCCTCCGCCTCCTCCTCGAGCATCTCGCTGTAGCCGATGATCTGACCGATGGGCGTGCGCACGTCGTGGCGCAGCCGGCGCATGGTGGTCTCGGCCTCGCGCGAGGCCCGGTTCTCGCTCATCGGACGTCGAGCATACCACCGCCAGGTCGCTCGAAGGGGCGCGGACATGCGTCCCTCCGATCCCAGATTCCAGTCAGGGTCGGTGGGTCAGCGCCAGTGGAAATCGCTCTTCAACGCCAGTGACACGCCGCCCGGAACTCGTCGAGCGGCTCCGCCAGTCCGGAGAGGTCGAAATCCGTGGACTGGTCGGAAGACCCGGCCGGGACGAACTCGAACGACATTGTGCGGTGATCGAGCATGCGACGGATCAAAGGGATGGGTCTGGGTGCGAACAGGGCCTCGCCGTCCGTCGACGCCCGCCAGCGCTCGATTTCGGCCGGCGCCTCGTCGAAACCGATGCGTACGTTCGAGTGTCCCGCGCTGGTTCGGACCTGCATGCCGACACCGACGTAGACGTCGGTGCGGTTCCGCTGGCAGCGGAGGTAGAGCGTGGGCGCCACTCTCGTGCCCGAGCCGTTGTCCACCATCTCGCTGCCCAGCATGGAAATCATCAGGTTCGAGCGACCCGCCGGCCGGGCGCTCGGCTGGCTCTTCGCAGCCAGCTCTGCTGGTCCAGCGGTCGTAGGAGCATCAGCCGGTTCTTCTCGCGCGAGCGCGTGGGCCGGTTCGCCAGTCAGTTGCTGCTCGGCGAGAGCTCCCGGGTCGGCCGCGGGAGTGGGCCCTTCGTCAGGACGGACTGGTTCTCGACCGCTGACCCACAACACGGCGAACGCCACGACGGCAATCACGGCCGCCGCTCCGAATGCCTTCAGCTGGGAATCCACGCTCCCGGTTTCCGGCTAGGAGCCTGACCCGAGATGGGCGGGGAAGGCCAAGGGTCGAGGCGCGCCGGTGACAAGGCGCATTTTCGAGGCGTAGCCGTAGCTAGGCCGCAGGGAATGCAACGCAGTCAGCGGCGATGCATCGGCCAATGGACGACTCGCTCCCATCTCGGGTCAGGCTCCTAGGCGTCGGCGGATTCGAACGAGGACCCGCAGAAGCGACACACGGAAGCCCGTGCGTCGGTGCTCTCGAAACACTGGGCGCATTCCTTGTGAGGTCTTTTCGGGGGCTCCGCCTGTCGTGCTCGGTGCCCCAGCTCGTCCCAGCCTCGGGAGATGACATAGGGGATCACGGCCATCGCGACCGCGATCGCACCGCCGCCCATGCGCTGAGCCGAGCCCTCGCCGAAGACAAGCGCTGAGCCGAGCACCAGGGCGCCGCACATGGCACCCGCCACCGTAATCGTCCACAGAGCGACTCGCATGAAATTTCCCTTCCCGTGGTGTGCAGGGCGTGATTCTACACCTCGCAAGGCTGCGCGGTCTTCCTGCGGGTGATCTGCACACGGATTGGCTGCGGCCGTCATCCGCGCGGCGTCGGATCAGAGGTTGGCCACAAGGGGGAGCTTCGTCGGGCCGCGGCCCACCTGGGCAGTCCACTCCACCCGCTGCGAGCCGAGAGACAGCTCCGGCAGACGGCGCAGCAGCACGGCCAGGGCCGTGCGTATCTCGAGCCGGGCGAGTGGCGAGCCGAGGCAGCTGTGGATGCCCTGGCCGAAGGTCAGATGGGCCCGGGCGTCCCGGCCCAGGTCCAGGCGCTCGGGGTCCGGAAAGATGTCGGGGTCGCGGTTGGCCGAGCCGATCAGACACGAGACCAGGGAGGCGCGGGGAATCTCGACGCCACCGATCTCGAGGTCCTCGTAGCTGATGCGGCCGTTGCCGTGGAGCGGCGGCTCGTAGCGCAGCAGCTCTTCCACGGCCCGCTCCAGGTTGGCGCGCTCATCGCGGAGAGCCGCCCACGCCCGGGGATGCCGGAGCAGGGTCAGGATCGCGGCGCTCATGGCGTGGACCGTCGTTGCGAAGCCAGCCCCGAACAGCAGGACGCAGGTGGCAATGGCTTCGCGGAGCGCCTCGCTCTCGGGGTCGAGGCCGGCGGCCAGCTCGCTCAACAGGTCGTCTTCCGGCGCGTCCGCCCGCTGCATCAGGAGCTCGCGAAAAATTCTCGACAGCTCGGCGGCTGAGCGCGCTGCGCCGCCCAGGTTCGCTCCCGTCCCCTCTCCAGTGAAGATGGCTCCAAGTGCCCGGATGGAGCGAAAGACCTCTTCGCGTCGCTCCTCGGGGACGCCGAGCAGCTCGGCGATGGCGCCCACGGTGAGGGGCAGCGCGTACTGTCTCACGCCGTCGAAGCCCTTGCCCGACGCCAGGGCCTCGTCGAGCAGGGCCTCGGCGCGGGCCTCCACGTAGCTCGCCAGCGCGGTCGCGCGCCGCGGGCGGAAGGCGTGGCTCACCGTGCCGCGCAGGCGGGTGTGATGTGGGGGGTCCACGATCAGCATCCAGCGGTAGAACATGGACTGGAGCTCGTCGAGCTCGGGCGGCAGCTTCAGGGCTGCGTTCAGCCGGCGCCAGTCCCGGCCCAGCCGTGGGTCGCGCAGGGCTTCCACCACGTCCCCATGGCGGAACAGGTAGAAGCGGCCGCCCAGACGCTTGTCCGGAGGCTCGGTGCGGTGTACCGGATCGCTCTCCCGGTAGCGCCGGTAGTGAGGGTAGGGATCCGCGCGGATCGCGGGATCGCTCGGGTCGAAGGGAGGGAGCGGCTCGTGGCCGGTCAAGGCTACGAGTCTGCCGGCGCTCCGGGTGCCCCGGGTTCCCGGTTCTCCCCGTTCTCTTCCTGGCCGACCTCGGGCACCTTGGTCACCACCATGTTGAGCAGGGCCTCGCGGGCCAGCTCCACGCTCAGCTCCGCCGGCTTTCCGTCGAAGGCGCAGCGCGCCACCACATGCTCCACGATGAAGCGCGGGTGGTAGGCCGAGAGCGGTGCTCCGCTCTGGGGGTAGAACACGCGGAACAGGTAGGTCATCAGCTCCTTGGTGGGCGGCTGCAGGCCGTGGGCCCGGCACACCCGTTGCAGGATCTTGGTGTAGTCGGCCGGGGTGGGAGCAGCGAGCCGGAACTTGTACTGGACCCGGCGCAGTGCGGCCTCGTCCATCAGGTCGCGCGGCGGGAAGTTCGTGGAGAAGATCACGAGCTGGTCGAAGGGGAACTGGAGCTTGCGCCCCGTATGGAGGGTCAGCAGCTCCACCCGGCGCTCGAGAGGCATGATCCAGCGGTTCAGGAGCTCGGCGGGCTTGACGCGCTGGCGGCCGAAGTCGTCGATGATGAACACACCACCGGTGGCCTTCACATGGGCCGGGGCTTCGTAGCAGCCCGAGTACGGGTCGCGGGTCAGGTCGAGCATCTCCAGGGTCAGCTCGCCGCCGGTGATCACCACCGGGCGTTGGCAACGCACCCAGCGCGGGTCGATGTTCTCGTTAGCGGCCTCGTCGCCCGTGGGCGGCGCGACCTTGTGGAGGGCCGGGTCGAAGAGCGTGATGATCTGGCGATCGACCTCGACGCAGTAAGGGATGTAGACGGTCGAGTGGAATGCGCGGGGGATGGCCTCGGCCACCGAGGTCTTGCCGTTTCCGCTGGGCCCGAACAGCAGGATCGAGCGGCCGGAGCTGACGGCAGGGCCCAGGCGCTTGAGCACGTCCGGGGCCAGCACCAGGTGGGCCATGGCCTCGTCCAGGTCTGCCATGGAGATCCGCTCGCCCTCGAGGGACTGCTTCATCACCTGGATGGTGTAGATGCCGAGGGGGACGGGAGCCGGGCCCACGTAACGCGACTGCTCGAGGGCGTCGAGGGCCCATTCGCGGCCCAGGTCCGTGAGCTCGAAGCGGAGCTCGCCGTGGATGTCGCCGGCAGAGCCGAGCACGCCCACCAGCTTCTTGTCCTTGGCATCCTGGAGGATGGTGTCCACGATGTCGGCGCCGAGCTTGATTCGCTCGGACAGGGTCGAAGCCTTCTCGAGCCCCGTCATGTACATGGTCTTGAGCACCAGCTGGAGAAGCATCTGGGCGTCGAGGCCTACATCCTCCAAGGTGTCCGGAGCCTCGGGGGGTTCGTTCAGGATCTTGTCCAGGGGACCGCGCTCGGCGAAGTCCAGGGCCACCAGGGTGTCCGGCAGGGAGCCGCCGACGACACCCATGTGCCGCTGGGCCTGCTCGGCCTGCTCCTGGGTGATCACCTCCCGGTCTATGAGGAATCGGGCGAGGGGCATCGGGAGCTCTCCGTTCAAAAGGGGGTCGAGGCCTGGCTGGCGCGAGGCAGGCCATCGTACCCTATTCGTGGCCTTCTACAGCCCGGAGGTGGCGCGGCTCTGGCTCTCCGGGCACGGGAAGGCCCGACAGGCTCCACCGCCCTGTGTCACAGCTCCGCTGACAGCAGCGGCCGCCAGGCGGCCGGCAGCGTGCAGCGCGGGCGCACCCGCACACGGAATCCCGCGGCTCCGCAGGAGTCCCACGTGGGCGTACGAGCGGGCCCCGTGCCGGGCCGTCACGTGCTGCCCCTCCCGGGCCACTCCTCCTGTGGAAGCGCAGAGCGCTCCAGCAACAGCGTACGCGGCGGCTCTTCGGAGAAGCGCGCCGCGGGTAACCAGGACCGGAGGTGACGACATGTCGGGTTTTCTCGCCAGAGCACGCAAGGCCTCGAAGCGGGGTGATCAGGTTCGGAGCGGACACAGCGAGGACCCCAAGGCCCTCAAGGTCGCGCCCAGCCCCAACGAGCCGGCCAAGGCCAAGGAGCCGGTCAAGGCACCCAAGAAGCGAGCCGAGAACGGCCAGGCCAAGGGCCCCAAGGCCCTACCGGTCCCGTCCCAGCCGCTCCAGCCCAAGCGCGAGCGCGCGACCTACCTGGGCAAGGCGGTCCACTTCGAGGGCGTGATCCGCTCCGAGTGCAGTCTGCACGTGGACGGCCATGTGAAGGGACGCATCGAGGCCCCGGACGCGGGCATCACCATCGGCCCCGGCGGCCACGTGGAAGCCGACCTGGTGGCCGAGCGCGTCAACGTGGACGGCCGGGTGATCGGCAGCGTGGTGGCCCTCGGTCGCCTCGAGGTCCGCTCGACCGGCAGCATCCAGGGCGACGTGCGTACCAGCCGCCTGGTGATGGAGGAAGGCGGCCTGCTCTCGGGCGCCCTCCACATGGAGCCCCCGGCCAAGCCGAAGATGCGCGAGCTCCCGCCGCGCCATTCGAATCCCCGACCGGCCATCGACGTAGACGGCACGCGCAAGTAGCGGCGGCCGGAACCCTCGAATCGAGGCGGCCGGAACCCTCGAATCGAGGCGGCCGGATCCCTCGAATCGAGGCGGCCGGATCCCTCGAATCGACCGCGGACTGCGCCCCCCGCCAGGCGGCTAGCCGCCCGCGCGAGGCTGCGTCCTTCTCTCGAGATGCGAAGCCCAGGTGATCCTCGGATCGTCTGGGCTTCGCGTCGTGGGGAGCACTGTCCATCGCCCCTGTCTCACGGGCAGCCCAGTCAGGGACAACCCAGGACGGCGGCAGCGGTCAACAGCAGAGCTCCCACCCACAAGACCAGTCCAGGTCGCGACATGGCGAGGTCTCCTCCAGCGGGCCCGAACGGCCCTCGTGTGCGGCGAGCCTAGCTCTCCTCGGGACGCACGAGGCCGCTCGGACTCGCACGGCTGCGGACGCAGTCGGACGGCTGACCTTGTATCAGCATTTCATCAAGCTCGCGGTTTGGCATTGCCAGGGCGAGTCGGTTCGCCCTCAATGGCATCCATGGGCGACACCGTTCTGGTCGTGGACGATCGCGCAAATCTGCGTCGCGCCCTGGCGAACGAGCTAGTGGACGCTGGGTTCTGCGTGGTCGAGGCCTGCGATGGCCGAGATGCCTGGGCCCGCTTCCGGACCGATCCCCCGGATCTCGTGATTACCGATGTGGTGATGCCCCGAAGCGACGGCCTCGAGCTGGTGGGACGCATTCGCGCGCGTTCCCAGGTGCCGGTCATCGTCTTCTCGGCACAGGGCACCATCGAAGCCGCTGTGGCGGCCATCAAGGGCGGGGCCAACGAGTTCGTAGCCTCTCAGGATCTGGACCTGGAGAATCTGGTCGAAATGGCCGCACGTCTCCTCGTCCACCAGGCGGGGCGGGACGGTACGCGGCTGCTCGCCGAGCGTTTGGTGGGCGAAAGCCCGGCCGCGAGGCGGACTCGGGATCGGCTGATTGGTCTGGCTTCGCTCAACCAACCCGTCCTCCTGACAGGAGAGCCCGGTACTGGCCGGGATACGGCAGCGCATCTCCTCCACGAGCTGGGTCGTAGACGCGCGGGGGCCATGCTCGCCGTTCGCCCCGGCAACGCTCTGCACCAGGGCGATCTGCCGAGGCGAGGCACCATCTATCTGGACGAGATCGAGCAGTTCTCTCTGGAAGACCAGCGGGCCTGGCACAGCGAGATCGACCGAGCGGCTCGAACCGGAGGGCCTCGATTCGTGGCTTCGGCCTCTCCCACACTGCGCCGGCGCATCGAGGAGGGCGCAGTCGATCGGTCCTTTGGGGAGAGGCTGCTGCGCTTCGAGCTCATCCTGCCCGCTCTTCGAGACCGACCCGACGATGTGCCGAGAATCGCCCGGGCACTGGCCGCACGCAGTGCTCGAGAACTGGGGCGACCGGGAGTGAGTTTCGAGCCCTCCGCCCTCGAGCGCCTGCGCTCTGCATCCTGGCCAGGGAACGTCGCGGAGTTGGCCTCCATCGTCGAGAAGGCCGTCGGCTTCGCGACCTCTTCGGTAGTTCGAGCCCTGGAGGTGGACGAGATTCTCGCCGACTTTCGGCTCAGCGTGGCCAACCTGCGGGAGCAGGCTGGTTTCGAGGAGCGGCAGCGACTCGTCGCCGCTCTCGAGCAGACCGGAGGCAACGTCACGCGAGCAGCAGAGTTGCTGGGGCGCAGCCGCGCTGCCGTCTACCGCCTGGTCGAGAAGCACGACGTTCCGCTGCGACGGGGAGCCTGAGCGTTCGTGTTGACCTGGGTTACTCGAATCTGCCTCGGGCACCCCCAGGCCGCAGGTCTCCTTCTGGTCTCCATCACCCTAGCGGCAGCAACCCAGATGGCACGGGTGGAGACCGAGTTCGGCTATCGCCCCCTGCTGGGTGCCGAGCACCCGGCCATCAGGGATCTCGAAGGATTCATCGACCGTTTCGACGGCGGCTTCCCGGTGCGCATCGCCTGGGAATGTGGTGCTTCGCGACCCTGCCGGACAGTCTTCGATCCTCAGGCACTGCTGATGGCAGATCGGGTCACTCGGCAGCTCCAGCACCTTCCTCAGGTACGCCAGGTCCACAGTCCTGCGACGACCTCTCTGTTGGTTCCCACCGCCGCTGGTCTCGAGGTTCGGCAGCTGGTCGAGCATGGCAGCCTTGCACCCGATTTTCGCGCCCTTGCTGCCCGGGCGGTTCTCGATCCCCTCTGGCGGGACACCCTCGTCACGGGGGACGCAACCGCTGGCGCAATCATCGTGGAGCCCGTCGACTCCGAGAGCGAGACCAGCGTCGCCGTGATGGAGACGTTGTTTCGAGCGCTCGCACCCCACGAGCAGGTCGGGTTCGAATTTCATCTGGTGGGTCATGCGGTCGAGTTCGTCGTGGCCGGACGCGAGCTTGCGGCCAGCTCGGCTGCGCTCACGCCTCTTACCGCCGCCGTCATCGCGGCGATCCTCCTCCTCTTCACCCGTTCCTGGCAGGCGGTCGTGGCGACGCTCGGGATGCTCGGCGCTGCTCTGGTGTGGACCTTTGGCCTTCTGGGTGTCCTCGGCTGGCCTCATGACAGTGTCCTCCAGACTCTTTCTCCCCTGGTTCTCGTCA
>Ga0255057_10001872_pt1 | contig 11538 bp, 11 predicted proteins | sample Cases_109_6_MG_FD_189022 | JGI IMG/M metagenome (GOLD analysis project Ga0255057, IMG submission 189022) | Seawater microbial communities from Amundsen Gulf, Northwest Territories, Canada - Cases_109_6 | ecosystem: Environmental > Aquatic > Marine > Gulf | place: Canada: Northwest Territories... | reverse complement strand
CATGACACCGGTCCAGCTACCGTCGGCCAACTTCGGCAGATATATGCGCTTGAGCTCATCGGTGCCATGGGCGCGGATAGCGACGTAGGCGCCGCGCGTCAATCCCTGGTAGAGCGCCAGCGACATGTTGCAGGATTGCAGCATCTCCTCGAAAAAGACACTGAGCGTGTGCGGAAGACCTTGCCCGCCGTACTCCGGATCACAGGCGAGTGCGGTCCAGCCGCCGCTGGCGATAGCGTCGTAGGCATCCTTGAAACCGCTCGGCGTGCGCACCTCGCCATCGTCGAGCCGGCAGCCCTCGATATCACCGGTGCGATTGGTGGGAAACACGACGTTCTCGCAGAGCTTGGCTCCCTCTTCGAGAATCGCGTCGATGATATCCGCGCTCGCCTCCTCGCCGCCGGGTAATTCGGTGAAGGTGCGCTCGACCTCGAGCAACTCGTGCAGCACGAACTGCATGTCGCGGATGGGGGCTTTGTAGATTGCCATGAGTCTCTTTCTTGCAGGTACGAGCTTGCTCGCTCCTACATATTAGGATAGTTCGGGCCGCTGCCGCCTTCAGGCGTCACCCAGTCGATATTCTGGGTGACATCCTTGATGTCGCAGGTCTTACAGTGCACGCAGTTCTGGGCGTTGATCTGCAGGCGCTTGCCGTCGCCGTCGTCGACGAATTCGTACACCCCCGCCGGGCAGAAGCGTTCCTCCGGCCCGTCGTACTCCGGCAGGTTGATTCGGACGGGAACGTCGGGGTCCTTGAGCCGCAGGTGAACGGGCTGATCCTCGTCGTGGACCGTGTTGGCAAGATACACCGACGACGGCTTGTCGAAGGTGATTTCACCGTCCGGCTTCGGGTACTCGATGCTTGGGGCTTCGGCGGCCTTCTTCATGCACGCATAGTCGGCGTGATTGTGCAGCGTCCACGGGGCGCGCCCGCGCAGCAGATAAGTGTCGATACCGCCGTAGGCCATGCCTGCCCAGAAACCCCAGCGAAAAGACGGCCGAATATTGCGTACCCTGCGCAGCTCGTCCCACAACCACGTTTGGCGCAGGCGTTTCGGGTAGTCCTCCAGCTCGCGCGCGGCGCTTTCATCGCCGCTCAAGGCCGCGTAGATCGTCTCGGCCGCGACCATGCCGGACTTTATCGCCGTGTGCGTGCCTTTGATCTTCGGCACGTTGAGAAAGCCGGCCGTGTCGCCCACCAGCAAGCCGCCGGGGAAGGTGAGCCTGGGAATGGACTGCAAGCCGCCCTCGTTCAGCGCCCGCGCACCGTAAGCGACCCGACGGCCGCCTTCCAGTAAGGGCCGCACGCGCGGATGCGTTTTGAATCGCTGCATCTCGTCGAAGGGACTCAAGTGCGGGTTCCGGTAGTCGAGGCCCACCACGAAGCCGATGGCCAGCTGGTTGTCTTCCAGATGGTAAATGAAGGATCCGCCGTAAGTGGCCCGGTCCAGGGGCCAGCCCACGGTGTGGATGACCTGTCCCGGCTTGTGCTTCGCCGCATCGATCTCCCACAGCTCCTTGATGCCGATGCCGTAGGTCTGCGGATCGACGTCCTCGCGGAGATTGAATCGCTCGAACAGCGTCTTGGTCAACGAGCCGCGGCAACCCTCGGCAAAGACCGTCTGCCGGGCGAGAAGCTCTACACCCGGCTCGAAGCTCGCCTTGTGCTCGCCGTCGATTGCAACGCCCATGTCACCGGTGGCGATGCCACGCACCGCGCATGCCTCGTCGTACAACACCTCGGCGGCGGCAAAGCCCGGGAAAATTTCGACGCCGAGACTCTCGGCTTGCTCACCCAGCCAACGGCACAGGTTGCCGAGACTGATAATGTAGTTGCCCTGGTTGTGCATTTGTGGCGGCGTCGGCAGGCGCACCGCGCTCTTGCGGGTCAGGAACAGGAGGCGATCTTCGGTAACCGGTGTCTTGAGCGGCGCGCCGAGCTCTTTCCAGTCCGGCAGCAGCTCGGTGAGCGAACGCGGTTCCAGCACGGCGCCGGACAGGATATGAGCGCCGACCTCGGAACCCTTCTCGACGACGCACACGCTCAAGTCGGTGCCTTGGATCTGGGATAGCTGACGCAGGCGAATGGCGGTCGCCAGGCCCGAGGGCCCTGCGCCCACGATGACGACGTCAAACTCCATGGATTCCCGTTCCACTGTTCACCTCCCCCGGTGTTACCACGCCCGGGACGGCCCGTATTTTCCTCGCCCCGCGTGGCGCCGGCAAGCTGAAATCGGGGCTGCGGAAAGACCTGTTTTTCCCGTGTAAACGTGATTGCGCCGCCCCCCGCAACGTACTACCCTTCGCGTTCTTTCGGCACGGCTGATCTCGCCTGGTAGAGCAACTGACATGAAGATTCTGGTCGCGGTCAAAAGGGTCATCGACTACAACGTCAAGGTGCGCGTGAAGGCGGACGGCAGCGGCGTCGAGACCAGCAACGTCAAGATGTCCATGAACCCCTTCGACGAGATCGGCGTGGAAGAGGCCCTGCGCCTCAGGGAAGCGGGCACCGCCGAGGAGGTCATCGCGGTCTCCATGGGAATCGAGCGCTGCCAGGAAACCATCCGCACCGCCCTCGCCATGGGCGCCGATCGCGGCATCCTGGTGAAGACCGAGGAAGAGCTCGAGCCGCTGGCGGTCGCCAAGCTGCTGAAAGCGCTGGTCGAGCGCGAATCCCCGGGGCTGGTGATCGTCGGCAAGCAGGCCATCGACGGCGATCATTCCGAAACCGGTCAGATGCTGGCCGCCATTCTGGGTTGGCCCCAGGGCGCGTTCGCCTCGAAGCTGGAGTTCGAAGGTGATGGCCTCAAGGTCACCCGGGAGGTGGACGGCGGCCTGGAGATCCTGCGCCTGAATCTGCCGGCGGTGATCACCACCGACCTGCGTCTCAACGAGCCGCGCTTTGCTTCCTTGCCGAACATCATGAAGGCCAAGAAAAAGCCCATGGACACCGTGACGCCGGAAGATCTGGGCGTCGACATCACACCCCACGTGACCGTCGTCGAGGTTGTCGAGCCACCAAAACGCGAGGCGGGTGCGCGGGTGGAAAGTGTTCAGGAGCTCGTGGACAAGCTCCGTAACGAAGCGAAGGTGATCTGAATGAGCGTACTGGTCGTAGCCGAACACGATAACGAGAACCTCGTTGCGGCGACCCTCAATACCGTTACCGCCGCCGGCCAGCTCGGCGACGACGTGCACGTGCTGGTTGCCGGTGAGAACTGCGCCGCGGTGGCAGAGGCCGCGGCCAAGGTAGCGGGTGTCACCAAGGTACTTTGCGCCGACGACGCCCGCTATGCCCACGGCGTGGCGGAAGCGCTGGCGGCGCTGGTCGTCAGTCTCGCCGGTGACTACAGCCACGTGCTGACACCTGCCGACAAGTTCGGCAAGAACTTCCTGCCGCGGGCCGCTGCACTTCTGGACGTGTCGTCCATCTCCGACATCATCGAGATCAAGGATGCGGATACGTACGTCCGCCCCATCTACGCCGGCAATGCCATCGCGACGGTAAAGTCCAACGACAAGGTGAAGCTGATTTCCGTGCGCATGACGGCGTTCGAGGATGCTGCCAGCGAAGGCGGCAGTGCCAGCGTGGAATCGCTGGCCGCGGCGGAAGATCCGGGGATCTCCAGCTTCGTGGGCCAGGATCTTACGGTTTCCGAGCGCCCGGAGCTGACCTCCGCCCGCGTCGTCATATCCGGTGGCAGGGGCATGCAGAGCGGCGAGAATTTCAAGCTGTTGGAGCGCATCGCCGATCAGCTCAATGCCGCCATCGGCGCATCCCGGGCCGCGGTGGACGCCGGCTACGTGCCCAACGACTACCAGGTCGGTCAGACCGGCAAGGTGGTCGCGCCGGATCTCTACCTGGCCGTGGGGATATCCGGCGCCATCCAGCATCTCGCCGGCATGAAGGAGAGCAAGGTCATCGTCGCCATCAACAAGGACGAGGAGGCGCCGATCTTTCAGGTTGCCGACTACGGCCTGGTGGCGGATCTGTTCCAGGCCCTGCCGGAGCTCGAAGCCGAGCTCCAGAAGGCGGGGTGAGCAGTAAGCCCCTCGCCGGCATCCGCGTCCTCGATCTGACGCGGCTTCTTCCCGGACCCATGTGCAGCCTGCACCTGGCGGACTTGGGCGCCGATGTCATCAAGATCGAAGATCCGGGCCCGGGTGACTACTCGCGTCACCGCCGCGCCGACGGCAAGGCGGGGCCTGCGCCGGTTTTCAGTCAGATCAACCGCAACAAGCGCAGCCTCAAGCTGGATCTCAAGCAGGCGGACGGTGTGCAGGCTTTCATGGATCTGGCCGCCGAAGCCCAGGTGGTGATAGAGGGTTTTCGCCCCGGGGTCATGGCCAGGCTCGGCATCGACTACCCGCGCGTGCGCGCCGTGAATCCGGCCATCGTTTATTGTGCGATCTCCGGCTACGGGCAGGACGGTCCGTTGCGCGACGTGGCGGGGCACGACATCAACTATTGCGGCTACGCCGGCGTGCTTCACCAGTCCGGGTCAAGAGATGGCCCGCCGGCGGTACCGAACTTTCAGATCGCCGATCTGCTGGGCGGCACGCTGAGCGCCGTGATGGGGATCCTCGCGGCGCTGGTGGACGCGCAGCGCAGCCGCGAGGGGCGCTACGTGGACGTCGCCATGACCGACTGCACCCTGGCCCACGCCGTCGTGCCTTTTGCCCGCGTCACCACCGAAGGCGACGTCCGGCCCCGCGGCCGGGACGCCTTGAGCGGCGGTCTTCCCTGCTATGGCGTTTATGAAACCTCCGATGGCGAATACATGGCACTGGGAGCCCTGGAAGCGAAATTCTGGCAGGCCTTCTGCGAGGCCGTCGCACGCCCGGATTTGATCCCGCATCACATGGTGAGCGGAGAAACGGCGGATCGCGTGCGCGCGGAGGTCGCGGCGATCTTCAAATCCGCGAGCCGCGACGAGTGGGTTGATCGTCTGGCCGGCGCGGACTGCTGCGCATCACCGGTATTGTCACCCACCGAAGCACGTCGCCATCCGCACCTTGTGGCGCGGGGCATGTTCGTCACCGGGGACGACGCCGGCATCGAGTCCGAGCAGCTGGCCTTTCCTGTGCGATTAAGCGATTTCGCGTTCAGCGTGGAGCGCCCGGCCCCCGGCCATGGCGAGCACAGTCGCGAGATCCTGGCGGAGATCGGTTATGACGAAGAGCGAATCGCGGAGTTGCAGGGGAAAGGCGTTATTTAGCGTTGTGTGTCGGGCTTCGCTTTGCTCAGCCCAATCTACGTTTGGGTGCGATATCCGATTGGTGCAGTAGGCCGGGGTCCACAATCCAGCCTTCTGCCGGGTCGATGCCGGCGGGGATCCCGAAGTTCTGATCCTGGAGCGTCCACGACCAGGCTGTCTGGATCGCGCACAGCAGAGCGTCGAGGCGATCGGCGGTGGCATCGGCGATGAATTCCCCGGCCAGTCCAGCGGGGAGATCCAGCGTAATCCCGAAATCTTCCGCTAGCCGTGGGCCCTGCAGTAGACCCAGGAGCTCGCGGCGGGCATCCTGGCGTTTCGGTGTTTGCTGGCGGCGTGTGTCGCTCTTGTACTTGGCCTTACCGATGTAGCGACGCGCCACCAGGGCCGGATACGCTTCCACCACGTAGCGGTCCTTGTTGAGGGGACGGCAGGGGATGATGTTCACCCGGCTTCGCTCCAGCAGCGGCGCGCCCCAGTAGAACATCTTCGCAACCGGCACGCCGAAGAGTGTCATGGGACTCTGGGATTTCGCCAGGACGTCGGTGTCCCGGCGGTGATGCTTGTCGCCTGACGCGCGTGCGTTCCGATACTCGGTCAACAGCTGCTCGAACTCTGTGGGGCTCAAATCTCCCACCAATCGTGCGATCTCGTCCCAGCGCTCGGGCCAACCCAGGTTGCGGCGCAATTTCCCTGGCTGGCCGAAAGGAAAATCCATGCCGGCGATCCACGGACCGGGACTGCCGAGAAAGTTTTCGAAGGTGTCGAAGCTTTCGAATCCGACCAGGCTCTCCACATGCAGCGCCTGGTCGATCAGTGTCCCGGCGACACAGGTTATGGGTTTCGCGCGCCGTGGCGCGCTGGTGAAATCGAGTCCGTAGACGCGCATGGTGTGTGCCGATCCCTGCCTGGAGAACTACTGAGCCTGGGTTGCAGAGGTCTCGAATTCCCCTTCGCGTTTGACGACCAAATCAATGCGCTGGCCGCGCTCGGTCTGGCGGTCATTGGGATTGAACAGGAGGCGTACCTTGCGTGTTACGTTGTTGACGCGCATGTCGAATACTTTGTACACATCTTCACCGTGCACGTGGAGAACTACGCGGTAGCGGCCACGATGGTCAGTCTTGACCTCACCCATGGGTTCGCCGTCCTTAACCATCAGTTCAACGACCAGTTCCGCTGCCGGTGAGCCGTCTTCGTATGTGACGGCACCCCAGACTGTGAAGCGGTGATCGGTCTTGTGAGCGGCATTCGCCGACGGTGCTATGAGCAGGGCCAACGCGAGCCCGATGGCGGCGGCTATTCGCCCCGGAAAGGTCGTCGAAAGCAGGCTCATCGTTTACTGTTCCTCAATATACTGGGCAGGCTGAGGACTCCGGGCCCGCTTTTACCATCGTCTACGCCATATTATGGACGATGCCAGCCGGCAGGAGTGTGACCAGAGTCCGGTGTTTCCCCTATGCTTCGCCAGTCACGATGCTGCAACTGCACCACCAACATCCCTGGGACCTATCCCCCGCCGAGGCCCGCGAGACGCAGCGACGGCTGTGCCGGCTGGTAGAGACCAGCGACCGGATGGGAGCGATCGGCACGGTGGCCGGCGTCGACGTGGGTTTCGACAGGAACAACGGGCTCACCCGCGCCGCCGTCGTGGTGCTGCGATTCCCAGGGCTGGAACTCTGTGAGCAATCCCTCGTCACCCTGCCGACCCGCTTTCCCTACGTGCCGGGATTGCTTTCCTTTCGGGAAGCGCCGGCGATTCTCGCGGCACTGGACGAGCTCGAACGCCTGCCGGACCTGCTCGTCTGCGACGGCCAGGGTCTGGCGCATCCGCGCCGCTTCGGCATCGCCTGCCACTTAGGCGTGCTGACCGGCCTGCCCGCCATCGGCGTCGCAAAAAAGCGCCTCATCGGCAGCCACGAAGCGCCCCCCGAAGCACGCGGCGAGTGGGTATCACTTGTGCACAAGGGCGACGTGGTGGGCGCAGTGTTGCGCAGCCGCGCCGGCGTCAAGCCGATTTACGTCTCCGGCGGACACCGGGTCGCTCTGGAAACGGCGGTGGATCTGGTGATGCGATGCACGACCCGTTATCGGTTGCCGGAAACCACCCGCCGGGCGGACAGGCTGGCGTCAAATAGATGAGGAATCGCGATCAGGGCTGTCCCTAAAGTATTGCCAGCATGGCCTCGGCGCTGCTTTTTTCGAATTTCCCCGGCTCTTCCACGGCCAGTTCCGTGACCACGCCGTCCTCCACGATCATGGCATAGCGCTGTGAGCGCACGCCCATTCCCGCCGCGGTTCGGTCCAACTCCAGACCCACAGCCTCGGTGAAATTGGCGCTCCCATCGGCCACCATGTGTATCTCACCGGCGTTCTGATCCTTGCGCCAGGCGTCCATCACCCACGCGTCGTTCACCGACAGACAGACGATGTCGTCGACTCCCTTGGCCTTGATTTTATCGGCGTTGGCAACGAAGCCGGGCAGATGCGATGCCGAGCAGGTGGGTGTAAACGCTCCGGGAAGCGCAAACAACACGACCTTCTTGCCGCCGAACAGCTCGTCGCTGCTGAGATCGGCCGGTCCGTCGCTGGTCATCTGGTTCATGACGGTGCTGGGGATTTTGTCACCGATGCTTATAGTCATTCTCTCTTCTCCATGGGATGAACCAATTGCAGAGCTTATCGGTCTACCCCAGTTGAGAACGATCCGCAAGACCCGATCTGTATGATTTCTGTCGTAATCCCGGCCTACAACGAAGAGCGTGCCCTGCCGGAAACTCTTGCGCGCCTGTTCTCCCAGCCAGGCGACTACGAGGTGATTCTCGTCGACGGCGGCAGCAGCGACGCTACCAGGCGCATCGGCCAGAGCCATTCCGGTGTGCAGCTCCTGGATGCGCCCAAAGGACGCGCATCGCAGATGAATGCCGGTGCGGAAAAGGCGCGGGGCGAATGGTTGTTGTTTTTACACGCGGACACCCTGCTGCCGGAGGACGGACTCGCGCGAGTCTTCGAGCTTCCGAAGGAAGTGACGGCGGGAGGATTCCGCCACCGATTCTCGGGCCGGGGCTTCGGGCTGTGGCTCGTGTCCCTGGTGGACAACATCCGCTGCAGCCGGTCGCGCATCATCTTCGGCGACCAGGCGATGTTCATCCGCCGCTCACTGTTCTCGCGCCTGGGAGGATTTCCCCACGTGGAGCGACTGGAGGACGTTCTGTTCTGCGAGAAACTGGTGAAGCACGCCAAACCGGAGCTTCTGGATCAGGCGGTGGTGACGGATTCGCGCAAGTTCGTTCAGCACGGCGTCTGGAAGAGCCTCACGAGGGTGGCGATCATCCTGCTTTGCGTGAATCTCGGCAGGCGTATCCCGGGTAACAGCCTGCGGTTTTTCGAGGACGTTAGATAGGGCGAGGCGCCGCCCCCTCTCTGATCACGACGAGTAGCGACCGAAGCGCACCGCCGACTCACCCCTGCGAAGACGTCGCGAAGGCATGATGAGCACACACTTGTCGTAGGGCGTGCGCACTTCGGCGTCCCCATCCCAGCCGATGAGCGTGCCTTGCTTCTCGATCACTTCCATTCCGCGAAAGCGTTCCGTAAAGCGGAAATCGTCAGTTTCGATGGTGATCGGGCCCGTAACTTCGACGATGTGCTGTTGCAGAAGCGGCGCCGCCACCAAGTGCTCACTGACGAACCCGGGAGCCACGATTTCGTAGTACGCGAGATAGCGCAGTGCGATCTCTTTCGCCACGGCGACGCTGGCGGGCTCCCAGTGTTGTCCACACTCCACCAGCAACGCGTTGCGGGGACTGGATGGGTCGATGAAGCCCTCGTAATCGCGCATGCGCCGCCCGGCGGCGTGACCCGCGTCGCTCACCACGTGCTCCGGCGAGCCCAGATCCCGGGCCAGGCGCCGACCTTTCTCCTCAGGCCCGCACATCATGAGCGGTACCGTGGTGTGCTGCATCGAGTGGATATCCAGAAGGTAGTCCACCTCATCGACGATGGGCCGCACGGCTCTGGCGCGGCGCAATTCGACGCTGTCGCGATCACCGTCCAGCACCTCCCGGGTCCAGAGCCTGTTGAAGTCCTCGTCCACGTAGCGGGATAGAGCAGGATTGGCCTTATCGAACGAATCGAAGGCCGCCACGTTCATGAAGGCGAGCGTCAACTTACCCGTTGCGGGGCGTACCTCCTGGCGTAACAGGAAATCGAGCGCTATGGCGCCGCAGAGCTCGTTTCCGTGCACCACGGCGCTCACCATCACATGGGGCCCGCTCTTGCCGCTGGCAAACGTCGTGACGTAATCGATTCCGGTATTGCCCTTGCGATAAGGCGAGATGTCCGGCGCGTCGATATTGACCGGATAGTGCTCTTCGGACATGGCGGCCTCACCCAGCACGATAACAGGGCCCCAGCATAACGGCCGGGGCCGTCCTCGGCCACATTCGCCCCCGAACCCGGCACGGATATTCAAGCCCGGCCATCGTTAACAAAATGTCATTAACAGGACACCGTGGTGTCATCGGCGACGGCGTATTTTCGGGTTCCTATAGCCATTGCCGTCTTGGCATGCCCCCGGGCGACACGACAGCGTGATGGCTCAAAGTCTTTTCAACACCACGAGGAGTCTCGCAAGCATGAACGGACAACGAAGCGAAAGCGTCAATAGACGCGTCACCGGTAAACAGACCCTGTTTGCCACTACCGCGGTCGCCCTGATCGCGATCGCGGCCCTGCACGTCGGCCTGTCGGCGCAGAATGCCAATGCGGCGGTAGCACCGGTGGATGAGAGCATCCCAACCGGATCTGTGCAGATCGCCCCACCCAGCTTTTCCAATCTGATCGAGGCGGTTCAACCGGCTGTGGTGAGTATCGCCAGCAGCCACTCCGTGAACCCACAGACAATGAATCGCATGCCCCGTTTCGACTTTCCGGAAGGCTCGCCCTTGCAGAAATTCTTCGAAGATCAGTTCAAGGGGCAGATCCCGGAAGATACACCGGATCGTGCGATGCAGGCGGTGGGCTCCGGCTTCATCGTCGATCCTGACGGCTATATCGTGACCAACAATCACGTCATCGAAGGTGCCGGGGAGATCACCGTGATCCTCCAGGACGGCACACGTTACACGGCAACGCTCAAGGGACGGGATCCGAAAACGGACCTGGCCCTGCTGAAGATCGAAACCCCCGAGGAACTCCCTTACGTGCGTTTCGGAGATTCCGACAAGGCCAAGGTGGGCGACTGGGTAGTTGCCGTAGGCAACCCCTTCGGCCTCGGCGGATCGGTGAGTGCCGGGATCATTTCAGCCCGTGGCCGCGATATTCAGTCCGGTCCCTACGACGACTACCTGCAGATCGATGCGCCCATCAACCGCGGTAACTCCGGCGGACCCCTGTTCGACGCAAGTGGTAAGGTGGTTGGCGTCAACACCGCCATCTTCTCGCCCAGCGGCGGCAACGTGGGTATCGGCTTCGCCATCCCGGCAGCGCTCGCAGAGCCCGTGATCGCAGAGCTCATGAGCGACGGTCGGATCACGCGCGGCTGGCTCGGCGTGCACATCCAGAGTATCGACGAAGCACTTGCCGAGAGCATGGATCTGGAGGAAGAAGAAGGCGCGCTGGTGTCTTCGGTCGAGCCCGGCAGCCCGGCGGATCGCGCCGGCTTGCATGTTGGCGACGTCATCCTGTCGTTCGCTGACAGGCAAGTCGAGGATGCCCGGGCGCTGCCGCGGATGGTGGGGAATACCGACAAGGGCGACAAGGTGACCGTAACCGTCTGGCGAGACGGCAAGCAGATGTCACTCCAGGTGATCCTCGGAAGCCTGCCTGGCGAAGAGACGGTTGCCATGGCCGAATCCGAGCACGTCGATGACGGCACGCCGAAGCTCGGTGTCACCTTGAGTGCTCTGTCGAAGGAAGCGAAAAAGCACTACAACCTGTCCGAGGACGAAGTCGGTGTGCTCATCGTCGACGTTGTGCGCGACAGTCCGGCGGGAAAATCTGGGCTGCGGCGCGGAGATATCATCGCCCGCATCGGCCAGACCAAGGTGACCAAGCCCGAGGAGGTCGCGAGCGCGGTCGAGCGCGCCGCCGAGGAGGAGCACAAGACGGTGTTACTCTTGATCAAGCGCGACGGCGTCAGCCGCTTTGTGGCGGTGCCGCTGGAGCAGGCCTGACAGACTCGGGCCGGGGGCGCCGAGCCCCCGGCCCGGGAATCTTTTGATCCGGCAATGGTCTCATTTATCAAGCACTTAAGGATACGGAGCCATGCGCATACTGGTCATAGAAGACGATAAGGATACCCTGGACTATCTGGTCAAGG
>Ga0255057_10001871_pt1 | contig 11539 bp, 11 predicted proteins | sample Cases_109_6_MG_FD_189022 | JGI IMG/M metagenome (GOLD analysis project Ga0255057, IMG submission 189022) | Seawater microbial communities from Amundsen Gulf, Northwest Territories, Canada - Cases_109_6 | ecosystem: Environmental > Aquatic > Marine > Gulf | place: Canada: Northwest Territories... | reverse complement strand
CGCAGGCCTCGACGGTCATCCCGCTCGGCAAGCACCATCTGACCGAGCGCTGACCCGGGGCGGCGTTCCGCAGGATCGGCCCGCCACTCCGCTCCGGAAGTTCGGCGACTAATCCTTTTGGAGGGTTGTCTTCCCTCCGGAACCCCTGTTGACTCCCATCATGCGGGGGTATGTGGGGGCACGGGCGCGCCTAAGAATGAGGTGTCCGAGGTCGTTACCGCGGCTCCCGGCAAGGCCGTCAAAGGAGGAACGGTTTCGTTCTGTTCGGAGACGGTGTGGTATGTCAAAAAGGGGCAAGTCATGCGTCGCAATCACATCATCGTCGCTCTCATCGCGGTTGCCTTCGTTGCCGCGGCAACCTTCGGGCTCACCGAGTTGGCCGAGGCTGGTTATCCCTTCACCGGTTCCTTCGGCGATTGAGCGAGCGGCACCGGCCCTCCGCCGTAAGGCCGAGGGCCGGGTCCGCGCGCCCGGGTCCGCGCGCTACGACAAGATCCGCCAGACTTCGGTAGCGATGGCCGCCGTCAGGCAGGCTGCGGCGGGGAGCGTCATGTCCATGAAGCTGTCGGACTTCCAGGTCCAGGGTGCCGCGTCGGCCAGCCGGAAGCTGTTGCGGTGGCCCTCGCCGGCGGTTTGGCGTTCGCGCTGGTGGTCGCGCATCTCCCTCCCATAGAAGAAAAAGATCGCCGCCGCGGCGCCGATCCAGTGACCGGCGCCGGTCCACAAGAAGGCGCCGGCCAGCGCCGCCATGGCGGCGAGCGCCACGCCGGCATGGATGAGGTTCGAACGGTTGACCGCGATCCTCGGCATGGCCCGTCCCTCCCTCACGGCAGCGACGGGGCGGCCAGCGGCCAGTCCGGCTGGGCCGCCGGGTCGAAGGCTTGGCGCTCGGCCTCGGTCATGGTCTCGATCGAAGCTTGCAGCGCGGCCGAGGTGGCGAGCACCGCACCGACGTGGCTCCAAGCGGGCATGAAGATATCCAACACGTCCTGGACCGAGGCGATGGAGGCCTCCGCGCCGGCCTCGGTCATGAAGGTCAGGACGACGGGCTGGCCAGCGGCCGCCATCATCTCCGCCGAGCGCAGGATGCCCTGGAGGCGGGTGAGCGACCGGTCGTCGGTCTTGAAGCGTCCGAGGCCGGGGACATCGACTCCGTCCTCCAGGCGCCGCTCGGCTTCGTCCTTGACGGCTTGCTTCAGGGTTTCGGCGGCGTAGCGCAGCGGGTCGGTGAAGGGCTCCAGCGCCGCGCCGGTCCAGCGCTGACCGGCGGTGTCGGCGATCCAGGCCTGCCAGGTGGCCTCGTCGATCGCCAGCGCGCCTTGCGGAATCTGAGTGGCGCCGACGTTGTAGTCCGTGGTGGCGACCAGCGGCGCGCTGGCCTCGGGGTCGTCGACCAGCGGGGCCGTGGCCGTGAGATCGGGAATAGAGGATTGTTCGGCCGCCGGGTCGTCGATGAAGGGCCGGTCGGCCTCGCTCTCCCCCTCGCCGGGCGTCCAGTCGGGATCGGGGATCTGCGGCGGGCGCCAGTCGGGGTCCAGGATCATAGGCGGCGACCACTCGGGGTCGGGCACCTGCGGTGCCGTCCAGGTCGGATCGGGGATCTGCGTGTAGTAGGGGCCGTGCACCGCCTCGTCATAGAAAGCGGTGGCGCGGCCGTCGGTATCAATGGTGACGTACTTGGACATGGGGTTGTTCCTTCTTTGAGAGGGGTTAACAGCCGATGGCGATCCAGCGCACTGGGATGGTTCCCTTGTTATTCACCCACAGTCTGAACTGTGACAGCGATAGGACCCGGGTGCTGACCACGGATGCCGACGCCGCTTCGAAATCGTTGCTGGCGACAAACGTCAGCACGGCGTTTGGGAAGGACATCGGAAACGTTGCCGTCTTACCAGGTTTCGTAATACCCGTTTCTCGCCCCCATTGGATGATGAGGCCGTTATTGAGTGTCAGGTAGCCGTTCTGGGTGAGGCTCTTGTCCACCTCGGTCAGCACCGACTGGCCGTTGACGAAGAGACCCTCGGCGTTCAGGGAGCCGGTGCCCTGAGAGCCGCCGGTGGGCGTTCCGACCACCGCGCCGCCATCGGCATCGAAGCGGCCCGCGACGCTCGATCCGAAGATGAAGCGGATGTCGCCGCCGGCTGTTTCGTTCTGGATGTTCATGTGCTCGTGGCCGGGGTTGGGAAAGCCAATCTGGCCGACGCGTTTGGTGCTGGCCCCGCGATAGAACTCAATCCGTGCCATGACCTCGGTATCGGTGAGGGCATCGCGGTCGGAGAGGCGCAGCACTGGCGATGGCGCCACGACGTGCAGGTCCTCCAGCGGGCTGGTGGTGCCGAGACCGAGGCGCCCGGCGCCGTCGAGGAACATCCTCACCACACCGTTGGTGGCCCATCGGTGCGAGATTGCGCCGGCAACATCTTTGACCATGACGTAATCGTTAGAGACGAAGGTGCCGGCACCGTCCCTGGTCTGAAGCACGAACTGGTCGGCGTTCTGTCCGATCCGCGTCTGGTTGAATGCGGAATCGCCGTTGGATTCGACGAGGGTCACGAGGGGAAAGTCCGCCGTAATCGTCGGGCCGCTGGCGCCCAGGCTCATCCTCTCCACGTTGGCGACGCGCCACTGGTGCAGCGTTGCGCCGGAAGCGTTTCGGAAGATGACGTAATCTTGGGACACGAATGTGCCATCACCCCGAAGCGTCTGGATATGAAAGTTTTCCGTGTTTAAAAGAATGCGCGCGCGCTTGTGACTGGCCGGCGCGTCGGTCTCTTCCAGCAGCAAGAGCGGCGCGCCGTTGGCGATCGTCAGGCCGCCCGTCATGGTGTCGCCGATCTTCTTGACGAAGTCGTTCGGATCGATGCCGAGCGCGGCGATGGCGGCAGCCAGGCCGGCGGGGGTGACGGCGCGCACCGTGTCGCTGCCGGTCGACGCCTCGGCGTTGGTCGCCAACTCGACGATACCACGCTTCGTCGTCGTGGCGTTGGGCACCGCTGGAATGGCCGCGATGGCGTCGGTGATGAACTTCGCGATGGCCTGCGTGAGCTGGGTCAGGTCGGCGCTGTCGGGGGTCAGGCCGGCGCCTTCGATGACCGCGACGATCTCGCGCTGGTCATGTTCGATGGAGGCGGCGGGGACGATCGAGCCCTCGATGCCGGCGGCGGGATTGCCGTCGATATAGGGGGTGTTCGGGGCCTCGCCCAGGGGGGGTACGTATTTCATGTCAACAGTCTCCCTCGTAACCAATGATGAGGATTGAATGGGCGGGCGCGAGACGCCGGAGGAAACACTCCAGCTCCGTTGCCCGGATGAAGTCGAGCAGGCGGTCGCCGGCCCGGTTGCGCCCGGTCTTGAAGCGGACCGCGCGGTTACCCTTGACCAGAAGGCGCCATTGAAAGCGCACCTCGTGTGGGCCGTTCAGTTGGTCGCCAACACGTGAGATGCCGGCGATGAAGGGCCGGAACTCGATCACCATGACCTCCAGGCCGAGGCACTCGGCGAGCGCCACGAAGAAGGCCGGCGACTGGCCCAGCTTGTCGGTGAGGCGCAGCACCAGGGCGGCGCGGCGTTCGTCCTCGGTCTCGGCGCCTTGCGAACAGGCGTCGGGCAGGCCGGCGACACGCTCCCAATCGGGGAGTAGTTCCGAGGTGGTGCGCGGGTCGGCCTCGCCCAGCAGGTCCCAGGCGCGGGCCTCGACGCGCGCCAGCTCGTCGGCCGGGGCGCGCAGGAAGGAGGTCAAGGTCGGCTCCGGCTCGGGCGGCCTCACGTCGCGCGGCCAGGCGGTGCCCTGGGGCAGCAGTTGTTGTAGCTGTTTCAGATAGTCCTCGGGCGTGCGCGGCTGGGGCGCGGCCTGAAGGGGCGGGGGGACCAGGGGCTTGACCATGACCCGTCAGCTCCACTCGATGGTGCCGAAGGTGGCGATCTCGCCGATGCCATGGGCGACGTCGTCCGTGGGCGCCAGCAGGCGGTGGTCGAACTCCCCGGCGGCGATCGAGATGGCCTCGCGGATGTGGCTGATCAGCAACGTGCCGTCTGGCACCGCCTCGCGGCGGATCAGGTCTTTAAGCTCGGCCTCGACCGCGTCGCGCACCGCTTGGGCGGCTGGGAACAGCCCCTGGATCCGGAAGGTGAGCGGCCGGGCGATGGGGGCCTCGACGAAGAGATCGGCGGTGACCGGGCGCAAGGGGAAGATATGGTCGAGGACCGCTTGTTTGTCGGCCGGCTGGGGGATGCCGTCGGGATAGGTGTCGTCCATCATGAAGCGGACGGTGACCGAGCCCGGCCCCATCTCCAGCGGCGAGACCCAGGCGCGGGTCACCCCCGGCACCTCCAGCGCCCAGCGCACGTAGTCGAAGGCGGCCCCGCCGGCCGGCGGCATCTGGATGCGGTCGAGCAGGCGCCGGCGCAGGGCAACGTCGTCCTCCTCGTCGGCGCCGCCCGTCAGGCCGCCAATGCCGGCGGTGACGGCACTGTCGACTCCCTCCACAGGGGCGGCGAGGGACAGCACCCGGCCTTCCTCGATATTACCGTCGAGACCGGGCAGCAGGGCGCGGGCCGGCGCTGTGGCGGTGCCGCTGGCCAACGTGGCCTCGGCGGTGGTGGCGAAGAGCGCGCCGTCGGCCAGGCGGACTTGAGTGCCCAGGGGCACGACCTTGGTGTCCTGTCCGGTGAAGTTCAGCGGCCCCTCGGCGAAGGACGCGGCCTTGCGCGGCACCCCCCACACGCCGGCCCAGCGTTCCAGGAACTCGGTCTCGGCGGTGTCGATCATCACCTGCCGGGCGATGAAGGAGAGGAAGTCGTATAGGCCGTGCACGGCGCCGGAATGAGCGCGCGCGATGACCGCCAGGCCGGAGCGGCGCAGGCGCGCGTCGGCGCCTTCCAGCCGGGTCTCGAAGTCGGCCTCGGCGCGTTGGATCAGCTCGGAGAGCTGTGGGCGTGAAAAGGGCATGGGATCAGGTCTCCCGCCAGGTGGTGGAAAAACGGAATTCGACCGCGTCGCCGGGCGGCCGGGTGATGGTGACCAGCAGGGCGAGCAGCCCCGGCCGGTCGAAGCTGGCCTCGATCTCGACGTCTTGGGCGATGCCGTCGTCGATCAGCCATTGCAGAGCCTCGGCGGCGTACTCGCGCGCCCGGTTCAAAACCTCCTGGACCTGCTTCTCGCGCGACAGCAGCCAAAGGCGCGAGCCGATGCGGTCGCCGTCCATGGGCACGCCGCCCACCGTCGGCGGGGCGAGGTCGCCCCACCAGCCGCGCCGGTCGCCCCCAGCGCCATCGGGCAGGCGGTCGTCGGGCTCGGCCCACCGAGCGCGCCTTCAAGGCGATCGACACCGCGGCGCAAATCTTGATCCAGGACGAGGCCCAAGATGCGTCGGCCGAATTCACGGACCTCGTCAACGATCGCGGTCCGGAAGACCTTCAGAGGGTAATCGCCAGGCGCGCTTTCGGCAGCGAGCTGCCACCTTTACCCCTGGCGGGCGCGGGCGGCAGTTTGGCCCGCCTGCTGGGATCGGGCGCCTCGCGGCGTGCGCTGGGCTCGTTCAGTGGGGGAGATGCCATCAGCACCTTCTTGAGCGAGGCGAGTGCCGGTGGCGATGGCGACGGACCCTCCCGCGCCGCCAGACGCTTCGCGGGCAAGCGGTTGTTCAGTGCGTCCGTTGATCGGCTTATCAATCCCAAACCCGATGTAGAGCCAGGGGATCTCGCCGATGTGATACCGGGACCGCGACCATTCGTCCCCATTCCCGATCCCAGACGCATACCGGCGGCGTCTCGGCAACGACGGCTCGAAGCTTTGTTTTCCATGCCACTAGGTGTCTTCCCCCAATTGCTTATCGACCGAGCCACACCCGGGCCCCAATCCTCCCTCTCGTCGGACGGGTCCGACGCGCCGCGGCAGTTGGCGGAGATAGATCCCGGCGTGGGGGCTCCCATCGCCCGGGCCTCGATCTTGCCATTCAACTTTTTTGGGGCCGACCCGTTCCCCGCCCTGTCGCGAGAGGGTGTAGCCACCGCAGCGGCAAGCTCGATCCTACCGATGATCGAGGAGGCGCTCGACGAGGAGACGGCGAGGGCAAGAGAGGATACCGAGGGGAAATGCTCAACACCATCGTTAGCCTTCGCCCCGACCTTCTGGAGGGCAAGGACCTGGAGGCGCTCAGCGACGAGGACGTCGAGGCGTTCTTCAAGCTGGCCCTCGAAAGCCAGGGCCAGACCGGAGGCGCGGCCATGTCCGTGCCGGCGCAGGCCATGCCGGGCGCTATGACCGAGGCATTGGCCATGCGGCTGCAGGCGCTGGAACAGCGCGCTCACCTGGCCGAAACCCGCGCCATGATGCGCGAAGCCATCTCCGGCTCCACCCTGCCACCGGCGGCCAAGGAGAAGCTCAGCGTCGACTTCGCTCGCCGCGCCCACTTCACCGAGGCGGAGGTGAGGCAGGCAATCCGCGAGGAGGCCGCCTACCTCGCCCGCTTCGTCGAAAGCGGCCGGGTCACCGGACTGGGCGATCTGCCGCGCATCGAGGCCGGCGAAAGCCGGGCCGAGAAGACGTCGAAGATGCTCGATGCCTGCTTCGATCCGAACGATCGCTCCGTCCAGTCTCTGCGCGAGTGCTACGTCGCCATCACCGGCGATAAGCGGATCACCGGCGCCACCCACAACTGCGACCGGTCGCTTCTTCGCGAGGCGCTCGACGGCGCGACACTTGGCCAGGTGCTGGGCAACGCCATCACCCGGCGCATGATCGCCGACTACAACACCACCGACATCCTGGACGTCTGGCGCAACCTCGCTCAGGTGGTCCCGGTTAACGACTTCCGCACCCAGGAACGCCTGCGCTGGGGCGGCTACGGCGACCTGCCGGCGGTGGCCGAGAGCGGCGGTTACGCGGCGCTCGCCTCGCCCGGTGACGAAAAGACGACCTACGCCGTCTCCAAGTTCGGCGGCACCGAGCAGATCACCCTGGAGATGATCGTCAACGACGACATGAGCGTCGTCCAGCAGATCCCCCGCAAGCTGGCGCGCGCCTCGTGTCACAGGATCGTTCCTTTTTGCTTCGATGAGAGAGATGATCCCGCCGCCGGCGCCTGGCTCGACGATGAGATCGACGGAGTTGACTTTGCTGATGCGCTCGGTGAGCCGCATCCGCCGGCCACCGTGTTGGCGGATCCGGCCTTCGCCTTCGGCATCGATGGAAAAGCCGAACAGCCCGGACATGCCGCGGGCCCAAGCGTCGCGAAGCCGGGCGGCGACCGCGCCGCTGGGTTGCAGCAGCTCGAACGTCGCCTGAAGCTCACCGGTATCGGGGTGCGCTCCAGGCCGAAACACCGGCCCGGTCAGGCGGCCGATCACGTTCATGAAGTGCTTGCCGGCGCCCTTGAGATGCTCTTCGTCCGAGCGCAGCAGGACCCGCGCTCCCTCGAAGAGCGGCGCGGCTTCGGCCAGCACCCCATCGGGATAGAAGTTGCCGTTCTTGGAGAGCCCCGCCCTGATGACCCGGATGCGCCAACGCGCCCGGTCGCCGTCGTCGAGGGCCTCAAGAAAGGCATCGAATTGAGGGGAAGTAGTCATTTATTTAACACCTATAAGACGTATTAAATCAGAGCTGAACGTGATGCTTGCGGCCATCAATGGTGACCACGAGCAGCCCGTCGCCGGATCGGCCAAAGCCGAGGATGTCGGTGCTCGCAACCGGTGCCTGCTTGGTGACCAGGGTGCCGTCGGCGCCGGCCTCTGCACGGATGACCGTGATGCCCTTCATGAGTTTGGCCACATCGGAGACGCGCAGGGTCTTTCGTTTGATGTCATCTCTGGCGCTTTTTGCGCTGGGTGTTTTCCTGGTCGGCATGTCATGTCTCTCCGCTGGTGGTTTCGTTTTCTGTCTGGCCGGCCCGGCGGGGTCCGGTGTTCGATTCGGCGCGAAACTAGCTGTTCTCGAGGGTTCGGTTAAGATGGAAGAACTTCCTCCCTAATAATCTTGTTATAATTGAGGTATTTGGCGGACCCATTCCGTTTTGGGAGGGAACGACTCACCTCCGGGACGGACGATCAAGGTCGATTTTGGAGCCGGGCGAGTTCCTCTGCGGCGTCGATTTCGAGGCCGAGCTGGGTGGCGATGAGGGCGATCAGGGCGGTTGCCGAGTTCGCCGAGAGCAGCTCTTGACGCACCGCCGCACCGGCCGCTTCTACGACCTGACGTAGCGCGGCCGCATAGGCCGTGGTGTCGCGCCGGATCATCTCGGGGAAGACGGCCCGCGGGCGTAGATCGGGGTTGAAGCTTTCCGGGTCGGGCAGGGGCCCCGTCGGGTCGAGGCGCCGGTAGATTTGATAGCGCAGGATCTCTTCGATCATGTGCTTGAGCACGCGCTGTCGCATGGCAAGAACCTTGAAGGCCGGCTCGCCCATGTCCTGCGCGGTGGCCTTGTTGACGTTACCGCCGCCGCCGTACCAATGCTCGGGCACGGATGCGCCGCCAAGGACGTGGTTGCGGAACAGCCGCGCGCCTTCGGCCGACTCGGCCTGTTGCAGCTCCGGCGTTTCGGCGCGCCATTCCTCGGCCTCGTTGTGGATGCGCACCGATCCCGGCGCCGGCGGCGAGATCTCGCGGGCGCGGGCGCGCACCTCCTCAGGCGTCGCGCCTTTGAGCGTTACGTCCCACATGAAGGCGCGCAGAAAATTCCATCGCTCGATCTCGCCGAATAGGTACTGGTCGTAAGTGTCGAGCCAATCCGCTTGAGCCAGAAGGTCGGAGTTGCCGCGCGTACCGCCCGACAGGTCGTTGATCTTGAAATAGAAACACTCGCCATCGGTCAGTGTCTCGCGGATCGCCCGCGCCCGACGGCCGAAGACCTCCTCAGGGCCGTTGACGATGACCTGATAGCGGCGCGCCCGGCCGGCGGCGTCGCGGGCGGTGACGATGCCGATCGGCTGTTCGGGGTTCTCCGGGTCGCTGATCACGGTCTCTATGGAGCCGGGATCGAGATAGCCGAGGCGCAGATGCCCGCTCACCTCGTTGACGAAGGCGGGGTAGCATTGCTCGCCGAAGATGGCGAGTTCGCGGACCTTCTTGGGCAGCTTGACCTCGAAGTTGTTGATCGGATCGTTCCAGAAGGCCTCGACCCAGGCCTGGGCGCGCGGGTCGGCGACCTGCACCTGCACGCCTTCGGCGAGAAGAAAGGCAAGCGGCAGCTCGATCAGGCGATTGGCGATCAGATTGGTGCGCCAAAGGTGTGCCGCCACCTTGCGCATGCGCGCATGAGAGATCAGCGAAAGGTCGCGATCGGCATCGCCGGTCAGCCGGCGGAAGCCGTCATCCTCGTCGAGGTCGACGGCCAATCCGGTGGAGCGGGCGGCCTCGCCGAGGCGCGCTGTGCCGGCGGCGGAAGGGGCCCAAAGGGTCAGGAAGCGGTTCAGAATACTCATCAGATATTACCTCCAACTGGTGGGTTTTTCGCGGGTCCGCCCGGCGGCATAGCTGTTGCGGCCGCCTTCGACCGTGGCGCCCGCGGCGGCCGGTGGGCCGGCCGCGGCCTCGATCCCGAGGAAGGCGGCCCAGGCGCGGTCGGCATGGCCGGCCGCGTTGCTGGCGGCGATGAAGCGGGGCCGGCCGGTGGGGCCGGCGACCTTGCGAAGTTTCATGAAGTCGGCGCGCAGCTCCGGATCTCCCGCCGGGATGCGGGCCCGCCGCGCCTCGAAGGCCTGCTTGCCGGCGGTGGCAAGAAGCAGCTTGTTGCCGGTGGTGAAGATGACGCCCTGGACCTTCGCCTCGCCGTAGCGGCGTTTGGCATCCTCGACCGGCTTCTCGCCGAGGCCGGTCTGGTCCATCTGCAGGCGGGCGACGCGGTAGCGCCCGAAAAGCGCATCGAGGGCCGCATCCTGCTGGGCGAAGGTGGCCTGCCTGAGCGTTACGATCTCGCGCGTCCAGAGGACGTCGCCGACCTCCTCCCAGACCCAGGCGACCCAGAGGTCGCCGCGCAACGCTATATCGTTGCCGATGTAGCAGGGTCCGCCCTGGTAGAGATCGAGCTTGCCGGCATCCGGGTGCTCGTTGGCGACGACCAGGCCATGGGGCAGCCAGGCGCTGGCCCGTTCGCGGAACTTCAGCTCGTACTCCTGGGCCCAGGCGTCGGCGTCGCCGACGTTGCGCCGCAGGACCTCGATGTCGCGCGGCAGCCCGTCGGCCACGGCCTGGTGGATGTCGACGACGTGGCGCGACCAGTCGTCGTCGCGGGCACTCATCAACTCGTGGAACTTGTTGGTCTTGCCGTTGGGGGTGGAGGTGACGCGCAGAGAGTGTCCGGCGGAGATGACGGGGAAGAGGGCGCGCCAAATCCGTCGGTCGTCGCGATGAAAAGCGAACTCGTCCAGATAGACGTTGGCGGAAAAGCCACGTGCCGTATCGGGGTTGGCCGGCAGCGCGGTGACCCGCGCGCCGTTCGGGAAAACGACCTCCAGCGCGCGGGCATCGACCTTCGGTGGCGTGCCGCGGGTGCCGGATCCGCCAAGCTCCCGCAGGGCCAGGCCGTAGGCGGCGGCGTGTGGCTTTATGCCGGATTCCATGGCCTCGCGGGCTTGCCTCTCGCCGCTGGAGAGGATCACCCAGTGGGCCCGGCGGCCGTCGACCATCTTCTCGAAGATGTCGTCGACGATCTCCAGCGTGGTGACGAAGGTCTTGCCGGTCTGGCGCGCGAACATGCCGATCTTGAACCGGTGTCGATCGTTGAACCAGCGCTGCTGATAGGGATGGAGGCCGATCGCCGGCGCGGCCTTGCGGGCGCTCATGTTCCGGCCACTCCGTACACCTGCTCGCGGATCGCCTTCAGGGCCTCGCCCGAGAGCTTGAAGCCGGCCTTTTTCGCTTCCCGGCCGGCCGCCTTGGTCGCTTGGTCGGCGGCGCGCCGTGCCAGCGCGGTCTCGCGCTCGGCGACTAGTTTGCCGGCGGCCTCGAGCTCGCGGATGGTACGGGCGATCAGCACGATGTCCTTGGGGTCGGTCGCGTCCTCGGACGCCTCCCATTGCGAGAGGGTCTTGAGCGCCACCATCTTCAGTAGCTCCGCCAGCAGACGGCCGACGTCGCCGCTCGGCTCCTGAGCAAGGCCGCCGACCCAGGCGCCGGCGATCGCCTGCGCTTCGCGGTAGCGCTCCATCTGCGCCTCCAAGCGCCGGCGATAGCGGCCAAGGGCGGCATAGGAGACGGGCTTGCCCAAACCGGCCAGGTGCTCGCTGATCGCCAGCGTGGTGTGGCCTTCGTGGATCAGCTTATCGACCGTCGCGCGCACCGGCTCCTCCAGCCGATCTATGGCTCCGCGGCGGGCCATCTCAGGGCTCCGGCCGATGGATGTCGGGATGATGGGAGCGGCCCGCCGCGACGTCCTCCCCATCGGCGGTGATGCGCGCGATCATGATGTCGGCGATCCGTTCGGCGCTGAGCAGGCCTTGCTCGGCCAGCCAGGCGATGTCGCCGCGGATCTGGGCGCGGGTCGCCGCAAGGCCATGTCCGGCCAACATCTCGCGCAGGAGAGACTCGTTCGCCGCATAGCCGGGC
>Ga0255057_10001870_pt1 | contig 11542 bp, 7 predicted proteins | sample Cases_109_6_MG_FD_189022 | JGI IMG/M metagenome (GOLD analysis project Ga0255057, IMG submission 189022) | Seawater microbial communities from Amundsen Gulf, Northwest Territories, Canada - Cases_109_6 | ecosystem: Environmental > Aquatic > Marine > Gulf | place: Canada: Northwest Territories... | reverse complement strand
CACCGAAGTAGAGCTGCCGCTCGGCCCGATCGAGACCCACCACCTGGGCCACCGCGTAGCGGTCCAGCCAGAGCATCAGCGGAACGCCAAGGCCAACTGACACCGACACCCGGGCGACGGCGATCTTGGCCGGGATCGCGGTTAGCCCGAGCGAATAGAACACATTGTTGAGCTGGCGCGAGGCATTGGTGGCCGGAAGGCCCAGCGTGTAGCCGCACAACACCACGTAGACGAGCCAGCTGTCTACTTCTTGGAAGCTGCCTCGACGATAAAGACAGGTGACCAGCAGAAAGCCGAAAAGCAGATATCCCAAAAATGTGGGCAGGGTGAAGAACGCTGTCTGTCGCAGTCCGACATCGACCCTGGGCAGCATCTCCACCCCGTCACCAGGCCCCGATCGGCGCGCCAGCTCCGGCAGTTCGGCCGCCGCCACCGACATGCCAAAGAGGCTGACTGGCAGGATATAGAGAGTCTGGGCGTAACCCAGCGCCGCCGGTGCTCCGGCCGCCAACAATGAGGCCAGCACGATATCCAGATAGCTCGAAAGCTGAACCACCCCACGACCTGCTGCCAGGGGTGTAAATGCCCGCAGAGCAGACCGCACGCCCGCAACCCGAGTCGAGAGCGAGAGGCGAAAACCCCTCAGCACCCTCACCACCAACGGGATCTGAACCGCGAACTGCAACAGACCGCCGACAAGGGCCCCGGCACAAGCGGCGAGCAGTATCTGATCCAGGGCGGACCGGGGTACCCCCTCGCCACCGGTGCGGATCAGACCCGCCCACTCCCCGCCGACGAGCCAGAGCGCCGCGATGATGGCGGCATTCCACACCACGGGTGCGAAATAGGGCAGGAAGAAACGACGGTGACTGTTGAGGACGCCCATGGCCCAGGCCGAGAGCACGAGGAACCCGGTCATGGGAAAGATGAAACGGACGGCGGCGACGGCAAGGGGATATCGATCGACGCCCGCAGTCCCCGCTGCCACTTGCGCCGCATCGCCGAGAAAGCCCGGCGCCAAGAGAGCCACAATGGGCTTTGCCAGCAGCATCCCGGTCAAGGCCAGAGCCGCCGCCAGAGCCGCGAGCAGGCCGAAAACGGCACCGGCGAATCGACCGGCCTCCTCCTCTCTGCCCTCCTCCAGCATTCGGGAGTAGACAGGAATGAACGACACCGAGAGCGTCTGTTCCCCCAGCAGATTCTGCAGCACGTTGGGTCCGCGCAGAGCAGTCCGGAAGACGTCGGCATGCGGGCCGGCGCCAAAAAAGAAGCCGAGGCTCGCCTCGCGAATCAAGCCGAGGATCCGGCTCGAGAAGATACCCAGAGCCACTCTGGTGGCACCCCCGCCGGTAGGCCTGGCGGTGGAGGCCGACGATCTGTCCATATCCTCTGGCATGAGTGTGGCCTTTCCGGCGTCATTGTATGAGGGAGTGGGTCAAATGTGGTAAATAGTGTGGCTGGCCATGCCGATATACGAGTTCTATTGCAGCGACTGCCACACCCTGTTTAATTTCTTCTCGCCGGTTATCGACACCGAGAGCCGGCCCTCCTGTCCGCGCTGCGACCGACCGCGCCTCGAGCGTCGACCGTCCCGCTTCGCCACCCTCAAGCACCAGGGAGAGGAAGAGCCAGACCCTTTTGGCCAGCTCGACGAGTCGCGGCTCGAGGGATTCATGGACAGCATGATGGAGGAGATGGGTGATCTGGACGAGAGTGAGGATCCCCGTCATCTGGCCGGCATCTTCCGCCGGTTTGGCGAAGCCTCGGGACTGGAGTTCGGACCCAAGATGGAGGAGTTCATGAGCCGTCTCGAGGCGGGCGAGGATCCCGAGCACCTGGAGGAAGAGATGGAGGGTGAACTCGACGACAAAGATGCCCTGGCCGAGCTTTTCCGACTCAAACAGAGTGGCTGGCGAGCCAGCCGGCGACCGCAGGTTGACGAGACCCTCTATTTTCTGTGAGGTCGAGAGATCGGTATGGAGGAATCGGCAAGCAATCTGGCCGCGGCCCTGGACGGGCTCGAGGATGGTCTCTTGCTGGTGGTGACGGGAGCTGGGATCAGCCGCGCCAGCGGCATCGCCACATTTCGCGGCAGCGAACCCGACGCGGTGTGGAAGCAAAGCGACGTGAGCCTCGCCACTTTCGACTATTTTCAGCGCGACCCCGTTGGCCAGTGGCGGTGGTATCTAAAACGATTCGACACCCTGAGATCCGCGCGTCCAAATGCGGCTCACCAGTCACTGGTCTCCCTGGAGAAATGGCAGCTCGACCGGGCCGGCCGGTTTAGTCTGGTCACACAGAATATCGACACCTTGCACGAAGAGGCGGGATCGCAGGAGATGATCAAGGTTCATGGCACCTCGGATCGCTTCCGCTGCTCGCGTGCGGGTTGCAGCCTGGGTTCTCCCACCGGTTCCCTGCCGCGCGAGGACGTCGACCTGAGCTCCTTCTTGAGCGAGCCGACGCGCCAGACGCTTCCCACCTGTCCGGTCTGTGACGCTCCTTTGCGGGCTCACGTCCTCTTCTTCGACGAGTACTACACCGAGCACCACGACTACCGCTTTGCGGAAGTCGAAGAGATGGCGATGGCAGCCGACCTCATCCTGTTTGTAGGCACTTCGTTTGCCGTGGGGGTCACCGATCTATTCCTTCAGTCCGGTGGTCGCCGCTCGGTTCCCATGTATTCGGTGGACCCGGCCGCCTCCCGCTCCCCGCAATGGTCACGGCTGATCGCCCTCCAAGCACCGGCCGAAGAGCTCCTCCCCGCCGTCTGTCGACAAATGGGAATCACCGAAAGCTAGCTCGCAAGACCCTTTTTGCTAGTCTTGGTGCCTTCTGCCGGGAGTACGACCCTTTTGCCCACTAATTCTCGATTGCTCGAAACCGTCGGCACTGCCACCGCCACGGCTCTCCTCGATCACCTGGAGCGGGATGGCGAGCCTCCCCCCGGGAGGCGGGTTTTCGTCAACCGCACCCTGCGGATGGAGACCATCCGCTATCTGGGCTTCGACCTGGACTGGACCCTCGCCGACTACGAGCGAATGCCGCTCGAGCATCTCACCTTTGGCCTCACCATCGATCGCTTGATCGATTTCCACGGCTACCCGGAGAGCATTCGCCAGGTGAAGTTTCGACCGGACTTTCCCCGCCGCGGGTTGCTCCTCGACAAGGAGGCGGGGACGGTTTTGCGCATGAATCGTCACCGCTATGTAAATCTGGCCTACTTCGGCCGCGAGAGGCTGGATCGTGAGGAGCTCAAGCGTCTGTACCGTTACGAGCCGATCCACCCGGCGAGCGACCGCTTCTATCATCTGGACAGCCTGTTCGAGCTACCCGAGGCCAACCTCTACGCGGAGCTCATCGACCTGGCCAATCGCGACAAGGGTCTGTCTCTCCCCTCCTACTGGCAGATCTTCGACGATCTGCGTGCCGCCGTGGATTGGGTCCATCAGCACGGCGCTCTCAAGACCAAAGTCCTGGCCAATCTCGAGCTCTACCTGCACCGCGATGTCGAAGTGGGGCTTGCCCTTCTGCGACTTGCACTCAACGGCAGACGTATGATTCTTCTGACCAACTCCGATTGGGAGTACGCCCGCTCGATCTGCTCCTTTCTCTTCGACGGTCTGCTGCCCGGGCTGGAATCGTGGCGCGACCTGTTCGATCTGGTGGTCGTCGAAGCCGGCAAACCGGATTTCTTCCGCTCGCAGCAACCCTTCGAGCTGATCGAGGCGCCAACACCCGCGACCAGGGAGTCCGATGTCCCGGCTTGGGGAGGTGTCTACCGCGGGGGCTGCCTCGACGGTTTTATGCGGCTCATCGGCGAGCCGGGCGAGCATGTTCTCTACGTCGGCGATCACATCTACGGGGACATCGTCTCTTCCAAGCTAGAATCCACCTGGCGAACCGCTCTCATCGTCCGTGAGCTGGAAGAAGAGCTCAGCCAGAGAGAGGAAAACGCCTCGGATCTCGAACGGCAGATCGAGCTGCAGCAACAGATGACAGACATCGGTCACGAGATGGATCACCTGCGAGACGTCATTGCGGTGTTCGAGGGCCTGATCGGGCGAAGTGCCGACCTCTCCTCCGAGCGACTCGACGCCCTACGCAGCTCTTTCGACCAACTACGTCGGGACCACTTCGAGCTCTTGCAGGAGGAAGCGGCCTGGTCGGAGCGCCTCGCCCGCAGGTTTAACCCATATTGGGGTTCGTTTTTCAAACAGGGAACCAGCAAGACCCGTTTTGCCAGCCAGCTCGAGTCCTATTCCTGCCTCTATACCTCGCGGGTCAGCAATTTTGCCTACTACGGAGCCAACCGCTATTTCCGTGTCAGTGAGGACCCCATGATGCACGAACTGGAGGAGCGCAGGTGAAAGGGCTCCACCATCGTGGATCCGATGAGAAGGTCGCCAAGATGGAGAGCAGCACGCTGCTTCCCCGCCTCCAGCCCGCCCAACGGACCTTCTTACGCGAGCTGGCCGCGAGCTATCGGTTCACCTTTCAACAGCTGCGTCGCGTGGCCGAGGCCGCGCGCGACCTGGAAATGTGGTGCGAGGACTCCGTCGAGGACTGGTGGCGAGGCGCCGAAAACCAGGTGTCCGTCGGCGGACGCGAGCGCAAGAAGGCGATCCTACGACTTCTCGACGAGCACCTTCAGAGACTTGCGGCAGCGGCAAAGAGCTATCCGACCGAGGGCTTTGCCAAACCTCCCAGGAGGCAAGTACGACTGACCGAGAAGGAGACCTCGAAGGAGGTCTTCGGGCTTTGTGCCGCCTACTCCGAGCGCACCGTGTGCTGCGGTCTCCACACCATCGATGCCGTCCGAGGTTGCCCCTTTGGCTGCAGCTATTGCACCATCCAGACTTTCTACGGTGAGAGCGCCGAGCTGGAGAGCGACCTGATCGGCAAGCTAGCCCAGCTCGAGCTGGACCCTGAGCGCTCGTACCACATCGGCACCGGCCAATCTTCGGATTCGCTGGTCTGGGGCAACCGAGGCGGCCTCCTCGACGCCCTGCTGGATTTTGCCGACCGACATCCCAACGTCCTTCTCGAGCTCAAGACCAAGTCCGATAATGTTCGCTATCTCTGCTCCCGAGATCTCCCCGCCAACGTAATCTGTAGCTGGTCGCTCAACCCCGAGACGGTGATCGACAACGAGGAGCACGGCACGGCTTCGCTCGAGCGACGACTCCGGGCCGCCCGCGCGGTGGCCGACAAAGGTCTCAGAGTCGCCTTTCATTTTCACCCCATGATCTACTACCAGGCTTGGCGTCGAGACTACGGCGACATCGCCGAGCTTCTCCTCGCCCGCTTCGAGCCGCACGAGGTGGGGTTCGTCTCCATGGGCTCAGTCACCCTCATCCGTCCCGTCGTCAAGGAGATCCGGCGGCGCGGGGGTGAGACCAAGATCCTGCAGATGGAGCTCACCCCCGATCCGCACGGCAAGCTGACCTACCCGAGGCAGATCAAGCTCGACCTGTTCGGACACCTGCACGAGAGCCTTCGACCCTGGCACCGAGAAGTGTTCTTCTACCTCTGCATGGAGACCGATGAGATCTGGCGGCAGGTTTTCGGTCACTCCTATGACACCAACAAGGAGTTCGAGTTGGATTTCCTCCGCCGCTGTCCACCGATGCCCGTACCACTCCCCGCCGCGCCGGTCAGCGCTCGAATCTGACTTCGCCGCCGACGATAGTCAGATCCACCCGCGCCGCGGAAATCTCTTCCACGGGGATCGTCATGATGTCTTTGGAGAGGACCGTGATGTCGGCCAGCTTGCCCGCCACCAGAGACCCCTTGAGATCCTCCTCGAAAGCGCCAAAGGCGTTGCCCAGGGTGTAGGACTCGAGAGCCTCCTCGCGGGTCATCCGCTGCTCCGGGTAGAAGAGCTCGCCGTTCGCCATGGCCCGCGAGACCGAGGCATGGAACCCGGCGAGCGGGTCGATGTCTTCCACCGGCACATCGGTGCCGTTGGTAACCACCGCCCCCGAGTCTATGAGCGAGCGCCAGAGATAGGAGCCGGACTCCGCCCTCTTGTCACCCAGGCGCTCGGGTACCCAGGGACCATCCGACGTACAGTGGATCCCCTGCATGGCTGCGATCACTCCGAGCTCGGCAAATCGCCCCACGTCCGCTGGATCCAGGTGCTGAGCGTGCTCGACCCGCCAGCGCAGATCCCTGGGGCTGCCATTGGCCTCGAAGACCTCCTGGTAGATATCGAGGACCCGCCGGTTGGCCCGGTCCCCGATAGCGTGTGTGTTGACCTGAAAACCGTGCTTGATGGCGATCTCTGCGGTGCGCCGGATCTCGTTCTCGGGCTCCAACACCAGACCGACGCTCTCGGGCATGTCGGTATAGGGTGCGAGCAACCAGGCGCCGTGGGATCCCAATGCTCCGTCGATCTGGCGCTTGATCGAGCGGACGGTGAGAAAGTCATTGCCGTCGGCCGCCATAAAGAAGTCCGAAAGTCGCTTATTCATCTCCTCGTTCGACTCTCCGCGCACCATGACGTAGAGACGCACCGGAAGAGATCCCTCCTCTTCCAGGTTTCTGAAGAGCCCGATGGTGTCGAATGACGAGCCCGCATCCTGAAAGGAGGTGATCCCCTTGGAGAGCGCCTCCCGGCCCGCGAGCTCGATCCATCGTCGCCGCTCCACCTCGACTTCCGCGGGGCTCCTCTCTTCCTGCGAGCGGGCGTACGCCCGCCGCACCGCCGACTGAGCCTTTTCTCTCAGCAGACCGGTGAGCTGGCCCTCGGCGTCGCGAACGAGCTCGCCACCCGGTGGGTTCTCCGACCCGCTACCGAGGCCGGCCAACTCGAGCGCCCTGGCGTTGGCGAATGCTGCATGACCGCTGGCGTGACCGAGAACAACCGGGTTGTCCGGACTCACTGCACTCAGACCGGTGTGCACCGGAGAGCCGTCGACGGCCGGTGACGGCGGCTTCACCCACTTCTCCTGGTGCCAGCCTCGTCCCCGAATCCACTCTCCGGGCTCGGCCGCCGCAACGGCTCGCTCCACCATCGCCACGATCTCGTCCCAACTCGTTACCGTCGTCAGATCGAGGATGGTCTTCGATTCCCCCAGACTCATGTAGTGACCGTGTCCCTCGATAAAACCGGGGATCGCCAGCCGTCCTTCCAGCTCGATCACTCGCGTCCGGGGCCCGATAAACGGCTCGATCTCTTTGTCGCTGCCCACCGCGACCAGGATCGAATCCCTGACCGCCACCGCCTCGGCCTCCGGTCGCCCATTGTCCACCGTCACCACCCGGCCGCCACGCAGCACCAGATCGGCCGGCTGGCTGGCGGTTTCCACCTGGCCGCAGGCCACCAGCGACAAAGCGCTCACCGCCAACAACAGACTGTCGAGACTATTCCAGGACATTCAACCCTCCAGAGCGCCATGCCCGGCGCGGAAGTTCCCTCGAGACTCATTCTATGCGACCCAGGTTCCCTTCATCTCACAACGCCATCACCAAGATCAAAGAGGCAATTACAGCACTTTTTGATATGCGTCTGATGGAGAATCCTCCTTTGTTAGTGTGCCGATTGCACAAACTCTACATTGATTTCTATACATATAGATTCCAATAAACATTGGAATTGATTAATAAGCTTTACATTAACCAATCTGTCCTGCATACTGCATATTGATGACAGACTTGTCCTTCACAAACGGTGCCTCTGACCTCACTGGACGCGCCGCTCGTCATGCTCTCTCCTCCCCTCCCACTCCCGACTCCGGAGGTCACGATGGCCATGGATCACAACGCTAGAGTTTCTTTCGCCCTACGCGCCACGCTGGTCGCAACAGTAGCACTGCTCTCGGCTGTCACCCCAGCCGCTACACAGACCATCGGCATGGTGGCCGACAACTTGACGGGCTCGGTAACCATTTTCGACGCCGATACGGACACGGTACTGGGGACCGTAGTCCTCCCCAATCCCGGTCCCACGGTTGGAGATTGCTCGCTTGCACTCGATCGCGGCCTCGGCTTTGTCACCGATTTCGACTATCACGTCTGGGCCATCGATATTGCTGCCTTGTCCCTCGCGGGGGGCGTCAATCCCATCGCTATCTCCAACATGAGCGAGGACACCTCGCTCAGTCCCGACGGCAAGTTTCTGGTCACCTGCGATGGAGCACTGTCACAGCCGGTCTCGGTGGTCGATATCGACACGGGAATCGAGGTCGACACCTACTCACTCGGTCATGAATGCAATTCGGTCGAGGTGTGCGATGACGGCTCGGTGCTGGTCACCGCTCTGGGCCCGAAGACGGTGCGTCGCCTGACCCTGGACGCCACCGGCACGCTGTCGGACACGGGTGAATCGATGAGCCTCTGGGGAGAGCCCAACAACGTGGTCTGCGCTCCCGGATCGACCTCCGGCGTCGTCATGTCGAGAAGGTTCTCTGTTTTGAACTCCTTCACCCTCCCCGGCCTGGTTCCGGCGGATCAACGCCTGGCGACAGGCAGGTTCGGAGTCTCTATGGCGCTCAGCCCAACGGGCGATATTCTGTACACCCGGTCCAACCAGCGCGGCTGGATCAACGCTTTCCAGTACGACCCGGACACCGGAGCTCTCGGTGCCACACCCGATTTGAGCATCGGTATATTCGAAACCTCGCCCTTCTTTGGCATCGATCAGTTGGCCGTGCATCCTGACGGCGAGAAGTTCTACGTCTCGCAGCCCGGTAGCCTGAATGTCTACGACGTCGCCACCGGCAACCTGATCGACAGCATCACTGCCCCCGGGATCGTGTCTCCAACCGGCGTCTGTCTTGCTACTGCTGGCGAAGCACAGGACCCAGAGTCAGCGATCGTCATCGACATCAAACCCGATAGCGATGAGAACTCCGTCAATCCCCGCTCCAACGGGGTCATTCCCGTCGCCCTCCTCACTGCCAGCACCGCCAACGGTGACGCGGTCGATTTCGATGCCTGGACGGTGGATCCGACGACGCTCGCCTTTGGCCCCGGTGCCGCCGGCATCAAACACTCGTCGGGTCACGCCGAGGATGTCGACGGTGACGGCGATCTCGACATGATGCTCCACTTTCCGACCCAGGAGACCGGGATCACCTGTCTCGACACCGAGCTCACTCTCACCGGTGAGACCTTCGACGGTGTGGAGTTCACCGCCACCGACAGTATCCGGATTGCTGGTTGCAGGGACGGCGTGGGGAATCCAAGCAAGCGGGTCAGATAACACTCCCGGCCGCAGATCCCCACTTTTGGGGGCGTGACCTTTCCGGTCCGCCCCCCTTTTTTTTCATATTCCTCCCAAGTCGTTTGCCATACTCGTAGTAGCAGTGTAAACATTTCGCCACCCGTGCCCAAGAAAAAGCGCCAAAGAGCAACCGCCCAAAGCATGGCGGCCCAACAGCGGGAGATCTCGGTCAGCGAGTTCTTCACCAAGAACCGACACCTGCTGGGTTTCGACAGCCCGACCAAGGCCCTCTTGACCACCCTCAAGGAGGCGGTCGACAACTCGCTCGATGCCTGCGAAGAGGCGGGGATCCTCCCCAATCTGGAGATCCAGGTCCACACCATCGCCGACAACCGCTTCCGGGTCATCGTCAGGGACAACGGGCCGGGCATCGTCAAAGCTCAGATCCCCAGAATCTTTGGCAAGCTCCTCTACGGATCGAAGTTTCACCGTCTTCGCCAGAGCCGCGGCCAACAGGGGATCGGAATCAGCGCTGCGGGGATGTATGGGCAGCTCACCACCGGCAAACCCATTGTCATCGAGAGCCGGACGGACCGCCGCAAACCGGCTCATCGCTATGAGCTGGTCATCGATACCCGGCGCAACGAGCCGGTCGTCAAACGGGACACCGAAGTCGAATGGGAGGTTGCCCACGGTACCCAGGTCGAAATCGAGCTCGAAGGGAGCCACAAACGGGGCCGGCACGGTATGGGGACCTATCTGCGCCAGACGGCCCTGGCCAACCCCCACGTGGAGATCCGGTTCCAGGGCCCCGGCGAGGAGGAGCCGAATCTCTTCCAGCGCGCCAGCAAGGAGCTGCCGGCTGAAGCACTCGAGATCAAGCCCCACCCCTATGGCGTCGAGGTCGGCCTGCTCATGCGGATGCTCAAGGAGTCGAAGGCCCGACGGCTCGGATCCTTCTTCCAGACCGAGTTCAGCAGGGTGGGACCGAAAGCGGCTTCCCGCATCGTCGAAGGCGCAGATCTGCAGATGACCAGCTCGCCTCGGCGGGTCACCCTCGCCGCCGCCGAGCGCTTGATCGACTCCATTCGAGAGACCCGGATTCCCTCCCCACCCACCAACTGCCTCTCTCCAATCGGCCGGGAGCGGATACTCGCGAGTCTCAAACAGCAGCTCGCAGCCGATTTCTATGCCGCCTCGAGCCGCTCGCCAGCGGTCTATCGGGGCAACCCCTTCCAGGTGGAAGTCGGCCTGGCCTACGGCGGTGACCTGCCGGCAGACGATCTGGTCACCCTCTACCGGTTTGCCAACCGGGTGCCCCTGCTCTACCAACAGGGAGCGTGCGCGATCTTCAAGAGCACCCTGACGACCAATTGGAAGGGCTACGGCCTCCACCAGAGCCGCGGGGCGCTTCCTACCGGGCCGCTGGTCCTGATGGCCCACGTGGCCAGCGTCTGGGTCCCGTTTACCAGCGAGAGCAAGGAAGCGGTGGCTGGCTATGACGAGATCATCAAGGAGATGAAGCTGGCCCTTCAGGAGGTCGGGCGCAAGCTCGCCCAACACATTCGGCGTCATCGAAAGCAGCGCGACGCCGCCCGCAAGCAGGCATATATCGAGAAGTACATCCCTCACATCGGCATCGCACTGCAAGAGATCCTCGATCTGAGCGAGCGCCAGGAGAAAAAGATCGTCGACACCCTCACCGACACCCTGACCCGAAGCCGTAAGATGTAACCGACCACGAGAATGAATTGAAAGCGCCCAACCGACCCTATTGAGACGAAGCGGCCGGCCTCCGTGCCGGCCGACTAACCAAGGACCCAAACTATCCATGCCCAAAAAGAAGACCGCCAAAAGGACAACTCGCAAGACTAAGCCGGCAAAAGCGGCGACCAGACGCAAACCCACCGCCAAAAAAGCTCCTGCACCCAAGGCCCCGGCTCGCCGAGCCAAAGCAAAAAAGACCCGCGCCCAAAAGTCAACCAGCGTCCCCAGTGCCACCCCCGTCGTCCGCAAGATCAAATCCGAGGCCAAGACCATACGCGAGCGCATCCTCAAGCGCCGCACCCCATCCATGAAGTTTCCAGTGCGCAGTCTGGCCAACGTCATCTACCGCCCGGCCAAGGGCTACTTCCAGATGAGGGGACGCAAGAAAGAGCGCACCCTCACCGTCGGTACGGTAAAGACCTTTGCCCAAACCCTGCGCATGATGGCCCTCAGCAAGGAGTTGGTGGAGACCGACGATATCGCCACCAAGCGAGAGGCCTACTATGTGAGCAAGAACTGGGACGAGGCGCGCTTCAACGAGCAGCCGGAGAGCGACACCGTCATGGAGGACGTGGAAGCTCTATTTGCGGTAAATCGGGAGCAACT
>Ga0255057_10001869_pt1 | contig 11543 bp, 9 predicted proteins | sample Cases_109_6_MG_FD_189022 | JGI IMG/M metagenome (GOLD analysis project Ga0255057, IMG submission 189022) | Seawater microbial communities from Amundsen Gulf, Northwest Territories, Canada - Cases_109_6 | ecosystem: Environmental > Aquatic > Marine > Gulf | place: Canada: Northwest Territories... | reverse complement strand
GCGCGGCGGTGGAACGGTTAGGCTCGCAGATAGCAGCGCTTCGAGATGCCCGGCAGGCCGAAATCGTTCCTATGCTATCACGGTCTTCGCAAACGTAATGGGCGCTACGCCACTCCGAATATCCAGCCTTCCACCTGCGCCGTCGTTCGTTCGGAGGCCGTCAGCAACGGATTCAGGAACGCAGCGAGGCTGCCGTCCCGGTCGGCGCGGGAGAGCAGGCCGCGATGCTGTAAGCGTCGTGCTGGTCGCCGGTGCGGCCCTCGCGGGCGAAGCCATGGCTCGATAGCGCGGGATAGACCTCGGCTAGCGGTTGATATGTTATCTTCGATACCGTGGACCATCAAATAGAGGCCGTATAAGAAGACGCCTATTCCTTTTATTATTGGGTGATGAATAACATTGAAATAAAGAGAAATCTGGAAACAACCAAACAATGCATAATGAAATCGTCTTTGTCGCCGGCGCCCTTAGGTCGGGCACCACCATGCTGCGTTTGATGCTGGATAGCCACCCGCAATTGACAAATCCTGGCGAAGTCGATTTCCTCTTTGACAAGATTTCCAATGATGGACTCTATCCCCCCGTCCGAGATTACTTGGATTGGTTATCAACAAACAGAATCTTCCTCGCGAAGCAATTGAAGACCGACCCGAGTTTTTCCTATCCGGAGTTGATCGTCTCTTTTGTCGAACAGTTCCAGCGAAAAAATTTCACCTTGACGATGAACATCCATAGGGGCTTCTCGAAGGCGCCTAAGATCTTCCCAAATGCGCTCTACATTCATCTCTTGCGGGATCCGAGGGATGTGGCGCGTTCAAGTGTGGGAATGGGCTGGGCCGGTCACCCATTCTTTGGAGTAAATCATTGGATTAACAGTGAAAAATCTTGGGACAGTCTGAAAATGGGATTGAGAGAGGATCAATATATCGACGTGAGATACGAGCATCTCGTGGCAGATCCAGAAGTCGTTCTAACAAGGATCTGCGAGTTTCTCAGAATTCCCTATTCAAACGCAATGCTCTGCTATCCCCAACACTCCAACTACCAACCTCCCGACCCACAATTGGCATATCAATGGAAATCGAAGCTCTCAAAACCACAGGTACAGTTGGTCGAGTCGAAGGCCGCAGATATGATCGAGGAGAGGGGATACAAGCTCAGCGGTTATCAACCCTGTGTTCCGGGTCCAATCGAGCGAAGGTTCCTGAAAACTCTAAATATAAGCCGCATAAGCGCCTTTGAAATCGCAAGATACGGTCCAGTAACGTTTCTTTTGGATAAGATATCAAAGCTATTTGGGCTTAAAAAATTAGCGAAGTCAGTTATCTTGGAGAAGAACTACATAGACATGCGGCACCTGAAATAGTTCGTTGGCTCGACATGGAAAGCTTCTCCTACACATTTTAGGTGCACTCGCTCCTACGTCGCTGAGCGGTTCGGACGTTGGATCCGCGCTCGAACGAACTTACTCGAGGAGGCCGTTCCACTTGCCTGGGACCGCCGGCGCTCCTACCCGGCAAGGCCAGGGGATTCCCCGGGGCTATGCGGCAGCTTCTCACCAATCGTTACTTGCCTCATAGCCGGCGGCGATCAATGTATCGCTGGCGATGGTCTTGAATCTCCGTTTCCGGGATTGGGGCTAATCTTTCCAGCGCCCTATAGGGTTGAACCTTCCCAGCGGCTCGCGAGGCTCCTAGTTTACCCCACCTGGTCGTTCCGCCATGTCTGAGGAGCCGCGCACGGGCATCTTTCGCACTTGTGAGAATTCGTACCTATCCGTTTTCAAACCCGTCTTCCTTAGTATTTCTCGCATGCTCCCATCTGGGTCCAAAAAAAGATCTTCGTATCTCACGACCAGGGTGCGTGGATCTTCGTCGGCGGCATCGCTCTCGTATCGTCTCACCCTGTATCGTCTTGTAACGCATTGCTGTTGCCTATTTCTACCGGTCGAGCCGAGCGGAGGTCAGGTCAGCCTTGGCCGGCCGCGTAGGGCCGCGGATTGTAACCCATGGCGGCGCCGATGCGGCCAGCGTAAAACGCGGCCTCGCAGAGATTGCGCGCGGCGCGGCCACGGTCGACCGGCACACAGCACGAGGCCTTCAAAGCATGAATGGCCGTCTCGGTGAGGTCGCCGAAAAGTTCGATGAACCCGCGATGACGCGGTAAAGACGATCTGGTTATTCGCCAATGGATATTGCCGTTCCGGAAGTATCTAGCGATCAGCCAGGCGAGACGCATACGATGCGGCGGGATGGTCTCGAAGACGATGGCGCCGGGCGCTGCGACGAGCTTGCGCCCAGCGCGTATCATCGCGTCGAACACGGCGCAATCCCCACCGCCCGTTTCGCCGAAGGCCTCGTCAAAACGGTCTGCGGCACCTGCGAATGCATCGCGCCGGAGTAGCGCATTGCTGGTCCGCGTCTCAAACCAGGCGAGCGGCGTTCCAGGCGTCCGGTGGCAGTCCAGAAAGAAGCAACCAGCGCGGACCCATTCCGGCGGCCCTGCTGCAAAGAATGGTTCGACGGAACCGAACACACCATCGGCCGCGTAGTCGAGTAGGGCAGCATAAAGGGTCTGCAACCAGTCCTTAGATGCCGTTTCGTCGTCGTCGATGAAGGCGACGAATGGTGCTCGCGCGATATCGAGGCTACGGTTTCGCGCACGGGCGATGTTGCGAACGGGCTCGATCGCGTAGCTCACCGCCAGACCCTTCGCCCTTGCCGCCGCCACCACGGGACCGGCCGTTCCGGCTGAATCGTTATCGATCACGACTACCTCGAACGGCGGAATCGCCGGATCTTGCCCGGCGAGCGAGTCGAGGAGTCTCGCCAGGCCCTGTGGGCGCTGGCAGGACGCAATACATACGCTTATCGTTACGGTTGACGCCTCGGCCATCAGCGCCCCGCCTCATAGGCATCGACAACGCGGTCAATCGCTTCGTCCATCACGATGCGCCCACCCTCCAGCCAGATTCCGCGATCGCATTGGTCACGCAAAAGCGCGGTGTCGTGAGACACCACGAGCGAGCTGCCACCGCCGAGACGATAGGTGCGAAGTCGCTGGCGGACGCGCTCGCGGAATTCCCGATCACCCACGGACAACACCTCGTCGACGATAAGCAGGTCGGGATCTGCGAGGAGCGCGACGGCGAGGGCAATGCGCGACTGCATACCGGTCGAATAGTGTTTGACGGGGCGATAGATGGCATCGCCGACACCGGATAACTCGACCATGGCGGCGAAGCGTTCGGCAAAGCGGTGGCGTGCGAGACCGATAATCGCGGCATAGGTCGACATGTTATCCGCCCCGGTGAGCTCGGGGTGGAAGCCAAGGCCGAGCGATAGAACGGCCGCGATGCGTCCATTGACCGCGATCACTCCATCGCTCGGTTCATAGACGCCGGCGACAAGTCGGAGCAGCGTGCTCTTGCCGGACCCATTGCGGCCGAGCACGGCAACCGACTCTCCTCGCTCGATGCTGAAGCTGATGTCCTCGAGAACGGTTACGCTGCTCTTCGGCCGACGGCGGCCATGCGCCCCCAGGCGCTGGCGAAGGCTCCGTGGCGTGATGATCTCGTCGCGGAACCGTTTGGCGAGGCCTTGCACCCGCACGACGGTGGGAGCGTTCACGGCCTCAGGCGACTTCGGCGAAGATGGTGCGTGCACGATTGAACACAGTATAGCCGGCGGCGAAGATGAAGACCGCGTACCCCGCCGCGAGGGCAAGTATCCAGAAGTCGGGGACGGTGCCGCCATATACCACCGTCTGATAGGCCTGGATAATCGAGGTCAATGGGTTGAGATAGAGGAACGGACGGATTTTTTCCGGCACCAAGTTGACGGTGTAGAACACCGGCGTCAGATAAAACAAGCACATGAGCGCGAGCGGCAGAGCGTTTCGGAAATCGTAGGAAAACAGGGACAGCAACGCGACCGGCAGACAGAGCCCGACGACAACCAGAATCTGAAGCAGGACCAATAACGGCAGAAGCAAAAAGGCGGTTGGCACCGCCACGTGATGAAAGAGCGCCGTCAGAACGATGGCAATTACAAAGGCGATGAGAAATTCGATGAAACGCGAGCCGATATTGGCGAGGATCGGGATCTCCGCTGGGAAGGCGGCGTTCTGGTACATCGTCGAATATTCCATTGGCACGTTGGCGCACAGCGTCAGGCTCTGGCTGATCGAATGGAAGGCGAAATAGCCAGCGACCAGGAAGGCCCAATAGTGCTCGATGTCGAGCCGCACGAAATTGGTGAAGACGACGAAGAGGATAGCGATCGTTATGGCCGGACCGGCCAGTGCCCAAACCATGCCGATCATCGAGTTCTGAAATTTGATCTTAATCTGCCGAGCGGTGAGCACGGCAAGCAAATCGCGATAGCGCCAGACTTCTCTCAGCGCACCTGGAAGTGTGCGAGCCGGGGCAGGGCGACTGGCGCCAACATCTGCCAGCCGCGGCTGCTGTATGGGCGAGGTCCGCATCACGACGTCGGGTCTCGTCTCTGACTTAAAGGGTCATCTCCGGCCGCGACGGACCCTATATTGGACTGATGCCGCAGCGTCGGTGAAGCAGGCAGGGCGGCGAGGCCCGCTCTGCGGGCGCTGCCGAAAGCGCCGGTCGCGACCTTGCACAAGACTTTCACAGCTCGCACCGGCAAGTACGCGTTACAGCTCAGCCACTCGGCGCCCGTCGCATATCGGCCCATGATCCGAATGAAGTTCCTCGCCTTGGCAAGCTCGTAACTCACGACCGCCGGGCGTCCCTGCCGGGTTCCTTTGTGGCGAAAGAGCGCCTTTGGCCAGTAGAGCGTCTTGTAACCAGCGCGGCGCGCGCGAAGGCAGATGTCGACATCCTCCCAGCCATACGGGTTGAATGCATCATCGAACCCGCCCAGTGCGTCAAAGACGTCGCTACGAATGGCGAGCGCAAAGGCGCCGCAGGCGGCCACCTCGCAAGGCGCATCATACTGGCCCCTGTCCGTCTCGCCGGCGCCGATGTCCCATATAGCCGCCCGCCCAAGTTCGACCGCGATCCCGGTCGACATCAACAGGTCTTGCGGGGCCCGGCCGAAGGTCTTGCCGCAGACGATACCCACCTCTGGGTGAAGGTCTAAGCATTCGCTTATCGCCGCAAGGCTGTCCGGAAAGGCCTCGGCGTCATCATCCAGGAAGAGGATGACGTCGCCCACCGCCTCTTGTGCGCCCAGGTTGCGCCCCCCCGCGGCACCACTGTTGGAGGGGCTACGGATCAGTAGAACGTCGGGGAACTCGCTAGCGATCATGTCCGCCGAACCATCTCGGGAATCGTTGTCAACGACGATCGTCTTTACAGCCTGCGGCGCGAGCTGTTGGACGCTGGCAATACACTCGGCGAGTTCCGACCGTTTGTTATGGCTGACGACCACAATGCTGGTAGAAGAGACCAAAATGAAAAACTCCTCAGCTCGCAGCGTAAAATATGCTTTATGAAAATTTAGTAGTTATCATACTCTACGAGCCATGGTTCAAATAATTGTAAATAATAATACCATGCTTTAGGGAATACGTAAAATCTAAGCTCAAGCTTTCCGCCTCAATTTGGTACGTTGAAGTACCTTATGGGATCGATGAAGAGCCCGACGAGGTCTTTCGGACGGTGCCAGATGCCGAGAGCCAGATGATACGTCGCGCGAAGCGGCGCCCGCCTCACCAAGATACGGCCAATCTGACAGTGCAGATTGCGCAGTCGGTGATGCCAGCAGCCACGCAGCTCCGTCGAAAGTGCTCGACCCCGGGCGAGACGGTGCAGAAAATGGATGTGGTGGCGATGTTCGTCGGCAAGGTCGCCATAGCGGCCGTCGGTGTCAGTGGCGTAGCGCGGGCCCTGCATTGTGTCTTGGCCTTCGCGACGATGCTCGGCCAGTGGCTCGTCGAGCGCAACGAGCCCCGTCCGCTCGGCCAGGCGCAGCCAGAGCTCAAGTTCCTCGCAGCGCTGCAGGCCTTCAACGAAACCGCCGGCTGCGAGCACTTCCGACCGGCGGGCAAGGATAGAAGATGTTTGCGGCCAGGCGCAGCCGGCGATAAGCGCAAAAATAAAGACGCTGAGACGCTCGATGTCGACGGCCGAGCAGGCGTCCAACTCGGCCCTGGCCTTGGCGAAGACGGGTACGCCACACCAGCGCTCCAGATGGTCCAGCATATTTGCGGTGCCGAGCTGCCTCGTGGTGCCGTCGACACGCCAATAGTCGGTGGCGAGGATGCCGGCCTCGGGTGCATGGCGGAACCGCTCGAAAGTGACTTCGAGCTTCTCCGGCAGCCAGCGGTCGTCGCTATCGAGGAAGGCAACGATCTCGCCGCGCGCCATTGCAACGCCGGTATTTCGCGCGCCACCGGGTCCCTTGGCGCGCTTGTTGTCACACGAACGAATACGGGGATCGTTCGGCGTCGCTTGCGCGAGGAAGTCAGTGGTGCCGTCGGTGCTACCGTCGTCTACGACAATGAGCTCCCAATCGGTCATCGTCTGCGCAATGACCGAATCGATGGCGTCGACCAGCAAGGCCAGCCGGTTGTACGTTGGAATGACGACACTGACACTCGGTACACGGCCTGAGGGACTCATTCCAGCGTCTTTCCATCACTGATCCCTAGTGCCTCGATCAGTGAGGCGATCCGCATCGTTGGATCATGCGCTTCGACCACGTGCGCGCGGGCCGCGGCGCCCATAGCCGCGAGGTCTGCCGGCGGCAAGGCCGCGATCTCACACAAAGCGGCCGCCATGTCGGCGGCGCTGTCCAAGTGGCGAATGAAACCGGTGTGACCGTCCTCGATAAGCTCGCCGGCGACGTCGATCGCATGCATCAGGCAAGGCGTGCCGGTGGCCATGGATTCCAGCACGACGAGCGGCATGCCTTCGAGCAGGCTAGCTAGGACCACGAGATCGGAGGCGCGATACCACGCCAAGGGCTCTTCCTGTCGGCCCAAAAAATCGACGATATCGTCGAGCCCGAGACCGCTGGCGAGGGCACGAAGCTCGGCCTCCTTCCAGCCACTGCCGACAATCAGGAGCGTAACCGGACGGGTGATCGCCGGGCGCGCTCGAGCGAGACCGCGAAGCAGCAGATCCACGCGCTTCTCCGGGCCAAGCCGACCGACATAGCCAAGAACGAGGCACTCCGGCGCGATCGCGCGTTCGGCTCGCAATCCAGCACCCACCGAACGGTCCGGGCGGAAGTGCTCGTGGTCGACCCAGTTGACGGCCGTAACGATTCTCTCCGGTGGAAAATCACAATGCTCGATCACAGCGTTGCGGACGGCGTCGGAAACCGCGATCGAGCGGTGCACAAACTTCGCGGCCAGCCGACGCCTGCGCGTGTGGCGGGCAGCTCCTGGCGGGTCGGGAACGCGATGCTCGATGGTAAAGAGGTTTGCCCCGCGGAGCCACAGCGCGGCGAGCATCGAAATGCTGCCGCTCCCACCACTGCCACGGCAATAGATGAAGGTGCGGCCAGCCAATGGCGCCAGTTCACGCCACCATCGCCATAATTGAGTCAGGGGGTTCCCGTGCTCTTCGAGGTTGGTTCGGCGCACCGACAGCGGCCCCCGCGCATAACGGCTGAAATTGTCGGCATGCATGGCAAGAATGCTGACGTCATGGACGCTCAGGTGCAGCGATTCGGCGAGTTCAACGGTGTGCCGATGAAGACCGCCGCCCCCTGTAGTACCGCCAACGAGGGCCACGCGGTGGCCTGGCCTTGGTAGCGGGACCGGCTTGGCTGCCGTGGCATGCGCGAGAGCCCGCAGATCACCGACAATACGGCGCCGGTCGTAACGCTCCAACACGGCCGTTTGTGCCGCGGCTGCGAGGTCGGTGGCGCGGGCGTCATCCTCAAGAAGCATGACGCAAGCGCGGGCGAAGGCGTCAGGGTCGTCCTCGACGATGACCGCACTGCCATGCGCGAGGTCTAGGCCCGCGATACCAATCGTGGTCGTCACGATGGGCCGTTGGAAGAGCGCGGCTTCGATGATCTTTATCCGCGTGCCGCTGCCCTCGAGAAGTGGCACGACGACGACGCGGCAACGCGCATAGGGCGCCTCAAGATCCTCAACGAAGCCGGTGAACTCGACACCCTCTGGATGTTCGGCAAAGACTCCGATTTTCTGCGGCTCTTCGCCAGCCACGACGAGGCGCGCATCGGGCCGCACGGCGCGAATCAACGGCCAGATATGACGAACAAAATGATCGACCGCTTCGCAGTTTGGCCGGTACCAGAAGGTGCCTACGAAAAGCAGCGTCGGCGATTCGGGGAGTGGCAGCCCGGCCCTTGGCGTCTGGGCGTTCGGCACAACCCGCACACGCTTGCCTCCAGGCCAGTGTTGCAACCGCTTGCGGTCGGCATCGGAGCAAACGAGCGTCGCCGTGGAGCGGCGAAGGGCGCAGGCGTTCTGCCACATCAGCAATGGCAGCGAAAGAGCCTGCGCTACTCGCTGGCGCACAAAAGGACCACGGCGCAGCCTTTGCAATATCTTGATGTACTCTACGTCGTCCAAATCGTAAACGATCGGCGGTAACCCACGGCGCGTGAGCAGAAGGGGCGCCATCGACGTCGGCTTGTGCGCGATGACAAGATCGGGCTGCCGGTCCAGACAGCGCTCCAGTGCTCGGACTTGCGGCCAGAAGCTGGTCTTCACGCCAAGCTTCTGGCCTTCCCAGCTGAACGCGCCGGCAACGAGGGATCGCGCGAGAACCGATGCCAGCTTGAGCGCTGGTTGTCGCCAGGGCGCGTGAGAGAAGTGCTCCAGGGTGAGGGTAAGATCTGTCTGCCAGCGATCGCCGAGGCGCCGTTCCTCGCCTTCCAATGCCGCCGGCGAGATGTCGGTCTCGTTAGGGACGAAAAACAGCACGTCCAGTGTTCCGAGACCCCGGACCGCCTCGACGAGCATGTCGAGCCGTTGCGCCGCGCCGGTGACCCGCCGCGCCGGATCTTGGTGCAGGGTGTGGGAAACCAGGAGGATGTGCGGACACCGGGTCAACGGCCCCATCTCGCCCTAATCTGTTCGCGCACGCCGCCCGCGATCTGCACGGTCGAGCTCATCCGATGAACCTCGACGACGATGCCCAGTGCGCGCGGCAAGTTACCGGTCAAAGCTAAGCCGCGCCATACATCTCTCATCCAAAGGCCGGAATAGTGGGTCTTGACGCGGGCGATGATTGCCTCGGCCTCGGCCGCTGGTAGATATGCGCGCATGTCCTCGATACAGCGGCGCATCTCGACAACGCCTTCGCGCGAGAACGTCGCAACGACGGAAGTACTACGGTTGTGCTCGCGATAGACGGCCAGAGGAGTCGGGTCGTACCAGATCGGAAAGTGCGCCACGATCCGCTGCCACATTTCCCAGTCGACGAAGAAGCGATAGCTCTGGTCGAAGCCGCCGACCGCCTCGTAGGTGGCGCGGCGGACGACGATCGAGGGAGCCTGGATCTTGAGGCTAACAAACACGTCCTCGACCCAGTCTTGGACGATACCGGCCGGTCGTGGTGGCACGATGCACGGACGAAGAACGCTGCCGTCATCATCGATTATGTGATGGAACACGAAGGCGGCACCGAGGTTCGGGCGGTTTTCTATCGCTGCCCGAAGCGTCGCATAGAACCCCGGCCGGACCATGTCGTCGTCATGCAGGATGTGCACCCAATGGCCGCGGGCCCGATTAATGCCCGCGTTCCAGTTGCCTGCCATGCCGCGATGACCGTCACCGCGATAGACGTCGACCCGCGAGCCGTAACGCTCCGCAACCCAAGCGGCAACGTCGATGCTGTCAGAAAAATCGTCCAGCACCTCGATCTGCATCTGTGATGTCCCGGGATCCTGCTCTAGCACGCTATCGAGCGCCGCGAAGAGAAAGCGCGGCTGCGGATTGCGCGCCGGCACCACGACCGACCAAAAGGGGCGGTCGGCCGAGAGCGCAAGCGGGGCGATGGTTGGTATGAGCGGCGACGGCCTATTCATGAATGAGACACTCCGATCGCCCACAAATACAGAGCGGATTGACCACGAGAACCGTCATCTGATCTTTGCTTCTGCAGGTGTGCGGCGGCTAAACGCAGCGCCATGCATACCTTTCATAAAACGCATTGCGGAAAGGTAAACGTTCCAAGACAAGACTCGTCGCAACAGCGAATTACATCCGGAACTCGCTCAGTCCCTGCGCCGCCAATGGATCAGGTCTCGTCCCGTTAGAGTTTCGAGCTGACCGATATCCGCCTCGTAGAAATCGATCAGACGGTGCCTAAGATCGGCGGGCAGCCCCGCGCGGGCGGCACCCAACCGAAACGTCGACCGGCCCCGTAAGCGATTCGATCGCTTGCGGATCGCGCGACCGATGCGATCAGAAAACGACGTCTGGCGCCCTTGCCGCGGTGGCCTGACGGCGTTGTGCTTGATGGACGTATCAGGCCGAAAATCGGGATCAACGCCGAGGAATCGGAAAAGGCGGGCGAGCACGGCTGCCTCGTCCGCAACGAAATCCTCGTGGAAGACGATCTCGAGCTGGTCCGCGGAGAAATGCTCGAGATAACGCTTGAGATGATGTGCGTAGAGACCAGGCGTGAGATAGTCGAGGCCGTAGTCATAACCCGTCTGCCGGTCCGCCTGCTTTGCCAGCGCGGCGGCCAGGTCGGTCTCGGGCTCGAGGCCGATCCGCCGGCTCATCAGGAAAGCTGAGAACGCACGTTCGATCGGGTCACGCAGGATGGCGATCAGCCTTGCCTCGGGGATGAGCGAACGAATGGCCGCCGGGGCCACGGGTGAGTTGAGGTACCACGTCGACGATTCGCCAACGGCCTTCTGCCCCGCGTGAAAGGTGAACTGCGCCTCATAGTCCTCAAGCCGCCAAATCTGTGGGTAGACGACTGCGCGGGCGATCTGCTCGGTTGGGTAGAGAGGCGGCTTACCGTCGAGCGCGAAGAAATTCGGCTCCTTGACCGGGCTCATGTAAATGTCGGGATGTTGCTGGAAATAGGCGTGCAGTGACGACGTGCCAGACTTGCCGGCGCCGATCAGCAGAAAATTCGGCAACATAGTCACGGCGCGGCGGTTCAGCCGCCGGCCGCGGCGCGCATCTCTACGGAGATGCCGCGACACTTTCGCGTCCGGAGGACGAGGTGAGCCGCCAGCACAAACAGAATCGAAGCGACCATGCGCCATGAGGTCATATTGCTCTCCTGTGGTGTCTGAGCCAAGTACGCCCATCCGGTCGCCATTGCCGGACGCCGGAATCGCTCAAGCAAGCGCAACGGCGACGAGGGCGGCTCTGGCAGACCCCCGACCGGCGGTGCGAACGCGAGGCTAGCTCGCACCGAACCCGGGGGATCGCATAGGGTTATGCAAATCTCGGAGTCGATAATGGTCCCATCGTCCAATGCTCGTGAATCGATATGCACTTCCTCACCCTTAGAGCCCGTTTCAAATATGCACCATATGTTGAAAGAACGCTTGCCATGGCGGTTGACGATGTGATTCTGAAGAAGGCAACCCAACAAGCAGAGGTTGCCGAACATGTGG
>Ga0255057_10001868_pt1 | contig 11544 bp, 5 predicted proteins | sample Cases_109_6_MG_FD_189022 | JGI IMG/M metagenome (GOLD analysis project Ga0255057, IMG submission 189022) | Seawater microbial communities from Amundsen Gulf, Northwest Territories, Canada - Cases_109_6 | ecosystem: Environmental > Aquatic > Marine > Gulf | place: Canada: Northwest Territories... | reverse complement strand
GGGAGTCCCGATCGCCGGTGGGGGCCCCCGATAGCTGACATGGGCTTGTACAATAACAACTGTTGCAGGGCGTCCCCTGCTGACACACGAGAGGCGGATACTCGTGCCGCTTGAGAATCCAGGGCGTAAGAAAGGTAACCCGAGTCCACGATCGTCCAGCGGGCGACTCACTCTCCTCGTGCTGGTGGCGATTGCGCTGATCACCCTCCCAGCCAGCGCCGAGCCCTGGTACGAACACTACTCCAAGGCCGAGAAGGCCCTAGAGAATCAAAACTGGAGCCTAGCGGTCCAGGAGCTCATCGAGGCACTGGAGAAGAGAGGTGACTCCGGGGAGCGTGTGCGCACTTACGGAATGAAGGTTACCTCCTACTTCCCTTACCTGAAGCTGGGCATTGCTTACTACCACCTGGGTCAACTGGATGCCGCACTACAGGCGTTCGAGACCGAGGAGCGGTTGGGAGCCATCGCACGCTCGAATGTTGACAGTGGGGAGCTCGAGCGCTTCCGAGATCTCGTGCAGCAAGCCTCAGAAGCTGCCGCAGCCGAGGCGGTCAAGCGGGTCCGCGACATCGTTCAGCAGAGCCTCGCCGAAGCCAAGGACCTAGAGAATGATGGGCGCCTCGATGCGGCGATAGCTGTTCTTGACCGAGCGCTCGCGGTAGCGCCGGACGACACCGCTGGCCAGGCCGCCATGAGCCGGCTGCGTCAGCAGGTCGCGCGGCGGGAGCAGGATCAGGAACTGGATCAGAGGGTATCCGAGCTGCTCGAGGAGGGTGAGGCCAGGCTGAGGCTGGGGCAGTACAGCAAGGCCTCGAGCTTCTTCCGCCAGGCCCTCTCACTCAAGCCGAGCTCAAAGGTACAGGAACTCCTCAACGATGCCCAAGCAAAGCTCTTTGACCAACTCGAGGCCACCCGCGAGTTCGAGGATCGTCAGAACGCGATTGCAGAGAAACTGCAAGAAGTGCAGAGCCTCGAATCTGCGGGACGGCTGGTCGCTGCGCTAGATCGACTACAATCCATTCTCGCCTTGGATCCATCCAATCGGGAAGCTCAGTCCATCCAAGAGCGCCTTCTGCGAATACGGAAGGAAGCCGAAGACGAGAGGACCCGGCAGGAGGCGGTCGACGGGCTGCTTGCCGAAGCCGGGTCGCGATTCCTGGCCGGGTCGGCGGAGGAATCTCTTTCCGCCGCAAATCGCGCCCTGGCTCTGGATCCGGGTAACGCCGCCGCTCTCCAGCATGTCGCCCGGGCCTACAGAAGGATCAGCCAACAGCTTCTGGGCACCGGTGCGAGCCAGAACATTCCCCCCGCTGTCCGATTCGTCGATCTCAGACAAGAGGGGGACGACGGCTCCCTGGTGCAAACGACTCGGCGTCCCGATTTCCGCCTCAACGGCGTGGTCATCGACGACATGCCGGTCGAGATCGTCTTCTACGACAGCAATCAAAGCGTGCTCGAGATCACCCTCAACGATCAACCACTCGGCCAGTACCACATCACCGAGTTCAACCTCGAATCGCAACTTCCACCTGGGCTCTCGACGTTCCGGCTCGTGGCGACCGATTCCGAGGACTTGAGCTCGAGCAGCGAATATTCAGTCTTCTACGCTCGGCCCTTCTTTCGAGCGTCCTGGTTCTACGCCTTGTTGCTCGTCAGCGGAGTGGTGACCAGCAGCACGCTGGTTTGGCAGCGCTCCCGTCGCCGCGAACGTCTGCGAAAGCGCCGGTTCAATCCGTACGTGGCCGGCGCCCCGGTCCTGGACGACAGGATGTTCTTCGGTCGTCGTGAGCTGGTCGATCGGATCCTAGAAACGATCCACAACAACAGCCTGCTGCTCTACGGCGAGCGACGGATCGGCAAGACATCGATTCAGCACCAGCTGAGAAAGCGCCTGAGCCAGCTCGACGATCCGACCTACGATTTTTACCCCGTCTATATCGATCTGCAGGGCACGCCCGAACCGCGCTTTTTCTCGACTATGGCCGAAGACATCTTCCAGGACCTCGCCCCGGAACTGGGCTCGTTGAGCCCGGCCAAAGACACCACCGAGGACTACTCCTACCGAGACTTTGTCCGTGACGTGCACGCTGTCCTCAAGGCCCTCAAGAAACAAAGCTCCAAAAAGGTCAAGCTGGTCTTGCTGATCGACGAGGTCGACGAGCTCAATGATTACGACCCCAGGATCAATCAGAAGCTTCGTAGCCTTTTTATGAAGAGCTTCGCGGAGAACCTGATCTCGGTGGTCTCAGGCGTGGAGATCAAGAAACAGTGGGAGCGAGAGGGGAGCCCATGGTACAACTTTTTTGAAGAGATCGAGGTCAAACCCTTGGGGCGAGATGAGGCACGGGAGTTGGTCGAGCGCCCGATCCGCGGAATTTTCAAACTGGACGACGGCGTCACCGACCGGATCATCTCGCTGACCGACGCCAAGCCATATCTGATCCAGAAGCTCTGTATCTCTCTTGTCACTCGCCTTCATGAACAGCAACGACGCAGAATCACCATGGAAGACGTGGAGGCCGTTGGCCGGCCTGTCGAGGCCTGACGATGCCGGCGATCCCATTTGTTGTCGGCCAGTGGGTGCGGGGTGATCGCTTCTACGGCCGCAGCCACCAGATTGAAGAGATCCTCGAAGGCCATCGAAACTCCATCTGGCTGCTGGGAACGCGACGGATCGGCAAGACTTCTCTCCTGAAGCAACTCGAGCACATCGCAGAGACGTCTCCGGACCGGCGCTACTTCCCAATTTTCTGGGATTTCCAGGGCGCCGAGGAGGCCCAAGAGCTCCATCTCAATTTCGCCGACGCTCTCCTGGATGCCGATGAACGGCTGGAGGGGATCGGTATCGATTTGAAGGATGTGGAGGCGGAAGATCTGTTTGTCTCGCTCGGCCGGCTCCGGCGCCGGTTGCGTGCCAAGAACCTGGTGCTCTTGCTGCTCTGCGACGAGGTCGAGGAGCTGATCAAGCTGCATCGCAAGGACAGCTCGCTGCTGCGCAAGCTCCGTCGCGTGATGCAGAGCCAAGAAGACATCCGCTCTGTCCTGGCATCGACGATTCGCTTGTGGTCACTTGCTGAGCAGAAGGGAGATACCTCGCCCTTCTTACACGGTTTCACCCCTCCGCTCTATATCGAGCGGCTCTCCGATCAAGAAGCGCGGTCGCTGATCGAGCAAACCCACCTCGTCCCCGAGGAGAGGCCACGGTTCGCGGCTGGAACTGTCGATACGATTCGCGAGCGGTGCGATAACCATCCCTACTTGATCCAGCTCGTCTGTAAGCGGTACCTCGAAATCGGAGATCTGGAGGAGACTATCGAACAAGTCGCCACCGACCGGATGGTGAGTTATTTCTTCGCCGTCGATTTCGAGATGCTGTCCAAGGCAGAACACGAAATCATCCAGTTCATCGCTCAACAGTCCGCGGCGGCGAGCGACTCGATTCAGGAGAAGCTCTCGCTCGGCCCCGATTCGCTCGAGGGAACCCTGAACCGTCTAGAGAACCTCGGCTTCATCCGCAGGGACAAACAGCGCCGATTCGTGCTGTCAAACTACTTCTTCCGCCGCTGGCTGCTGGAGATGCCGGAGTCACGTGCCCACTCGAACAAGGCGGGAGCTTCCCCTGGGGGTCGAGGGTCGTTTTCGGACGAGGTCACCTTGGAGAGAGGGCCCGACCTGGGGGTCATCGACGACCGGTACGAGCTGCTCGAGAAAGCCGGTGAAGGGGCGACCGGAATCGTGTACTTGGCCTATGACCGACTGCTCAAGACAAAGATCGCCATCAAGATCCTGCGGCCGGAGTACGCCGGTACCGAGGAGGCGGTGGTGCGGTTTCGCCAGGAGATAATCCTCGCCCGCGACATCGGCCACCCGAACATTCTGCGGATGTACCACTTCGGCACCTTCGACGGCAGGGTCTACCTGACCATGCAATGGGTGGAAGGCCCGACCCTTGCCGAGGTCATTCGCCGGGACGCCCCCTTGCCGCTGAAAACGACGCTGCTCATCGGAAGAAAACTGGCCTCTGCCTTAGAGGCAGCACATCTTCGCAAGATTCTCCATCGCGATATCAAGCCCCAGAACGTGCTGCTCGACCATGTGGGCGAGCCGCTCGTAGCCGACTTTGGCCTGGCCAGGCTGCAGGGCGAGCCCAGCATCACGCGCAGCGGCATGTTTCTCGGCACCCCGAACTATGCCTCCCCCGAACAGGCCAAACTCAAGCCCCTCGACGAGAGGTCGGACATCTATGCCCTGGGGTTGATTCTGTTCGAGATGGCCACCGGCCGCAGGCCGTTCGAAGCCGAATCCGTCGGCGAGATTCTCGAGATGCACCGTAACGCACCTCCTCCCGACCCCAGAGACCTGGCGCCGAGCCTCACCAACGAGTTCGCAAGCTTGAACCTCCGCTGTCTCGAAAAGGATCCGGCCAAGCGCTTCCAGAGTGCGGAGGCGCTGCGCAAAGCGCTCGAGGTCCTCGACTGGGACGATTGATCGCAGTGCTAGAGTCGTCCTTAGCGAATGAACGCTCGGGTAAGGTTCAAGTCTGCCGCTCAGATCTGCTCTAGCGGCACTAAATTGACAATGCCTTTTCGAGCCATGGCTGAAGAGCTCAACTATCAGCCCTAATCCTGTCCCTAGAAGGTGTAGAGGGCCGAGACAGAGGCAGTGTCGACCAGATCCGAGAGATCGATTCCCAGATCGAGCTGAAAACTGCCAAAGGCCACGCCCACACCGGCCGCAAGATGGATCTCGTCCCCACCGCCGCTCGTGACCGCGCGGTCGAAGGCATCGCCCCCCTCATTGCGAAAACGATGGTCCGGATCCAGCCAAGCGCCAACGCGGATCGCGACCAGCGGCTTGGCCTGGAGAAACGCATACTCGAGACCTGCGTGCAGCTCATTCGCATCGTCCAACACCTCCTCTGTCGCGAAAGTCAGACTGTCGATGATGCTGGAGTATTCGACGTGATCCCATTCCAGGCTCACTGTGACGGCCTCGCTGCTTGATCGGAAGGCGACCCCCAACCCCAGGACGTCGGGAAACTCCAAAGTCTCGCCCGATACCGCCTCGAGTATGGTTCCGGCGGGAATCTCGGGCTCGAAAGCCGGTCCCGAAACAAGGGAGATAACGACGTCGGCCTCGGGTCCCTGCCGGAAGACGCCACCCAGGGTCCAGCGCGGCGCGAATTGCCAGAGAAAGCCGGCGACGAAGCCCCAGTCAGTGCCTTCGATCAGAGTATCCTGTACGCCAAACAACATGTCGGGGAAGTAGGAGTTGGGGCCGAACTTACCGTCCAGAGTCGGTCGGTCCACATCGAAGAACTCGTCGCGGGCGCCAAAGGTGGTGTCGAAATAGGTGAGCCCGAAACCAAGGCTTAACGTATCCGAGAGAACGCGGCCGACCGAAAGCGCGTGCGTGGTGATCTCGAGATCAAAGAAAGTTCGTAGGTCAGCTCCGCGAATGGTGCCGCCACTAGGCGATTCACCAAAGAGGCCGTTTGTTGCCGTGGAAGATTCGAAATCTGCCAGCCGATGACGATAGATGGCGATAGACCAACGCCCAACGGGAAAGGAAACAGAGAGAAAGGAGAGACTCGAGATATCGGCGGAGGATTGGCCGAACCTCAGCCCCGGCTCGGTGTCGATGCCAATCCCGGTGGGCTCTCCGGATACTCTTCCCCCCGCGGTAAAGGGTGTCGAGTAGCTCCAATGTCTTCCTTCGATCGAAACCTCCGGCCGCGCCAGCTGGACCAGCCCGGCCGGATTGGCAAAGGCGGCTGTGGCGTCATCAGCGATCGCGACGAAGGCGCCGCCGAACCCGAGGCTGCGAGCCCCCGGGTTCGAGAAGCTGAATTGGAGGGTGGCCTCCTGCGCCCAAGCGACAGTCCCGCCCAATAAGCAGCAGAGAATCGCCGCACCGATCCGCATGGCCTGGAGCCGTAGGCGTTCAACACCTCCACAATCGGCATCTGGCTGACCTGGGCCCCTGTCATTCGACCGATCCACTCTTCCGTCCTCCGGCACCACAGTATAAGCGGAGAGCTCTTACTCTCCCTGGATCGGTATTGCGCGTTTTCTCGCTGGTTGGCGCGTATTGGGGTAAGGCTCGATGAAATCGAGACGAGACTCGGATAACAGAAGGAGATCGCTATGTGTCTATCGCGGAGAAGTCGAATTCAGAGCGTCCCAATCTTCCAGGATTCATCGCCCGAGCGAGGGCGACGACACCGAAGGTCCGGAGTCTCGATGCTCCCTCTCAGCATGTTGCTGGTCCCGCTGTTGGCTTTCGCCTGTAACGGAGGCGGCTCAAGTCCCACCGATCCGGCCCCCCGCGTCGGCGGGTCGGGGAACTTCGTTACCCAGTCGCGCAGCGTCAGCGGCTTCAACGGAGTCTCCCTCACGAGTTCCGGAACGCTCCTCATCGAGCAAACCGGCTCCGAGTCGCTGACCATCACTGCCGAAGACAATATCCTGCCCCTGCTGAGATCTGATGTCGTTGGCGGGCAGCTAATCCTGGGTCCGCTTCCCGGCGACGTTATTCGCGGAGGTGAGAGGGTCTACGACGTGACGGTCAGAAATCTGAACGAGGTGAGCACCGGAAGCGCATCTACGGTGGAGGTCAGGCGGATCGACACCCCCCGCCTCGATGTCATCGTAGCTCCCGTGACCACCATGACGATTGCGGGATCCGCCGACGAGCAGAACATCGACATCTCGGGCCCCTCGAGCTACGAGGCCGCGGAGCTTCAGAGCCGCGTAGTCCGGATCAATGCGACCGGCCCCAGCAGGACGACGCTACGGGTTAGCGGGCGGCTGGAAGTCACCATCAGCCTTCCCGCTATAGTCGAGTACTTCGGTGATCCAGTGGTCAGCATGACGGGCAATGGGACAGTACGGCGGGTGGGAAACTAAGCAGCTGGCGAAGTCATATCGAGCGGCGAGCACGTCAGGCTCTAGGTGTAGGGAAGCAAGCTCCGCGGTTCCAGTCCTGCGCTTAGGCCCAATAGGAATTCGCTTTTCTTCGCCTCGGCCTGAGGCCGCGGGATGCGGCGCTGCGGGCCCTTCGGCCGGATCAATTGCGTTGCTGGTCCTCAGTCTAGCAGAGAGATGAGGCTGAGCGGAGCGCCCGGAGGTCCGTCGCGGAGAGAAGGGGGCGTTTCCGAGCGCACGGCGCCCTGGGCGGTAGAAAGGATGTCAAGAATGGGAAGCTTAGGCTGTCTGATCGAGGAGCTCAAGCTCCTCGATCAGATCGCTTGAGATTCCCCTCCTGCCGCGATCCACCCCGCGGGCTTGATTCAAGTCTGCCCCTAAGCACGGAATCCTCGGTTTGCAAGAACGCAGTGCTCTCTGCACTGCGCTTCAGGCTGCTGGAGTTCCCTCCAACCAGGCCAATCGCTCAAACTACCGACCTCCGAGCACCGTACGCTGGAGCACTGAGCTTCGTCCTTGAAAGGGAATTCCTATCCGGTTGAACAAATCTGGTTCGAGAGGGGTTGATTGCGGTGGCGTTGCGAGTGGTTTTCGACCGGAGTTTGCAGCCGCAGTTCCACGGAGCGAAGGTAACGAGCGATGCCGGGCAGGTGGGTGGATCAGGTCCGCCGTCGCAATCCGATTTGGTGCGCGACTAGGGACTGCGGGAGCGATAGAGGGTCTAAGCGGAAAGCCTCCTGCGAGTTATCGAGGGGGGCCGGAAGCACGCGGCACCTCGCCCTCGCTGGCGTTCCGGTTCTCGAGGTGACGAGCCCAAACCCAGCCCGGCGGCGCACGCAAGGCAAGGACGACAGCCTCGATGCGATCGCAGCCGCTGAGGCCGCGCTGTGGGGTCGGCGGGTTTAGGTCGCGAAGGACCGCTTCGGTGCTGTCGAGGCACTGCGGATGCTGCGGACCACCCGCCGGAGTGCACTACGGCCATGTCTGCCGGGCTCGCCAGCCAGCCAAGCAGCACCAGATGGCCAGCGAGATCGCCCCCACGCCTGGTGATGACACCGACGACGCTCCTTCAGCCGCCGACCGACGACGGCTGCGACGCGGGCACCGCGCCACAAAGTGGCGTGGTCGGTCGCAGCTCATCCGGCGCATCTATAAGGCCGATCTCTCCTGGGAAGGCCAGACGAGGCCAGGGAATCGACCACATCATATGAGTGGCGGTCTATATCTCCTGATGCTCTCCTGACGCCTGTTGCGGTAGAAAAGCGCCGAGGATACGAGCAGGGACCCGAGAAGGGTGCTATTCTCTCTCAAAGACTCTCGCAGACCGGGTGACTCCTCGAGTTCCCGCAGCGGTCCCAGGCTCCAAGTATGGAAGCTAGACCCCAGGCTCAGACGGATTCGGCGATGAGCTCGAAAGTATCCGGCGGCGCGTGGGTCACCGGCTCGGGCTCCCGGGCGGGATGCTCGAGGTTCTTGCGGATCGCCCGGGTGGTGGCGAAGTCGAGAGCGAAAAGTCTGTAAGATGCAGGCGGTCAATGCTCACAACGGACCGGTCGCTGCGCGCATTCCGCGCGTAAGTGACGATGCTAAGACGTGAGGAGGAAGTACTTATGCGTAGAGTAAGACGACGGGGTGTTTGGGCGGTGCTCGCAGTAGCCGCCCTCGTGATCACGATCCAGGTGCCGTACACCGCGGGTGCCGACGAGGGCGGTGGCGGCCAACCCATCGATATCCAGTTCCTCAACGTGTCAGATTGGCATGCACAGCTCGACCCGCTCTTCGTGTTCGGTGAAGGGACGTTTGGCGGCGCCGCCGAGCTGGCGGCATACTGGGACGCCGATCGAGCGGCGAACCCCAACACGATCACCCTCACCGCAGGCGACGCCTACGGGGCAAGCCCACCGCTGTCGAGCTTCTTCGACGAGGTACCGGCCGTGCTGTCGATGCGGATGATGGGCTTTGACGTCGACACGTTCGGCAATCACAACTTCGACGGGTTCATCGATCACCTGCAGCGGATGATCGACATCGCTGGCGACACTCCGGGCCACGAGCTTGGCCGGCCGTTCACCTACGTGTCGGCCAACCTGGAGAACCGGGACGACAACCTCAGCGGTGTCGAAGACTTCGTGATTCTCAACCGCAGCGGGGTCAAGGTGGCGGTCATCGGCATCACGAACCCCGAAGCACCGACCCTGGTGTTCCCTGGGGCCTTCGGGACCATCGAGGTGACCGATCCAGTCGTCGCGGCCAACGCGGCACGTGAGGCGGCCGAGGACGCGGGCGCCGACCTGGTCGTGGCGATCACCCACCTCGGAGTGGCGGGTTTCGACGGCGGCGGCAACGCCCAGGGCCCGCTCATCGACTTCGCCAACGGCGTGTCCGGCTTCGACGTGATCTTCGGGGACCACACCAACGTCGAGTTCAGCGATGAGATCAACGGTGCGCTGGTCGTGGAGAACCGGAGCAAGGGACGCACCTACGCCCGGGTGAACGTCGTAGCCAACCGGAAGGGCAAGGTCTTCTCCAAGACGGTCGAGTTCGTCGAGCCCGTGAGCGCCGATGTGACGCCCGATCCCGAGATCGTTGCGTTCCTCGATCCGCTGCGTGAGGAGCTGAGTGTGCTGCTCAGCGGGGTTATCGGCCAGTCGACGGTGCCCATTCCTCGCTCGGACGAGTGCGGCCAGAGCTCCGGCCGCACCTGCGAATCGCTGATCGGCGACGTGGTGACCGACGCCATGCGAGATCGCTACAGCACCGACTTCGCGATCACCAATTCGGGTGGGCTCCGAGCCGACCTGACGTGTCCCGATCCCGATCTGGCCGACGACTTCTGCCCGCCGCCCGATGGCGGCGACCTCGAGATCACCGACGGCACGGTGCTCACAGTGCTGCCGTTCGGCAACATCACGGTGACGCTCACGGTGACCGGCGCCGAACTCAAGGACCATCTGGAGCGTGGTGTGTCGGCCGCCGGCTCTGGTAGCGGCCGCTTCGCCCAGGTGTCCGGCCTGTGCTTTACCTACGACATCGAGGGTGCCGTCGGCAGCAGGGTGACCGGAGCCGTGTTGCAGAACCCGGATGGCACGTGCTCGGCGACGGCGGTCGACCTCACGGCAGGGACGAGCTACACCCTCGCCGAGAACGACTTCATGGCCAGCGGTGGTGACGGGTATCCAGTGGACATCGGGTCGGCGGTGACCCGGGAACTGCTGGACCAGGTGACGGCCGCGTTCATCACGGCCAACACGCCGATCTCGCCGGCGATCCAGGGACGGATCACTTGTACGGATTTGGCCGGGCCAGACGACTGCCCGGTGCCTGTGCCGTAGGTCTCCTTCGGCCCCGGGTGAGCCGCCCAGCCTCTCGGCCGGGCGGCTCGCTACGCCGCCGCGGATCAGGCAGGTGAGGCCTAGAGCCAAAAGGGCTCAAGCGGATGCTGGATCCCTATATTGGAGAGTGTCGAAGGATTATCTGTCAAGGGAGACAACGAATGAAAAACAAAACCACAATAGTCATCCTCAGTCTGGGACTGCTGCTGGGAGGTTCTTACGTCCTGGCCGGGGAACGTCCACCCATTGCCAGCAGTGTGATCTTCTTCGGTTCCGACGGGATGCGTCCCGATCTTATGGAGCAGTTCGCGGCGGAAGGGGCCATGCCGACCTACCGCGACTTGATGCACAAGGGTGCGAGAGGCGACAACGGCCTTCTGGCTGCCTTCCCGCCCAACACCGGTGTGGGCTGGAGCGCTCTGGCCACCGGGGCCTGGCCCGGTACGCACGGTTCGATGAACAACACGTTCCACGTGAACGGAGATCAGTTCGGGAACCGCACTTCGGCCTTCCAGCCCTTTACTTTTGATGGTCCCGTGCTCCAGGCTGAGACCATCACCGAGGCGGCTGAGAATGCCGGTCTGAGTGCCGCGGCCGTTGAATGGCCGGCCAGCCGAAACTATCCGATTGCCGGTCCCGCGGTGGACTTCCGCTCCTTCCATTCTTCTCGAGGCGTCACCGGCAACTACGTGCGTCCTTCCGATGACCTGGCTTTCGCCGCTCCGTTCTTCATGGACTACGACATCAATGCCCTGCTACCTGCTACAGGCTGGACAAACGTTCCGGCCAGCTTCAGTCCGGCCAAAGAGTCGGTCATGATCGTGCGTGACTTCGGCTTCCAGCGCTACAACCACGACGTCTACATCTACGACAGCACGAACGACAGCACCGTCAACTACGACCACGCTTTGCTGGTGCCTTTCGACAGCAGTTTCAGCTCCACCAAAGACGGGAGCACGGCGGTCGCCGACCTGATGGAGGGCGAGTGGGTCGATAACAAGTTGTTGATCAACGACGGTACGGGCCCCTTCGCAGATCCTCGTGACGGATGGCTCGCCGGCATGTGGGTCAAGCTGGAGGAGCTCAACGACGACGCTTCGCAGTTCCGTCTCTACCACACCTCGGTGGCCAGCGTGAATGCCAACGACAATGACCTGGCGAGGTTCCTGACGGAGAACTTCCCGACTTCGACCGCCGGCGACTTTGCGCCGCTCGAATCGGGCTTCATTACCGAAGATACCTACGTCGAGCAGGGTCTGATGTGGAAAGAAGCCTACTTCCCGATC